>Ga0316603_10000385_pt1 | contig 22509 bp, 21 predicted proteins | sample OWC_soil_day10_n_FD_207649 | JGI IMG/M metagenome (GOLD analysis project Ga0316603, IMG submission 207649) | Wetland soil microbial communities from Old Woman Creek delta, Ohio, United States - OWC_soil_day10_noCT | ecosystem: Environmental > Terrestrial > Soil > Wetlands | place: USA: Ohio... | reverse complement strand
CGGATTCCAAGCGCACCTGCATCGTCATCATCGAGGTGGACTCGGTCAAGGGCCGCCACGAGATGGGCATCGTGGTCGATGCGGTGTCCGAGGTGCTGGAGATCCCCGCCCAGGACATCGAGCCGCCCCCCGAATTCGGGGCCCGCATCCGCATCGACTTCATCCAGGGCATGGGCAAGGTGGCCGGCAAGTTCGTGGTCATCCTCGACGCCCGCCAGGTGCTCTCCCTGGACGAGATCGCCGTTGCTGCCGCTGCGGGCAAGCCCGAAGAGCCTGTGCCTGCGTGAAAACCAGGGGCGTTGCCGTGTGACGAGTTGGTCAACTTTCTGGAGAAAGCATGTTCAAGAATCTGCGCATCATGACTCGCCTGGGGATAGGTTTTGGCCTTGTCCTCGTCCTGCTGACGGTCATATCGACCATGAGCATCCTGAGTGTCGGCCATCTCGATGACGAGATCGAAAATCTGGTCGGCGACAAGTTCCCGAAAGTCGTCCTGGCCAATAACATCATCAACGACATCAACCTGATCGCCCGCACCCTGCGCAATGCCGTACTGGTCAAGGGTGATGATGTGCAGAAGGAGCTTAACCGGCTCCAGGATGCCCAGAAGAGGATCGACGAGAACTTCGGCAAGGTGGAGAAGACGGTTCGTTCCGAGGAAGGCAGGAAGGCTTTCGCCAAGCTGATTGAAACCCGCAAGCTGTACGAAGGCGATCGGAGCCGTTTCCTCGAACTGCAAAGAGCAGGCAAACGGGATGCCGCCATCGAATTCATGATGACCCAGTTGCGCAAGACCCAGGGGGATTACATCCAGGCTGCCCAGGGATTGATCGACCACCAAACGGAAAGCATGATTCAGGTTGGCAAGGACGCCGGCGACCAGACCCGTGAGGCGCGCCATCTGGCCATTGCCCTAAGCGTGCTGGCCCTGTTGCTCGGCGCCGGAGCCGCCTATCTGATCAGCCGGGACCTGATGAAGCAACTGGGGGGCGAGCCCCGCGTGGCGGCCGATATCGCCAACCGGATCGGGGCCGGCGACCTTTCCGGCAAGATCGACCTCAAGCCCGGCGACACCCAGAGCCTGATGGCCTCGATGCAGCGCATGAGCCTCTCGATCCAGGCATTGACCGGCGATATGGAAGGCTTGTCGCAAGCCTCCGCCGAAGGGAAGCTCACCGTGCGCGCCGACGCCGGCAAGCACCAGGGCGAATTCCGCAAGATCGTCGATGGCGTCAATACGACCCTTGACCGGCTGGTTGGCTTCCTGGACGTGATGCCCACACCGGTCATGGTGGTCGACAAGAACTTCACCATCCGCTACATGAACGAGCTCGGCGCCAAGGTCGGCGGCAAGGCTCCAGACCAGGTTCTCAACACCAAATGCTACGACCACTTCAGGACGTCCGACTGCCGGACGGACAAGTGCGCCTGTGCCCGGGCCATGGGCGACGACCGGGCCGCCAGCAGCGAAACCGATGCCCATCCCGGCAAGCTGGACCTCGACATCGCCTACACGGGCATGCCTTTGCACAGCCCGGAAGGGAAGGTGGTCGGTGCCTTCGAATTCGTCATCGACGAAACGGCGGTCAAGGGTGCCGCCCGCGTTACCCAGAAGATCGCTGATTATCAGCAGGCGGAAACGGAGAAACTGGTCGGCGGCCTGGACAAGCTGGCGGACGGCGACCTCACCTTCACCATTGCCGCCGCGCCGGGGGATAACGATACCGCCGCGGCCAAGCAGGCCTACGACCGGATTGCCTCGGCCGTGAATAACACCGTGGCGAAGCTCGCCCGGACCATCGCCGACGTCAATGCCACCACCGAAACCCTGGCTTCGGCGACGAACCAGGTCGCATCCACCGCCCAGTCCCTGTCCCAGGCGACCTCGGAACAGGCGGCCAGCGTCGAGGAGACCTCCGCTTCCATTGAGGAGATGTCGGCCTCGATCAAGCAGAACACCGAGAACGCCAAGGTGGCGGACACCATGTCGGCGGATGGGTCGAAGAAGGCGGGGGAGGGCGGCCAGGCGGTGATCGAGACGGTGGGCGCCATGAAGCAGATCGCCAAGAAGATCGGGATCATCGACGACATCGCCTACCAGACCAATCTGCTGGCGCTCAACGCCGCCATCGAGGCGGCCCGGGCCGGGGAGCACGGCAAGGGCTTCGCGGTGGTGGCGGCGGAAGTCCGGAAACTGGCCGAAAGGAGCCAGGTGGCGGCCCAGGAGATCGGGCAGCTCGCCGGCAACAGCGTCGGGCTGGCGGAGCGCGCCGGCAAGCTCCTGGACGAGATCGTGCCGGCGACCAAGAAGACCGCCGACCTGGTGCAGGAGATCACCTCCGCCTCCGAGGAACAGTCCGCCGGGGCTGCCCAGGTGAATACCGCCATGGCGCAGCTCAACCAGATCACCCAGCAGAACGCCTCGGCCTCCGAGGAACTGGCGGCCACCGCCGAGGAGATGAGCGGCCAGGCCGATACCCTGCGGGAGTTGATGGGAGGCTTCACCCTCACGTGCCAGGCTCACCCCGGCCCCGGAGCGGGGAAAGCCGGTCCGGCCGGCAAGGGACACGTGGTGCACGTGGTGCCCGTTTCTGTGCCCAGGCGCGGGAACCCGAAAGCCGAGTTAAACGAATCCGACTTCACCAGCTTCTAGGAGGCGGGCATGGCTGCGACGGAACCCCAAGCGGTGCGCCAGCCTGCCGCTGCCTGAGGGGCCTGGGCTATTTCGACGCGGTGGGCGGACCTCCCCACCCGTCATCCTGCAATCATTGGGAGTACAAATGCATCGGATCACCGCAGCCCTCTGGGTGGGGGGCGCAGCGCTTCCCCTTGCCTCATGGGCCGACACCCCCGGCGCCGACGCTGGCGCTCACAGCCTTACCTACAACCTGGCGCTGACCAGCGACTACCGTTTTCGCGGCCTGTCGCAGACGGGCAAGAAGCCGGCCATTCAGGCGGGACTCGACTACGCCCATGGAAGCGGCGCCTATCTCGGCGCCTGGGCCTCGAACGTGAATGGCAATCAGTATCCCGGTGCCCACATGGAAATGGATCTGTATGGCGGCTACAAGCTCGAGCTTGCCAGGGAGCTCGGGGGCGATTTCGGCCTGATCCATGTGCATTACCCCGGCGGAAAAAGCACGTCCGCTACCACGACTTTCGCCAGCCGCCCGGGCACCACTACCTACCCGAATACCACCGAGGTCTATGCCGGGATGACTTACCGGTGGTTCAGCGTCAAGTACAACTACTCGCTGAGCAGCAGCCTCTTCGGACTCGATTCGGGCACCGTGGGCACCCTTGCCGACATCAACGGCAACAACGCCTACAACACGCCGAACAAGAATACGCGCGGCTCCGGCTATCTCGACCTGAGTGCCAATTTCGAGGTCGCGGACAAGCTGGCCCTGAACCTGCACCTGGGCCACCAGAACGTCAGGAACTACAGCAAGTTCAGCTATAGCGACTACAAGGTCGGCCTCACCAAGGACCTTGCCGGTTTCTCCATCTCCGCTGCTATCTACGGCACCAACGCCAGGAGCGAGTGGTGGTTCGCCCAAACGCCGTCGCAGGTTGGCAGCACCTCGCGGACCCGGATCGGTGACCCCGGTTTGGTGCTCTCCGTTTCGCGCACTTTCTAATCATGTTGCAAAAGGAGTAACCCCAATGACCGTTACCAAAAAGATGTTGTTCCTGGTGCTCTCCGCCGTGCTTGGCATCCTGTTGCTCTCTGGGCTTTCGCTTTACCAGATGAACAAGGTCTTCACTTCGGCGAACTTTGCCAACGTGAACACCGTGCCGGCCCTGGTCGTTCTGGCCGAACTGCGGGCCAACTATAACCGGGTGCGGATCAATATTAATCGCCACATCCTCAACGTCGACGACAAGCTGTTCCCGGAGATCGAAAGGGCTCTCAATGCCAATCGCCAGGGCGTGTTCGAAGGGATCAAGAAATACGAGTCCACCATCGCCGACGAGAAGGACAGGGCCTACCTCGACCAGATCAAGACGTTATACAGCGAGTACGACCGCCTGCTTGAGCCCATCATTCTGGAGTCGCGCAAGGGCGAGGCCGGGATGGCCGGGGCACGCAACATGATGGGGAAGACCACCGAACTTTTCGACAAGATCGCAAAGACCATCAACGATCATTTCGACTACAACGTCGAATTGGGCAAGAAGGGGGCCGATGAGGCGGCAGCGGCCAAGGGCAGCGCCCTGATCCTGTCCATGGTCATTTCCCTCCTGACCCTGACAGCCGTAGGCGGCATCGGCTACTTCATCACCCGCGCCCTGATGAAACAGCTCGGCGGCGAACCGGATGTGGCGGCCAACATCGCCAACCGGATCGCGGCCGGCGACCTGACCGCCAAGATCGAACTCAAGGCCGGCGATACCACCAGCCTGATGGCTTCCATGGAGCACATGAGCAAGACCATCCAGGCGCTGCTCGCCGACGTGGATAAGCTGATCCAGGCCACCGTGGAGGGCCAGGTGAACGTCCGGGCTGACGCCGACAAGCACCAGGGCAGCTGGAAACAGCTGGTGGCCGGCATCAACAAGACCCTGGACGGCATCGTCCTGCCGGTGCACGAAGCCGTGACCGTGCTGGTGGAAATGGAAAAGGGCGACCTCACCAAGACCGTCAAGGGCGACTACAAGGGCCAGCTCAAGGACTTCAAGGATACGGTCAACAACACCATCGAGAAGCTCTCCCAGATCATCGCCGACGTCAATGCCACCACCGAGACCCTGGCTTCCGCCGCGAACCAGGTGTCCTCCACGGCCCAGTCTCTGTCCCAGGCGACTTCCGAGCAGGCGGCCAGCGTCGAGGAGACCTCCGCCTCCATCGAGGAGATGTCGGCCTCGATCAAGCAGAACACCGAGAACGCCAAGGTGGCGGACACCATGTCGGCGGACGGCTCGAACAAGGCGGCCGAGGGCGGGCAGGCGGTGACCGAGACGGTGGGGGCGATGAAGCAGATCGCCAAGAAGATCGGGATCATCGACGACATCGCCTACCAGACCAACCTGCTGGCCTTGAACGCCGCCATCGAGGCGGCCCGGGCCGGGGAGCACGGCAAGGGCTTCGCGGTGGTGGCGGCCGAGGTGCGCAAGCTCGCCGAGCGGAGCCAGGTGGCGGCCCAGGAAATCGGGCAGCTGGCGGGCAACAGCGTCGGGCTGGCGGAGCGCGCCGGCAAGCTCCTGGACGAGATCGTGCCGGCCACCAAGAAGACCGCCGACCTGGTGCAGGAGATCACCTCCGCCTCCGAGGAACAGACCGCCGGCGTCAGCCAGATCAATACCGCCATGGCCCAGATGAACCAGATCACCCAGCAGAACGCCTCGGCCTCCGAGGAGCTGGCGGCCACTGCCGAAGAGATGAGCGGCCAGGCCAGCAATCTGCAGGAGCTGATGGCCTTCTTCAGCCTGGCGGGCCAGAGCCGCAGGGCCGCCTCCCGTCCCGCCGGGAAACCCGCCCCTGCGGGCAAGGGAGCAGTGGCGCAGCCGGTGGTCTCCAGTACCCCGCCGAAGCGGGGGAACGGCAAGGCCGAGTTCCACGAATCCGATTTCACCAGCTTCTAGGAGGCGGGCATGGCAGCGACGGAAACCCAAGCGGTGCCCCTGGCCGCTGCCCCGGCGGAAGCCGGGGCGGCGGGGGAGCAGCACCAGTACCTCACCTTCCTCCTGGGCGAGGAGATGTTCGCCATCGGCATCCTGGCCATCCGGGAAATCATCGAGTTCAGCCACCTGACCGAGGTGCCGATGACCCCGCCCTTCATCCGGGGGGTGATCAACCTGCGGGGGGCGGTGGTGCCGGTGGTGGACCTGGCGGTGCGCTTCGGGCGCGAGCCCCGGGCGGATTCCAAGCGCACCTGCATCGTCATCATCGAGGTGGACTCGGTCAAGGGCCGCCACGAGATGGGCATCGTGGTCGATGCGGTGTCCGAGGTGCTGGAGATCCCCGCCCAGGACATCGAGCCGCCTCCCGAATTCGGGGCCCGCATCCGCATCGACTTCATCCAGGGTATGGGCAAGGTGGCCGGCAAGTTCGTGGTCATCCTCGACGCCCGCCAGGTGCTGTCCCTGGACGAGATCGCCATGGTCGCCAGGGTGGCGAAGATGGAAGCCACCGCCTAGCCATTCCCATTATTCCGACGCGGTGCCCGGCTCCGCCGGGCAACCGGCCATCTCAGTAACGAAGGAGATAACAGCATGTTCGAAAACCTTGTCGGCTTTTTGCCTGAAGCGCTGGTCCTCGATGTGCCCGAACTGGACGATCAGCATGAGTCGCTCTTTGCCCTCGTCGCCTCCCTCAAGACGGGCTGTATCGAAGTCAACCGCTTCCTGCCGGGACCGGCGGACAAGCTGCTGCAGGAGCTGCGCGCCCACTTCGCCACCGAGGAGCGGCTCGCCAAGGACGCATCCATGTACTTTTCCGACCATGCCTGGAAGCATGAGGAGATGCTTTCCGCCTTGACCAGGGCCTTCGGCGAGGCGCGGGAAGGCCGGCGGGAAGTGTTCAGCCTGCTGCGCTACATCGACTACTGGTTCGAGCGCCACATCTCCGAAGAAGACCGGCGCCTGAGCTCCTGTCTCCTTTGCCGCCCCCTCGAAGGTCTGGACTGGATTCGGCCGAACCATCCTGCCCGTCAGATTGCTTGATCTTTCCCGGAGCCCACGACCTCATGACCAAGAAAGATCCTCTGGATCTATATGCCGATACGGTCAACAAGGTGCTGCAGACCTTTGGCCGCATCTCCTCACACACGCAGGGGACGGTCAACAGCCTGCGCCGGACGGTGGCGGCCCTGCGTTCGATGTCGTCTTCCCGGAGACCGATCGATTGCCGGGACGGCGGTGCCGACTCCTGACTTTCGGAGCCGCTTCCCGGTGAACGACCTTACAGTGCCGATCGACCCTTCAGCCAGCCATGATCCTGACCCCAGTTACCGCGGTCCCGACCCCCGAGGTCGATTTCTCCGGCAAGACCTTCCTCATCGTCGACGACTTCCAGGGGATGCGCACGGTGATCCGCGACGTCCTGCGCAATTGCGGCGCCAACAGCAAGCTCGTCGAGACGGCCGCCGACGGCAAGGATGCCATTCGCCTGCTGGGGGCACAGCCCTTCGACGTGGTGCTGTGCGACTTCAACCTCGGCCCCGGCCCCAACGGCCAGCAGGTGCTGGAGGAGGCCAAGGCCGGCCTGGCCAAGGTCCTGGTCCAGAATGGCGAACTGGAGCCGGCCAAATCGCTCCTGCAGGAGACCATTCACGATTCGCCCTATTACCTGGAGGCCCACGATCTCCTTGCGCACACCTTCCAGGCCCTCGGCGAACTGGATGCGGCCGCCCAGTCGCTGGAGCACGCCACGAAGCTCTCTCCCAACTCGGTGGCGCGCCAGAAGACCCTCGGCGACGTTTCGCTGAAGCTGGGGCGTCTCGACCATGCGGAACGCGCCTTCCGCAAAAGCGTCACCCTCGGGCAGCATTCGGTCCTGAAGGCCCCCGACGCCTTCTTCGGGTTGGCCAAGACCTGCAGCGCCAAGGACAACCCGATGGAAGCGCTCAAAGTGCTCGGCGAGCTCAACAAGACCTTTACCGATGACCAGACCCGGCTGAAATCGATGGCGATCGAAGGGATCGTTCATCACAAGACCGGCAATTTCAAGAAGGCGGTCGAGCTCGCCGCGGCCGTCGAGCGGGAAGTGGCCGCCGGCGGCGCCCCCGTCGCCGACCAGAGCTCCCTTGACGTCGCCCGGCTCCTCTTTGCCACCGGCAAGCAGGAACGTGCCGTCGAATTCCTGCAGAACCAGGTGCGCAACAATCCGGACAACGCGGCGCTGCTGGACGAGGTCAAGGAAATCTTCAGCAACGCCGCGATGGCGGAGGAAGGGGCGGCCCTGGTCGAAACCTCGCGCCAGGAAGGCATTGAGTTCATGAACCGGGGCGTGCTGCTGGCCCGCGACGGCAGCTACGAGGAAGCCATCGCCTCCCTGCGGGAGGCCCGCCAGGCCATGCCGGCCAATGTTCGGGTGCTGTTCAACCTGGCCTACGTCCTCATCACCCGCATGCAGAAAGCCGGCCGCGCCCCGGAACTGCTGAGCGAGGCCCGGGAAGCCCTCCTGGCCGCCAACAGCCGGCAGCCCGGCCTGGCCCGCTACGTTCAGCTGAGGGCAACCCTGGACGCCTTGGCCCACGGCGGGAAAACGGAGCCTGTCCTATAGGTGTGGCCGCCGGGCGGACCGACGGCAATCCGGGATAGCCTCCCGGCAATCGACGGAAGTCGCCTGCGCTGCCCGCGCCGCGGGCTAGGAATATCCTTACCCGAGCGTCATCAATGCCTACCTGAAAATCATCCTGGCCTGATGCCTCCACGTATCCGGGATCGGCAAGATATGCCCAGGACGTATGCCGGCAGCAGCTTGAGCTGAATCAGGCCGAGCCAGGCTAACCGCCAGACTGTTTGATCACTTCAGGAGCGTGACCACCATGCAGACAAAGGATTCCTCGGTTCAGTATGCCAACATCGTGTCCGGCTTGTTGCAGCAGTTTGCCCGCGCCTCTTCCCTCAAGCAGGGTACGGGCAGCAGCAGCCAAAGCCGGACGGCCGCCGCCCGGCTTTCCCTGTCGGCCTCCCGGGGCCAGGACAAGTGGCCGGAGTCGCGGTGAGGGATCGGCTCTCAGGCACAAAAAAGGGGCTCCATGGAGCCCCTTGGTTCTACAGCGGCTTGGTTCAGCCGGCGAAGTTCTTCTCGACGAAGGACCAGTTCACCAGGTTGTTGAGGAAGGTCTCGACGAACTTGGGACGCAGGTTGCGGTAGTCGATGTAGTAGGCATGCTCCCAGACGTCGACGCAGAGCAGGGGCTTGTCGCCGGTGGTCAGGGGGGTGCCGGCGGCGCCCATGTTGACCACGTCAACGCTGCCGTCGGCCTTCTTTACCAGCCAGGTCCAGCCGGAGCCGAAGTTGCCGACGGCGGAGGTCTGGAAGGCCTTCTTGAAGTCATCCAGGGAGCCCCATTTCTTGTTGATGGCATCGGCCAGGGCGCCGGTGGGGGCGCCGCCGCCGTTGGGCTTCATGCAGTTCCAGAAGAAGGTGTGGTTCCAGACCTGGGCGGCGTTGTTGTAGATGCCGCCGGCCGGCGCCTTCTTGACGATGGCCTCAAGGTCGAGGTTCTCGTACTCGGTGCCCTTGATCAGGTTGTTGAGATTGGTGACGTAGGCCTGGTGGTGCTTGCCGTAGTGGTATTCGAAGGTTTCCTCCGACATGTGGGGCGCCAGGGCGTTCTTGGGGTAAGGCAGGGGGGGGAGTTGGTGTTCCATTATTGTTTCTCCGTTGTTGGGTTATATGAGCGGCGAATTCTATTCAGCTTCGTCGGAAGCGACAATCTGGTGGACCGTTGCGCCGGCGCTGCCGCGAGCAAAAGTCAGCCGGAGCTGATCGCCCGCCGTCAGTTCGCCGGCGTCCCGGACTGCCCGCCCATCCGGGCCGATGGCCAGGGCATAGCCGCGGGCGAGGACACCGTGGGGATTAAGTTGATTCAGACCGGCGGCGAGGGTTCCCAGTTTCGCACCGCGCTCGTCCACGGTCCGGCCGGCGGCGTGCTGCAGGCGCAGGGCGACGGCGGCGAGTCCTTCCGCCAGGCGCCGGGGCTGGGGCCGGGCGGCGGCGAGGCGCTGGCCGGCGAGGTGGAGCCGGTAATGGCGGCCTTCCGCCTGGCGGGCGAAAGCCTGCCCGAGCTGCCCGGCCAGGCGGGCCAGATGCTCCTGCTGGCGCCCCAGGCGCTCGGCCGGGTGGACCAGGCGGATGGCCAGCCAGTCCAGGCGTTGCCCGTGGTCGGCGAGATTCTGCTGGGTCCGGCGCTGCAGCAGGCGGCTGAGCTCCTCCAGGCGGTTGATGAGCGCGGTCCGGTCCGGGCTTGCCAATTCGGCGGCGGCGGTCGGGGTTGGCGCCCTCAGGTCGGCGGCGAAATCGGCGATGGTGAAGTCGGTCTCATGGCCGACTCCGCTCACCACGGGCACCGGCGAATTGCGGATGGCCCGGGCTACGGCTTCGTCGTTGAAGGCCCACAGGTCCTCGATGCTGCCGCCGCCGCGGCAGAGGACAAGGGTGTCGTTGCCGTCGCCGGCAGCCAGGGCGATGGCGGCCGCGATGCGCTCGCCGGCGCCTTCTCCCTGGACGGGGGTCGGGTAGAGGGTGACCACGACGTGGGGGGCGCGGCGCTTTAGGGTGGTCAGGACGTCCCGCAGGGCGGCTGCCTGGGGGCTGGTGACGATGCCGATGCGGCGCGGGAAGGGTGGCAGCGGGCGCTTGCCGGCGGGGTCGAAGAGCCCTTCGGCCTCGAGTTTGGCCTTGAGCTGGAGGAAGCGCTCGAACAGGTCGCCCTGGCCGGCGCGCCGCACTGTTTCCACATTGAGCTGGAATTCCCCCCGGGGCTCGTAGAAGCTCACCAGGGCGCGGACTTCGACCTTGAGCCCGTTCTCCAGTCGCCAGCCCAGCAACTGGGCCCGGCTGCGCCACATGACGCAGCGCACCTGAGCACCCTCGTCCTTGAGGGTGAAATAGACGTGGCCGGAAGCGGCATAGGTCAGGTTGGAAATTTCCCCGCCGATCCAGGTGAGGGGGAAGGCGGATTCCAGGCAATCCCGGACCAGGTGGTTGAGGGTGGTGACCGTCAATACCCCGGGGGCGGACGGCTGAAAGGCAGATGGGCTGGGCATCCGTGGATTGTAGCGCATGGAAAATCGCGGGCTGCTCCCTTGGCCAAGGTCGGGATGGGCTAAGCCGTTGATTTTTAAAGGCGGAAACTGTATGCCTCCTTTTTTGGCAGAGTAAGAAAAAGCCTTGTGGGAGGGCCACTTAGGTCATCTCATGACAGCTCATCCACAAAGTTATCCACAGTTTTTGGGGATAAACCCTACCGGGATGGGGGGAACCCCGTACATGACTACTGGGAGTCCCCTGGCGTCTTCTGCTCCATTTACCGGAACCGGCACTTGCCCTGGGGCTTGGCGGCAGGCAAAATTGCCGGCTAATCCATAAAGGGGAAGATACGTGTTCGCCATTCTTCAGGCTGCCGGTTGGCCCATCTGGCCTTTGCTGCTGGCTTCCATCATCGCGGTTGCCCTCATCATCGAGCGGCTGGTTGCCCTGCGTCGCAGCAAGGTAGTCCCGCCGGGACTGCTGCAGCGGACGGTCGGGGAATTCAAGAAGGGCGGCGTCAATGACAAGCTCCTGGAAGACCTGGAGCGCCATTCACCCCTGGGCCGGGTGCTGGCCGCGGGGCTGCGCAATGCCGGCGCTTCCCGGGATGTCATGAAGGAAGCCATCGAGGAATCCGGCAGTGCCGTCGCCCATGAGCTGGGGCGCTACCTGACCACCCTGGGCACCATCGCCTCCATCAGTCCCCTCATGGGCCTGTTCGGCACGGTAGTGGGGATGATCGAAATTTTCGGTTCCCAGTCGCCCACCGGCTCCAATCCCATGCAGCTGGCCCACGGTATTTCCGTCGCCCTTTACAACACCGGCTTCGGCCTCGTCATCGCCATTCCGAGCATGATTTTCTGGCGCCATTTCCGGGCCCTGGTGGACAGCTTCGTGGTGGACATGGAGCAGCAGGCCATCAAGCTGGTGGAATACATGCACGGCGAGCGCAAGTAAGATGAACTTCCAGCGCGGCCGCGACCGGGAAGAGCCGGAGATCAACCTGATCCCGATGATCGACGTATTGCTGGTCATCATCATCTTCCTGATGCTGACCACCACCTACGCCAAGTTCTCCGGCCTCGAGATCAACCTGCCCACGGCGGAAGCCAGCAAGCAGCCCGAGCAGCCCAACGAGATCGACGTGGCGGTGACGGCCACAGGCCAGGTCCTGGTGGACAAGTCGCCCCTGGCGGTCTCCGACGTCAAGTCCATCGCCGAAGCCCTGCGCCGGGCGGCGGGCTCACGCCAGGACCCGGTGATCGTCATCAACGCCGATGCCAAGGCCACCCACCAGAGCGTGGTCGATATCATGCAGGCGGCCCAGACGGCCGGTTATCCGCACATTTCCTTCGCGACCCAGTCGCCACGCTGATGTCCGCGGCACGGTGGCTCCAAGGCCGCTGGTTCGGAGCCGGCTTGTCGCCGGCCCTGCTTCCCCTCCTGCCCCTGTGGGCACTGTTCGTTGCCCTGTCGAATCTGCGCCGGGGGCTCTACCGCTACGGCTGGCTGCGGGTCGAGCGCCTGCCGGTGCCGGTCATCGTGGTCGGCAACATCACCGTCGGCGGCGCCGGCAAGACGCCCCTCACCCTCTGGCTTGCCCGGGAACTACGGCGGCGCGGCCGCAGTCCCGGCATCGTCAGCCGGGGCTACGGCAGCTCGTCCCGGGAGCCCCGGCCGGTCTTGATCGACGCCGACCCGGAGGAGACCGGCGACGAGCCCCTCCTGCTGGCCCGCCGGAGCGGACTGCCGGTCTGGGTCGGCCGCGACCGGGCCGCGGCGGCGCGGGCTCTCCTCGCCACCCATCCGGTCGTGGACATCATCCTGTGCGACGACGGCCTGCAGCATTATCGGCTCGGCCGGGACGCCGAAGCGGCAGTCTTCGACGGCCGCGGCGCCGGCAATGGCTGGCGCCTGCCCCTGGGGCCCCTGCGGGAACCGCTTTCGCGCCTGGATACGGTGGATGCCGTCGTCTGCAACGGCGCCTGCAGCCTGCCGATGCGGGCGGTGCGGCGCTTCGACATGGTTCTGCGTTCCGGCGATTTCCACGCCTTGAACGATCCCGCCGTGACCGCCGGGGCGGACACCCTGAAGAACAGGCCTCTCCACGCGGTGGCCGGCATCGGCGACCCGGAGCGGTTTTTCCGGACCCTGGAAAGCCTGGGGCTCCGATTCACCCGCCATCCCTTCCACGATCACCATGCCTATCGCGCCGAGGATCTCGCTTTCGGCGACGGCGCCGTGGTGCTGATGACCGAGAAGGATGCAGTAAAATGCGCCGGACTTACCGTGGGCGAAGCATGGGTGCTGCCCGTGGAGGCCGATGTGTCGCCGGCCCTCGTCGATACGCTTCTGGAGAAAATTAGTGGACGCCAGGCTTCTTGATATCCTCGTCTGCCCCGTTTGCAAGGGCAATCTCGAATACCGCAAGGCGGAACAGGAACTGGTTTGCAAGCCCTGCAAACTGGCGTATCCCATCCGCGACGACATCCCCATCATGCTTGAGGAAGAGGCTCGACAGCTGAACCCGGCGGCGCAATGACCCCCCCTTTCAAGGTCGTCATCCCCGCTCGCTACGCTTCGACCCGGCTGCCCGCCAAGCCGCTCCTGGACCTGGGCGGTAAGCCCATGGTGGTGCGGGTGGCGGAACGGGCAAAGTTGTCCGGCGCCGACGAGGTCTGGGTGGCCACCGATCATCCCGAGGTCCGGGATGCGGCGGAGGCCCATGGCGTGGCCGCCATGATGACACGTAGCGACCATCCCACCGGCACCGACCGGCTCGCCGAGGTGGTGGAGAAGTGTGGCTGGGGTGGCGACACCCTGGTGGTGAATGTGCAGGGGGACGAACCCCTCATCGAGCCCGAGACCATTATCCTGACCGCCCGCCAGCTGGCCGCCAGCGGTGCCGCCATCGCCACGGTGGCCCATCCGATCGGGGAGGCCGCCGAATTCTTTAATCCCAATGTGGTCAAGGTGGTGTGCCGGGCCGACGGGGACGCCGCCTATTTCTCCAGGGCTCCCATCCCCTATGCCCGGGATCATTTCGCCCGGGAAGCCGGGGGGGGGACGCTGCCGGCGGGGCTGCCGGCCTACCGCCATGTCGGCCTCTATGCTTATCGGGCCAGCTTTCTCAAGGCCTATGCCGGCTTGACGCCGGCGCCGACCGAGCAGTTCGAGGCCCTGGAACAGCTGCGGGCCCTATGGCATGGCTATCGTATTACTGTAGCTCTGATTGAGGCCGCGCCGGTACCTGGGGTGGATACCCCAGAGGATGCCGAGCGGATGCGCAAATTGTTTGACCAGGCCGGTAATAGCAGGTAATTTCTCACGCAACCGGCGCTGACCGGCAAAAATAAAAACGATAAAAGTTTTCTTACTACGACGATTCCGAGGAAACTCCAATGAAGTTGATTCTGTTGGGCGCACCTGGCGCCGGCAAGGGAACCCAAGCCAAATTCATTTGCGAAAAGTTTGGCATTCCCCAGATTTCCACCGGCGACATGCTACGGGCTCAAGTCAAGGCCGGCACGCCCCTGGGCCTTGAGGCCAAGAAGCATATGGACGCGGGCGGCCTGGTGCCCGATGCTGTCATCATCGGAATGGTCAAGGACCGCCTGACCCAGGACGACTGCAAGAACGGTTACCTGTTCGACGGCTTCCCCCGCACCATTCCCCAGGCCGACGCCATGAAGGATGCCGGCGTGCCCATCGATTACGTCCTGGAAGTGGATGTGCCGGATGCCGACATCATCGAACGCATGGCCGGTCGCCGCGTCCATCTCTCCTCGGGCCGCACCTACCACGTCAGGTTCAACCCGCCCAAAGTGGCCGGCAAGGACGACGAGACCGGCGAGGAACTGATCCAGCGGGACGACGACAAAGAAGAGACTGTACGCAAGCGTCTGGAGATCTATCATTCCCAGACCAAGCCTCTGGTGGATTTTTACAGCAAGTGGTCGGCTTCCGGAGATACCAAGGCACCGCAGGTGCGGAAGGTTTCCGGGGTCGGTAGCGTTGATGACATTACCAATCGCGTGTTTGACGCTCTGAAATAAGGAGATCGAAATGGCGGTGAAAAATGCCTTCTACGCGCAATCAGGAGGTGTCACCGCCGTCATCAATTCGACGGCGTGTGGCCTAATCCAGACTGCGCGTCGACATACTGACAAAATCGGCAAAGTGTTCGCGGGCCGCGATGGCATCATCGGGGCCCTCACCGAAGACCTGATCGATACCAGCCTCGAGACCGACGAGGACATCGCCCGGCTGAGATACACTCCGTCGGGCGCTTTCGGTTCCTGCCGCTACAAATTAAAGAGCCTGGAAGAGCACAAGGCGCAATACGAGCGCCTGATCGAGGTCTTCCATGCCCACGACATCGGCTACTTCTTCTACAACGGCGGCAACGATTCCATGGACACCGCCTGGAAGGTGTCCCAGATTTCCGAGAAGCTGGGCTACCCGGTAGTCTGCGTCGGCGTCCCCAAGACGGTGGATAATGACCTGCCCATCACCGACTGCTGCCCCGGCTTCGGCTCGGTGGCCAAGTATGTCGCCACTTCCATCCGGGAAGCGGGGTTCGACGTGGCCTCCATGGCCCGTACCTCCACCAAGATCTTCGTTCTCGAAGTGATGGGCCGCCACGCCGGCTGGATCACCGCCGCATGCGGGCTGGCTTCGGAAAAAGAGGGCGATCCGCCTCACATTCTGCTCTTCCCCGAAGTCCCCTTCGATCCCGATCGCTTCACCGCCCGGGTGAAGGAATGCGTCGAGCGTTACGGCTATTGCACCATCGCCGTGTCGGAGGGGCTGTCCGATGCCTCGGGCAAGCTCATCGCCGAAACCGGGAGCAAGGACGCCTTCGGCCATTCCCAGCTGGGTGGCGTGGGCCAGGTGATCGCTCAGCTCGTCAATGATCGCCTGGGCTACAAGTACCACTGGGCCCTTGCCGACTACCTGCAGCGGGCCGCCCGCCACATCGCTTCCAAGACCGACGTGGACCAGGCCTATGCCTTGGGACAGAAGGCGGTGGAGCTGGCGCTGGCCGGCAGGAACGCCATCATGCCGACCATCAAGCGGCTTTCCGATTCTCCCTATCGTTGGGAAATCGGCGAGGCGGCGCTGAAGGACGTGGCCAACGTCGAGCGCAAGATGCCGGCCGATTTCATTTCCGCCGACGGATTCCATATCACCGGCCAGTGCCGCGCCTACCTGCAGCCGCTGATTGAGGGTGAGGATCCGCCGCCGTTCAAGAATGGATTGCCTGACTACGTTCGCCTGAAGAACGTGTCTGTGGCCAAGAAGCTGGGGGAATTCAAAGTCTGACAATCGGCGCAGAACCGGTGGACGAAACGATTTTTTTGTTTCATTAATCAGAGGGAGGAAGTCGATGTCAGCTGCACTGATACTAGCGCTTGCTTGCGCAGTGTTGGCCGTTCTGTACGGCTGGTTGTCAAGCACGCAGATCCTCGCACTACCCGCCGGAAATGCCCGGATGCAGGAAATCGCCAAAGCCATCCAGCAAGGCGCCGAGGCGTACCTCAGCCGTCAATACAAGACTATCGCCATGGTGGGCGTGGTGTTGTTCCTGGTCATCGGCCTGGTTCCCAAGCTCGGTTGGCTGACGGCCTTCGGCTTCCTCATTGGCGCCGTTCTCTCTGGGGCGGCTGGCTTCATCGGCATGAACGTCTCGGTCCGGGCCAATGTGCGCACCGCCGAGGCGGCCCGCAGCGGCATCGCCGCGGCTCTCCACGTCGCCTTCAAGGGCGGCGCCATCACCGGCATGCTGGTGGTGGGCCTCGGGCTCCTGGGGGTGGCAGGCTACTTCGCCGTCCTCAAGGCGATGAATGCCCCCGATGCCGATCTGCACCTCGTCGTCGAGCCCCTGGTCGGTCTGGCCTTTGGTTCCTCCCTCATTTCCATCTTCGCCCGTCTGGGCGGCGGCATCTTCACCAAGGGGGCCGACGTCGGCGCCGACCTGGTAGGCAAGGTGGAAGCCGGCATTCCCGAGGACGATCCGCGCAACCCGGCGGTGATCGCCGACAACGTCGGCGACAACGTCGGCGACTGCGCCGGCATGGCGGCCGACCTCTTCGAGACCTATGTCGTGACCGTGGTCGCCACCATGGTGCTGGCGGCCCTGACCATCAAGAGCCTCCCGGCTCTGGGTGAAAGCCTGGTCCTCTATCCCCTGGCCCTGGGCGGCGTCTCCATCATCGCTTCCATCATCGGTTGCTATTTCGTCAAGGCGACCGAGGGCGGCAAGATCATGGCGGCCCTCTATCGCGGCCTCATCGTGGCCGGGGTGCTGGCCCTGATCGCCTACTATCCGATCACCTCCTGGCTGATCGGTGCCGGCGATGCGGCAGCCAAGATCACCACCGCGACCATGTTCGGCTGCTCGGTCATCGGTCTGGTGCTGACGGCGGCGCTGGTGTGGATCACCGAGTACTACACCGGCACCGACTTTGCGCCGGTGAAGCACGTCGCCTCCGCCTGCCAGACCGGCCACGCCACCAACATCATTGCCGGCATCGGCGTGTCGATGAAGGCCTGCGCCCTGCCGGTGCTGTCCGTCTGCATCTCCATCTACGCAGCCTACGCCCTGGGCGGCCTGTTCGGCATCGCCATCGCCGCCACCTCCATGCTCTCCATGGCCGGCATCGTGGTGGCCCTGGATGCCTACGGCCCGATCACCGACAACGCCGGCGGCATTGCCGAAATGGCGGAATTGCCCAAGGAGGTGCGCAACGTCACCGATCCCCTGGATGCGGTCGGCAACACCACCAAGGCGGTCACCAAGGGCTATGCCATCGGTTCCGCCGCTCTCGCCGCCCTGGTGCTCTTCGCCGACTACACGCACGGTCTGGAAGCCGCTTCGGGCAAGGTCTTCACTTTCGATCTGTCGAACCACCTCGTAGTGATCGGCCTCTTCATCGGCGGCCTCATTCCCTACCTGTTCGGTGCCATGGCCATGGAAGCGGTCGGCCGTTCCGCCGGTGCGGTGGTGGTCGAAGTGCGCCGCCAGTTCAAGGAAATCCCCGGCATCATGGAAGGTACCGGTAAGCCGGACTATTCCCGGGCGGTGGATATGCTGACCGTGGCCGCCATCAAGGAAATGATGATTCCGTCCATCCTGCCGGTGGCGGTGCCGATCGTGGTCGGCCTCGTTCTCGGGCCCCAGGCCCTGGGTGGCCTCCTGGTGGGCACCATCGTCACCGGGCTGTTCGTGGCCATTTCCATGACCACCGGCGGCGGCGCCTGGGACAACGCCAAGAAGTACATCGAGGACGGCAACTTTGGCGGCAAGGGTTCCGAAGCCCACAAGGCGGCGGTGACCGGCGACACCGTCGGCGACCCGTACAAGGATACGGCCGGCCCGGCCGTGAATCCGCTGATCAAGATCATCAACCTGGTGGCTCTGCTTATCGTGCCGCTGATGGCTTGATCCCTACGTGCGGTTCCGCCTGGGACGGCACGGTATCAGCAAAGAGAAACCCCGCCAGCGGCGGGGTTTTTTTGTGCCTCATATGAGGACATTCCGCCGTCCTTCTCGTTTTGCAGAAGGCCGGCAGGCCATCAGGGGGCGACGTCGGGATTCAGGCTGTAGATGCCGGTGATTTTCGCCTCGGCCAGCACATGGCCGCGGATGGCGTCCCGCACCAGGGGGCCGGTGAGCTTGCCATTCACCGAAACGCTCGCGATGTCCAGGGCGTAGAGCGTGAATACGTAGTGGTGGGCGATTTCGTCGTTCCACGGGGGGCAGGGGCCGTCATAGCCGTAATAATCGCCTCGCATGTCGTTGTCGCCGGCGAACCACTCGGTATAGCTGTTGATGCCCTGGCGAGCGCCGTGGGCTGCCTGGGAACCCGGCTTGCCGCGGGGCGCCACTTCGCTGGAGAACTCGCCGGCCTCGATTTCCCGCAGGCCGGCCGGCAGGTCCACCAGCACCCAGTGGAAAAAATCGACCCGGGGCAGCGCCGCGGGAACGGTCCTGCCTTCCCGGTTCACGTCGTCACCTTGGCTTGGCGCGTCCTGGTCGTGGCAGATGATGGCGAAGGACTGGGTGCCTTCCGGCGCTTCGCTCCAGGCCAACTGAGGATTCAGGTTCTTGCCCAGGCAAACATGGTGGGCGGGGTCGGGAATGCAGAAAGCCAATTCACCCGGAAGTCTTTGTCCTTCGGCAAAACTGCTGCTGGTCAGCTTCATCCTTGTCTCCTCCTGTTGTTTTTAGGCCGCCCGCCGCTTGAAGTCCCCGAGGCGGAAGCCAAGAATCCAGAGTGTAGCGAAATAGGTTGCGGCGCCAAGCCCGACCAGGGCGAATAGGCGAGTCAAGCGCTCGGCCGTGCCGTATTCGAGCCAAGCCTTTTCCGGCCCGATGCCGAACCAGAGGATGATGCCCATCAGCCCCATGGCCGCCCCCAGCTTGGCGAGGAAGAGGCCCCATCCGGGCTGGGGGACGAAAATCCCGTGGCTGCGCAGGCCCCGGTAAAGCATGGCGGCGTTCAGGCAGGCGGCCAGGCCGATGGAAAGGGCCAGCCCGGCATGTTGGAGCCAGCCGATGAAGGCGAGGTTCATGAGTTGGGTGGCGACCAGGGAAATCACCGCGATCTTGACCGGGGTGCGGATATTCTGGCGAGCGTAGAAGCCCGGCGCCAATACCTTGACCAGGATAAGGCCGGTAAGGCCGAGGCTGTACGCAGCCAGGGCCTCCCGGGTGCGGAATACGTCCTCTCCGGTGAAAGCGCCATGGAAGAAGAGGGTGGCGATGAGGGGAACTGCCAGCAGGGCCAGGGCCAGGGCCGCCGGGGCTGCCAGGAGGAGGGTGAGGCGCAGCCCCCAGTCGAGGAGCCGGGAATATTCGCCGTGGTTCTTGTCGGCGTGGTATTTGGACAGGGAAGGCAGCAGGATGGTCCCGAGGGCGACGCCCAGCATGCCCGAGGGAAATTCCATGAGTCGGTCGGCGTAATACAGCCAGGAAACGCTGCCGTTCTTGAGGAAAGAGGCAAAGATGGTGTTGATGAGCAGGCTAATCTGGGACACCGAAACCCCGATCAGGGCTGGCGCCATGAGCTTGAGGATGCGGCGCACCCCCTCATCCCGCCAGGCGGCGCGCCAGTCCAGGGTGGGGCGCGGCAGCATGGCGATCCTCTTCAGGGCCGGCAACTGCAGCCCGAGCTGCAGCACGCCGCCGATGAAGACCGCCCAGGCCAGGGCCAGCACCGGCGGATCGAAATAGGGGGCGGCGAACAAGGCCATGCCGATGAAGGAAAGGTTGAGCAGCACCGGCGTGAAGGCGGGCAGGGCGAAGCGGCTCCAGGTGTTGAGGATGCCGCCGGCCAGGGCCACCAGGGACATGAACAGGATGTAGGGGAAGGTGATGCGGGTGAGCGTGACGGTGAGGTCGAACTTGCTGGCATCGGCTGCGAAACCCGGAGCCGATATCCAGACCAGCAGGGGTGCCGTGGCGATGCCGATGGCGGTCACCGCCGACAGTACCAGCAGCAGGACGCCGGCTACATGGTCCACCAGTTCGCGGGTGACCTCATCGCCCCGTTTGTTCTTGTATTCGCCGAGGATGGGCACGAAAGCCTGGGAAAAGGCGCCTTCGGCGAACATCCGGCGCAGCAGGTTGGGCAATTTGAAAGCGACGAAGAAGGCGTCGGTGGCGAGGCCGGCCCCGAAGGCGCGGGCAACGACGAAGTCGCGGAGAAAGCCGAGGATGCGGGAGAGCAGGGTCATGCCACTGACCGTGACCAGGGCGCGCAGAAGATTCATGGGGTAGGAAGTCTCGTTGCCTGAATGGGGTGGCAAAAGATATAATTCTACGCTCTGCTGCAGTAGCTCAGTTGGTAGAGCAACTGATTCGTAATCAGTAGGTCGGAGGTTCGATTCCTCTCTGCAGCACCAATAGATTCAAAGACTTGGCCCGGTTTTCTGACCGGGCTTTGTCGTTTTTGGGCTTTGTGTAAGGCATTTGTAAGCAGAATTGGGCATTTCCCTATCGGGCAAAGTCACAGCTGTCATGCTCATTGGCTCATCCATTGAGCTAAATTTTGAACGTGGTCGCCTTCGCCGGGGCGATATGGTCGTGGCGACCGCTCTGAGCGGGGCGGCGGGCCAAGTCAATGCACTCCGATCACAATGAGTACCGGTGGCATCCATTGGGCGCTCAAAGGACGGGAGAATCCATCCCATCATTCGAGAGGGACGTTACGCCGGCAAGTTGGCTTTGCGCTCCGGCGCCGCTTAGCGCAAGCGTTGAACGTCTGCTTCTTTAGAGTGTGAAAGGTTGTTCTGGGTCGGCAGCAGGCGCCTGCAACCGAGTATCGTAATCCCTCTCCGACGCAGCTTGCGGTAGGATGTTACCGTCCATCCAACAGTCATCGCCATGACCCGACTTGCCAATCCTGCTGTGCTGGCCTGTCCATACCGCGGCCACCCCGTGCTGCAGCGGCGACTGGCTTCCTGGCGCGACTTCGGCACGGTCTTCTGGAGTGATGGATACGCCTCCACGTTGAGGCTGGGGACGGTCGACAAGCTGGGGCGGTGCCCCGAATGCGCGAAGCTGTTTTGGCTCGACGAGGCAAAAGAGCTGGGAGTGCTGCCGGCGGGACCCCGGTCTCTCAACTGGCCCTGGTGGCGGCAACTTATGTACCGTCTTGCGGGCGACCCCGGTGGCGAGCTGTCCAAGTTGAATGCCTGGAACGCTCTACCGCCGACTTGGCAAAGGGCTATGGCCATTGAAAGTCCCGAGGCTAACGATTTGCGCCAAGCCCTAGCCGAAGGCTTGGGTACCACCCCCGAACGTGAGTCGTACCTCCGCACTCGGCTGTGGTGGGCGGGCAACGACAAGGACCGGGGCCACCAAGGAAAGGTCACCATGCTCCCCGAGGAAAAGCAGGCGAACAAGGTCGCCCTCCTGGCGTTAATACAAGCCCAGCCGTCGGAGAAACGGAACCAGATAACCGAGAGCGAATTGTTGCGCGAGCTGGGCCGATTTGAAGAGGCTATAGCCCTGTTGAAGGACGCGGTGGCGGGAGACGTATTCCCAGCACAGATCATCGTGGAGAAAGCTTTGGCTGGTGATGTTCGTGTTTGCGAGGTCAGCAGAACCAATCCGCTTGGGGAGTTTTCGGTGGTCACGTCTGCAGGCACGCGGCCTCCTGGCATGATTTGAAACGAGGAGTCGAGGCCTCAAAATGAGCGACATTGATACCCTCATCCGGCGAGCCGCTGACAACATTCAGTGTGCCGACGGCCTTGGTTACCACGGCAGGTGCCGGGATGGGAGTGGAATCCGGGCTGCCCGAGTTCCGGAGTGAAAAAGGATTGTGGGGGCCTACTCGGCCCTGGGGGACGCCCAAATCCATTTTTCAGGATATCCCAACCTGCAGGCCTTGAACGGCACCTGAGCTTACCTGGGGCGTCTACGGGCATCGACTGAAGCTCTATAGAGACATGCCGCCTGGTGTCTGCTTCCGGTTACTGCAACGTGGTCGCCCCCGCCGGGGCGATAAGACCGGCTGTACGAGGATAAACTGCCACCTGCCATGAAGCTGCAACGTGGTCGCCCCAGCCGGGGCGATAAGACCAGACCATGGTCAACAGCGGCCGGATGATGGAGCTGCTGCAACGTGGTCGCCCTAGCCGGGGCGATAAGACCACTGCTACCGGGTCGTCGCGGACGGAAATGAATGGCTGCAACGTGGTCGCCCCAGCCGAGGCGATAAGGCCACCGTGTGGCAGATGATAGAAGCCTGGGTGGATGGGCTGCAACGTGGTCGCCCCAGCCGGGGCGACAA
>Ga0316603_10000384_pt1 | contig 22510 bp, 19 predicted proteins | sample OWC_soil_day10_n_FD_207649 | JGI IMG/M metagenome (GOLD analysis project Ga0316603, IMG submission 207649) | Wetland soil microbial communities from Old Woman Creek delta, Ohio, United States - OWC_soil_day10_noCT | ecosystem: Environmental > Terrestrial > Soil > Wetlands | place: USA: Ohio... | reverse complement strand
GCGACGCCACCATGGCCACCACCATCCTGGATCGCCTCATGCACCGCGCGGCCATGCTCGAGTTCGAGGGCAAGAGCTACCGCCTCAAGGAGGCAGCCTCGCGCATCGCGATGAATGCCGCCGAGAGCCCCTGAGCAGGCGCCCTGGCCGCTCAGGTAGCCCCCGCAGCCTTGGCCTGGCAGGGCCCCGACAACCCTCGATCCAGGCCAGGCAGCTCGCGCCCGCCGTGGACAAGCCACCCGCCCACAGGACAACCCTGTGGACGGCCCCTGCGGGGTCCGTGGCTCGCCCACCGCTCCCCGGCCGATGCCTACGGCCTGACGCGCTTCGCTTGCCCGAACAGCCGATTGAAACAGGCAACCAAACCACTTCCGATGGCCAACGCCCCGCACCAGGCCAAAGGGCGACTGAAGCCCGCTCAGGCAGCTCCCAGCATCGGCACCCTCGCGATCAACTCACACAGCGTCTAGGAAACCCATAATCCGACCGTCCTGCCTGGGGGAGTTTGAGTGGCCACAGGTGGGGGAATTTGAAGTGGCCATCCGGGGGAGAGACGGCTGTCAAGGCTCGACCCTATCCGGTCCTTCCGCAGTTCGGATAGGTCGCCGCAAAGCAGCCTCACAGTTGCTCAATCGAACGGCAGCCTTTGTTGGATCAGCGGATCAGCATGATCGCGCGGCGTACCAACCCTGAGCCCGCTGTGCGACGGCCCGACGTTCGCCTGCTCAAACGATCGTCATTGCAGCCAGCCACGCGAGAGAAAAGGCCTTCTTGAAAACCGTGCATTGCGGTGAGCGCCAAACGCTCATGAACAAGAAGATGTTGTAGGCGATAGGTGCAAAGTGCAAAGCAACTGCAACTCGCAGATCCACGCCCTGTGAAGCCAGGATCAAGGCCATGAAGCTGGCCAGCAGGTTGATGAATGTCGCGATGCCCAGCATGTCACGCCAGAACACGACCTGCAGCGGGACCTCGCCCCGCCAGCGACGGGCGAAAAAGCCGGTCTGACCAAACATACCCCGCACTTGCTCCCAGCTGTTGAAATTCGTTGTCTTGCTGAATCGACGACGGGTAAGCACTGTTCGCCGATCAGCCCGCCGATGAAAGCCTTTCGCCGCGGCAGTCGCGCTTGAGCAGCTTCAGCAGCAGGCTGCCTTGCTGGGCCGCCAAGCGATCAGCGCCGGCCAGCACGCGCACGGGTGCCGCGGCGCTATCGCCGGCCAGTTCCAGGTAGTGCGAATCTTCCACCTTGTCGTAGCCGGTTTCGATGGATGTCTCATCGAGCCGGTAACTCGTCGTTGCCCAGCCGGCACCCGCGGGCCGATGACTGACGCTCAACACACATCCGGCCTCGATGGCATAGCGCCACCTCTGCCTATTTCGTCCCTGAGCACCCAGCGCGTTCAAGGCCTCGATACGCTGCAGCTGGGTCATCTCGTAGGGACTGACGGTAACCACATTCTCTGTGGGGTAGCTATCGACGCACCCGGTGCACAGCGCCGCCACGGCCAGTAGAACCGCGCAGTGCCAAGATGTCGCGACAGCCGGCGTGCTGTGCGCGACTGCAAGGACAGGAGAAGACGCCATCACCCCGTCTCAGCGTCGCCGTCGCTTGTCGGCGGTTCCGGCAGGCGCGTGGCCAGCACCTTGTCGATGGTCTTGCCGTCCATGTCGACGATCTCGAGGCGCCAGCGTTCCCAGTCCGCGGTATCGGCCACCTTGGGCAGGCGGCCGGTCAGCAGCATCAACATGCCGCTGAGCGTGTGGTAGCGCCCGCGGTCCTCCTCGGGCACGGCATCCAGGCCCAGCCGGTCCTTGAGTTCCGGCACGGGGATGTGCCCGTCGAGCAGCCAGCTGCCGTCCGCGCGCTGCACGGCCCAAGAGGTTTCGGGGTCGCGGGGATGAAACTCGCCGGTGATGGCCTCGATCAGGTCCTGCAGCGTGACGATGCCCTGAACCTCGCCGTATTCGTCGATCACGAAGGCCATGTTCACGTCGGACGAGCGGAAGTTGTCCAGCAGTTCCATGCCGGTCAGCGTCTCCGGCACGTACAGCGGTGTCTTCATTGGCTGCTTCACGAGATCGTGGTCGGGGTTGCGCAGCGCGTGCGACAGCCACTGCCGCGCGTTGACCACGCCCACCACATCGTTGAGGCCGCCGCGCACCACCGGGAAGCGCGCATGGTCCGATGCCTCGACGCGCGCCAGGTTCTGCTCGAAGGGCAGATCGACATCGAGGACCACCACGTCGCTGCGTGGCACCATCAGCGAGCCGATCTGCCGGTCGTCAAGACGGAAGACATTGCGCACCATGGCGTGCTCGTGCGATTCGATCACGCCGGCGTGGGTGCCTTCGGCCAACATCGCGTGGATCTCGTCTTCGGTGACGGCATTGCCGGCACCGTCCTTCACGCGCAGCAGGCGCAGCAGCAACTGTGTCGACACCGACAACAGGCGCACGAAGGGCTTGGTGGCAATGGCCAACCAGTTGATGGGCCGCGCCACCAGCCTGGCCAGCGTTTCGGGGTGCGTCTGGCCCAGGCGCTTGGGAACGAGTTCACCCGCCACGATCGAGAAGTAGGTGATCAGCAGCACCACCAGCCCGGTGGCTGCATAGCCGTCATACGGCGCCGGCACCCCGAGCGTCTTCAGCCAGATGGCCAAGGGCGCGGCCAGGGTCGCCTCACCAACGATGCCGTTGAGCACGCCGATCGAGGTGATGCCGATCTGGATGGTCGAGAGAAAGCGGGTCGGGTCCTCGCCCAGCTTGACGGCCGCGCGGGCCCCGGCGTCGCCCTCGTCGACCAGCCGCTGCAGCCGCGCCTTGCGCGCCGTGACCAGTGCGATCTCCGACATGGCGAACAAGTCATTCAGGACGATCAGGCCAGACAGTAAAGCAATCTCCATGGGGACACCTCAGGACACGCGCGAATGCGCACGAATTCGAATCAAGCGAGCACGCTGGGTGGGCCGCAAACCCATCAGGCTCATCACCGAAAGGCGTTGCCGATGATGAAGACCGCGGCGCGCAGCAGCGCGTAAAGCACGCCCCACGCCAGGGCCACCCCGGCCGTCGCACCGAGCAGGCCCGCCAACACCCACAGACCATCGCGTTCGAGGATGCACAGCGCCAGCAGGCAGATCGCCAGCGCCGGCAGCATGTTGCCCAGCGGGATCGGCAGAAACACGATCAGCGAAAGCAGCAGGCAGACTCCGCCCACCAGGTACTCGGCCGGCGGCCGGCAAAGCACGCTCCAGCGTGGCCGCAGCAGCCGCTCGGCGCGCGCCAGCCACGGCGTCGCCCGCGTGATGAGTGCTGCAAAGTGGGCGCGTGGCATCGAACGCTCGGCGATCACCCGGGGCAGCCAGGGGCGCATGCCGAAGGCCAGTTGCGCCGCCAGAAACAACAACGGCGCGCCAAGCAAGGCCGAGGTGCCCGGTGGCACCGGGATCACGTTCGGCAGTGCAAAGATCAGCAGCAGTGCCGCCAGCGCGCGGTCCTGCAGCGCGAGCAGCAGGTCGGCGATCGAGACGCGCTCGCGCGAGCCATCAGCGGCCATCTCGGTCAGCAACTGCGACAACGGCCGGGGGCGCGACGCCGCGGGCGCACCGTCGCGGCTCATAGCCGCGACTGCCCGGACAATCGCGGCCTCACTCGTCGCGGGTGCCGGCAATACCCAGCAGCGCCAGCAGCGACTGGAAGACGTTGTACACGCTCAGATACACACCCAGCGTGGCGCTGATGTAGTTGGTCTCGTGGCCGTCCTGCACGCGCTTGAGGTCATACAGGATGAAGGCCGAGAAGATGCCGATGGCCAGCACCGCCAGGGTGATCATCAGCGCACTCGATTGCAGGAAGACGTTGGCGATGCCGGCCACCAGCAACATGATCGCGCCAATGAACAGGAACTTCCCCATCGAGCTCAGGTCGCGCTTGATGATCGACGACAAAGAGGCCATTCCCAGGAAGATGGCCCCGGTGCCGGCGAAGGCCGTCATCACCAGACTCGCGCCGTTGGCCAGCCCGAGCACCGAGCCGACCAGCCGCGACAGCATCAGGCCCATGAAGAAGGTAAAGGCCAGCAGCATCGGCACGCCGGCGGCCGAGTTCTTGGTCTTCTCGATCGCGAACATGAAGCCGAAGGCGCCGACGAGAAAGACTACCAGGCCGATACCCGGCGACATCGCGCGCGCCAGGCCGGTGCTCACACCGATCCAGGCGCCCAGCACGGTGGGCACCATCGACAGGGCCAGCAGCCAGTAGGTGTTGCGCAGTACGCGATTGCGTTCGACTGCGAGCGCGGGGTTTGCGGTGGTCGGGAAGGGTTCAACGATGGGGGTCATGACTTTCCTTTGAAATAGAACGAGTAGGAGGATCAAGGCATCGGCGCGAGGACCGAGCCGACGACAGGCGCGTGCTGGCGCGACGAGTGTCGCGAGGCCGTGTGTCGTAGTTGCCGCGGCCGCGCCGCGGCAGGGTCAGGCGACGAGGTGCGTCGCGCAGGGCGGGCGCTGCGGCCCGGCCAGACAGGGTGCGAGCCAGAAGGCAGTCGCGTACGGACGCGGCCTGGACATCGCAAGAATGGGAGCCCCGGCAGCAGGCTGCGCCATCAGCAAGGGAAGCGGGTCCATAGCGCCCTCAGCCAGCGTCTGTCCCGGTTGGTCGTCCAGGTGGTGATCGTCGATCGAGCCATCGTCAACAGGCTGCGGCAGATCACCCGGCAGGCTGTCTACCTGCTCGGTGCTCGCCGATGCGAACAGAACCGCCTGCTCCTGTGTCGTGAAACCGGACCAGAACAGAACGAGTGCGAGGATGAGAGCAAGGACCCGCGGCGACATGAGCGCCTGATTGTACTTACGAGGTCACTCGCGGTGTCGGTTGGCGCCGCGCCATGCTGTTGGCGTGCCTCGGCCTCGACGAAGATCCCGTGCGAAGCCCTGTAGAGCAGGAACAGGTTGGCAAAACTCGCCAAACATGTGGATACAGCGTTTGCGCCAGCTATGAGATGAAGCCGGTCAGCATTCGCAATCAAGCACCGCCGCGCAGCAGCCGCGCCGGTGCGATGCTCATCTGCCCGAGCAGGATGCGCGCGCCCAACCCCAGGCTCAAGCCGCTGACCCCCACGGCCGTCAGCGCACCGGTCCACAGCAGGCCCGCGCCGTTCAGCTCCAGCCGCCATTGCAGCAGCACCAGGGCCAGCGCACTGCCGATGACCGTGGCGAAGGCCGCCGTGACCGCCGCCAGCAGCGCGTATTCCCAGCGCAGCACCCGCCGCAGGCTGGACAGGCGCGCGCCCAGCGTGTGCATCACGCTGGCCTCGTAGACCTGGCGCGCGCGGCTTGCCACCACCACGCTGGCCAGCACCAGCAGGCTGGCGGCCAGGCACACACCGGCAATCACCGCCAGGCCCGCGCGGGCGCTGCCCATGATGGCGCGCGTGGCCTGCAGAACGCTCTCGGTGCGCACGCTGACGATGTTGGGCGCCAGCGCCGCCAGGCGGTCCTGCGCGGAGATGGCATCGGCCGCGTCCAGACGCGCCGCGCCGACATGGCGGGTGATGAAGGGCTCGAGCACACCGTCGCTGAAGATCGCCTCCAGCCACAGCCGCGATTGCATGCGGCGCTGCGCATAGATGGCCGCCACCCGCGCGTCGACGCTGCGGCCCAGGATCTCGAAGCGCAGCGCATCGCCGACGCGTATGCCCAACTGCTCGGCCTCGCGGTCCTCCATCGCCAGCAGCGGCGGCCCGGCATAGCCTTCGGGCCACCACGCGCCGTGGGTGACCACCACATCGTCGAAGTTGCCGTCGCGCGTGCTCAGCTTGTGTTCGTCGCGGGCCTCGCGCACACGTTCGTCGTCGCCGCTGTCGCGCAGCGCCACGCCGTTGACTGCGGCCACGCGGCCCAGCACCAGCGGCGCGGTCTGCAGATCGCGCAGGCTGGGTGCGGCCTGCAGCGCCTGGCGCAGCAGCGGCAGCTGCTCGGTCTGCACGTCGTAGAAGACCAGCGCCGGCGCGTTGGCCGGCACGGTGTCATTGACGGTGCGCAGCAGCGTGGCCACCACCAGCGTGCAGGCCACCAACAGCGTCAGTGCCGAGCCCAGTGACAGCAGCGCCGCGCGCAGCGGCGAACCCGGGCGCTGCAGCCCGGCAAGCGCGATCCGCCATTCGTAGCCCGGGCCCAGCCGTGGCCGCGACAACGCCCAGCTGGCCGCGACGCGCAAGAGGCGCAACACCCCCTCCAGCAGCACCAGCAGGCCCAGCGTGACGGCGACGAAGGCGGCACCGAAGCGCGCATCGGGCAGCAGCACCAGCAGCAGCGCCACCACGGCCAGCGCGCAGGCGCCGGTCAGCAGCCAGGCGATGCGCGGCGTGCGCAGCATCTGGCCGTCCAGCCCGCGAAAGAGTGCGGCCGGCGACACCGTGAGTGCGCGGCCCAGCGCCGGCAGCGCGAAGGTCAGCGCGGTCAGCACGCCGAAGGCGATGGCGCTGGCCGCGGCCGGCAACAGCGGTGCGATGGCCGCAGCCCAGCCGGCATCGAGCGGCAGGCGTTCGCCGACCAGCGCGCCACCGGCCAGCGCCAGGCCGGCACCGGCCAGCGCGCCCACGGTGCTGGCCCCCAGCGCCAGCAGCAGGATCTGCAGCAGCACCAGGCCGGCCAGACGGGCGTCGCGCAGGCCCAGGGCGCGCAGCGTGGCCAGCGTGCCGAGCTTGCCCTGCAGATGCGCCTGCACGCTGTTGAACACACCCAGCCCGCCGATGAACAACGCCGAAAAACCCACCAGCAGCAAGCCCGAGCCGATCTGGCCCAGCACCTCGCTGATGCGGTCGCTGCGCTCGTCGAAGCTGCGGATGTCGGCGTCGGAACCTGCGAAGGCAGCGACGAAGTCGCGCCGCGCCGCGGCTGCGCTGCTGCCGTCGTCCAGGCGCAGGCGGTAGCGGTACTGCACGCGGCTGAGCGGCTGCACGAGGCCGGTGGCGGCCAGTGCGCCGTCGGCCACCAGCACGGGGGCCGCGCCCCAGTCGGCGCGCAGGCTGCGATCGGGCTGGTGCAGCACGATGGCGCGCACGTCGAGCACGGCATCGCCGACGTCGACCCGGTCGCCCACCAACAGGCCCAGACGCTGCGCCAGCACCGCATCGAGCGCCGCTCCCCAGCGGCCGTCACGCTCGGCCAGCAGTTCGGGCAGCGGATCGCCGTCGGTCGCGGGCGCGGCCAGCGTCAGGCGGCCGACCAGCGGGTAGCGCGTATCGGCCTCCTGCAGCTCGACCAGCTGGGCACGGCCTTCGGCATTGCGCAGCATGGTGCGCAGCTCGATGCTGCGCGAGACCGTGCCGCGATCACGCAGCCAGGCCTCTTCGTCGGCGCTCAGCGGCTGGTGGTGCCAGATCATCAGGTCACCGCCGAACAGCGCGCGCGCCTGGCCCATCAGGCTGCCGGCGACATGGCCGTACAGCCCGCCGCCGGCGGCGACCAGCGCCACCCCCAGGGCCAGGCACGCGCAGAACACCCACAGCGTGCGGCCGCTGGCGCGCAGGTCGCGCCAGGCCAGGCTAAGCAGGAAGGGCACCGGCATGCGTGGGCGGCGGTGGCACGGCCGCATGGGGTCCAAAGCCCTCGTGCAGGCGGCCGTCGTGCAGCCTGAGCACGCGGTCGCAGCGCGCGGCAAAGTCGATGTCGTGCGTGACCAGCACCAGCGTGGCACCGCTGTCGCGGTTGAGCTCGAAAAGCAGCTCGCGCACGGCCGCGCCGGTGGCGTCATCGAGGTTGCCGGTAGGCTCGTCGGCCAGCAGCAGGCGCGGCCGGTGCACTAGCGCCCGGGCGATGGCCACACGCTGCTGTTCGCCGCCCGACAGCTGTCCCGGGTAGTGGCCGCCGCGCGCGGCCAGGCCGACGCGGGCGAGCATGTCGCGCGAGCGAGCCATGGCATCGGCGCGGCCGGCAATCTGCAGCGGCAGCGCCACGTTGTCCAGCGCCGTCAGGCTGGGCAGCAGGTGGAAGGACTGGAAGACGATGCCGATGCGGTCGCGGCGTAGGTCGGCGAGCGCGTCACGGTCCAGCGTGTCCAGGCGCACGCCGTCGATGGCCACATGGCCGGCCGCCGGCTGCTCCAGCCCGGCCAGCAGCAGCAGCATCGAGGTCTTGCCCGAGCCCGAGGGACCGGCCACGGCCACGCTCTGGCCGGCGGCAATGTGCAGGTCGATGTGGCGCAGCACCTCGATGCGCTGGCCACTGGGCAGCGCGTAGTGCATCGAGAGCTGGTGCAAGTCGATCATGGTGAACGGCGGGCAAAGCGCGCAGTGTGCATGGGTGCGCAAGACGAGTACCGCCTGGGGCCATGAAGGGCAGCCCGCACGCGTGAGCGTGTGCCGATCGGTTCCGCCAAAGGGCCAGCATCGCCAGCGTGACCCCCATCGGCTTCACAGGGCTGTATGGAGTGCGCCATGGACAGCAACAACGGGTTGCCGCGATCGCCGTGGGACAACGACAGGTGACCGGCATCGTCAGCGTCGGTGACGGGCTATCGCCGCCAAAATCGCACGCGGGGCCGGCAGGCTCGACCCTGATCCAGTTTACCGCGCCCCGGCGGCCACGCGTGACGAACCTTATCGGCGTCGGCTCGTCTAATCTAAGTGAGGCATGCGTCGCCTGTCCCACCAAAAATTGACCGCAGGAGTTGTGAGCATGGGAATTCTGGACAAGCTGTTGGGTCGTGAAGATGAACCCCGGCGGGCGCAACGCCCGGTCGCAGGTGTTGCGACGCCGACGGCGGATGAGCAGGCCATTGCCCGCTACCGCTACATGCTGCAGACGGCCCCGCCGCAGACCCTTGAGCAGGCGCATGCCGAGGCCTTTGCCAAGCTCACGCCCGAACAGCGGACACTGCTGCTGCAACAACTGGCGGCCGAAATGCCCGAGGCGGAGCGTTCCGCAACCGCGGGCACCCTGAAGGCGGACCCGCAGTCGCTGGCGCGCTTGGCCACGCGTGCTGAGGTCCGTCAGCCCGGCACGCTGGAGCGCAGCTTCAATGGCATGGGCGGCCGAGGAGGCGGCATGGGCGGCATGATGGCCGGCTCGTTCCTGGCGAGCATGGCCGGCGTTGTTATCGGCAGTGCCATCGCCCAGTCGTTCTTCGCTGATTCAGGTGCCGGCGATATCGCGGTCGGCGACTCGGATGCCGATGCTACGGCCGGGGACACCGGGACCGACGTTGCCGACGTTGCCGACGCTGGCGATGTCGGCGACTTCGACGAGATCTGAATCGAGGTGAGGGCCGCGCCGGTAGGTCGGTTGGCCAGTCGAGGGGGAAGGCCCGCCGACGCGCCACAGTAACGGTCGTGGACATTCGCGAGTCTGGATGGACCAATGCGATCGGCAGCTTCATGGTCACGCAGATGCAGCATCGAGGACCTGCACTCGACCCAATCCGGTAGTTCGCCTCAACAACGAGCGGGACAATGCCACCAGCCAGGAGGCGAAGGGCCAGCCGACATTTCAGCGTCGTGCACCCACCGTGCAGCCCGTACTACTTGACCCCACAGGACCCTGATTCAAGACAGTGTTCCTCGAACTTCGCGAGTTGGGCGGATGACGAGGAATGACGAACATTGTGCCTGGAGTGTCAGGGCCGAGCCATGGCCGCGACCCCGTACAGGACCAGCGCGACGACGACCACCGCGGCGAATCCGACATGGATCGCGAGCAGAGTGGCCAGCACCGCGCCGCAGACCGACGCGCACCCATTGATCCCCCAGGCCCAGGGAACAAGCCTGGCGTCGCGGGCCTCCACCCGCGCCAGCCCCAACGGGAACGGCATTCCCATGAGGAACGCCAGCGGGGCTATGAGCGCGACCGAGATCACGATCCTCGCGGCGTCTGGAATCCCCATCGCGTGCTCGAAGAGCCAAGAGAGCAGGGCAAGGCCAAGCGTGGCCGACAGTCCGATGGCCAGCACCACCGCCGCCAGCGGGTTGCGCAGCTTCGGTGTGGCAGCCTCATTCAAGCGTTTGGACACGCCGCTGCCGATGCCGGCAAAGAGCAGGAACGCAAACAGCACGACCGCCACCGCGTAGAGCGGGTGGCTCAGGAACAGCACGAACTTCTGCATGAACGCGATCTCGACGAACATAAAGGCAAAGCCGATCGCGGTGAAGTAGACGAGCAAGCGGCCGCGAGCGCCGGCAAGCGACGCGCGCTGGCCCGCACCGGCCCGCGTGACCCAGGCCGCCGGCGCAGCGATCAGCAGCAGGCTTGCGAGCACTGCCTGGGCGAGCGTCGCCACGAGCACAGGGTAGCCCCACTCCAGCAGCGGCAGGCCGCCCTGCTCCTTCAGCGACAGCAACTCGGGCAACGAGCGCCACTTGAAGAAGTGGAAGAAGTGGGGACTGTCGTCGCTGGCAGGGGCGACATGGAACTTGTAGTTGTGCAGGAACTCGTCCCGCCCGGGGCCGAGCAGTGCCGTCGCAGCGTCGAACAGGTCGGGGCGCCCGACTACGTTGTAGCGGTTCGCTTCGTCAGCGCGCATGCCGGGATAGAAGGCCACATCGAAAGAACGCTCCGCGCAGAAGGCCTTGATCGCCGCGATGTCGGCGGCGTCGAAGTCACCGTTCTTGACGAGCAGCGTGCTCGTCTGCCAGCTGCGCACCAGCGCCAGCCGGGATGCGGGGTCGGCCACGCCCGAGCGCTGCAGGGCCGCCACGGCCGCGCCAAAGAGCTTGAGCGCATCGCGCGGCGGCAGCGTGACCCAGCGCGTGATCGCGAGTAGGCCTCCCTCGTGCAAGTGCCGCAGATCGTCCTGCAGGGCTTCGATCGTATAGAGGTAGTTCTCCGACAGCGCGTACAGACCAGCCGAGGAGGCGCTGAAGGAATCGAGCAGCGCCACCTGGATGAGGTCGTAGCGTTCCGCGCTGGCGGCGACGAAGCCGCGCGCTTCGGCGATGTGCACGCGCACCTGGCCCGCGGAGAGGCCTTCCGCATAGATGCCGCCCGCATAGTCCGCATAGCGGCGCCGAACCAGATCGACGACCTGGGGGTTCAGCTCCACGGCATCGATCCGCTCGGCGTCGTGGTAGCGGGCCTGCAGCACGTCCGCCCCCGCGCCGGCGCCCAGCACCAGCACGCGAGGGTGACGCAGCAGGTGGTAGGGCAGCGCCGAGGTCATCTGGTCGAGGTGGGAGAGGCTGTCGCGCCGCCCGTCGAAGCGGGTGAGTGCGCTGAGCCCTTCGCCGTCGATGAACACGCCGAGCTGTGGCGGCGGCTCGACCGTCGCCGTGAGGCTCAGGCCCGGCGCGTGACGCAGCGGCACCTGCGGGCTCTCGACCACGCTGACCAGGCCCAAGGGGCTGAACCGCTCTTCGACCACCCGAGTGCCGGGGATGCGCAGGGTCTGCGACAGCTCCTTGTACGGCGACATCGTGGGTGCGACCCAGGCCTGCGGCAGCAGCAAGCACAAGCCCGCCGCGGCCAGCATCGGCAGCGCCGGCCAGCGCCGCCGGTCGCCGCATTGGAGCCACGCCACCGCCGCGGCAAGCCATCCCAGGGCGCCGATCAGCATCAATGCGTCCTGCGGAGACAGCACGAACAGCATGGCAATGATGCCCAGGCATCCCGCCCCCGCGCCCAGGGTGTCGAAGCTGTAGATGCGCGAGGGCATGCCAGCCCATCTCGAGAAGGTCATGCAGACGCAGGCGCCGGAGCACAGGAAGGGCAGTGCGAGCAGCAGGTACACCGCCAGCAGGTAGGCCGGCTGGCGCGGATCCCAGAGGATTTCCAGTGGACTGAACGGCACGCGCTGCGCCAGCGCGAAGCAGCCGATGGCGCTGACACCGAAGGCCGCGGCGGCGGCGCTGAACAGCGGCGCAAATCGCTGCTCGACCGCGCTTCGTGCCATGGTCAGCAAGGCGCCAGCGGCGCCGTAGCCCAGCAGCGCGAGGCTGATGATCATGTACGCGAAGTGATACCAGAACACGATCGAGAACAGCCGCATCAGGAGAATCTCGTACGCCAGTGCGGCGGCCGAGATCAGCGCCACGGCGATCAACGGCGGGCCCGCTGCGCCCTCGGTCCGCAGGCGTGTCGTGGTCATCGACAGCCCGTGCCGGCCTAGCGCCGGCCGGTCAGCGGCACGAAGTTCACCGGCAGGATCTGCCGGCTCGAGATGGTGCCGTCGAGATTCTTCTCGATCAGCATGAGCTGCTGGACCATGAACGATGCGCCCACCGGAATCACCATCCTGCCGCCGGGCTTGAGCTGGCGGATCAGCGGCGGCGGGATGTGGCTGGCCGCCGCGGTGACGAGGATGGCATCGTACGGCGCATGTTCTGCCCACCCATGGTAGCCGTCGCCGACGCGCACCTCAACGTTGGTGTACCCCAGCGTCTTCAGGCGCTGCGCGGCCTGCAGCCCCAAGGGCTCGATGATCTCGATCGTGTACACGGCCTTGGCGAGGTGGGCCATCACCGCCGCCTGGTAGCCCGAGCCGGTACCGACCTCGAGCACCGTGTCGCCAAGTCCGGCCCGGGCCAGATCGGTCATCAGCGCGACGATGTACGGCTGCGAGATGGTCTGGCCGTGGCCGATTGGCAAGGGCCGGTTCCGATAGGCAGAGGCTACCTGGCTCGTAGGGACGAACTCGTGTCGCGGCACCCGCGCCATGACGGCCATGACACGCTCGTCGAAGGCCTGCTTGCCGACCTCGGCGCGGGTTTCACGAACGAGCGCGCTGATGTCTTCCACCATCCGCCGTCGCTCGTCCGCGAAGTCCTGGGCAGCCGCGGTCTGTGCTCCTGTCAGGGTCAAGAGCAGCGTTGTGACAATGGCAAAGAGGGTGGATGTGGCCATCGCAACGGTTCAAATTTGCGCGAACGTGGTGTGCAAGATTGTGTGCAAGCCGTATGTCGCTCAGGTGGGCGGCTCGATGCTGCGGTAGTGGGCGGGCGGGAGCTTGCAGATCGGGCACATGTCCGGTGGCATGGCATTCACAGTCGAACCACATATCTGGCAGACGAAATAGCGACCCGTCTTCTCACCGATCGTGCGTGCGACCGTCTCGAACAACGTGCTCGTCCAGCGCTGGATCTGCTTGATCTTGTCGCGGTGCTGTTGCTCTGAGGCCCAGGCGTAGCGCACCAGGGTGATGGCCTCCTCGTTGGCCTCGGGTTTGAGCTGTTCCAGCAGTTTCGGATAGAAGGCCTCAATCGAATGCATTTCGCCGTCGGCGGCAAGGATCAGGTTCTCGCGCGTGCTGCCCACGCGAACCGTGGGCTTCGTGATCGGTGCCAACTCCACGTTCAGCCGCGTGAGGATCTTGCCGAAGTTGGTGGCGTGCACCTGTTCCGATGCGGCCAAGGCGGTGAACAGATAGGCCACACCCCGGTAGCCTTCCTGTTGGGCGCGCCGAGCGAACTCGGTGTAGTGGTAGTAGACGTTGCTCTCGGTCTCGCGCGCGCTCTGCATCGCCGCGATCGTGGCCGGATATGGCGCCGCCCCTGCCCCCCGGTTTGCCGGCAGACACACTAAGAAAGCCAACGACTTGAGCACCTGGCGTCTGTGCGCCACAGGCAGGCGCGCTGGAACGAAGCGCAGCTTTCGAGACATGACCGCCTCCATAAAGCAAAGCAATCCGAACATTGAGCCCCATCGCGACGAAGCGAGCAGTGCGTTGGCTCAAGAATTCAGCACCTTTGCCTGATGACTCAGCGATGCAGGGGCCGCTTGATGTCGGTGCCAAAGGCGCCTGGGTCGATTCGTTCCATGATGTCGAACGCCGATGCCGTCCAACCCAGGACACTTTGACTTCCCCGGAACGGTCAACGTGCCAGACGTCTATGACGACTATGGCCTCGTTCACGGCAGGATCCTGGAGGGCCTGACGGCGGGGTATCGGCAAGTGCCCCGAGACTGCCGAGCCGAAATTCAGGGCCGCGACGGGCCGTCTTGCTCAGACGAACTGGACCCATCAGGGTCTTCCGGCCCGTCCTGTTTCGGCGGAAACAGCTCATCGAAGAGAGCGTCGGGCACGGTGTGCGGGTCGTCGCTGACGTCAACGCCACTCAAGAGGTCAAAAGACGACGACGCCCAACCCCCGTATGAAACTTCCGGCAAGTTCTCCTTTGACGGTTCGTTTCGAGACTTGGTTGGGTCGACCCACTGCCCCTGCGGGGCCTCGGCGATGATGCGCCAAACCAACGCACTCTTCCTACTCTTCGTGGGTTTGCGCGTAGTCATTCATGGCCTCCTCCGGCTTCGAGCCGCAAGACGCGAGCACAGATTCGGATGGCAGTATGCGCCTGCTCGAAGTTCACGTCCGAGCCGTCGAGGCAAGACATGATGCAGTGGTAGTGACCTGTCGCCGGGAGCCTGTACGGCCACGGCCTTCTTGAGGGCGCGGATCGGTCGGATGCTGCTTGCTGCGATTGCGCAACAGCCGCCCAGTTCGGGTCCGTCTGTCAATCGAAGGTACCCGTTGGCGTACCACGAGAGTCACCTGAATCATCGGCGGACCGCGCGGCCGGCTCGATGATGCTCCGACTGCTTCCAGTCGTCGAGATCGACGAGGCGACTGTCTCTGCCCGACCCATAGCGGTATTCGAGACCTCGCGACTCGGTGCCGCGAAGCCGTCGCTCAGCAGCTGCTTGACCTGTGAGTGCGAGCCTCTATGTGGTGACCGGGCGGCAGGCCGCGTCGGCACGACCCCCAGTTCGTTCGTGAAGACCAGGCGATCGGCAGCGATACATTTGGCCTCCGGGCAATGACCCTTTCCTGCAAATTGAAGATCTGCCGGCCCCAGTGGCCGGTCGAAATCATGGGCGTGCAAGCGCTGAGGATCGAAAATGAATGAACCCGCCAGCCTTGCCGCATCCGACTATCAGGTGTTCGAAGCCGGCCATGTGCCGCTTCAGTCGGGCCGCACCTTCAGGCACATGCGGCTGGCATACAAGACCTTCGGCTCGCTGAACGCGGACAAGTCCAACGTCATCGTCTACCCCACCTCGTACAGCGCCCAGCACCACGACACGCAGTTCATGGTGGGCGATGGTGCCGCGCTCGACACGTCCAGGTACTTCGTCGTCATCCCCAACCTGTTCGGCAACGGGCTGTCGAGCTCGCCGTCGAACACTCCCTGGCCGGACATCGGCACGCGCTACCCCAACGTGACCTACTTCGACGCGGTACAGGTGCAGCGCCGCCTGCTCGCCGAGGTGTTCGGCATCCACAAGGTGGCACTGGTGTACGGCTGGTCGATGGGTGCAATGCAGGCCTACCACTGGGCGGCGCTGTTCCCCGACATGGTCGAGCGCATCGCCGTGGTCTGCGGCTCGGCACGCTGCGCACCGCACAACCACGTGTTCATCGAAGGCGCGAAGCACGCACTGATGGCCGATCCAGCCTACCGCGACGGCGTCTTCACCGAGCGCCCGGTGCGCGGCTTTCGTGCGATGGGGCGGGTGTATGCCGGCTGGGCGCTGTCGCAGACCTTCTACCGAGACGAACTGTGGCGAACGCTGGGCGCCACCTCGTTGGAGGACTACCTAGTCAGCGCGTGGGAGACCAACTTCGCGCGCCGCGACCCGGCCGATCTGCTGGCGCAGTTCTGGACCTGGCAGCACGGCGATATCAGCGCCAACCCCCATTACAACGGCGACCTGCCCAAGGCGCTGCGCAGCATCCGCGCGCGCACGCTGCTGATGCCCGGCGACCACGACCTGTACTTCCAGGTCGACGACAACAGCGCCGAAATGCGCCACCTTCAAAACGCTGAACTGCAGCCCATCCCGTCGGTGTGGGGCCACCGCGCCGGCAACCCCGTGAACCAGCCGCAGGACCGCGCCTTCATTGAAGGCCATGTCAGACGGCTGCTGGCGTCTTGAGCTCAGCGCACGGCCGTAGGCCTGAACGCGGCGGCACAATCGACGCATGACCCCGTATGCCCCATTCCGGCTCAGCGCCGCGCAACTGCTGCCCTTGACTGCGCGCAACAACGCGGCGGCCTTGCGGCGGGCCGCCGGCCACCTCGGCGCCATCGTGCTGTGCGCCGCCGCGCTGTGGGCCGTGCTGGGCAGCGTGTGGGCTGTACCGCTGACGCTGCTGCTGGGCTACCTGCTGGCCTTTCTGTTCAATGCCATGCATGAAACCGCACACCAGACGGCGTTTCGCACGCGCGCCGTGAACTATCTGCTCGGACACCTGGCGGGTTTCGTGATCCTGCTGCCCTACGAGTATTACCGCGCCTTCCACTGGGACCACCACCGCTACACGCAGGACCCCGACAAGGACCCGGAGCTGGCCGTGCCGCTGCCGGCGACGACGCGCGCGCTTGCCTGGTATGTGCTGGGCCTGCCGGTGTGGATGGGCCGCATCCGCATGCTGCTGCTGCACGGGCTGGCAGGCCGCGTCGGCGAGCCCTGGGTATCTGCCGACAAGCGCCGCTTGATCGTCGTCGAGGCGCGCTGCTATCTGATGGGTTATGCGTGCATCGCGTTGGTGTCGCTGGCCGCGGGCTCATGGGTCCTGCTGTGGGCGTGGCTGATGCCGCTGATGCTGGGGCAATGGTTCTTGCGCCCCTATCTGCTGGCCGAGCACACCGGCTGCGCGCACACGCCGAACATGCTGGAGAACACGCGCACCACCTACACCAACGCCTTCGTGCACTACTTCGCGTGGAACATGCCCTACCACGCCGAGCACCATGCCTACCCGGCTGTACCCTTTCACGCCCTGCCCAGGCTGAACGCGCTGCTGGCTCCACACATCATGCACACCGAGCAGGGCTACATTGCGTCGGCACGCGCGGTGCTGCGTCATGTGCAGGCGGGCCGGGCCGGGGCTGAACAATCGGTGAACGTCGGGTGAACCTATGGTCCTCGGACACGGCCGCGGCCATGGAACGAATCCAACACATTGAAGCGCGCTGCTGGCGTGTACCGCTGGACGAGACGTTGCACGACGCCAAGCACCGCGCGCACACACACTTTGAACTGATCACCGTGCGGGTGCGGCTGAGCAACGGCCTGGACGGCACGGGCTACACCTACACCGGTGGGCGTGGCGGCCGCGCGATCCTGGCACTGATCGAACACGACTTGCAGCCGTTCCTGCTGGGACGGCCGGCCGACGACGTGGAAGCACTGAACGCGGCGATGGGCTGGCACCTGCACTACGTGGGGCGTGGCGGCATCGCAGCCTTTGCCATCTCGGCGGTCGACATCGCGCTGTGGGACCTGCGCGGCAAGGTCCGGGGCGAGTCGCTGTGGCGCATGGCCGGCGGCGCGGGACGTAGCTGCAACGCCTACCGCGGCGGCATCGACCTGGGCTATTCGCTGGAGCAGTTGGTGCAGAGTGTCGAGGGCTATCGGCGGGAGGGTTTCGACGCGGTGAAGATCAAGGTCGGCCTGCCCACGCTGGCCGATGATGTGGCGCGCGTTGCGGCGGTGCGCCGTTGCGTCGGTCCGCAGGCGCGCCTGATGGTGGACGCGAACTACGGCATGTCGGTGGACGAGGCCATCGCCGCGACGCGGGCCTTCGCGCCGCACGATCTGCTGTGGTTCGAGGAGCCCACCGACCCCGATGACCTGGAGGGCTACGCGCGTATCGCCCAGGCCACTGGCATGCCGCTGGCGATGGGCGAGAACCTGCACACGGGCCACGACTTCACACGCGCACTGGCCACGGCGCGGCTGTCTTACCTGCAGCCCGACGGTGGCAACTGCGGCGGCATCACCGGATGGCTTGAAGCGGCGCAGCTGGCGCGCGTACATGGCACCGCGATGTGCAGCCATGGCATGCAAGAGCTGCATGTGAGCCTGCTGTCGGGGCAGCCCGGCGGCGGCTGGCTCGAGGTGCACTCCTTTCCCATCGACCGCTACACCACCCTGCCGCTGCGGCTTCAGGACCAGCGTGCACTGGCGCCGGACGTTCCGGGCACGGGCGTGGAGTTCGACTGGGTGCGGTTGGAGGCGGCCACACAGCACGCTGGCAGCGCAGGCTGATAGGGCTGGCCCATGGTTTCGATGTCTTCAACAATGCTGTTTGGCATGAGACGGCCGCAATGCCGCAATGGCCACACTGCAAGTAGATCCAAATTGCCCTGGGCTCACACCAGCGCAAGCCTGACCGGATGGCGACGCGAGTTCTGTGTTGAGCTGCTTGGCAACGGTCGTGCGCGGATCTTCGTTCGCGCCTTTGAATGGAGCTCGCTCAGGGCCACCGAGGTGCAGCGCGCCGTGCTGTTCCATCATCTCGACTCGAGATTCCGTGACCTCGAGGGTTGTGTCGAAGCCATTCGGCCCGATCTGGTTTGCTCGGTCGACGCAGCGCGGCGTACCAAGCCCGGCAAGGAGAACCTGTTCGCCTCAGTGGAGTACGGCCGCGCCGCGTGGGAGCATGTGCAGCTCGGTGTCGGTCGTTGGATGAAGCGCTGAGATCGGACGGCTACGGTTGCCCTCCCCAGCCGTCAGCGCTGGGCAGAAGCGCCGAGCTGCATGATGCAGCCATGCACCTTGCAGTGGTCAGAGCACATCCGATGGAGCGTCGCGCCGCTGCCGGACAGCCGTCAAGAAGTCTTGCAAGATGTGGTGGCCGTCAAGCTGGTTGTCGTGCCATTCGTGTTGGGCCAGGAACTCTGGGTGCCATTGCATCCCGAACACATATCCCGACCCGCGCCACCGCACCGCCTCGACGATACCGTCGGGTACTGCCCGTGCCTGGACCTCCAGCTCTGACGCCAGGTCCTTGATCGCCTGATGGTGGATCGAGTTGATCGACGCATTGTGCACGCCGGGGTACAGGCTGGACAGGTGCGACCCAGGCACCAGTTCGACATCATGGAACTGGTGGTCGTACTGGGCGGCGTCCAGGTGCGGCAGCGCGTCCGGACGCTGGGTCGGGATGTCCTGGTAAAGCGTGCCGCCGAAGGCAACGTTGATGATCTGACAGCCCCGGCAGATGCCCAGCACAGGCTTGCCGGCTTCGATGAAGGCGTCGAGCAGTTCAATCTCGTAACGGTCGCGAATGCGGTCGCCTCCATACTCCGGAGCCAGCGGCGATTCGCCATAGCTCTCGGGCGCAATGTCGTTGCCGCCCTGGAGCAAGAGCCCGTCGAGCGCTGCGGCATAGCCGTGAAGGCTGATGTCGGTGCGGCGCACCAAGCTCTCGCGGTCGACCGCCGGAATCATGACCGGCAACACGTTACGCGAGATCACCCAGTGCACGACCGACTGCTCCAGGTAGTGCAGCGTCCTGGACCACACACCGCCGAGGTCGAGCACCGGCCCGCCCGGGTAGTAGATGCGAGCGGAAACGCCGATCAGCAGAGGCCGGGGCATCGCGCATTGCCGTGAAGAGATGTCGACACGCCGTATCGTACGGCAGGCCGGAGCCGCAGTGGTGCCCCGGCTCCGAGTTGAGCCCTCGGTCTGCGGTAGGACGACTTGCACGCATTGAGTGTGAGTGATCCGCGGTGAGCGCATCTGGCACGGATCTACGTCCGTTCGACCACTCGACCACATCAACACGGACAGTACAGGGATCGGCTTGTTGATCGGGCGACGGCTTGCGTTCGTTGAGATCAGCGTGCGCACGGTCGCCGGGCGACCCAAAGCAGAAGATCGCTGTCCCGAACTGGCTAACGCAAAGCTGTCGCTCAATTAAACGGACCATTACCAGGGAACTTGAGCATCGCCACGAGCTGCCGTTCAAACGCCATTTTTTTCGCGCCCGTGGGGCGCCCAGACCCGTCACTCGATGCCATGATCGCGAGCGTCAGAGTCAACAGTGGTCCCTTGCGAGCCGGTGAATCCCGGCCGCGGTGGTCCATCACGGAGATCGTATGCAGCCCTCTGTTTGCGGCCAAACTGCACACGGACCATGAACCTCGTACATTCTTGCGGCGGGGTCTTGCCGCACGCAGCGTGGCCGCTCAGTCCTTTGGTGCGTTCAACTGCCCGGTATGCAGATTGGCCCCGGTCGCGGACTGGTGCGCATTTTGGTGAGCTTTGCTTCCCGTTGGAGAGATTTGTTGTTCCCTGAACGCGACTGGGCTTGCGACGAGACACCGCGGTTGTGGTGATTTGCTAGGAGCATTGACATGGCTAACTTGCCTATTCTTGATGCTCACGCCGCGTTCATCGACGTGGGCAGCGAGCAGATGCATGGATCCGTTGCCGGTGGAGCACCCAGAGTGTTCGGCACCGTCACTGCGCAGTTGCACGCGCTGCGCGACTGGCTCAAGGCGCAGGACGTGCGTTCGGTTGCGATGGAGGCCACCGGGGTGTACTGGCTGCCGCTGTATGGTGTGCTCGAGGCGGCCGGGTTCGAAGTGTGCATGGTCAACGGCCGCCAAACCCGCAATCTGCCCGGGCGCAAGTCCGACATGCAAGACTGCCAGTGGGGCGCGACGTTGCATGCGCACGGGCTGCTGCGTGCGGGCTTCGTACCTCCCGCAGACATCCGCCGACTGCAGGACTACATGCGACTGCGCGCTGACCATATCGAAATGGCCGCCGCCCACGTACAGCACATGCAGCAGGCGCTGGAGCGCATGAATATCAAGCTGCACGACGTGATCGCAAAGTTGACCGGCGTCAGCGGCCTGGCGGTGGTGCGCTCCATCCTTGACGGCGAACGCGATCCGCAGCGGCTCCTTCTACTGTGCGACACCCAGATTCAGCGCGCCAAAGCCGAGCGCGTAAAGCAGTCCTTGCTCGGTACTTGGACCGAGGAGCATCTGTTCGCGCTGCGCCAAGCGCTGCAGAGCTGGGAGCACTACCAAGACCAAATTGCCGAATGCGATCGCCGTATCGAAACACTGCTCCACGACATCGACCCCGGAGATCCGAACCATACGACGGCACTGGCCGCACGCCCCAGCAGGCCCGGTGTCAATGCCCCTGATATCGCCGATCTTCGCGTCATGCTCGCGCACATGTGCGGCGGCCAGGATCTCACGCAACTGCCCGCGAACACCGAATACAGCGTTCTGCAAGTCGTCGCTGAAGTCGGTACCGACCTGACCAAGTGGCGCACCGAAAAGCACTTCACCTCGTGGATGGGATTGGCGCCGGGCAGCCATCAAAGCGGCAAGCGCAAACGCTCGGTCAAGCGAAACCGCAACCGTGCAGGGCGAATCTTCTGTGTCATCGCGCGCAGCCTGGCGCGCAGCAAGGACATCGCCCTGGGTGGCTTCTATAGACGCTTGGCTGCACGTCGCGGCGGCTTGGTCGCCAATATTGCGCTGGCCCGAAAGCTGGCAGTCCTGTTCTGGCGCGTCATGGTCAGGGGCATGGACTATGTCGAACACGGCCTGCAGCAATACGAAGCCAAAGTCCTCGAGACCAAGCAGAAGTCGCTACGCCGACTCGCCCGACAGCTCGGTCAGCAACTCGTTCCCATCGCCATTCAAATGCCGCCCGCCAGCCCAAAAACATGACGCCACCGCATAAGCCGTCACATCGTCATTTGGGTTCATGGAGAGGTCTACCCTTACTGCCAGGCTGCTTCGCCCTGGCCCTGCAGACCCCCGACACAGCTGGTCCCCGCAGCGCCGGGCCGCTGGAACGGTGAGGTCTTAACTGCGCTCAGGCCGCTTGGAGCGCCTGGGCGGCTGGAGCGCTCGGCGAGAGTCGAGATAGCGTAAGGTCGCGGCAGGCCATTCGGCCGAGGCGAGGTTGGCATGGACGACGTTCCGGAAACGCACTACGCGAAGAGCGGTGACTGCCACATCGCCTACCAAGTCGTCGGCAAGGGCCCGCTCGACGTGGTCTTCATTCCTGGTTTTGTGTCGCACCTGGAGCATGCGTGGGCTGACGCGCGACTCTCCCACTTCTTCAAGCGCATCGCTTCGTTCGCGCGCCTCATTCTGTTCGACAAGCGCGGCACCGGCATGTCCGACCCAGTGCCGGTGCAGCAACTGCCCACGCTGGAGCAGCGCATGGACGACGTCCGCGCAGTCATGGACGCAGCCGGGTCGCAGCGGGCCGCGCTGGTCGGCGTCTCAGAGGGCGGACCGCTGAGTCTTCTGTTCTCCGCCGCCCATCCCGATCGCACGGTTGCGATGGTCATCATCGCTTCTTTCGCGCGCATCGCCTGGGCCCCCGACTATCCGTTCGGGACCAAGATCGATCAGTGGCGCGGTCTGCTCGAGCGGATGGAGCAAGGCTGGGGCAAGGGCGTGCTCTTGAGTTCCTTCGCGCGATCGCTCGCCGATGACGAGAGCGCGCGCGCCTGGTGGGGGCGCTTTCAGCGCCAGGCGGCCAGCCCGGGGGCGGCGGTGGCCGTGATGCAGATGGTCTACGAACTCGACGTGCGGCCGATCCTGCCCGCGATCCGCGTTCCGAGCCTCGTCCTGCATCGAGCCGACGACTGCCTAGTGCCGGTCGAACATGCGCGCTACCTCGCGCAGCAGATCCCCGGCGCGCGGTACGTGGAGCTGCCCGGATTGGATCACTTCTTCTTCACCGACGATGCCGATGCTTATCTCGACCAGATCGAGGAATTCCTCACCGGCGAGCTGCGT
>Ga0316603_10000383_pt1 | contig 22602 bp, 19 predicted proteins | sample OWC_soil_day10_n_FD_207649 | JGI IMG/M metagenome (GOLD analysis project Ga0316603, IMG submission 207649) | Wetland soil microbial communities from Old Woman Creek delta, Ohio, United States - OWC_soil_day10_noCT | ecosystem: Environmental > Terrestrial > Soil > Wetlands | place: USA: Ohio... | reverse complement strand
TCGGCGATCAGGCCCACCGTCTGGGCCTCGTGCACGCCCTCGAGCACGACGACGAACTCGCCGCCGCCGATGCGCGCCGCAGCGGGGCTGCGGTCCTTCATGCGCGCCACCACGTCGCCCGGGCGCAGCACCAGCTGCAGCCGCTCGGCCACCTGGCGCAGCAGGTCGTCGCCGGCCTCGGGGTCCGGCCCATCGTCGCCCGGCTCGAAACGTTCGACGTCGATGGCCAGCACCGCGAAGCCGTAGCCCGGGTGGCGGCGCGCGTGGGCGATCGCGCGCTCCAGCCGTGCCATGACCACCGTGCGGTCCGGCAGTGCCCTGTCCGGCACCTGCACCTGGCCTGGCACCGGCACGGCCGGCGTGATCTCGGTGCCGATGCGCACGAAGCCGCTGAGCTGGCCATCGTCGTCGTGCAGCGGGCGCAGGTCGACGTCGAGCCACAGATCGTGGCCGTCGCGCGCGCGATGGAGCCACTCGGCATGCGCCGCGGCACCGTCGTTGACGGCCTTCTGCATGCGTGCCAGCACCCGTGCGTCGGCGCGCGGGCTGGCCAGCAGTTCGTCCGGGGGGTGGCCGGCGGCGGCGGCCAGCGGCCAGCCCGTCCGACGCGTGAAGGCGGCATTGACCCACAGCACGCGGTCGTCGCGGTCGGTGACGACGACCAGCGCCGGGGTGTGCTCGGCCACCAGTGCCAGCCGCCGCACTTCGGCCGCCTTTTCGCGCAACCGCGTCGCCTGCCTGCGCACCGCCTTCGCGCTCGTCTCGGCCACCGTCAGGCCGAGCAGCAGCAGGACCGCCAGCACCCCCGCCAGGCCCCACTGCAGCGCCCGCTGGCGGTCTGCGGCACGGGTCTCGGCCACGCCGCGCAGCACGGCCGCGAAGCGTTGCGCGGCGGCCAGCGCGGCCGCGGCTTCGGCCTGCACGGCCAGCACACCGGGCGACAGATCAGCGGGCTCGGCGTCGGCGACCCGGTGCAGCAGGCTGCTGCTGCGGTATCCCAGGCGCTCGCGCGCCGCCTGCCAGGCTTCCAGCGCGGCACGCACGCCGCCGCCCGCGTCGGCCGCCGCGGCGCGGTGCTGCAGCAGCGTCCCGGGTCCCGCCAGCAGGGCTTCCAGCGTCGCCGCATCGTCGGTCGCTTGCGCCAGCAGCCGGCCCAGCGCCTGGGCGTGGCTGGTGCGCGCCGCCGGATCGGCGACGATCAGCGCCGCCAGCCTGCCGGACTGCAGCACCCACATGCGCTGCTCGAGGGCGCGGGCGACGATCTCGGCGTCGGCACGGCGTTGCGCCTCCAGCCGCAGCAGGTGGACACCCTGCGCCAGCACGGCCAGCGCCAGCAGCCCGAAGGCAAGATACAGCGTCAGCCGCAATCCGCGGCCGGTGGTGTAACGAGTGGTGCCGCTGCTGCCGCGGCGCGCGGGCTGCGGCGGCAGGGGCGTCGGGCGCTGGGCGGCGTCGGCCATGAGTGCGGAGGGTCCTCGGGCGCGGCCCGCGCAATGTGCGGCAGACCGTCCCCCGCGCTATCGGCCGCCGCCAGCCACTTTGTAGCCCGCCGCGCCCGCCGGCGACGGCCACTGCGCAATCAGACCGGGTTCAGGTGCTTCGCCATGCGCGTGGCGCACCACCAGGCCGCCGCGCCACAGCCGGCCGCGACCCAGAAGACGGTGGCGAACCCCAGTCGCGAGATCAACCAGCCGCCGCCGACACCGCCGAGCACGCCCGAGATGCCGTAACCCAGCGTCGTGTACAGGGCCTGGCCGCGGCCGCGCAGGCGGCCCGGAAAGAAGCGGTGCACCAGCGTGATGCAGGCGGCGTGGTGGGCGGCAAAGGTCACGGCGTGCACGAGCTGCGCCGGCACCAGCAGCAGCGGCCAGGCCGCCGCATGGGCGACGGCGACGAAGCGCAGCGCCGTCAGCACCGCCACCCACTGCAGCCAGCGTGCCGGCGTGAGGCGGGCGAACCAGCGCCCCTGCATCCAGAAAAAGACGATCTCCGCCGCCACGGCCAGGGCCCACAGCGCGCCCACTGCGGCCTTGCCGTAGCCCAGCGACACCAGGTACAGGGAAAAGAAGGCGTACAAGCTGGTGTGCGCCAGCACGGTGAAGAAGATCGAGGCGAAGAACCAGGCCACCTCGGGCCGGCGCAGCAGCGGCAGCACGGGTGGTGCGGGTTCGTCGTGAACGGCGTCCTCGCGGGTGGCCGGCAAGCGCAGCGCGGCGACCAGCATGAGTGCGTTCATGACCAGCACGAAGCCCGGGAAGACGCCGATGCCGTAGCGGTCGAGCAGGGCGCCGAAGACGGTGACGGCGGCGATGAAGCCCACCGAACCCCAGACACGGATGCGGCCGTAGCGCGCCGGGTCGATGCCGGCGGGGGTGTTCAGCAGGTGCGCCAGCGTTGCCTCGTACAAGGGCACGACGCCGCCGTTGGCGACGAACAGCAGCACGGTCACCACCGCCACCGGCACCACCTCGCGCACGCCGAGCAGTCCCACGGCGGCGAGCAGCGAGCCGGCGGCGGCGATGCGGATCAGTTCGACGCGGCGCCCGCGGTGGTCGCCGAACCAGCCCCAGGCGTAGGGGCCGAGCACACGCGTCCAGCTCTGCAGCGCGGCGATCGAACCGATGACCAGTGTGGAGAAGCCGAGCGACTGGAACCACAGCGGCGCATAGGGATTGAACAGGCCGATGGCCGCGAAATAGCTGGCAGACAGCGCGGCGAAGGGCGCCAGCGGCGCGCTCACCGCGCCGCCTGCGCGGGCAGCGATCTCAAGGCGCGGCCGCCGGCACGGCCGGCACGGGCAGGCGCACGTCGCCGCACTGCGCGCGGTGGCGCAGCACGTGGTCCATCACCACCAGCGCGAGCATGGCTTCGGCGATCGGCGTGGCACGGATGCCGACGCAGGGATCGTGACGGCCGTGGGTCTCCACCGTGGTCGCGGCGCCGCTGCGGTCGATCGAGGCGCGCGGCAGGCGGATCGAGCTCGTCGGCTTGATGGCGATGCGCACCACCAGGTCCTGCCCGGTGGAGATGCCGCCGAGCACACCGCCGGAGCGGTTGCCGCGGAAGCCTTCGGGGCTGAGTTCGTCGCCGTGCTCGCTGCCACGTTCGGCGACGACGCCGAAGCCGCTGCCGATCTCCACCCCCTTGACGGCATTGATGCCCATCATGGCGTAGGCGATGTCGGCGTCGAGCTTGTCGAACAGCGGCTCGCCCAGGCCCACCGGCACGTTCGCGGCGCGCACCTCGATGCGCGCACCGCAGGAGTCGCCGGCCTTGCGCAGCGCGTCCATGTGCGCCTCCAGGCGCGGCACGATGTCCGCATTGGGCGCGAAGAAGGCGTTGTGCGCGATGTGCTCGGCGCTCTCGAAGGGGATCTCGATCTCGCCCAGGGCGCTCATCCAGCCGCTGAAGGTGGTGCCGTGGGCCTCGCGCAGCCACTTGCGCGCCACCGCGCCGGCGCCGACCATCGGCGCCGTCAGCCGCGCCGAGGCGCGTCCGCCGCCGCGCGGGTCGCGCAGGCCGTACTTGCGCCAGTAGGTGTAGTCGGCGTGGCCGGGGCGGAAGGTGTCGAGCAGGTTGCCGTAGTCCTTGCTGCGCTGGTCGGTATTGCGGATCAGCAGGCAGATCGGCGTGCCGGTGGTGCGGCCCTCGTAGACGCCGGACAGGATCTCGACCGCGTCGGGCTCGTTGCGTTGCGTGACGTGGCGGCTGGTGCCGGGGCGCCGGCGGTCGAGCTCGGGCTGGATGTCGGCTTCGCTCAGGGCCAGACCCGGCGGGCAGCCGTCGATGACGCAGCCGATCGCCGGGCCGTGGCTTTCGCCGAAATTGGTGACGCGAAACAGTTCGCCGAAGGTGCTGCCGGACATGCGCTGGGCCGGGGAGTGAGCGGCGATTCTAGGCGGCTGGCCTGTGCCGCGGCCCCACCTGACTCAGGCCGCGCCGGATGCGCCGGCCGGCTCGTCCTGCGGCCAGTCGCGGATGTACGCCTTGAGCATGCGGTTCTCGAAGTCCTGCGCGTCGACCACGGTCTTGGCCACGTCGTAGAACGAGATCACGCCCATCAGCGTGCGTTGGTCGAGCACCGGCATGTAGCGCGCGTGGCGCATCAGCATCATGCGTCGCACCTCGTCGATCTCGGTCTCGGGCGTGCAGGTCAGCGGCGCGTCGTCCATCACCGAGCGCACGTGCCGGTCGCCGAGGCTGCCGCCGTTGGCGACGATGGCAGCGATGACCTCGCGGAAGGTCAGCATGCCCACCAGGTCGCCATGCTCCATGACGACGAGCGAGCCGATGTCCATCTCGGCCATCGTGCTCACGGCCTCGGCCAGCAGCTGGTCGGGGTGCACGGTGTAGAGCGTATTGCCCTTGACGCGCAGGATGTCGGTGACTTTCATGGCGGGCCTTCGGCAGCGGCGGGTCGAAGGTCAATATAGCCCACAATCGTCGCCGTCCTCCTGAATTGGGAACACCGATGGCCGGCTCATCAGATCCCGGATTCGACACCCTGGCCCTGCACGCCGGCGCGGCGCCCGACCCGGCCACGGGCGCGCGCGCGGTGCCGATCCACCTGACGACGAGCTTCGTGTTCGAGAACAGCGAGCACGCCGCCAGTCTGTTCAACATGGAACGCTCGGGCCATGTCTACAGCCGCATCAGCAACCCGACGAACGCGGTGCTGGAAGAGCGTGTGGCGGCCCTCGAGGGCGGCTGCGGCGCGATCGCCACCGCCAGCGGGCAGGCGGCGCTGCACCTGGCCATCGCGACGCTGGCCGGTGCCGGCAGCCACATCGTCGCCTCCTCGGCGCTGTACGGTGGCAGCCACAACCTGCTGAGCTACACGCTGGCGCGTTTCGGCATCAGCACCACCTTCGTCAAGCCGCTGGACATCGACGGCTGGCGGGCCGCGATCCGCCCGCAGACGAGGCTGCTGTTCGGCGAGACGCTCGGCAACCCGGGGCTGGACGTGCTCGACATTCCCACCGTGAGCGCCATCGCGCACGACGCCGGGCTGCCGCTGCTGGTCGACAGCACCTTCACCACGCCGTGGCTGATGAAGCCCTTCGAGCATGGCGCCGACCTCGTCTTCCACTCGGCGACCAAATTCCTGTCCGGGCACGGCACGGTGATCGGCGGCGTGCTCGTCGACAGCGGCTGCTTCGACTGGGACGCCTCGGGCCGCTTCCCCGAGCTCACCGAACCCTACGCCGGCTTTCACGGCATGGTGTTCAGCGAGGAAAGCACGGTCGGTGCCTTCCTGCTGCGTGCCCGGCGCGAGGGCCTGCGCGATTTCGGCGCCTGCATGAGCCCGCACACGGCCTGGCTGATCCTGCAGGGCATCGAGACGCTGCCGCTGCGCATGGCGCGGCATGTCGAGAATACGCGCAAGGTGGTGTCTTTCCTGGCCGGGCATGCGATGGTCGGCGGCGTCGGGTATCCGGAACTCGACGGCCACCCGAGCCACGCGCTGGCCAAGCAGTTGCTGCCGCGCGGCTGCGGCAGCGTGTTCAGCTTCGACATCAAGGGCTCGCGCCGGCAGGGCCAGGCCTTCATCGAGGCGCTGAAGATCTTCAGCCACCTGGCCAACGTCGGCGACTGCCGCTCGCTCGTCATCCACCCGGCGAGCACGACGCATTTCCGCATGGACGATGCGGCGCTGGCGGCGGCGGGCATCACGCCGGGGACGATCCGGCTGTCGATCGGTCTGGAGGATGCGGACGACCTGATCGACGACCTCAAGCGCGCGTTCAAGGCGGCGGAGAAGGCGGCATGAAACTGCTCGTCGACGGCCGCGAGGCCTATGCCTACACCGGCGGCAAGCCCTTCGACCCCGCCCTGCCCTGCGTCGTCTTCCTGCACGGCGCGGGCCACGACCACAGCCCGTGGACCCTGCTGGCACGCTGGTTTGCGCACCACGGCCACGGCGTGCTGGCGGTGGACCTGCCCAGCCACCGCCGCACTGCCGGGCCGCCGTTGCCCGACGTCGAGTCGCTCGCCAGCTGGGTGCTGGCGCTGCTCGAGGCTGCCGGCGTGGCCCGTGCCGCGCTGGTCGGGCACAGCATGGGTTCGCTGATCGCACTCGAAGCGGCAGCCAAGGCGCCCGACCGCGCTACGCATCTGGTGATGATCGGCACCGCCTACCCGATGAAGGTTTCCGACGCGCTGCTCGCCACCGCACGCGAGTCGCCGCTGCGCGCGATGGCCATGGTCAATGCCTGGTCGATCTCCACCTTGGCCACCAAGCCCGGCTTCCCGGGCCCGGGCAACTGGCACCACGGCAGCGACATGGCGCTGCGGCGCCTCGTGCAGGCGAGCGCACCGGGCATCAACCTGTTCCACCACGACTTCGACATGTGCAACCGCTATGCCGGCGGCATGCAGGCCGCGGCGCGGGTGCGCTGTCCGGCGACGCTGATCCTGGGCCGCGTCGACCAGATGACGCCACCGCGGGCTGCCGGCGAGATCGCGGCGGTGCTCGAGGCACGCGTCGTCACCGTGCCCGGCGGCCACCACATGATCATCGAGTCACCCGACGCCACGCTGGCCGCCCTGCGCAGCGCGCTGGCCTGATCAGCCCGTCGCGGCGGCCCCCGAGATCACCTCGCCGAGCATCAGGCGGTCGAAGCCGGCCGCGCTGCGGAAGCCCAGCGAGGCGGTGCCCGGCTTGAGCAGGGTGCGGTCGATGAGCGGCGCCAGCGGCGTGGCGTCCGGGTCACACAGCAGGACGTGGCGGGCGTCGCCTTCCTCGTCCAGGCGCGAGACCCAGTCGAGTCCGGCCAGCAGTTCGACCACCGGCTCCAGCTGCAGCGGGTCGGCACGCAGCGATTCGGCCATTGCCGCCAGCGATAGGCCGTGCTGTCCCGTGCGCCGGACGGCGGCGAGCTGGCGCAGCACCGTCAGGGCCAGTTCGAAGCGCCAGCCGGCGGTGGGTTCGATGGTCGCCACGCGTGCCTGCAGGCTGGGGGCATAGGCGGCGATGACGGCGCCCAGCAGCACGATGACCCAGACCAGATAGACCCACAGCAGCAGGATCGGCGCGGTGGCGAAGGCGCCATAGACGGCCGAGAAGCTGGGCACCGAGGCGACGTACCAGACCAATGCCCGCTGCGCGCCTTCCAGCGCCAGCGCGACGAAGAGGCCGCCGGCCCAGGCATGCCGCCAGCGCACCGAGACATTGGGCACATAGCGGTACAGGCCGGCCATGCCGGCGGCGAGCAGCAGGAACTGCAGCGCATTGAGCGTGAAGGCGAAGCCGCCGGGCATCGCCTTCACCAGTCCGCGCGACGCCGACAGCGCGTACGAGGTCAGGGACACGCTGATCCCCAGTGCCAGCGGGCCCAGCGTGAGCCCGGCCCAGTAGACGAGGATGCGCTGCGCAAACGGCCGCTTCTGCTGCACGCGCCAGATGGCGTTGAGCGTGCGGTCGATGGTCAGCATCAGCGCCAGCGCCGTGACCAGCAGCAGCAGCAGGCCCAGCGTGCCCATGCCGCGCGCCTTGCCCGCGAATTCGGTCAGCGCCAGCAGCACCGGCCGCGCGATATTGTCGGGCACCAAGCTGCGCAGGAAGTAGCGCTCGAGGTCGAGCTGGATGCTGGAGAACATCGGGAATGCGGTGAAAACCGCCAGCATCACCGTGAACAGCGGCACCAGCGCGATCAGCGTCGTGAAGGTCAGGCTGCCTGCGGTCAGCCCCAGGCGGTCTTCGCGAAAGCGCTGGCGCAGCGTGCGCAGGGTCGCGTACCAGGGCCAGGTGCGCAGCGTTTCCAGCAGCACGGCCACCTGCTGCGCGACCTTGCCCCCCAGATCGATCAGCGGCTTCATGCTGGCTATGATGCCAGCATGGCCGCCGTCGACGTCCCTGCCGCAGCACCGCCCCTCCGGCAGCCCGACGGCATCGTCCGCGCGGCACGCGCGGTGGCCCTGGCCGGGCTGCTGGGGCTGGTGGCGCTGGGCCTGGCCTGGGAGCTGTGGCTGGCCCCCACCGGCAGCGGCACGCTGGCGATCAAGGTGCTGCCGCTGCTGCCGTGCGTGCCGGGGCTGCTGCGCCACCGCTTGGTCACCTTCCGCTGGCTGAGCCTGCTGCTGTGGCTCTATTTCCTGGAGGGGGTCGTGCGCGCCACCACCGAACAGGGTTGGTCACGCGCGCTGGCCGTGGTCGAGATCGCGCTGTGCCTGCTGCTGTTTGCCGCCAGCACGGTGTATATCCGCTGGCGCCTGCGCAGCGCGGCGCGGCCCTGAGCATGTCCGCATCGGCACTGCTGCAGACGCTGCGTGGCGCGGTCGGTGCCGCCAACGTCCTCACCGAAGGCGACCTCTCGGCCTGGGAGGTCGACTGGCGGCGGCGCTGGCGCGGCCGTGCGCTGGCCGTCGTGCGGCCGGCCGGCACGGCCGAAGTGGCCGCCGTGGTCCGTGCCTGCGCCGCTGCACGCGTAGCCGTCGTGCCGCAGGGCGGCAACACCGGGCTGGTGGGGGGCGGCGTGCCCGACGACACCGGCACGCAGGTGCTGCTGAGCCTGCAGCGCATGAATCGCGTGCGCGACATCGACGAGGCGAATCTGACGCTCACCGCCGACGCCGGCTGCGTGCTGCAGGCGCTGCAGCAGGCGGCCGCCGAGCGCGGCCTGCTGCTGCCGCTGAGCCTGGCCGCCGAAGGCAGCTGCACGATCGGCGGCAACCTGGCCACCAACGCCGGCGGCACGCAGGTGCTGCGCTGGGGCAATGCGCGCGAGCTGTGCCTGGGCCTGGAAGTGGTGACCGCCGACGGCGGGGTCTGGGAAGGCCTCAGCGGCCTGCGCAAGGACAATACCGGCTACGACCTGCGCGATCTGATGATCGGCAGCGAGGGCACGCTGGGCATCATCACCGCGGCGACCTTGAAGCTGGCGCCGCTGCCGGCGGCCACGACGACGGCGCTGGCCGCCTGCGCCGACCTGGCGCAATGCGTGGCGCTGCTGAAGCTGGCGCGGGCCCGCCTGGGGGCCGGGCTCACCGGCTTCGAGGCCATGGGCCGCCTTGCGCTCGACCTCGTGTCGCGCCACTTCCCCGCCCTGCCGCGGCCGCTGCCCGACGCCGCCTGGACGGTGCTGCTGGAGCAGAGCGACACCGAGGGCGAACAGCAGGCGCGCGCGCGCTTCGAATCCCTGCTCGGCAGCGCGCTGGAGGCCGGCGTCATCGGCGACGCCGTGGTCGCCGAGAGCCTGGCGCAGTCACGGGTGCTGTGGCACCTGCGCGAATCGATTCCGCTCGCGCAGGCCGAAGAGGGCCTCAACGTCAAGCACGACATCTCGCTGCCGGTGTCGGCCATTCCGGCCTTTGTGTCCGGCACCGACAGCCTGCTGAAGCAGCGTTTTCCAGGCGTGCGCCTGGTCAATTTCGGTCACCTCGGCGACGGCAACCTGCACTACAACGTGCAGGCTCCCGCGGGTGTCGACGGCCAGCATTTCCTGCAGGACCACGAGCACACCATCAATACGCTGGTCTTCGACGCGCTGCGTCCGTTTGGCGGCTCGTTCTCGGCCGAGCATGGCATCGGCGCCCTCAAGCGCGACGAACTGTCGCTGCGCAAGTCGCCCGTGGCGCTGCGGATGATGCGCAGCATCAAGGCCGCGCTGGACCCGCTGGGCATCCTGAACCCGGGCCGCGTGCTGTAGTCCCGCTGCGCGGCGGGCCACGCCTCACTGCACCGGACCCTTCAGCGCCGCCGGCAGCGGGATCGACATCGTCTCGATGCCCTCCTCGCGCAGCGCGTGGCGTTCCTCGGGCGTCGCCTGGCCGCGGATGCCGCGCTGCGGCTCCTCGCCGTAGTGGATGCGGCGCGCCTCTTCGGCAAACCGATCGCCGACATCCTCGGTATTCGCCATCAGGTGGCGCACCGCCTGCAGCCACGCCGCCTGCAGGTCGGCCGGTCGGGCGTCGATGGTGGGCGTCGATGCGGGCGGCACCTGCGGCGCCCGCGCGCCCGACAGGTTCAGCCGCGGTGCCGACGGCAGGCGCGCGACCCCCTTGTCGGCACACAGCGGGCACTCCACCAGGCCGCGGCCGTTCTGGTCCATGAAATCCTCGTCGGACGCGAACCAGCCCTCGAAGCCGTGGCCGTTGGCGCAACGCAGGTCCAGCACTTTCATGATGCGGCCATCATAGGGCGGCGGCCTCGGCCGCGCTGCACCAGGCCAATGCGCGCGTGCCGGCACGCCAGCGCTGCAGCCACTGCAGGCCGATCAGGGTCTTGACGTCGGGCAGTTCGTCCCGCGAGGCGATGGCGTCGAGCTCGGTTTCGCTCAGTGTCACCATCTCGACGAACTCGCCGCTGTCCAGCCGCTGCGGACCCGGTGCCAGCCCGCGCGCGAACCAGATCCAGATGCTCTCGCTGGAGTAGGCCGCGGCGTTGTGGATCTCGCCGCCGTAGGCCCATTCACGCGCCGTGTAGCCGGTCTCCTCCTGCAGTTCGCGCATCGCGCAGGCCAGCGTCGACTCGCCGTCGTCGCGCTTGCCGGCCGGCCATTCCAGCAGCACCTTGGCCACCGGGTAGCGGTACTGGCGCACCAGCACCAGCCGACCGTCGTCGAGGATGGGCACCACCGCCACCGCCCCCGGGTGCAGGATATATTCCCGCGTCGCGGGGCTGCCGTCGGGCAGCAGCACATCGTCGCGCCGCACCTCGAGAAAGCCGCCACCGAGCAGCGTGGTGCCGCCGACGCGGCGCTCGAGCAGATGCGAATCCTCGTCCATTCAGCGGCGGGCGACGAGGAGCATCGCACTCACGCGCATGCGGCAAGCAGCCGCCGCGGCACCGGCTCTGCCGGGCCGCTGGCAGCGCCCCCCCCGGGGGGAGGCACCGCAGGCGCTTCGGGGGGGGACCCTCACGTCGCCAGCGCCCTGACGATGGCATCGCGGCACATCGCCATCAGGCCGCCGGAGAACGGGCCCAGGATCAGCACCGCCAGGCCGTTGGCGGCGAGCAATGCGGACACCCCCCGCGAGCGCTGCACCAGTGCCGTCTGCAGCGGTACGTCGAACCACATCACCTTGACCACGCGCAGGTAGTAGAAGGCGCCGACGAGGGAGAACAGCACCGCCACCACGGCCAGCACGATATACAGCGTGACGTTGGTGCTGACCAGCGCCTGGATCACCGACAGCTTGGCGAAGAAGCCGATCATCGGCGGTACGCCGGCGAGCGAGAACATGAACACCGTCATCACGCCGGCGACCCAGGGGCTGCGCTGCGAGAGACCGGCGAGGTCGTCGATCTCCTCGCTCTCGAAGCCCTGGCGCGACAGGAACATGATGAGGCCGAAGGTGCCCAGGGTCGTCAAGACATAGCTCACCATGTAGAACATCGCCGAGCTGTAGGCATTGCCCGCCGACAGGGTGTTGCCGCTGACGACGCCGGCGGAAAGGCCGAGCACGACGAAGCCCATCTGCGCGATCGTGCTGTAGGCCAGCATGCGCTTGAGGTTGCGCTGCGCGATGGCCGCGATGTTGCCCACCGCCAGCGAGGCCACGGCGAGCACGATGAACATCTGCTGCCAGTCCACCGCCAGGCCGAGCATGCCCTCGACCAGCAGCCGGATGGTGATGGCGAAGGCGGCGAACTTGGGCGCGCCGCCGATGAGCAGCGTCACCGCCGTCGGCGCGCCCTGGTAGACGTCGGGCACCCACATGTGGAAAGGCGCGGCGCCGAGCTTGAAGGCCAGCCCGGCGACGACGAAGACGAGGCCGAAGACCAGCACCTCGCGGTTGATGCGGCCGGTGGCGATCTGCTCGAAGACACGCGGAATCTCCAGCGAGCCGGTGGCGCCGTACATCATCGACAGGCCGTAGAGCAGGAAGCCGCTGGCCAGCGCACCGAGCACGAAATATTTCATCGCCGCCTCGGTGGCGACGGCGTGGTCGCGGCGCAGCGCGGTCAGCGCATACAGGCTCAGGCTCATCATCTCCAGGCCGAGGTAGACGACGAGGAAGTGGTTGGCCGAGCACATCACGCTGATGCCCAGCAGCACGAACAGCGTCAGCGTGTAGAACTCGCCCTTGAGCATCTCGCGCGCGGCCAGCGTCGGCCGCGCGTAGGCCAGCGTCACCATCGCCGCCAGGGCGGCGAAGAAGGCCAGCAGGTGGCCCATGGGGTCGACGACGACCAGGCCCTTCATGCCGTAGGCGGTGTCGCCGCTGGCATAGCCGTCCAGGTGCAGCAGCGCGAAAAGGGCGATCGTGAGCTGTGTCAGCCAGAAGGTCGGGCGGCGCTCGCCGTCGGCGACGAAGAGGTCGGCCAGCAGCACCACGCAAGCCATGCTCAGCAGCCAGATCTCGGGGATGACGACGGGCCAGTTCGTTGCAGTCATGGTCTTGGTGCGGGGCGCGCGGCCGTCATCAGTTCAGCTTCGTCACGGCCACGTGCCGCAGCAGTTCCACCACCGACAGGTTCATCGCGTCGGTGAAGGGTTTGGGGTACAGGCCCATGAAGAGCACCGCCGCGGCCAGCAGGGCGAGCATCAGGAATTCGCGGCCGTTGATGTCGGCCAGCTGCCGGACGTCGTCGTTGGCGACGTCGCCGAAATAGACCCGCTTGACCATCCACAGCGTATAGGCGGCGCCGAAGACCAGCGTCGTCGCGGCCAGCGCGGCGATCCAGAAATTGTGCTGCACGGCGCCGAGGATGACCATCCACTCGCCGACGAAACCGGCGGTGCCCGGCAGCCCGGCGTTGGCCATCGCGAACAGCACCGCGAAGGCGGCGAAGCGCGGCATGGTGTTGGCCACGCCGCCGTAGGAGGCGATCTCGCGGCTGTGCACGCGGTCGTACAGCACGCCGATGCACAGGAACATGGCGCCCGAGACGAAGCCGTGGCTGATCATCTGCACGATGCCGCCGGCCACGCCCAGCGGGTTGAAGATGAAGAAGCCGAGCGTGACGAAGCCCATGTGCGCGATCGAGCTGTAGGCCACCAGCTTCTTCATGTCCTGCTGCACCAGGGCGACGAGGCCGATGTAGAGCACCGCGATCAGGCTCAGCGCGATGATGACCCAGTCGTATTCCCGCGCCGCGTCGGGCGCGATCGGCATCGAGAAACGCAGGAAGCCGTAGGCCCCGAGCTTGAGCATGATCGCCGCCAGCACCACCGAACCGCCGGTGGGCGCCTCGACGTGGGCATCGGGCAGCCAGGTGTGCACCGGCCACATCGGCACCTTGACCGAGAAGGCGGCGAAGAAGGCGAAGAAGAGCAGTGTCTGCGCGGGTAGCGGCAGCGGCAGCTTGTGCCAGGTGAGGATGTCGAAGCTGCCGCCGCTCTTGAAGTACAGGTAGACCAGCGCCACCAGCATGAGCAGCGAACCGAGCAGCGTGTAGAGGAAGAACTTGAAGGCCGCGTAGACGCGCCGCGGCCCGCCCCAGACGCCGATGATGATGTACATCGGGATCAGCGTCGCTTCGAAGAAGACGTAGAACAGCAGGCCGTCGAGGGCGCAGAAGACGCCGATCATCAAGCCCGACAGGATCAGGAAGGCGCCCATGTACTGCGCCACGCGCTCGGTCACGACCTCCCAGGCGGAGATGATCACGACCAGTGTGATGAAGGCGGTCAGCGGCACGAACCACAGCGACAGGCCGTCGACACCCAGGTGGTAGTGCAGGTTGAAGCGCTCGATCCAGGGCAGCTTCTCGACGAACTGCATGTCCGCCGTGCCGTTGTCGAAACCGGTGACCAGCGGCACGGTGGCCAGCAGCGACAGCGCGGCGCCGACCATCGCCATGGCGCGCACCGGACCGGCCTGGTCGTCACGGCCGAGCGCGAGCAGCAGCACGCCGAAGGCGATCGGCAGCCAGATCGCGACGCTCAACAAACCCATCTTGTTTTCTTCTTTCCAGTCTGTTGTTCAGCACCAAGCGGGCGCCGCGGAGCCGGCCCTGCCGGTCCGCTGGCGATGCCCTCCTGAGGGGGAGCGACGAAGTCGCTTCGGGGGTGGGTCATGGTCTAGCGCACGAAGCCGCTGAAATACGGCCACAGCTGCCAGGTCAGCAGCCCGAAGATGCCCAGCAGCATGACCAGCGCGTACTGGTACAGGTGGCCGCTCTGGAACTGGCGCAGCACGCCGGCGAGCCCGCCGACGGCCTGGGCCGAACCGTTGATGGCGCCGTCGATCACCGCCACGTCCCCGCCCTTCCACAGGCCGGTGCCGAGCAGGCGCGCGCCGGCGGCCAGCACGTGCTCGTTGAACCAGTCCATGTAGTACTTGTTCTCGAGCACGCGCACGAGCGGGCTGAAGGTACGCGCGATGGCGGCCGGAATCGCCGGCTGCTTGAGATAGAACCACCACGCGGTGACGACACCCGCCAGCGCGAGCCAGAAGGGCGGCGTCTGCAGGCCGTGCAGCGCCATCGCCGCCGCGCCGTGGAAGTGCTCGGCCAGGTGCGCCATGGCCGGATGACGGGCGCCGTCGACGAAGATCGAATCCTTCATGAACTCGCCGAACAGCATTGGCTGGATGGCCAGGAAGCCGATCACCACCGAGGGCACGGCGAGCAGGATCAGCGGCGCGGTGACGACCCAGGGGGATTCGTGCGGCGCGGCGCCGTGATGCTCGTCGTGGCTGTCGTGGGCGTGGTCGTCCTGCGGCGGGTGGGGCTTGTGGTGAAAGCGCTCCTCGCCGTGGAAGACGAGGAAATACATGCGGAAGGAATAGAAGGCCGTCACGAAGACGCCGGCCACCACCGCGAAGATGGCGAACGGCGTGCCCGGCAGCTTCGACGCCTCGACCGCCAGGATGATGCTGTCCTTGCTGTAGAAGCCGGCGAACAGCGGCGTGCCGATGAGCGCCAGCGAGCCCAGCAGAGCCGTGATCCAGGTGATCGGCATGTGCTTGCGCAGGCCGCCCATGTTGCGGATATCCTGGTCGTGGTGCATGCCGATGATCACGCTGCCGGCAGCCAGGAACAGCAGCGCCTTGAAGAAGGCGTGCGTCATGAGGTGGAAGACAGCCACCGAATAGGCACTGGCCCCCAGCGCCACCGTCATGTAGCCGAGCTGGCTGAGCGTCGAGTAGGCGACGACACGCTTGATGTCGTTCTGGATGATGCCCAGGAAGCCCATGAACAGCGCCGTGATGGCGCCGATGACGAGCACGAAATTGAGCGCCGTGTCCGACAGCTCGAACAGCGGGCTCATGCGCGCGACCATGAAGATGCCGGCCGTGACCATCGTCGCGGCGTGGATCAGCGCCGAGATCGGCGTCGGGCCCTCCATCGAGTCGGGCAGCCAGACGTGCAACGGGAATTGCGCGCTCTTGCCCATGGCACCGATGAACAGGCAGATGCAGGCCACCGTGATCAGCATCCAGTCGGTGCCCGGGAAGGTGAGCCTGGCCAGTTCGGGCGCCCTGGCGAAGGCCTCGCCGTAGTTGAGCGTGCCGCCGTAGGCCGCCACGAGGCCGATGCCGAGGATGAAGCCGAAGTCGCCGACGCGGTTGACGATGAAGGCCTTCATGTTGGCGAAGATGGCCGTCGGCTTCTTGAACCAGAAGCCGATCAGCAGGTAGCTCACCAGGCCCACGGCTTCCCAGCCGAAGAACAGCTGCAGGAAGTTGTTGCTCATCACCAGCATCAGCATGCTGAAGGTGAACAGCGAGATGTACGAGAAGAAGCGCTGGTAGCCGGGGTCGCCGTCCATGTAGCCGATGGTGTAGACGTGCACCATCAGCGAGACGAAGGTCACCACCACCATCATCATGGCGGTCAGGCCGTCGACCAGGAAGCCGACCTCCATCACCAGCTTGCCCAGCACCATCCACTCATAGATCGTGCCGTTGAAGCGCGCGCCGGCCGCCACCTGGCTGAGCACCATGGCCGAGCAGACGAAGGCGACGAAGACGCCGAGGATGGTGAAGAAGTGCGCGCCGCGGCGGCCGACCCAGCGGCCAGCCAGGCCGGCGATGAGCGCGCCGGCCAGCGGCGCCAGCGGCACGGTGAGCAGCAGGTTCTGGGAAATCGATGCAGCCATCTCAGTGTCTATCGAGCGTGGCCAGGCCAAGCGGCCGCCGCGGAACCGGCTCTGCCGGGCCGCCGGCGGCGCCCCCTCGAGGGGGAGCGCCGAAGGCGCTACGGGGGTGGTCCATTTCAGCCTTTCAGCTCGTCGAGTTCCTCGACCTTGATCGAAGCGCGGTTGCGGAACAGCACGACCAGGATCGCCAGGCCGATGGCCGATTCGGCTGCCGCCACCGTGAGGATGAAGAAGACGAAGACCTGGCCGGCCATGCGGTCCGCCTCCAGCGGCAGGTAGTGAGAGAAGGCGACGAAGTTCAGGTTGACGGCCAGCAGCATCAGCTCGATGGCCATCAGCAGCACGATCAGGTTGCGGCGGTTCAGGAAGATGCCGATCACCGCGAGCGCGAACAGGATGCCGCCCAGCGACAGGTAGTGGCCGAGCGTGATGGGGCCGAGGCTCATGACAGCCCCCCGTCCGCTTCGCGGCCCGCCCCCGGGCGGCGTGCATCCGCCTCGAGGCGGCTCGGCGTCGGATTCATGCTGCCGGCCCTTCAGACCGGGGCGCGGACGGCACCTCGACCGTGGGCGCCATCTTGACCAGGCGCACGCGGTCGGCCTTCTTCACGCGCACCTGTTGCGACGGGTCCATGTGCCGGCTGTCCTTGCGTCCGCGCAGCGTCAACGCGATCGCCGCGATGATCGCCACCAGCAGCAGCACCGCCGCCAGTTGCAGCGGATACAGGTACTCGGTATAGATCTCGATGCCGAGCAGCTTGGTGTTGCCGATCTCCAGCGCCTGCGCGCTCGGCGCCGGCGCCACGAGCTGGAAGCCGCGCATCAGCACCAGCGCCATCTCCAGCGCGATCACCGCACCCACCAGGCCGGCCAGCGGCAGGTGCTTCCAGAAGCCTTCACGGAAGCTGTCGGCATTGATGTCGAGCATCATGACGACGAACAGGAACAGCACCATCACCGCGCCCACGTAGACCAGCACCAGCGTGATGGCCAGGAACTCTGCCGCCAGCAGCATCCAGAGGCACGAGGCGCTGAAGAAGGCGAGCACCAGGAACAGCACCGCGTGCACCGTGCTGCGCGCCGTGATGACGCGGAAGGCGGCGAACAGCAGCACCGTCGCGAAGACGTAGAAGAGGGCGGTGATCGTGTCCATGTGTCTCGGGTGCGTCGGCGCGTGCCGGCAGGCGACCCTGGTTCAACGGTATTTGGCGTCGGCGGCGCGGTTGGCGGCGATCTCTTTTTCGTAGCGGTCGCCCACGGCGAGCAGCATGTCCTTGGTGAAGTACAGGTCGCCACGCTTCTCGCCGTGGTATTCGAAATGGTGCGTCTCGACGATCGAGTCGACCGGGCAGCTCTCCTCGCAGAAACCGCAGAAGATGCACTTGGTGAGGTCGATGTCGTAGCGCGTCGTGCGGCGGCTGCCGTCGGCACGCACGTCGCTCTCGATGGTGATGGCCATCGCCGGGCACACCGCCTCGCACAGCTTGCAGGCGATGCAGCGCTCTTCCCCGTTCTCGTAGCGGCGCAGCGCGTGCAGCCCGCGGAAACGCGGCGACAGCGGCGTCTTCTCCTCCGGGAACTGGATCGTGATGTTCTTCGCGAGGAAGTAGCGTCCGGTGAGCCTCATGCCCTTGAACAGCTCGGCCAGCAGCATGCTGGAGAAGACGTCCCGGATGGCGGTGATGGTGGTCATGCCAGACCTCCCGCCGGGCCGCCCCAAGGGAGGTCTGCGCCCCCTCGGGGGGCCGCGAGCACAGCGAGCTTGGGGGTCATTTTGCTCACTTCCAGATGTTGAACGGCGACTGGATCCACAGCCCGACGACGACCAGCCAGACCAGCGTCACCGGGATGAAGATCTTCCAGCCCAGGCGCATGATCTGGTCGTAGCGGAAGCGCGGGAAGGTGGCGCGCACCCACAGGAACATGGTGACGACGACGAAGACCTTGATGGCGAGCCAGATCCAGCCCGGGATGAAGTCGAGGAAGCCGAAAGGCGGCAGCCAGCCGCCGAGGAAAAGCAGCACGGTGAGCGTGCTGACCAGGATCATGTTCGCGTACTCGGCCAGGAAGAACATCGCGAACGACATGCCCGAATATTCGATCATGTGGCCGGCGACGATCTCGCTCTCGCCCTCGACGACGTCGAAGGGGTGACGGTTGGTCTCGGCGAGGCCGGCGATGAAGAAGACGACGAAGATCGGCAGCAGCGGCAGCCAGTTCCACGACAGCACACCGACGCCGCGGTCGGCGAAGCTTCCCTTGCCCTGCAGCATGACGATCTCGGTCATGTTCATGGTCGCCGAGACCATCAGCACGACGACCAGGCAGAAGCCCATCGCGATCTCGTAGCTGACCATCTGCGCGCTGGCGCGCAGCGCGCCGAGGAAGGCGTACTTGGAGTTGCTGGCCCAGCCGGCGATGATGACGCCGTAGACCTCGAGCGAGGTCACCGCCATGAGGAACAGCAGGCCGGCGTTGACATCGGCGAGCACCGTCTCGGGACCGAAAGGAACCACGGCCCAGGCCGCCAGCGCCGGCATGATGGTCATCACCGGGCCGAGGAAGAACAGGCCCTTGTTGGCCGCGGTGGGGCGGATGATCTCCTTGAAGATCAGCTTCACCGCGTCGGCGATGGGCTGCAGCAGCCCACCCGGGCCGACGCGGTTGGGGCCGATGCGGATCTGCGTGTAGCCGATGCCCTTGCGTTCCCACAGCGTCAGGTAGGCGACGCAGATCATCAGCGGCAGCACCACGGCGACGATCTTCACCAGGCTCCACAGCACGAGCCACAGCGTCGGGCCGAGCGCGCTGTTGCCGAGCTGATGCAGGCTGTCGAACATGGCGCTCAGACCTTCTCGACGCTGACCGCGCCGAACATCGCACCCAGCGCGGCCGTGGCCGGGTGCCCGGCGGCGATGCGCACGGCGCCATCGGCGAGCAGCGGCTCCTCGCGCGCCGGCAGCACGACGGCGGCAGCGCCCTGGCTGACGAGCACCCTGCCACCCGCTTGCATGCCCATCTGCTGCCACAGCGCCGACGGCAGGCCGACGACGGGTTCACGCGCGTCGGCGGTGCGCTGCAGCGACGCGGCGCGGCGCACCAGCGAGTCGACGGCGTAGATCGGCACATCGGCGACGCGCTGCAGGCCGCCGCCCGCCGGCGGCAGCAGCGCCGGCGCGACGGCAGCGCGGTTGTCCAGGCGCGTGGGCAGCGCGGCGAGGTCACCCAGGGCTTCGGCGCGCACGTCGTCGGCGGTTTCGTGGTCGAAGCCGGCCAGGCCGAGCAGGTTGCCCAGCACGCGCAGCACCTTCCAGGCCGGGCGCGTTTCGCCCAGCGGCTTGACGACGCCGTGCACGCTCTGCACGCGGCCTTCGGCGTTGACGAAGGTGCCCGCGGTCTCGGTGAAGGGTGCGATCGGCAGCATGACGTCGGCGACCTCGGCCGCCGCGTCCTTGAAGGGCGTCAGTGCCACGACCAGGCCCGCGCCGGCCAGCGCCCGGCCCGTGGCGGCGGCATCGGCACCGTCCAGCGCGGGCTCGGTATGCAGCAGGATCAGCGCCTTCATCGGCTGCTGCAGCATCTGGCCGGCGTGCAGGCCGCCGGCGCCGGGCAGCGCGGCGACGAGCTGCGCGCCGACGCTGTTGCCGGATTCACCGAGGTAGCCGACGCTGGCGCCGGTGTGCTCGCCGATCCATGAGGCGAGAGCCAGCAACTGCGATGCCTGCGGGTGCTGCGCTGCGGCGTTGCCCAGCAGGATGGCCTTGCGCGCGCCGGACAGCAGCGCCGCGGCCACGCCCTGCGCCTGCGGGCCGGGGTCGGCCGGCAGCGGTGCGGGCACACCACGCGCCTTGGCCACCGCAGCGGCCACGTCGGCCAGCTGCGCCGGCCAGGACGCGGGTGCGGCGGTCAGCCTGGCCGCCACCGGCATCGCCCAGTCATCGTGGACGGCGTGCAGGCTCATCAGCTGCGCGCCATGGCGCACGGCCTGGCGCAGGCGTTGCGCCAGCAGCGGATGGTCCTTGCGCAGGAAGGCGCCGACGACGAAGGCGCGGTCCAGCGTCGACAGCGAGGCGATCGAGGTGCCGAGCCAGCGCGCACGGCCGGCAGGCGCGGCATTGCCGAAATCGGCGTGGCGCGTTCGGTGGTCGATATTCTCGCTGCCCAGGCCGCGCACCAGCCTGGCCAGCAGATGCAGTTCCTCGACCGTGGACGAGGCATGGCCGACGGCACCGATGCCGGCCGCGCCGAACTCGGACTTCACGCGCTGCAGACCGTCGGCCACGTAGGCCAGCGCGGTGGTCCAGTCCACCGCCACCCAGGCCCCGCCCTGCTTGATCATCGGCTGCGTCAGCCGGCTGTCGCTGTTCAGCGCCTCATAGCTGAAGCGGTCGCGATCGGCGATCCAGCACTCGTTGACGTCCTCGTTCTCCAGCGGCACGACTCGCATCACCTTGCCGGCCTTGACCTGCACCACGAGATTGGCACCGACGCTGTCGTGCGGGCTCACGCTCTGGCGGCGGCTCAGCTCCCAGGTGCGCGCGCTGTAGCGGAAGGGCTTGCTGGTGAGCGCACCGACGGGGCAGATGTCGATCATGTTGCCCGACAGTTCGCTGTCGATGGTGCGGCCGGCCAGCGTGGTGATCTCGCTGTGCTCGCCGCGGTGGATCATGCCCAGCTCCATCACCCCGGCCACCTCCTGGCCGAAGCGCACGCAGCGCGTGCAGTGGATGCAGCGGGTCATCTCCTCCATGGAAATCAGCGGACCGACGTCCTTGTGGAAGACGACGCGCTTCTCTTCCGAGTAGCGCGAGGCGCTGCCCCCGTAGCCCACGGCCAGGTCCTGCAACTGGCACTCGCCGCCCTGGTCGCAGATCGGGCAGTCGAGCGGATGGTTGATGAGCAGGAATTCCATCACCGAGCGTTGCGCCTTGACGGCCTTGTCGCTCCTGCTGCGCACGATCATGCCGTTGGTGGCCGGCGTGGCGCAGGCCGGCATCGGCTTGGGCATCTTCTCGATGTCGACCAGGCACATGCGGCAGTTGGCCGCGATGCTGAGCTTCTTGTGGTAGCAGAAGTGAGGGATGTAGCTGCCCGCCGCATCGGCGGCGTGCATCACCATGCTGCCCTCAGCGACGCTGACCTTCTTGCCGTCGAGTTCGATTTCGATCATGGCGTTCAGACGGCGACCCGGGCACCGACCATGCAGGTCTTGTGCTCGACGTGGTAGGCGAATTCGTCGCGGAAGTGCTTGAGCATGCCCTGCACCGGCATCGCGGCGGCATCGCCCAGCGCGCAGATGGTGCGGCCCTTGATGTTGTCGGCCACCGAGTCGAGCAGGTCCAGGTCCTCGGCCCGGCCCTTGCCGTGTTCGATGCGGTCGACCAGGCGCCACAGCCAGCCCGTGCCTTCGCGGCAGGGTGTGCACTGGCCGCAGCTTTCGTGCTGGTAGAAGTAGCTCAGCCGCAGCAGGCTCCTGACCATGCAGCGCGTTTCGTCCATCACGATCACGGCACCGCTGCCCAGCATCGAACCGGCCTTGGCGATGGCGTCGTAGTCCATCGTGATGTCCATCATCGTCTTCGCCGTCAGCACCGGTGCCGACGAGCCGCCGGGGATCACCGCCTTCAGCGCACGGCCCCCCCTCACGCCGCCGGCAAGTTCCAGCAGGGTCGAGAACGGCGTGCCGAGCGGGATCTCGAAATTGCCCGGCCGTTCCACGTCGCCGACGACGCTGAAGATCTTGGTGCCGCCGTTGTTCGGCTTGCCGCATTCCAGGTAGGCCTGGCCGCCGTGGTTGATGATCCACGGCACCGCGGCGAAGGTTTCGGTATTGTTGATCGTCGTCGGCTTGCCGTAGAGGCCGAAACTGGCCGGGAACGGCGGCTTGAAGCGCGGCTGCCCCTTCTTGCCTTCGAGGCTCTCCAGCAGCGCCGTCTCTTCGCCGCAGATATAGGCGCCGAAGCCGTGGAAGGCATGCAGCTGGAAGCTGAAATCCGAGCCCAGGATGCGCTCGCCCAGGAACCCGGCGGCGCGCGCTTCCTCGAGCGCCTCTTCGAAGCGTTCGTAGATCTCGAAGATTTCGCCGTGGATGTAGTTGTAACCGGTCTTCACGCCCATCGCGTAGGCGGCGATGGCCATGCCTTCGATGACGATGTGCGGGTTGTAGGCCAGCAGGTCGCGGTCCTTGCAGGTGCCGGGCTCGCCTTCGTCGGAATTGCAGACCAGATATTTGGGGCCGGGAAACTGGCGCGGCATGAAGCTCCACTTCAGGCCGGTGGGAAAGCCCGCGCCGCCGCGGCCGCGCAGTGCGCTGAGCTTGACCTCGGCGATCACCTGGTCGGGGGTCATGCCGGCGGCGCCTTCGGCCTGCTCCTGCGACCCGATCCCGAGTATCTTCTTCAGCGCCGAATAACCGCCGCGGGCCACGTAGTCCTGCAGGCGCCAGTTGCGGCCGTCGAGCCCGGCATAGATCTGCGCGTCGATGTGGCGGCCGTGGAAACAGGTCTCGCGACCCGTGGCCTGGAATTTCGAGAGGTCGATCATGCGGACGCCTTCGACTTCAAGGTGTCGATGAGCTCGTCGAGCCGCTCGTGGCTCATGAAACTGAGCATCTG
>Ga0316603_10000382_pt1 | contig 22647 bp, 21 predicted proteins | sample OWC_soil_day10_n_FD_207649 | JGI IMG/M metagenome (GOLD analysis project Ga0316603, IMG submission 207649) | Wetland soil microbial communities from Old Woman Creek delta, Ohio, United States - OWC_soil_day10_noCT | ecosystem: Environmental > Terrestrial > Soil > Wetlands | place: USA: Ohio... | reverse complement strand
CGCCCCAGGATGTCGTCGCGCGCCGTCATTGGACCAACCTGCGCGCTTCGCGCTGCGGGTTGAGCGCTTGGGAGCGGCCCGGCGCGCTCATGACCGCCGCCCTTCGCCGCTGGCGTAGCGCGCCATGAAGGTACGGCCCTCGGGTACCGGAAAATCGCGGTACGCGGTCCATGCGCCCAGGCCGGGCATGCTGCGGATCCATCCGCCGAGGCCGAACAGGCGCATCACACGGACGGCCACCGCCGCACCCAGCCTGTAAAGCCGCGGACGCGAGGCCACGAAGGTGAAGACACCGAGTCCGAAGCGCATCGATGCCGGCTCCAGTCCGTCGCGCCATGAGCGGTCGCGCCAGCCCCGCAACAGGGTCGGCAGCGGGATGTTCACCGGGCAGACCTCCTGGCACTTGCCGTTGAGCGTGCAGGCGTGCGCGAGATCCCGCGACTGCTCCAGGCCGTCGAACACCGGCGTGAGCACGGCGCCCATCGGCCCGGGGTAGGTGCCACCGTAGGCATGTCCGCCCAGCTGCCTGAAGACCACGCAGTGGTTCATGCAGGCGCCGCAGCGGATGCAGCGCAGCATCTCGCGCAAACCCGCATCGGCGAGCATCTTCGTGCGGCCGTTGTCGACCAGCACGATGTGGAATTCTTCCGGGCCGTCGTGGTCGCCCGGCTGCCGCGGCCCGCAGTGAAAGGTCGTGTACTGCGTGACATCGGCCCCGGTGGCCGAACGCACCAGCAGGCGCAGCAGCGCGAACGCGTGCGGCAGGCTCGGCACCAGCTTCTCGATGCCAGCGGTGACGATGTGCATGCGCGGCGGCGAGGTCGTCAGCTCGGCGTTGCCCTCGTTGGTCACGGTGCAGGTCGCCCCGGTGTCGGCGATCAGGAAATTGGCACCCGAGATCGACACGTCGGCGCTGAGGAACTTGTCGCGCAGCTCGCGCCGGGCGCTGTCGACCATCGCCTCGATGGTCTCTTCGCGGTGCGGCACACGGTGGGCCTTCTTGAACATCACCGACACCTGCTCGCGCGTGCGGTGCATCGACGGCCAGACGATGTGGGACGGCCGATCGCCCGCGAGCTGCACGATGTGCTCGGCCAGGTCGGTCTCGAAACGCTCGATGCCGGCGGCGTCCAGCGCGTGCGGCAGACCGATCTCCTCGCCGAGCATCGACTTCACCCGCGTGACCCGCTTTGCATCGGCCCTGCGGCACAGGTCCACGACGATGCGCGAGGCCTCGTCGGCCGACGACGCCCAGTGCACCTTGGCACCGGAGGCGGTGGCGTTGCGTTCGAACTCGAGCAGGTAGTGGTCGAGGTGCTCGATCACGTGGTCCTTGATCGCCTTGCCGCGATCGCGGGCGGCCTCGAACTGCGGGAAGGCCGCCACCGCGGCAGTGCGCTTGCGCTCGGCGGTGCCGGTGGTGCGGTCGATCGCCAGCTTCAGCGTCGGATCGGCCAGCGCCGCGTCGACGCGCGCCTGGAAGGAAACGACAGAGGTTTGCATGGGGCTGCTCATCCCTTCTCGCCAATGGAGGACGTGTCGACCATGCCCGCCAGCACCTCGGCAGCGTGGTACGCGCGTACCGGCGAGCCGTCGCGCCGCAGCTTGCCGGCCATGTTGATCAGGCAGCCCAGGTCGCCGCCGAGTAAGACCTGCGCGCCACTGCGCTCGATCGCGGCGGCCTTCTCCGACACCACTGCGTTCGAGATCGCCGGGTACTTGACGCAGAAGGTGCCGCCGAATCCGCAGCAGACATCATTGCCTTCGAGCGGCTTGACTTCGAGACCACCCACCGCGCCGAGCAGTGCGCGCGGTTGTTCGTAAACACCCAGCTCACGCAGGCCGGAGCAACTGTCGTGATAAGTGACCGTGGCCGAAAACGTCACGCCGGTCGGCCGGTAGTGCATCACATCGACGAGAAAGCTCATCAGCTCGAAGGTGCGGGCACCGAGCCGGCCTGCGCGCTCGGCCCAGTCCGTGTCTTCTGCCAGGGCCTCGGGGTAGTGGGCGCGGGTCATGCCGACACAGGAGCCCGACGGCGCGACCACGTAGTCGTAGGGTTCGAAGAGTTCGATGAAGCGCCGGGCGAGCACAGCGGTGTCGCGGGTGTCGCCGCTGTTGAACGCGGGCTGCCCACAGCAGGTCTGCTGCATTGGCACCTCGACCTTGCAGCCCGCGTCCTGCAGCAGCTTCAGCGCCGCGAAACCCACGCTCGGGCGCATCGCGTCGACCAGGCAGGTGACGAACAGCGCCACCCGGGGAGGCGTCGACGGTTTGAGCAGGTCTCGGGGACTGGCCATGGGAGAGCTCTCCATCGAAGATCAGCGCATCAGGGTAGTTTCACGCCCATCAGCGGATCGGTCCAATGCACCACGTGCATCGCCACCATCGTCAAAGCGCCGACGAGCGCCACATAGTAGATCGTCGGGATCACGGTGCGGCGCAAGGTCTGGCCTTCGCGCCCCATCAGCCCCACGGTCGCCGATGCGGCGACCACGTTGTGGATCGCGATCATGTTGCCCGCCGCCGCGCCGATCGATTGCGCCGCCACCATCGTCGCACCGCTCACGCCCAGCGCCTGCGCCACGCTGTACTGGTACTGGCTGAGCATCAGGTTGGACACGGTGTTGGAGCCGGCCAGGAAGGCGCCGAGCGCGCCCACCGTGGGAGCGAAGAACGGGTAGACCTCGCCCACCGAGCCCGCGACCCAGCGTGCCATCGAGATCGGCATGCTCGCCAGCTCGTTGGCGTTGACGCCCGACTGGATCATGATGCGCACCATCGGCACGGTGAACACCAGCACGAAGCCGGCGCCGATCAGGGTACCGCCGGACTCGCGCACGCCCTTCATGAAATCGGCCACCGGCATGCGGTGCAGCACGATCGTCACCAGGCAGACGAAGACGAGCACGCCGCCGGGCAGGTACAGCGGCTGGAAGTTGCCGCTGATGCCGGTCTCGCCGAGGATGTCCTTCACGCCCACGCTGACCGACAGCAGCCACGCCTTGAACGACGGCAAGGTACGGCTGAGTACCAGGATCAGCGCCAGCAGGCCGTAGGGCACCCAGGCCAGCAGCGTGGGAATGCGGCGGCTGCCGAGTTCGTCGAGCTTCATCTCGATATTGCCCATCCAATCCGCCGGCCATTCCTTCGCGTCGGCGAAGTCCCAGCTCTTCTTCGGCACCAGGAAGCCGGCACGCGCGGCCAGCGTGGCCAGCGCCAGACCCAGCAGCCCACCGAGCAGCGAGGGGAATTCCGGCCCCAGGAAGCGGCCCGCCAGGCCATAGGGAATGGTGAAGGCAAACGCGGCGAAGAGCGCGAAGGGCACCGCCGGCAGCGCGTCGGCCCACGACCGGTTGCGGCCGAAGAAGCGGGTCATGAAGAACACCAGGAACACCGGGATCAGTGTGCCGGCGATGGCATGGCCGAGTGCCACGCGCTCCACCACCAGGTTGAAGAAGTCGGCCCAGGTCTGTCCCTGCGCGGCCAGCGCCTGCGTCATCGACTCGCGCTGCAGCCCGCCCTGCACGCCGACGAGCAGCGGCGTGCCGACCGCGCCGAAGGACACCGGCGTGGACTGGATGATCATGCCGAACATCACCGCCGACAGCGCCGGGAAGCCCACTGCCACCATCAGCGGCCCGGCCACCGCGGCCGGCGTGCCGAAGCCCGAGGCGCCCTCGATGAAGCAGCCGAACAGCCAGGCGATCAGGATCACCTGGATGCGCCGGTCTGGCGTGATGCGGGCAAAGCCGCTGCGGATGCTGGCGATGCCGCCGGAGTGTTTGAGCGTGTTCAGCAGCAGCAGCGCGCCGAAGATGATCCACAGCACCTGCACCGTGATGATGATGCCTTCCAGCGTGGCCGCGGCCACGCGGTTGAAGCTGACACCCCAGGCTGTCAGCGCGATCAGTGCCGTGACGACATAGACCAGCGGCATCGCCTTCTTGGCCGACCAGCCGAGGCCGACCAGCAGCACGCCCGATAGGGCGATCGGGGCAAATGCCAGCAAAGCTTGTAGACCCAGTGTCATGTCGTGTCTCCTTGAAAATCGTCGAACTCCTGGCGGATCGGCCGCCTCAGGCCTTGAGCGCCACCAGCACCTCGTCGAGCATCTTCTTGGCGTCGCCGAAGTGCATGCGGTTGTTGTCCTTATAGAACAGCGGGTTGTCCACGCCGGCGTATCCGCTGGCCATGCTGCGCTTCACGACGATGCTGGTCTGGGCCTTCCACACCGCCAGCACCGGCATTCCGGCGATGGGGCTCGCCGGGTCGTCCTGCGCCGCCGGGTTATCGATGTCGTTGGCGCCGATGACCATCGACACTTCTGTCGCGGGAAAGTCTTCGCTAATCTCGTCCATCTCCATCACGATGCCGTAGGGCACCTTGGCCTCGGCCAACAGCACGTTCATGTGGCCCGGCATGCGGGCGGCTACCGGGTGGATACCGAAGCGCACGTTGACGCCCTCTTCCAGCCGCGCGAACAGGGTGTCGCACTGCTGCGGGCTCAGCGCCATCGTCACCTCGACGGGCTGGTCCGAGAGTTCGATGAAGTGCGTTGAGTGCAGCCGGCCGCCGCGGCCGATGCCCTGCACGCCGACCGACGTCATGATGCCGGTGATGCTCAGCGACTTGGCCACCTCCATTGGCCAGACGTGTATCTGCTTGCGCCCGTGGTGGCGGCCCTCTTGCGAGTTGCGCCGCATCGGCTTTGCCGCCAACCGACGGCTGCTCGAGATCGAGCAGATCTGTCACGACTGCGCGCTGGGCGACGAGGCCTTCCAGCGTCTGCAGCGACCATGTCACGTCGCGGGCCAGCGCGCTCCTGCGCTGCGCTTCGGCGACGCCAATGCCCAAGCCGTTCTCAATGCGGTGCTGATGTTCGTGTTCGTCGCACGCGGGTTCACCAGCAAGGACCTGCGCCAGCAGTTTGCCGTCCTGCTGGGCAACCGAGCCGACGAGATCTCGACCGGGCGCAAGAGCTACGAGTTGCGACGACTGCGCCTGCACGGCTTGATCGAGCGACTGTCCAAGACCCTTCGCTATCGCCTCACCGACGAAGGACTGCGAACGGCACTGTTCTACACCCGCGTGTACGCGCGAATCCTGAGTCCGGCGATGGCACCCGTCATACCCGCTGCGCCAGCCGCTTCGCCGCAAGCTCTGCGGCAGTTCCATGCCGCCGAGGCTGCCGTCAATTCGTGGTGCGACCAGGCCTACATTGCCGCGTAGAAGAACTTGACTCAATCAATCCAAAGTCAGTCTGGTCAAGGAAACTAGCCGCGCCAGGGCTCTTGCGCGAGATCTGCTGGCCTGTGCCTGGACCATCAAGGTGGGGCAGCGGGGCCGAAGCCCACTGATATCCTGCCCGCAACGGCGGCAAGGCGGCGGGCGCTCCCGTGAGAGAAACTCGCGCTGGTCGACGCACTGAGACTGCAGATCGGCCCGGTGTTGGCGGCGGCGATCGAACGACCTTCCCCGGATGGCAAGGCCAGGGGCCAGGCAATGACGGATTTCGGCGGTGGGCCGTGGCCGCGTCAACCGTCTCGACTCGAACCCTTACTTAAACAGCCCCGCCTCGGGACGCGCCGGCCCGGCAAAGGCGATACGTGAAGGAGCGACATCATGATCGAACCACTGCTGCTGACCACCGCGCGAGTCTCGACCTTCTTCGGTAGTCAGCCCCTCACTGGCGCGACCGGCTTCTTCTTCGAGCGCGACGCGAGGCTGTTCCTGGTCACCAGCCGCCATGTGATGGCGGACGCGCCGAGCCGGCACTTCCCGAGCCGCATCGAGATCGAATTGCACACCGACGCAGACAACCTCACCCGGTCTGCCGCACTGTCCGTGCTGCTGTACCGTGAAGGCATGAGCGTTTGGCATCAGGGGCGTGACGCCGGTGGCGAGATCGACGTGGCTGTGATCGAGATCGAACGCGCCGCGCTGCCGCCGACCGTGCTGCTGCGCTGCTTCACGCCGGCCCAACTGCAGCATTCGCTGCAGGAGGTCGAGGTGGGAAGCTCCTTGCTCGTGGTCGGATTTCCACTCGGCTTTCACGATACATTGCACCACCTGCCTGTGGCGCGACAGGCGGTCATCGCGTCGTCGTTCGGGCTGCGTTTTCAGGGGCAGGGCTACTTTCTCACCGATGCACGCACGCACCGCGGCACCAGCGGCGCACCAGTGGTCATGCGCGACCCGTCGGGCGACCCGCAGATGCCTTGGAAGTTGCTGGGCGTGCACTCCACCCGCATGGACATCATCAGCCGCGATCAGCGCGTCGACGAATCGCTCGGTCTGAACTGCGCGTGGTATGCGGACATCCTGCTGACGCTGACCGCCGGTGATTCACGCATACCGGTTCCCGACGAACTGCGCAGCGCAGTCCTCGACGCAGACACCTAACAGCCGGGCTGGCCCCAGCGGCATCGGAATCCGCGGCCAGTTCGCGGATCCACCCGCACGAGCCTCCTCGAAAGCCCGGCGGTCTCGCCGTCACACCTCGCAGGACGGCGAGACCAACCTCACCAAGCGGCTCGGCCGGCCGAGTGGACCGTCTCCAAGTCCTGGAAGGAGATGTGCGATGCCTGGTACCGATAGCGGCCTATCGGGATCGACTGCCCATGAGCCAAGCGGACGGCGCCGCCGATGCCGACAGTCAATCTTCCGCGGTTCTTGCGAAGTCGCCTTGCAGCCTCATCGCCTGCGGCGAGCTGACTGCCGTGCGAGACCGACGGAATCGGCATCTTCGCCGTCGGAAGGCGGGCCGAGGCCTGCTGGATCGGCCGGCATGCCCAGGGCCGCCATGCTGGCCGCAAGCAGGGCGAACCGGGCGTGGTGGCGGATCGTGTTCATGGGGCAGCCCTTGTGTCGCAGGTGGAAAGGGCGGCAGCGGCGTGTTGGCGCAGGTGGTCGGTGGAAGTCACACGGCGCCAGGCAAGGGCCACCGTGGAAGCCGCGGTGGCGCGCTCAAAGCAGACGGCGGCGCCGGATTCCGTAGTCGATGTCCTACGCCGCCATCTCGCCCGGACCGATGGGCCACGGCCTGCTCCCATGCTTCAATCGGCAAGCCGCCAACGTCCGGCGCCAAGCACTGCCACATCGAACGCCTCATGAACCAACCCTTGCCGAGCCCCTTCGATTCCGGCCTGGACGTCCCGGTGCGCACCGGCGATGCGCCTGCAGCCAGCGTGCGCATGCAGATCGATTGCAGGTTGGCTTATCAGCTGGAAGGGGACTGCGAATTCGTGTTCCTCATCCATGTCGCACTGGACAGGGGCCAGAGCCTGGTCGAGGAGACCCTGCACATCGAGCCGCCGCTGCCCTATCGCAGCTATACCGACGAGCATTCCGGCAATCGCTTCATGCGCCTGAGTGCAGGCGCCGGAGCGCTGACGGTGAGCTATCACGCGGTGGTGGACCGGGTGATCGACGCTGTCGATCCGCATGGCCAGGAAGTGGCGGTGCGCGACATGCCCGATGAGGTGCTGCGCTTCGTGCTGCCCACGCGCTACTGCGAGTCGGACCTGCTCGGCCAGGTGGCACAGCAGATGTTCGGTGCGCTGCCGGGCGGCTACTCCAGGGTGCGCGCCATCTGCGACTGGGTGCACGACAACGTCAGCTACCGCATCGGCTCGACCAATGCCACCACCACGGCACGCGATGTGTTCCTGCAGCGCACGGGTGTCTGCCGCGACTACGCGCACCTGGCGGTGACCTTCTGCCGTGCGCTGAACATTCCGGCCCGTCTGGTCAGTGCCTACGCGCACTTCGACGAGCCGCCGCCGGACTTCCATGCCATCTTCGAGGCCTACCTGGGTGGGCGCTGGGTGCTGTTCGATCCGTCCGGCATGGCGCCGGTGCACGAAGTGGCAAGGCTGGCCACCGGGCGCGATGCCAAGGACGTGGCCTTCGCGACGATCTTCGGTCCGGCACGCATGGTGTCGATCAGCCCCGAGCTCGCGGTCCTGGGACCGCATGCCGGCCGTGTAGGCCATGTCCGACAAGCTGATGCGCTGCCGGGCTAGGCTCGGCACCCGAGTTTTGCGGGAAACTCCAGAAGGCAGACCTGTGCCTTACATTGCGCAGGAACCCTTACCCCGGCTCGCTTGCCCAAGGCATGGCGCAGGACCTTCACCTCAGACCTTGGATGCACAGGACGCCTTGCTGGCCATGCAGCCGCTCAGGACCTACATCGTCGAAGACAGCCCCGTCATCCGCGAGAACCTCATTGCCACGCTGGAGGAGCTCCTGCCGGTGCAGGTGGTGGGGACCGCCGAGGACGAGGCCACCGCGGTGCAATGGCTCACCGGGCCTGACAACCCGGTCGACCTGCTGATCGTCGACATCTTCCTCAAGGCCGGCACCGGCCTGGGCGTGCTGCGCGCAGCGGCGGGGCAGCCGCAGTGCCAGCATGTGGTGGTGCTGAGCAACTTCGCGACGCCGGACATGCGCAGCAAATGCCTGGAGCTCGGCGCCGACCAGGTGTTCGACAAGTCCAACGAGATCGATGCGCTCATCCAGTATTGCGACCGCCTGGCCAACGGCAATGCCAGCCACAGCGGCCACGGTGCATTGGCTTGACTACTGGATCAGGCCGTTCTTCAGCGCGTAGTAGGTCAGGTCGCTGTTCGATTCGAGCTGCATCTTCTCCATCACGCGGGTGCGGTAGGTGCTGACGGTCTTGACGCTCAACGACATGCTCTCGGCCATGTGGCCGATGGTCTCGCCCTGGGCCAGGCGCAGGAAGACCTGCAACTCGCGCTCGGACAGCAGCTCATGAGGCGCCTTGTCGCCCCCGCCCCCCAGCGACTCGGCCAGCCGTTCGGCCATGCTCGCGGTGACGTACTTGCGCCCGCGGTAGACGGTGCGGATCGCACGAACGATCTCCTCGGGGTCGCAGTCCTTGTTCAGGTAGCCGCTGGCGCCCTGGCGCAGCAGCGCGGTGGCGTAATGCTCCTCGGCAAAACCGCTCAGGATCAATACCGGCAGGTCGGGCGCGCGCGCGCGGATCGCCGCCAGCGTGTCCACCCCCCCTTGCCCGGGCATCGAGATGTCGAGCAGCACCACGTCGACTTCGCCCTTGCGCACGATGTCCAGCGCCTCGCGGCCGTTCGCCGCCTCGGCGGCGACGACGAAGTCCACCTGGTCGGCAAAGAACTGCCGCAGTCCGGCACGCACGATGGCGTGGTCGTCGACGATGGCGATGCGAATCATATGCGCGTGAGTTTCATGGCACTGCATGATCCCACGTTTCACGGGCGGGGTGCTTCATGAAGATCGGACTGGTGATCCGGCGCAATCCGCTGCTGCTGACGCTGGCCGCCGCCGCCGCCGCGGTGATGCTGTTCATCAGCGAAGGCTCGTACTTCCGTTCGGTCAGCACGCTCAATGCGCTGGGCGCCATGGCCACGGCACGCAGCAGCCTGCAGGGCCTGGAGCGCAGCTTCCTCGATGCCGAGACCGGGCAGCGCGGCTACCTGCTGACCGAGAGAATCGAGTACCTGCAGCCCTACGACAACGCACTGCTCCAGATCGACGCAGCCTTTCGCTTCCTGCAGCAGTACTACGCCGAAGAACCCGACGCACTGGCCGTACTGACGCAGCTGCGCAAGGTGTCGGACACGCGCTTGTCCGAGCTGGCATTGACCATCCGCCTGCACCAGCAGGGGCGTGAGAGCGCCACCCGCGAGCTCGTGCTCACCGACATCGGCAAGGAGCAGATGGAAAGCATCCGCGCGCTCAGCGCCGAGTTGCTGGCGCAGGAAACCCTGCGCGTCGAACAAGGCCGCCAGGACATCTATCGCACCCTGATGTGGTCACGCGTCGGGATCGCAGCCTTGAGCGGCATCGGCCTGCTGGGCTTGTTCATGTACCTGCGCAAGAGCCTGGCGCTGCAGGAGCAGGAGCAGGAGCAGCAGCAAGCGCTGCAGGCCGAGCGTGATCGGCTGGAGATCGAAGTCGCGCAGCGCACCGCCAAGCTCACCGAGCTGACGCACCACCTGCAGACGGCGCGCGAAGACGAACGCGGCCGATTGGCGCGCAACCTGCACGACGAGCTGGGTGCGCTGCTGACCGCGGCCAAGCTGGATGCGGCGCGCATCATGCCGCGGCTGGCCGGCAGCGCGCCGGAGGCGCGCGAACGCCTGGTTCACCTGGTGGACACGCTGAACAGCAGCATCGCGCTGGGGCGGCGCATCATCGAAGACCTGCGTCCGTCCACGCTCAGCAACCTGGGGCTTGCCACGACGCTGGAGATCCTGGCACGCGAGTTCGCCGAGCGCTCCGGCATCCAGGTGCATTGCCGGGTGCAGCCGGTCAGGCTGGAGCCCAATGCCGAGCTGGTGATCTACCGCGTGGTGCAGGAAGCCATCACCAACATCAGCAAGTACGCCAAGGCCAGCCAGGTGTGGGTCAGCCTGGCGGCCGTCGACGGGCAGATCGAGGTCTCGGTGCGCGACGACGGTGTCGGCTTCGACACCACCGTCGAGCCGGGTTCGGCCTACGGGCTGGTCGGCATGCGATACCGCGTCGAGGCCCAAGACGGTACGCTGACGCTGCGCTCCCACCCGGGGCAGGGCACGACGGTGCAGGTGCGGCTGCCGCAGACCAGCCCGGAGCCGGACTGACGGCCGCGTGATCGCCGCGCGACGCGGCCGCGCTGTCGGTGCCGTCCTACGCGACGCCGCAGCGGCGGCCGACAGGGCCGCAGCGGGCCGGCCTATCGCCCGGCGCACAGGCAGTCGCCACACTGGGCGCACCGCAGCCCGAGAGCTGTGCAAGCACTTCAATCCAGGAGATCCACCATGTTGCACTACGCCGTCGTCTTCTTCGTCATCGCCATCATCGCCGCGCTGTTCGGTTTCACAGGCATCGCCGCCGGCGCGGTGGGCATTGCCAAGATCCTGTTCGTCGTCTTCGCCGTGCTGGCCGTGGCCAGCTTCCTGTACGGCATGTTGTCCAAGGGCTGAGGCCCGCCGCCTGCCCACAGTCTCTTCCACCCCAGCCAAGGAATACCGATGTTTGCCAATCAGACCCCCGAAGTCCAGAACAAGCTTGTCGACCAGGCCGCCTCGTCGGCCGACCAGGCCATCCGCTCGACCCAGCGCGTGGCCAACGAGGCCCTCAGCGGCTTGGCCGGCTCCGCGCAGAATCTGCGCGAGCACGCCGCTCCCATGGTCGACCGGGTTGCGGAACGCGCCAGCGCGCTCGCCCATCAGGGCGTGGACGCCGTGCGCGACCGCAGCCACCAGCTGAGCGAGAGTGCCCATCGCGTCGCCGACGGCACGCGCAGCTACGTGCGCGAAGAACCGGTCAAGTCCTTGCTGATCGCCGCGGCCACCGGGGCGGCACTGATGGGCTTGCTGGCCCTCCTGGGCAGGTCACACCGCCGCGGCTGAGCCCCGGCATGCGGCCGGCGCGGCCGCGTCAGACGCCGATCCGGCTTTCGCAGAACGCGTAGCCGGATTTGCCGCGTTTGGCGCGGTACATCGCCGCATCGGCGCCGTGCAGCAGCTGCTCGGGGTCGCGGCCGTGGGTGGGGTACATGGCGATGCCGATGCTGGGCAATACCGTCACGCGGACACTGCCCACGCTCATCGGCGCCGCGATGGCGTTGAACACCTTGCAGGCCAGCCGTGACAGCTGCTCCCTGTCCTGCCAGTCGGCCACCAGGCAGGCGAACTCGTCGCCGCCCAGGCGGCTGACCATGTCCTTGGCGCGTACGGCGTGGAACAGGCGCAGCGCCACAATGCGCAGCACCTCGTCACCGATGCCGTGGCCGTGCCGGTCGTTGATCGGCTTGAAGCCGTCCAGGTCGATGTACATCACTGCCAGCGCCTGCCGCTGCGATGTGTCCGGCGACAAGGCCCGGTCGAGCCGTTCGCGAAAACTGCTGCGGTTCGGCAAGGTCGTCAGCGGGTCGTGGGTGGCCAGATGGAGCGCCAGGCGTTCACCGGCCTGCGTGCGCTGAAGCTGGGCCAGTGTCCGTGCCAGTGCACTCTGCGCTTCGAGCAGCGCGACCTCCAGACGATGGCGCCTTCCGACCTCCTGCTGCAGCGCCCCTTGCAGGTGCTCGAGTGCGGCCACGCAATCCAGCACCTGGCTGCGCGTATCGTCCGCCGGTTCCGCCACGCTGCGCTGCAGCCGGTTCTCGACGGCCCGCAGCAGGACATTCCAATCGTCCGTGGGCTGGCCCTTCGGCGCTGGCGCTTGCACGGGCGTGGTGGCCACCGGCGACCACGGCGGCAGCTTGAACGGCACGAGTTCGGCAATCCAGTTCAGGATCATGCTGCCGGGCATGGCACCGGGCTGCGCGAGTTGGCTGGACGGCAGCGCGCGCTGAATCGGACCCTCATGCCGCCAGCCGGGCCGTGGCACAGCGCATCGTCGCCGGGATGCTCTGGCGGGTGATATCGGCCTGCAGCGCCCGGCGGCGCGCTGCGATCTGCAGGCCCAGGCCTCCCAGGGCGAGCGTCGAGCAGCGCAGCCGCGGAAAGAGCTCCTGGCGCTCGGCATCGAGGTGCGGCAGAAGGCAGGCCGCAAGCCGCGCGACGCAGACATCGAAATCGGCATCCAGCGGCTCCATCTCGTCGAGCCGGGCGATCAGCTCCCGGCTGCCTGCGTGGTCGCAACGCAGATGGGCCAGCAGCGGGTCGCTGCCCAGCACCGAGCGTGCGGCCGGGTACAGCAGTTCGTCCTTCACCTGCAGATGCACACAGCAGGCATCGCAGATGCGGCCAACCACGGCGGCTTTCTGCTCGGCGTCGCCACCGCTGGAAACAAGCAGTTCATAGTCGCGAAAGTGCCGCCTGATGCCCTGATGCTCGCGCGACAGCAGGTCCAGCGCATCGATGTCGCGTTGTTGGGCCGCTCGAGGCTGGCGGCTCATGCGGCGAGCCTCGTCAAGGCTTGCGGCCGGTGGGCGCACGGCGGTGCGCACCTGGAATGTGGGCTGGCGTGCGCGACGCAGCATGGCGCGGCGCCGGCGCGGCCGCCTTGGGCAGGATCAGGCCAGCCACCTGGCCCGGTGGTGGTGCGCCTTCGGAGGTGAAGTCCGCTTTCTGCTGGACCAGGCTCTTCGGGAGAACCGGGCGTCTGCTGGCTTTGCGTGGCATGAGGAACCCTAGGCGAGTGACTAGAAAATCCAGCGGCGCCGTCCATCGGACACCGCTGCAGCGGATCGATCAAGCTTGCGGCGCCGGCACGCTGATGTCTGTTCGATGGCGCACATTGCCTGGCGCTGCGCATCACCAGGGCTTGGACGGGGACTCAGGTCGTGGCGTAGCGGTCCCAGGCGCGCTTGCCAACCGCCGCGCAGACAGCGCTGAGCGCCGTGCCCCATGCAATGTCGATGATCGACAGCATGGGCGGCCAATCCTTCAGCGTGGACAGGTTCGTCAGATCGTAGGTGGCATAGGCGAAGAGGCCGAACAGCGCACCGGACTTCGCCGCTCGTGCCAGGCCCGGTGGGTTGCGTTTCAACCCCGGCGGCGCCACCGCAAAGATCAGGAGTCCCAGGGCATAGACCGCGTAGAACAGTGCGGCCACCGGCAGGTTCGGGCTGTCGGCCATCAAGTGCGCCAGACCCTGCGCATACAAAGGCCAGGCAATGATGCGCAGCCAGATCAGGTCGAGCACCACCATCAAGATCAGGATCGTGCCGAAGGCCGCCAGGTTGTTATTCAGCCCAGGCTCTGCCACGGGCATCCACCGCGGCGAAATCCTGGTCCGCTGACCCAGCGGGTCCGTGTTCGTCCTCACGCGCGTACCCGTCGGCGCGACGCTCGAAAGTTTGATCTCATCCATCGACTGTCGGCCTCATATGCGGCCCATCAGCAGCAGCACGACGAGCACCACCACCACCAGCCCCAACACACCGCTGGGCCCGTAGCCCCAACTGCGGCTGTGGCCCCAGGTGGGCAGGGTGCCGACAAGCAAGAGGATCAGGACGATCAGCAGAATGGTGGACAGGCTCATGGTGAACTCCTTGGCGCCCAGGTCGCGGTGGACCCTTCGGTACCGGCCACAGGCTAGCCGCAAGCAGCACCGGGGTCTGTGCGCTGGCGAACACAGGGACGCGACTTTGGCTCATGACCGCAGCCGTGTCGGGACATGGAATCCAGCGGCGGCAGGCGGCGCGTATGCTCGGACGCCACAGAGGGCCCGCGCGACAACCTGCGCGCGCAGGCTGCGCCGATCCAACACGAAGGAACAAGAACATGCCCAGCCTGCGGCGCCATGCCGAACGCCACCGCACCGATCGAATCGGCTGGCTGCGCGCCGCCGTGCTCGGCGCCAATGACGGTATCGTCTCCACCGCCAGCTTGGTGCTCGGTGTCGCGGCGGCCGGGGCCAGCCATGCCGACATCCTGCTCACCGGCGTGGCCGGCTTGGCGGCTGGGGCGATGTCGATGGCGGCCGGCGAGTATGTGTCGGTGCATTCGCAGGCCGACACCGAGAACGCCGACCTGTCGCGCGAGCGTGCCGAACTGCAGGCCAACCCGGCGGCCGAGGAGCGCGAGCTGACGGCGATCTACATCACGCGCGGGCTCGATCCGGTCCTGGCCCAGCAGGTTGCCAGCCAGCTGATGGCCCACGATGCTTTGGGCGCACATGCCCGCGACGAGCTTGGCATCTCCACCACGATGAGTGCGCGGCCGGTGCAGGCGGCACTGGCCTCGGCCGCCAGCTTCGCGGTCGGGGCGGCACTGCCGCTGGCCGTGGCGGCACTGTCGCCGGCGCCTATGCTGGCTGGCGCGGTATCGCTCACGTCGTTGTTGTTCCTGGCTGTGCTTGGCGGCACGGCGGCGCGCGCAGGCGGGGCCGGCATGCTGGCCGGGGCCTGGCGCGTCGCCTTCTGGGGCGCGCTGGCGATGGCGATCACCGCCGGGGTGGGAGCCTTGTTCGGTGCCGTCGTGTGAGTTCGGTTTGCGGCGCCTGCGTCAACCGAGCAACTGCCGGTAGACGTGCTGGTCGGCGGCATAACAACTGCACGCGGCGGCCTTCAGGCCCGGACGGTCGAGCACGGTGAGCTGGCCGCGCCGGTATTCGATCAGCCCGGCGCGCTGCAAGGCGCCGGCCGCCCCGGTGACGCCAACGCGGCGCACGCCGAGCATGTAGGCCAAGAACTCATGCGTCACGCGAAAGCTGTCGACCTGCGCGCGGTCCTGGCTCATCAGCAGCCACCGTGCCAGGCGCGGGCCGATCAGGTGGAAGCGCAGGCAACCCGCGGCCGCCGCCAGTTGGGCCATCAGCACATACACGTAGCGCTGCAACACGCGCTGCAGGGCGGGGCTGCGCGCCAGCTCGATGCGAAACGGCGCCCGGCCGATGCGCCAGGCTTGGCCCAGGCCCTGCACCAGCGCGCGCAAGGGCACGGTTTCCACATCCAGCACCAGTTGCACCCCCAGCATGCCTTCGCGGCCGACCATGCCCACTTCCAGCGCGGCATGGCCATCGTTCAAGGCCAGCAGCGAGATGAAGCCCTCGGTCGGGAAGTACACATGCTGCGTCGGTGTGCCGGGCTCGCACAGTGTCTGCGACAGAACCAGGTCGACTGGTTCGCACAGCGCCAGAAGGCGGCGGCGCGCCGGCCGTGGCAGCAGTTCGATCAAGTGGTTGGAGGCCGTGGCCATGCTGAGAGTCTGCGCCTTAGGACCCGGGCCGACTGTCTGCCGGCGCACATAGCGACGTTCAGGCCGCCAGCGCCTCGCGGCGCGGCAGCAAGCGCGCGTGCTCCTTCGCCACCGAGGCATAACACTCGCAGGCGCGCTGCTCCAGCCGGGCGCGGTCGAGCATGCGAATGCGGCCGCGCTGATAGTGGATCACACCACCTTGCTGAAGCCTTTGTGCCGCTGCGCTGATGCCTTCGCGGCGCACCCCCAGCAGGCGGGCGGCGTCCTCATGGGTCATCGACAGGACGTCGTCGGCCGAACGATCGAAGCCGAGCAAGAGCCGGCGACTCAGTTGCTGGTCGATCGTGTGGTAGCGGTTGCATAGCGCCGTCTGGGCCACCTGTGCCGTCAGCGCCTGGGCATAGCGCAACAGCACCTGCAAGGTCGGCACGGAGCATTGCAGCAGGGACTTCAGCGTCGGCGCGCGCAGCCGCAGGGCCAGGCCGCCGGTCTGGACCACGGCCGCACAGGGCATGGCATTGCCACCCATGAAGACGGCGATGCCGATCATGCCGTCGTGGCCGACCACCGCCAGCTCCGCCGAACCGCCGTCTCGCGTGCTGGACATCAGCGAGACCACCGCGCTGGTCGGGAAGTGCACGAAGTCCGGTGTGTCCCCCGATTCGCACAGCACCTGCCCGGCACACAGGGGCACCCACTGCAACTGCGGTGCCCAGCGCTGCCCTTCGTCGGCGTGCAACTCGGCCAGCAACTGGTTGGGCGGCGAGCTGGCGTCATGCGCCATGTGGTTGTTCATGCCCTGCCCATGGAATCCATTGAGCTTGCATGATCAGCGCGGACCGCCGAGGCGGCCATCGGCGGCGACCGCCCCACGCTGTGAGGGCTGTCCTACACCGGGATGGCGCGGGGGTCTTCAGACCGCCGGCGTGGGCGGCAGCAGCCGGTCGTACTCCTTCTTCACCACCGCATAACACTCGCAGCTGCGCTGCTCCAGGCCTGGACGGTCGAGCACCAGGATGCGACCGCGCGAGTATTGGATCAGCCCGGCCTTCTGCAGCTTCAGCGCCGCTTCGGTGACGCCTTCGCGGCGCACCCCCAGCATGTTGGCGATCAGCTCCTGCGTCATGTGCAGCTCGCTGCCGGACAGCCGGTCCAGGCTCAGCAGCAGCCATCTGCACAACTGCTCGTCCAGCGAGTGATGCCGGTTGCACACCGCCGTCTGCGCCATCTGCGTGATCAGCGCCTGCGTGTAGCGCAGCAGCAGGTGCATCACCGCCGGTGACGCTTCGAACTCCCGTTTCACGGCCTTGGCATTCAGCCTGAAGCCGTGCCCGGCGCTTTGCACCACCGCCCGACTGGGCGTGGACTCGCCGCCCATGAACAGGGCCACACCGACGATGCCCTCGCGGCCGACCACCGCGATCTCGGCGGACGCGCCGTTCTGCATCACGTACAACAGCGACACGATGGCCGTGGTCGGGAAGTACACGTGCCCGAGCGTGCTGCCGGATTCGTACAGCACCTGGCCGAGCGGCAGTTCCACTGCCTCGAGCTGCGGCTGCCAACGTTGCCATTCGGCCAGTGGCAGCGCGGCCAGCAGCTGGTTGGTCCTGGGGTCGGCGGCCGGAGTCGTCAGGAGTGTCGCAGGCATTCGTTGCAGACCGGTGCGCCCGGACACGGGCTGCTTGGAAATTCACCGACATTTTAGGCAACCAGGGCCCTTGCTTGTGTGCGATATCGAACACAAGCGCCACGGCGAAACGGCATGCCGTCCGACAGACAGCGCCGGACGCCCCGCCTAGGATCGGTCCTCCAGGTTCCAGTGGCCTGGACCCGTTGACGCAGGGGCGCTCGCGCGCCCCGCCGATCCCTTGACATTCCGCGCCAGCCCTTGGGCTGGTGCGGTCGGAGTAGCGCATGAAGACCGATGTGATGGCCACTCCCCTCTGGAGTACCGCGTCGTTCGGCGAAGCGGCCGATACCTCGCCGATGGAGCTGTCCGATCTGGGTGAGCACCTTCAACACTGCTCGGCCCGATCCGGGCGTTGGGCGCGGCTGCGTTGCGCTGCCGAATCGATGAACGGCTTCGTCAGCACTCGGCTCGTCACCACCCTGGCCTTGCTGAGCCTGCCGATCCTGCTGCTGGCGCTGCTGCTGTAGCCGATGGCCCAAGCCGAGCTGTTGCGCCTGCTGCCCGATGCGCCGCAGGCGCTGTGTGCCATTCTCGACAGCGGCCACAGGCCGGTGCAGCCGCCAATCCGCTCCGAGATCTTCGGGCCACAGCGCTTCGCGCAACATGGACGCAGCCTGGGCGAGACCCACCGCGCGGCGCGCGCACGCATCGGTGCCGCCACCTTCTTTCCGCGGCTCAAGGACAACATCCGCGTCCTGCGCCAGGCCCACCACTATCTCGGGCTGCAGGCGGCCACCGGCTACGACATCAGTCCCGCGGCCGAATGGCTGCTCGACAACTTCCACCTGATCGAAGCGCAACTCAAGGAAATCCGCGACGGCCTGCCGCGCAACTACTTCCGCGCGTTGCCGATGCTTCTGGACGAGCCGCTGGCCGGCCTGCCGCGCGTCTACGGCGTGGCCTGGGCCTTCGTGGCCCACACCGACGGCGCCTTCGACGAAGACCTGCTGCTGCACTTCCTGGCCGCCTACCAGGAGACCCGCGAGCTGAACCTCGGCGAGATGTGGGCCCTGCCCACCACCGTGCGCGTGGTGCTGGTCGAGAACCTGCGCCGCCTGGCCGAGCGCGTGGCCACGCACAAGGCGGCGCGCGAGGTGGGCAACCTGTGCAGTGACCGCATCGAAACCTTCTCGCTGCACGCGCTGGACCAGCTGCTGGCCCTGCTGGAGCGGCGTGGCGTGGGCGCGGTCTTCCTGGCGCAGATGGCGCAGCGCCTGTCCGGCCGGCAGTCCGGCGACCTGACCCTTGTGCACGAATGGCTGGAGCGCGTCTTGCCCGACCCCGCCGCGCAGCAGGCGCAGCAGGTGGCCGACCAGGCGGCCGACAACCTGAGCGTCAGCAACGCGGTCAATTCGCTGCGCGCCATCGGCGATGCCGACTGGAGCGACATCATTGCGCGCAGCAGCCTGCTGATGCAGCGCATGCTCGGCGCGCCGGTGTTCGCGGCCGAGGCGGTGACCACCCGCGACCAGACCTTGCACCGCATCGAGCGTCTGGCCCGGCGCAGCGGCCGCAGCGAGCGCGTCGTGGCGCAGACGCTGCTCGACCTGATGCGCGGCGCCGACGCCAGCCAGCCCGACCTGGCGGTGCCGAGCCACTGGCTGAGCGGGCCAGGGCGGGCCGAATTGCTGCGCTCGCTCGGCCTGCACGAACGCGGCGCGCTGCTGTGGCGTGCCGCGGCGCGGCGCCTCGTGCTGCCGGTCTACCTGGGCACCTTGCTGAGCCTCACGCTCGGCCTGGCGGCCTGGATGCTGTGGCGCGAGGCCGGCGACGCGTGGACCTGGGCCGCGGCCGTGCTGATGCTGTTCCCGGCTTCCGAGGCCGTGGTGGCGCTGGTCAACCGCCTCATCAGCGAATCGGCCCGCCCGCAGCGACTGCCGCGGCTGGCGCTGGCGCAGGGCATTCCGCCAGCGCACCGGGTGATGGTGGTCATGCCGGTGATGCTGACCGATGAGGGGTCGGTGGACGAGTTGCTGCGCCGCCTGCTGTTGCACTACCTGGCCAACCCGGAGCCTCTGGCGCAGCTTGCGCTGCTGTCCGACTGGGCCGATGCCGACACCGCGCAGGTGGCAGGCGACGATGCGCTGCTGCAGCGCGCCCGCTCGGGCATCCGCGCACTGAACGCCAGCCATCCGCCGGCGGCCGGCGGGCTACCGCGCTTCGTGCTGCTGCACCGCGAACGGGTGTTCAGCGAATCGGAGCAGCGCTGGATCGGTTGGGAGCGCAAGCGCGGCAAGCTCGAGGCGTTGATCGCGCGGCTCGCCAACGCTGCCCCGGGCCCCTTCCTCGACCTGGGCGAGGACTCGCGGATTGCCGAAGGCACCGCCTACGTGCTCTCGCTGGACAGCGACACGCAGCTGCCGCCCGGGCGGCTGCGCGAGCTGGTGGGCGTGGCCGCGCACCCGCTGAACCGGCCGCGCGTGGATGCGGCGGCCCGGCGGGTGGTCGGCGGCTACGGCATCCTGCAGCCGCGCATCGTCACCCCCTTGCCGTCGCCGCAACAGATGACGCCGTACCACTGGCTGTTTGCCGGGCAGTGCGGGATCGACCCCTACAGCGCGGCCAGCTCCGAGGTCTACCAGGACCTCTTCGCCGAAGGCAGTTTCACCGGCAAGGGCCTGCTCGATGTGCAGGCGATGCAGGCGGTGCTGGGCGGCCGGCTGCCCGAAGGCCAGGTGCTGAGCCACGACCTGCTCGAAGGCTCGCTCGTCCGCTGCGCCGCGCTGAGCGACATCACGCTGGTCGAGGACGCGCCCTTCCATGCCGACGTGGCCGCCTCGCGCGTGCACCGCTGGGCGCGCGGCGACTGGCAACTGCTGCCCTTCATGCTGCGCGGCACACGCTATCCGTTGCGCGCCATCCACCGCTGGAAGATGTTCGACAACCTGCGCCGCAGTCTGGTGGCGCCGCTGTCGCTGGCGCTGCTGCTGATGGCGCTGGCCGGGCACGGGCTGACCCCGTGGGCCGCGCTGGGGCTGGTGCTGGCGGCCTTCGCCACCGGGCCCTTGATCAGCGCGGTGGCCGGGTTTTCGCCCAGCCGCGACGACATCGCCAAGCTGCACTTCTACCGCCAGGCCGGGGCCGACCTGCTGCGTGCCGTGTGCGGCGCACTGTGGCACCTGGCCCAACTGCTGCAACAGGCGCTGCAGTCGGCGGATGCGATCGTGCGGGCGCTGTACCGCCTGGCCGTGAGCCGGCGCCACCTGCTGCAGTGGACCACTGCTGCGGTGGCGCAGGCCTCCGCCGCGCGCGACTTCGCATCGCTGTTGCGCCGCCATCGTCAGGAACCGATGCTGGCCGTGCTGCTGCTGCTCGGTTTGTTCGCCGTCGGCACGCCGCATCCGGCCTGGGCGCTGGGGCTGTGCACGCTGTGGGGCCTGTCGCCGCTGTCGACCTGGTGGGTCAGCCGGCCGCGCCGGCGGTTGCGCGGGCCCGCACTGTCTGCCGCCGACAGCGTGTACCTGGAAGGCATCGCACGCGACACCTGGCGCTACTTCGAGCGTTGCGTCACCGCGCAGGACCGGCACCTCCCGCCGGACAACCTGCAGACCGCGCCGCACGACATGCTGGCGCGCCGCACGTCGCCCACCAACATCGGCCTGTACCTGCTGAGCGTGGCCATCGCGCGGCAGTTCGGTTGGATCGGCACCCAGGAGCTGATGGCGCGGCTGGAAGCCACGCTGACCACGGTGGCCACGCTGGCCCAGCACCGCGGCCACCTGCTCAACTGGTACGACACCGCCAGCGGCGCACCGCTGCTGCCGGCCTACGTGTCCACCGTCGACAGCGGCAACTTCTGCGGCCACCTGCTCGCACTGGCGCAGGCTTGCCTGGAGCTGGCCGACGCACCCTTCGACCCCACTGCCGCGCAACGTGCGCTGGCGACCTCCAGGACGCGCCTGGCGCCGCTGCTGGCCGCGCGGCATCGGCTGTCCGCCGAGCAGCGTGACGAACTTCGCTGGTGCCTGGCCGACCATCGCGCCAGCCGGCGCTCGGCTGCGCTCGACCTGCAGGCGCAGGCCAGCGCCGCGGCGGCCGACGCGCCGCGCCGTCTGCGCGCCCTGGCCCGCAGCTGCCAGCAAATGGCGGCACAGGCCGACTTCGGCTTTCTGTACCACCGTGGGCGTCACCTGTTCCACATCGGCTACCGCGTCGCCGAGCAGGTGCTCGATGCCGGTTTCTACGACCTGGTGGCGTCGGAGTCGCGCCTGACCAGCCTGTTCGCGGTGGCCAAGGGCGATGTGCCGGTGCGGCACTGGGTGTCGCTGGGCCGCCCCTTCTTTGCCTTGGGGGCCGACGCGGGGCTGCGCTCCTGGTCGGGGTCGATGTTCGAGTACCTGATGCCCACGCTGGTGCTCGACGAGCCGCAGGGCAGCGTGCTCGAACAGGCCGGCTGCGCCGCGCTGCGCGAGCAGATCGCCTTTGCCAAGGCGCATCAGGTGCCCTGGGGCATTTCCGAATGCGCCTATGCCGGCAGCGACCACACGCTGGCCTACCAGTACGCGCCGCAGGGCGTACCCCGGCTGGCCTTGCGGCGCACCCCCAGCGACGAGCTGGTGATCGCGCCCTATGCCACCGCGCTGGCGGCGCAGATTGCCGTGCGCCGCGCCTGCCGCAACTTCCACGCACTGCAGACGCTGGGCGCCCGTGCGCGCTACGGCTTCATCGAGGCGGTGGACTTCACGCCGGCACGCCAGGCCGGCACCGCGCCGTTCAGCCTGGTGCACACCTTCATGGCGCACCACCAGGGCATGAGCATCGTCGCGCTGGGCAACGTGCTGCTGGACGGTGTCGCCCAGCGCTGGGGCAGCCGCAGCGCACTGATCGAGGCCGTGGCCTCGCTGCTGCACGAACGCACGCCGCGCGAAGTCTCGGTCCTGTCCGCACCGACGGTCGCGTCGCCGGCGCCGGTGCGCGAGCGGCGCGCTTCGGGCCTGCTGCGCGAGGTGTTGCCCGGCGCCGCGGCGGTGGAGCCCACCCACCTGCTGTCCAACGGCCGCTACGGCGTGTCGCTGCGCGCCAACGGCGCCGGCTTCAGCCGCTGGGGCGAGACCGGGCTGACCCGCTGGCGCGACGATGCGCTGCGCGATGCGCACGGCAGCTTCTTCTACCTGCGCTGGCCGCAGGGCGCGCGCAAGGATGCGCCGTCCCACCCGGTGTCGATCACGCAGCATCCGGCGCCCGACCCAGCGGCCCATTACCGCAGCACCTTCCACGCCGACCGCGTCTGCTTCGACACCGTCTGGCCGGGTGTGCAGGTGCATACGACGGTATGGGTCAGCCCGGAGGACGACATCGAGTTCCGCCAGGTCGAGGTGA
>Ga0316603_10000381_pt1 | contig 22678 bp, 17 predicted proteins | sample OWC_soil_day10_n_FD_207649 | JGI IMG/M metagenome (GOLD analysis project Ga0316603, IMG submission 207649) | Wetland soil microbial communities from Old Woman Creek delta, Ohio, United States - OWC_soil_day10_noCT | ecosystem: Environmental > Terrestrial > Soil > Wetlands | place: USA: Ohio... | reverse complement strand
CAGAAACACTACGTGTTTCGTGATCGACATGTCAAACGTCACGCCGCCTACCGTAAACGACGGCAGCTGCGGGAGCACAATGTGCCCGAACGGGGTGTCCAGCTCGCGGGCATCCTGGACGTGATGCAGCAGCGACGAGAAAAGATTCTCTTCTCCGCCATGGGCTGCATGAAGTGTGTCTGCTGATGCGGGAGTTCCGAGGAAGAGCACGCGCCGTTATCCCTGATTCCTGACCTGAACCATTTTCTGAAGGAACACGATTTCGAGAACGAGATAAATGAGAGAGTAGCCGACAACCGATACCGTCAGTGCCACCGGATGCATATGCGCTGCAAGGATCAGGACCAGCAGCAATCCCAGCATGACTGCCATGCGCACGCCCATCCCCCCCAGCACTGCTTTCAGGAACGTTGTATACGACTTGTTGATCGTCAGCTGGATCGCCAGAAAACCTGCGAGGACGTTCAGCGTACTCATCACCGCCCCTGTTCCAGCGGCCAGCAAGACCTCATCCGATGCATACCGTATCATCGGATATGCCGCGCACAGGATAGTGGCGACAAAGACGATGGCCACCTGGAGGGCGAACTTCCGCATCGCGCTCATGTTATCCCCTGGGCTCTCTGTCCGAGTTTCTGCCCATCGCGAGCGCCCGGTGGATGAACCGGATAAAGCCGCCTGCAATACCAATCACCAATCCGCTGTACATACCCCAGGGAGAAATCTCCAGCCAGCTGTCGACCCACCGGCCGAGAAAGAACATGCCCACGACGGCAAAGGCCAGCTCCATGCCCATGGTCAAATATGGCCCAAGATCGCTCCGCCAGTTTCCGGATCCGTCCGGAACACCTTCCGGTGTGTCGTGCCCGGACATGACTCACGTGTCGCGTTTCCCGTCCGGCTTTGCCGGGGACGAAGCGGGAGTCATCGCACATTGACCGTCGAACGTTGCGCCCTCGTCTACAACCAGACGCGCGGCACGGATATCACCCTTGACGATGGACTTCTGTTCGAGGACGAGCTTTTCTGCGGCAGCGACAGTTCCTACGACCTTGCCCGCAAGCGACACATTTTTGGCGCTGATGTTCCCTTCAACAACGCCACCCGGACCGATGGCAATGTTGGCCTTTGCATGAAGCTCACCCACGAGCTTTCCGTCGATCCGGATGCTCCCTTCGGTCTTGATCTTCCCCTCCACAACTGTCCCTGTGCCGACAAGGCTCAGGTCACCAGATGCTTGTTTGTCTGCCATTCGACTTCTCTCCTCCGCCATTCAGGTTCAACATGTGCTTTGCTCACGCGATCCTGCGAACATCCGGGCCGTTCACTGCACCCGCATGCGCTCCAACAACAACCCGTGGGGATCCTGCGGGATGCCATCCTTCCACACTTCGAAGTGGAGGTGCGGTCCCTGACTTGTCCGCCCCGACGTCCCCAGAAGCGCAATGATCTCCCCGCGCCGTACATGGCTCGAAACGGTCTTCAGAAGTTCCTGATTGTGCTTGTACACAGTGAGAAAGCCGGATCCGTGCGCAATGACCAGCGTATTGCCGTCTTCGTACGTCCACCCGGTATAGACCACGTACCCGTCTGCGGGCGCCTGGACCGGGGAGCCGAGTTTGGACGCGATATCGATGCCAAGATGCTGCAGGGACAGATCAAACTCCTGTGAGATAAACCCTTCGACCGGGAGTAGCAACGGAAGCTGCAACGGTCCGGTTCTGGCAGCGACGCTCGTAACGGGGACGCGCTGTTCGGGCGCGATGCTCACATCCGGGAGCGGAACTGACGGATTCACCCGAGTGGGTCGTCCGAGCACTTCCGGCGCCGGTGGAGTCTGCTGCTTCTGCGCTGCATCGGCTGTCTTTGTGTCAGCGATCCCGCTCTTGCCGTCGGCCTGCCCCAATGCCCGCCTCAGCTGCGTGTTGTAATCCCGCAGGAGTATGACGTCCTCGGCAAGCGTTTGCAGTTGCTCCTGCGTCTGGACAAGGGCTTTCCCGTACCGGGCTTCAAGAGCAGGGTTGGGAATCGGCAGGACCATCACTATGGGGGTGAAGATGAGGATTCCCAGCGTAATGGCCACACACGTCAAAAAAAATCCTGCCGCAAGCGCGCCGATCTTCCAGGAAGTCAGCTGAAACCGGCGGGGCTTGCCTCCTTCGCCGGAGGGCACGACAACGACGTCAAACCATCGTGCGGAACGCGAACGCCTCGCCTCCTGTCCCGCCATACGTTTTCCGTTCATATGAAGAAGTAACATACGAAAAGAGCGTCCGAAAGTCAACGCGGGGATTCCGGTAACATCGTTCTACACTTACGGTTGTGGCGAATCACTCCTGAATTCGCGCCACCGATGCAGGATGAACTCGGCCATGCGCTGTTTGTACAATGACCGGTCAAAACGGAGGGCAAACGTATGAAGGACCTGAGGATCAAGGTGAATGCGATCGGCTCTTTCCACCGCCCGAGCCAGGGCGGCCGGAGATTGTTCGTCAAACAGAATGCCGGTTCTCAGACCCGGGGTGTCCAGCACCGTTTCCAACGCACCCCCACGCGCGTATGCAATAACGGGCTTGCCGCATGCCATCGCCTCAACGGGGACAATGCCGAAATCTTCCTCACCCGGAAAAAGGACATACCGGCAGCGTGCGAAGTGATCACGGACAACGGGATCCGGTTGCCACCCCAGAAACTCAACCGTCGGGCCCGCCATCGACCGCAGCCGGGACAGATCGGGGCCATCCCCGATGATCACCAGCCGTCTGTGCAGATGTGTGAACGCCTCCACAGCCAGATCAACCCGCTTGTACGGAACTAGAGCGCTGACAATCAGCGCGAATCCCTCATCGCGCGTTGACACCGGCAACGCGGCGGTTTCGACGGGGGGATAAATGACCGTCGACTCCCGTCCGTAGATTGTCCGGATCCGCTGACGGACATTCTCCGAGATGGCTATGAAATGATGCGGGCGTGCCGCTGTCCGCACGTCCCAGGCACGGAGCCGGTTCACCACCAGCTTCATGCCGATTCTGGTGATGAGGCCCGCGCGGCCCGGACCGAAGTACTCATCATACTGATTCCAGATGTACCGCATCGGCGTGTAGCAGTAACAAATGTGCAAGGCACGGGGAGGCGTTGTGACTCCTTTCGCCACGCAGTGGTTTGAGCTGATCACCAGATCAAATGCATCCAGACGGAAGGAGCGAACCGCAGCCGGGAACAGCGGAAGGTAATGGCGATACCGGTCGGCCGCAAACGGAAGACGCTGAATCCATGATGTGTGGATCGGCATCCGCTCGATGACCGGTGAGACCGAGCCTTTGTTGTGCAACAGCACGAACAGTGTGGCATCGGGGAATACTTCGCACAGCGCCTCCACACACTTCTCACCGCCACGCATGGAGGTGAACCATTCATGAACGATGGCGATGCGCCGGGGATGTTCTGGACGGACCGTATCCATTGCTGCTCAACATACGAAGCGCTCCGCGCAGAAGCAAAGAGTTTATTGCTTCGCGGGAAGAGGCTCCGTATATTCTTGTATGACTATCCTCGCCATCGTTCTGATCTTCCTCGTCCTGTTTATGGTGGTCATCTCCACCGTGCTGCTGGTGATCGGGCCGGTGATGCTGCTGCAGCCCCATCGCCGCACCCACGAGTACTACAAGCATATTACCACAATCCTCCATCCGTCGGACATCGGACTGCAGCACGAGCAGCTTACGCTGAAGACAGCCGAAGGAATCGCGCTCAACTGCTGGCTGATCCGGGCGAAGGACAGACCGCGCGGCACGGTGATCTTCCTCCATGGCGTCAGTGAGTGTATGATCGTGGGGCTTCCTCTCGCCAGACGCCTGCACGATGAGGGCTACCATGTGTTCTTGTATGATTCCCGGCGGCACGGTGACAGCGGGGGACACTTCTGCACCTACGGGTTCTACGAAAAGCATGACACGACGACGGTGATGAATGCGCTGCTCGCCCGGACGGACCTGGAGGTAGGCAGGATCGGCTTATTCGGAACATCCATGGGGGCGGCGGTCGCCATCCAGGTTGCAGCCCTGGATTCCCGCGTTGCAGGCGTGGTGGCCGAAAGCGGTTTTGCGACTCTGCGGGGGGTGTACGACGAATACCAGAAACGAATGGTCAAACTTCCCTGGCACTATCTCCGCAATCTCGTCATCAGACGGTCGGAAGCGATCGCCCACTTCAAGGCTTCAGCGGTCTCTCCGCTTGAAGCAGTCAGAAATGTTCACGTCCCCATCTTCTTCCTTCATGGCACCGCAGACAACCTGATCAAGGCCCGGTATACCGAGAGGGTCTTTGCGAACGCGAACGAACCGAAGGAACTCTGGCTCATCGAGGGTGCCCGGCACAACGACATGGCTGAGGTTGGTGGTGAGGAGTACTACCGGCGCATTCTGGGGTTCTTCAACCGCACGCTGAGCGTACCGGCCTGAAACCGATCCGCAGCCTTTCGGTGTCACGACTGGTCTGCTGCTCCCGCCTCCGGAAGCAGAACATCTCCCCCGCCGCCGGGCATCTGCAAACCACTCCCCGCATGCCCGGTCGTGCAGCTTCACTGCCTGCCGCATCCGCGTCAGAGCGAGAACCAGTACGTCGCTTTTAACAGTAGCACATCTTCCCGCGGCAGCGTAAACGCATTGCCGAACCGTTTCTGCAATCCCGTCCCGTACCGGCCCGTGTCACCATACCGTGCCTGTGTCCATACAAGATACAGCGTGCTCCCCGGAAGGTACTCCCAGCGCAGGAGAACATTGGCATTCAGCGTGACGCTGTTGAAGTTGTGGCTGGTGTAGCTGCCGCTGGTTTCATACGCATACGGAACCATGGCACCGGCTTCCGTGAGCCGCCGGAAATCCGTGTACCTTCCGCGTGCCCAGTAGAACTGGGAGAAGAACTGGAGACTCAACGTGCGCGTAAATGTCACGATCCCGCGCAGCGAGAGATCCAGCAGTTCCAGATCCCTGTCACCGAACACGCTGAACCGGCGCGGTGAGACGGCCGGGTTGAAAATGTTTCCGTCGGGGTACAGCCAGGCCTCTTCATCCAGCGTCTGCTGGTAGTACACGGTCGGATTCAGTTCCAGCCAGGCTGATGGGCGAAACGTGAGCACGACCTGGCCGATGAGCGAGGATTTGTTCAGATCGTCCCGTTCATAGGCAGCGGTCACGGAGGCAACGAGCGCATGCCGGTCATCAGTCTGCATCGTGAGTGCCGCCGTATGGGAGCCGGGACGATGATACAAATCGAGAATCCCCCTTTCCTCATCGTCATATGCCGGGAACGTGCGCGCGTACGAGAGCGTCGCTTCCCAGAAATTCCGGAATTCCCCGATCGCATCTGCGCGGAAGAGGGCGTGGGTCCGCACTCCGTCCCAGTTCCACCGTGCCTCGGGATTGACGGCGAAGGAATAACGGAGGAACATGCCCTCTGCTGCGTTTTCACGGTAGATGAGCTGACCATATCCGCCGTGGTCATGCGGCTGGGCAAAGAAGCCGATGTCATTGGGTGCGAACTTTGGCGCGTAGAAGTCATAGGAAACCGTGGGGAACCAGTGCTCCGCGCTGATGCGGGAGAAGAGGAGCCGGCCGGCTGTGCCGCTGCCGGAATGGTTGTATGTCCCCGCCAGGTAGCCATCCATCGTATACCGCCCGTCCATCATCCGCACGTTCCAGTCTGATCCTCCCGACAGCGCCGGCACGTTGTCCTCTAATGCGGTCACCGTGGCCATCCCTCCCCACCAGCTCCCGTTGTCCCACTCCTGTTTCATCCGCAGAACGTTGTAGGAGCCGCGGGGTTCCGTGCGCATCGTGTTGACGGTGCCGTCGCTATTCCTGATTACCGCTACTTCTTCATCAGTGACGGACGTGAGGGCAGCGATGGACATTCCCGAAGCGGTGCGGCCGGTGAGTTTCACAGCCCCCAGAATGGTTGTCAACTGAGGGTTCTCCTCAACGGTACCGTCAGAGCCCGCGCGGTGGTACCAGTCGGGTACAGAGGACGCGGACCGGGGCTGCCGGCCGAGCCGCCGTGAGAAGAACAGCGTAAGCGGCGTATTGTCCACGCCGGCACCGAATGTGAACATCTGTGCGCCTTCCAGAAAGAACGGCCTCTTCTCCGGAAAACGCGTTTCGAAGACGGTGAGGTTCAGCACCGCCTGGTCCACCTCGACCTGGCCGAAGTCCGGATTGACTGTAGCATCCAGCGTGAAGTTCCGGGCGAGACCGTACTTGATGTCGCCGCCCACCGTCCATGTCGTTCCGGCGGGAGTAGAGCCTTCAACAGCCCCCGTTGTCATGCTTCGGGTCGCAGAGACGTACGGTGCAATATCGAGATGGATCGGGGGCTTGATCCCGCTGATTCCCTCGACGGTTCCCCAGAGCGGAATCGAATACATCTCTCCCCGCGTCACCATCACCCATTCCAGCACCTCTTTTTTCCTGCTGATGTAGCGCCGGAAATTGATCCCCCACCGGTATGCACCTTCAGCAAAACGGAGAGCATTCCATGGAATCGCAAATTCAGCTGACCACCCCGGTGGTCCCACGTGCGTTCGTACTGTCCACACAGCATCCCAGGTGATGTCGTACACGCTTCCGCCCTGTGAGAGAACGCCGTCGCTTTGCACGCCGGAGACATTTGTTGAGAAGACAAATGCCGTCTGTCGATCCATGTACGAATCGATCATTACGGTAAAGCGGTCAGCCTCGGTGGAGCGATCCCGCCTACTGAGCTGTTGAACGATGCCTTCGGGATTTCTGTCAGCGCAGAACACGGCAACGTAGAGCGCATCATCGTCATACAGCAACTGCACGGAGGTCCGCTCCGTCGGAGGATCTCCCTCGACCGGATCGAATTGCACGAAGTCGATGATGGCCGCAGCCTGGGCCCAGCATGCGTCACTGAGCAAGCCGTCCAGTTGCGGAGGCTCAAATGTGCGGGCGGCAAAGACCTGCTTGGGGGCTTTCTCTGCCGACAGCGTCCCGGCTGCGGGAACCGTCGACAGCCAAAGCATGGAAAAAAGGAGAAGCAGGGTGAAAACCCCCGATGCCCTCATCAGGAATTCCTCCCGGAGACGAGCAGCGCCACGTTTTCCACATGCGTGGTGTGAGGAAACATGTCGACCGGTTGCGCTTCGATCAGCCGGAAGTCTCCGCCGTCACAGAGCATCTTCAGATCCCTTGCCTGTGTTGCAGGATTGCAGCTGACGTAGACGATGCGGGAAGGATGCATGCTGCGAAGCGCCCCGATGACGTCAGGGTGCATCCCTGCACGGGGCGGGTCGCAGATGACAACATCCGCCTCCGGCGCACCATCCGGCAGGGCTCCACCATCCGCCAGACGGTCTTTCAGATCTCCCAGAACAAAGCGGCAGTTGTGTATTTCGTTCGACTCCGCATTCCGTCGCGCATCCTCGACTGCCGACGCCACAGATTCGATTCCTATCACCTCCGCTGCATCGTCTGCAACGTGCAGGGAAATCGTCCCAGTTCCGGAGTACAGATCGTATACCACCTCGTGGCGCCGTATGGCTGCATACCGCCGGACCACGTCGTACAGCCGCTCGGCCTGGCGTGTGTTCGTCTGAAAAAAGGAATTCGCGGAGATCCTGTATGTCCGTTCACCAATCCGGTCCGTAATCCACCCCGGCCCGTGAAGCACCACCTCGCGGTCGCCGAGCGCGACCTGAGATTTTCGCGTGGTGATGTTGTTGACAATGGTCGTGGTATCCGCAAACCGGGAGAGTATACATGCGGAGAACTCGGCAAGGATTACCGGACGTTCTTCGGATGTCACCAAGTTGACCATCCGTTCGCCGGTGGCCGATTCCCTGATGACCAGGTTCCGCAGATAGCCGGTGTGGGTTAACGTGGAATAGATCGAGAGCTCGTGCTCCCGGCAGAACGCACGGACGGCATTAACGATGGCTGCGCTCGTGGGCGATTGCAGATGGCACTCTGTAATGTCCAGAACGCGGTCAAACCGCTGTGGGATGTGGAGTCCCAGCGCAAAGCGGTCAGCTTCTGCCCCCGTGCCGCCTTCCGCAGTCACATGTTCAAGTTCTTCCTTTGTCAGCCACCGCACGCCGAATGAGAATTCCATTTTGTTGCGGTAGTGATAGACATGCCCGGAGCCGATCGTGGGATGCACCGGGATCTCCGGAAAACCCCCGATCCGTTCCAGCGCATCCACGACCTGCTGGCGTTTGAATGCGCATTGTCCTTCATAGGAAAGGTGTTGCCATGTACAGCCGCCGCAGACTCCGAAATACGCACACTGCGGTGTCGTGCGCAGCGGTGACGGGGTCACGACAGAGACGATATCTGCCTCGGCAAAGTTTTTGCTCACGCGCGTCAGGCGCACAGCCACCGTATCACCCGGCACGCCGCTCCGGACGAACACGACAAATCCTTCCACGCGGGCAACGCTCTTGCCTTCCGCGCCGAATCGCTCCACCGTCACCGTTATGGTTTCTCCACGCTTCACCGCCGCGTCATCTCCGCGTCATAGTGCGCCATAATCTGTTCGAGCTCGTTTGACACCGCACCCCATTGATGATACAGGGTCTGCAGTGTTTCTCCGGCGGTGCGGTAGGCGGACTGGATCTCCCGGATGCGGTCCCCCTCACGATACACGTCGGGATCGGCCATCTGCTGCTCCAGAGCGTCCTTTGCCGCTTCTTCTTCCTGTATTTTCTCCTCAAGCAGCGCAAGACGTTTCTGAAGCGGCTGTGTCTTCTCATAGCGTTCCTGCCGGAGTTGCGCCTCCCGGCGCTTCCGTTCGCGGTCGGTGCTTGCGGGAGTAGCGGTCGTTGGCGCGCCCGAGCCCGAGGTGGCTGCCCCTGACTCCTGCTCACGCCGCCGCGCATCCAGATACTCGGTTACCGTGCCGAGAGAGGTCCGTATGCGTCCATTCCTGAACTCCACCACCTTCGTCACCAGGGGATCGAGAAAGTCTCGATCGTGGGAGACGACCACAAGGCTTCCGTCGAATTCAACGAGGGCGTTCTGCAGAACCTCCTTGGAACGCATGTCCAGATGGTTCGTGGGCTCATCCAGCACGATGAGGTTCGCGGGCATCAGCAGCATCTTCGCAAGTGCCAGCCGGCTTTTTTCCCCGCCCGACAGGATCTGGACCATTTTGAAGACGTCATCGCCCGTAAACAGAAAGGCCCCGAGCAGTGAACGGAGGCGCGTGCGAATATCTCCTGTGGCAACCGCATCCACAGTCTGCAGCACATCGCGCGTAGGATCCAATTCTTCCGCCTGATGTTGTGCGAAGTAGGAGACGATGACATTGTGACCCGGAAGCCGCTCGCCGGCATCAAACGGCTCTACGCCGGCAATAATTCTGGCAAGCGTGGACTTTCCGGCGCCATTGACTCCGACAAAGGCAATCCGGTCGCCGCGGTCGATGGTCAGCGACAGCCGTTCGAATACCGTGAGCGTTCCATACGACTTCGTGACGTTCCGGATCTCCATCATCACTCTACCCGACGATGGTGCAGGAGGAAATGCAAAGCGAATGGCATTCTCCTCGTCTTCAATCTCCACGCGCTCCAGCTTCTCCAGCGCCTTGATGCGGCTCTGCACCTGCCGCGCCTTGGTTGCCTTATAACGGAACCGCTCGATGAACCGCTCTGTCTGTTTGATCTGCTGCTGCTGATTACGGAACGCCGCGAGCTGATGGGTTTTCCGTTCCTCGCGGGCGCTCATTGAGAATGTATAGTTGCCGGCGTATTCAATCAGGCGGGCACTGGACAACTCGAACGTCCTGTGCGTCATCGTATCCAGGAACCGCCGGTCATGCGAAACCAGCATGACGGCTCCTTCGTATCCCTGCAGGTACTCCTCCAGCCATTCGAGGGAATCCAGATCGAGGTGGTTGGTGGGTTCATCGAGCAACAGGAGGGAAGGCTGGCGGAGGAGGAGCTTGGCCAGGGAGATGCGCATCTGCCATCCGCCGCTGAACTCTTCCGTCTTGCGGGTAAAATCGCGTTCCCGGAACCCCAGACCGGTGAGCACCTTCTCGATCCACGACTGCATCCGGAAACCATCGGATGCTTCCAGCCGGTGCTGGAGCTCGCCGAAGATATCAAGCAGTTCCCGGAAGGCCTCGGTGTCGTGGGGCTCGGTGCTCATGGCATCCTGCACCTGTGCGAGTTCCTGCTGCGTGTGCACGATGTCTTCGAACACCGATTCCGCTTCCGCGTACAGCGTTCGCCCGGCAAGGGCAGTGCCCTCCTGGGGAAGGTATCCGACGGTAACGTAGCGGGCGCGGGTGATGGTGCCGCTGTCAGGTGTCACATCCCCAAGCAGGATACGAAGGAGTGTGGACTTGCCCGAGCCGTTTGAGCCAACGAGCCCGATGCGATCGTGAGGGCCGACATGGAACGTGACGCCGTCGAGCAGGCGCCGTTCACCAAACTGCAGCGATATGTCGACGGCAGAGACCATTCACATGGAACGGACACAGTGGATCACTTCGCACCAGGGGAGGTAGATGCCCGGTCAGGGTGCGGAATGCTACTTCAGGTAGTATTTCAACGGGTTCGGATCGACCCTGCACTCTTCGGCGATCCGCACCCACCCGATCTTCCCCTCGTCGCGCAGCTTGTAGAGGCGCGGCACCATCTTGTCACGCAGATCGATCGGTGTCATCGGGTTGATGAAGATGCTGGTTCCCCCCTCGAATCCCGCGGGGACGGTCACACGCCATTTGATCAACACGTGCCAGGGCATCTTGTACACTGCATCGATGGGCGTGTAGTACCATTCCTCATTGCAGGAGATCTGGCTTCCCATGGCCGCATGGATGGCATGCACCATGTTGCTGACACCGCGGATTTCTTCGTCCGTGTGCTCGTAAGGCCTTCCTGCCTGTGAACGCGAATAGATTTCGATGGTGGGATAGCGGTGCCCGATACCGGCGTAGGCTATCGCAAAGTCGTTTTCTGCAAAGACGAGGTTATGATGGGCCGCGAAGTTCACGCCGAATTCGTTGTAGACGTTGGCGTCATCCCGGAGCATCTTGATCTGGTTTTCGATGGAGGCGCCCCACTCATCGAGCGACACGAGCTGCTTGTGCAGATGGTCGAATGACGCCCCTGCCGAGCGGAGCCAGTTCTGGAAGACGCTGATGTAGCGGACATACCGGTTGTTCAGGGTGATGTCTCGGATCGCATCAACGGTCAGCTTGAAATACCAGTAATGCTCTTCTTCCGTCATCTCCCCTGAAGAGTAAAGATCGGTATCCAGCGTGGCGTCGTCTTTGTAATGGCGTCTGGCAATGACCATCTCATGTCCGCCTCCGAAAAATGCATCCGCGATCGCCAGCTTGTCCGCCATCGGCATCTTTTCGATCTGCTCGTCCGTTTTTCCTTCACGGCGAAGTTTGTACTGCACGATATCCGTGACATGTTTGAGGCCGGCGGGAATGGCCAGATAGTCTTCCCGCCATTTCACCCGGGAGGCGGGCATCTTGTATGCGTAATTCTTTCGCCAGTACTCCAGCGTGACGATCTCAAACAGGTTTCCCGTGCGGCGGAATTCCGCGACCGTTTCAAAATAGCGGTCCGGAGCCAGCAGATCCACGCGTTCCCAGGCCCCGTTGTGCCGGATCAGGCGCGATTTCTCGGGAGCCGTCTCATAGTACCGCGGGGCGCAGAAACTGCAGTAGTCTTCAGGCGTATGTATCTCCAGCGGCTTGGCGGTGTGTGCCGTCTCGTTGGTAATCGGCTTGCCGCGCCGCCCGGCAACTGCCCAGACCTCGGTTCCAGTGAACGGATTCAGCTGTTTCACCGTGCCGTCGGGCATGATGGTATAGTAGATCATGGATGACATAACACGTTCCTTCGTCTCTTTCCGTGTGCCTCATCCTCCGGGGCCGTACGCGGTCGCGCCGGCCCGGAGGCAAGGGAAGGAATCGATCTGAGGGTACCGGTCAGCGTTTTGTCGCCGCAGCCAAGAGTGCATCCACCCTGGCGACACTGTCGGCTTCCGCGTAAAACCGGATCAGCGGTTCCGTGCCGGATGCGCGGACAAGAACCCATCCCTTGTCCACAAAAAACTTGAACCCGTCGGTATCCATCCTTCCCGTCACAGGGAATCCGGCGATCTCCTTGACTCCGCGCCTGTACCTCGCGATGATCGCCTTCTTCTCTTTCTCCGTCACATGCAGGTCGATCCGTTTGAATTCGTGCTGCCCGTACTCATCCATGAGTTCCTGCACAAGCGCGCCGAGGGACTTCCCCCGCACCGCCATCAACTCACACAACAACAGCCCGAGAAAGATTCCGTCGCGCTCCGGAATATGCCCCTTCACTCCCAGGCCACCGCTTTCCTCTCCGCCGATCAGGATATCACGTTCGGTCATCAGCCGGCAGATGTACTTGAATCCCACGGCGGTTTCGTGCATGGTCAGACCGTACTTCGCACACTGGTTGTTGATCATCTGCGTGACGGAGAACGACTTGACCACCTCGCCGGTGAGGCCTTTCTGCTCGACGAGATACTTGAGCAGCAGGGCAAAGATCCGGTGCGAGTCCACAAAGTTGCCCTTCTCATCCACCGCACCGATGCGGTCGGCATCGCCGTCCGTGGCAATCCCGATGTGAAAGCCCTCGTCCTTAACCCGCCTGCTCAACTCGGTGAGGTTGTGCGCAAGCGGCTCCGGATTCACCCCTTCGAACGACGGATTAAACGTCTCATGCATCATCGTGACGTCGGGAAGGAGATCGCGCAGCGCATTCTGCCCGGCGCCATACATTGCATCGTACAGAATGCGGATGCCGGCCGCTTTGATCCGCGGAACATCGATCTTGGTCGCAAGATCCTTCATATACCGCTGCTTCATGCTGATCGGAACGATCTTCCCTTTGTCAACCAGCTGCGTGAACGTGTGCTTGCCTCGCGGCACGTTCTTCAACTTCATCACCCGCGCGAGCTCCTTTTCCACCCTGGCGATCATTTCCGGGTGGGCCGGGCCGCCGAAATCGCCCTTGATCTTGAAACCATTGTACTTCGGCGGGTTGTGACTTGCGGTGATCACCACACCACCCGCAGCCTGCTCCATCTTCGTCATGAGCGAAATCATCGGCGTGGTCACAATGCTGTCCGCCAGCTTCACACGAATGCCCGCGTTGGCGATCACCTCCGCAGACTTCTCCGCAAACTCCCGTGACATAAACCGGGCATCATACCCTATCACGATGCCATTGCGGATCTTTTTGTGACGCTTGAAATACCGGGCCGTCGCAAGGGCGACGCGTTCAAGATTGGCAAACGTGTAATCATCAGCGATGACCGCACGCCAACCATCGGTACCGAACTTGATGACCTGCACCATGGGTTTACTTCCTTGTATAGACCTGCAGACCCGGATAGATGGCCGTGTCGCCCAGCTCTTCTTCAATCCGGATGAGTTGATTGTATTTGGCAACACGGTCCGTCCTGCTGGCTGAACCGGTCTTGATTTGCCCCGCGTTGGTGGCCACGGCAATGTCCGCTATGGTGGAGTCTTCCGTCTCACCGGAGCGATGGCTGATCACGCAGGTGTATCCGGCCCGCTTTGCCATCTCGATCGCATCCAGCGTCTCGGTGAGCGTCCCGATCTGGTTCACCTTGATGAGGATGGAGTTGGCGACCCCCATCTCGATTCCCTTCTTCAGGAATGTCGTGTTCGTCACAAACACGTCATCACCGACGATCTGTATCTTCTTCCCGAGGGCGTCGGTCATCGTCTTCCACCCATCCCAATCGTTTTCTGCCATGCCGTCTTCGATCGACACGATGGGGTACTGCTTCACCCAGTTCACGTAGTACTGGACCATCTGATCGGGAGTCATCACGGATTTGTTGGATTTCTTAAAGACATACTTCCCATCCTCGAAGAATTCGCTGGACGCCGGGTCGAGGGCAAGGAACACATCCTTTCCGGGGGCATAGCTGGCTTTCGTGATTGCTTCGAGGATCACTTCCACAGCTTCCTCGTTCGACTTGAGATGCGGAGCAAATCCGCCTTCATCTCCGACCGCAGTGTTGTATCCCTTTTTGCTCAGGACGGAACGGAGATTATGAAATACCTCTGCTCCCATGCGAAGCGCTTCCGCAAATGTCGGCGCATTTGCCGGAACAATCATGAACTCCTGAATGTCGACGTTGTTGTCCGCATGTTTGCCGCCGTTCAGGATGTTCATCATGGGGACGGGCAGGGTTTTCGCGTTGGTACCGCCGATGTAATTATAGAGCGGGATGCCGCAGGACTGGGCTGCCGCTTTGGCAACCGCGAGGGAGACCCCCAGAATCGCATTCGCGCCCAGCTTGCCCTTGTTTGGCGTCCCGTCGAGCCGGATCATCAGGGAGTCGATGCCAACCTGGTCCAGCGCGTCGAGTCCGGTCACTTCACCTGCAATCGTATTGTTCACATGTTCGACTGCATTGAGCACACCTTTGCCGAGATAGCGGGACTTATCACCGTCCCGGAGTTCCACTGCTTCATGCTCGCCCGTCGAGGCTCCGCTGGGCACTGCGGCACGGCCGATGATGCCGTTTTCGAGTTCCACATCAACTTCAATGGTGGGATTTCCGCGTGAATCCAGGATTTCCCGTGCAATCGCATCTACAATGGTGGTCTTCATGAGGTCTCCTTGGTGAGAAAAAGCTGGCACGAAATAAAAAGTACGACAAAAAGGCCCACAAAATCAATGTCAGTGCCGGGACGAAACCACAAAGACGGAAAGGCAGGGATGGATGTCTCCTCGGGGATTCGGGGACGCCTCCGTGGAAAACACAGTGTTACGAACGGTTCCTGGCATCCCGGCGGCTGCGCAGGGCAGCCAAGACGGCGGAAGTGACCTCGTCGACAGTCAGCAGCTTCATACATTCCATGTAGCCGCCGCCTGTCCGGTTGCAGAAATCCAGATGGCAGGGATGGCAGGAAACATCCTTGCGGAGAGCCCTGTGGCCTTCTTCTGAATCGTACGGAAACCAGATGTGCTCCTCGCCGGGGCCGAAAAGTCCGATGGTGGGAGTTCCGACAGACGCAGCGATATGCATGGGACCCGCGTCATTGGACACCACCGCTGCCGCCCGCGCATACAGCGCCGCCAGTTCCCGGAGCGGCAATCCCTGAAAGACCGCGGGTGGCGGAGAGATCCGTTTTCGGACATCCTCAAGCAACGCCTCTTCATTCGGCCCCCCGGTGAGCACCACACTCACGCCGTGCCGACTCCGCAGATCGTTCGCAAGCTGCGCGAACCGCTCCGGCAACCACCTCTTGGCAGGCCATGTCGCGCCGGGATGCAGGACAACCAGCGGCCGGTCTGTTGGCACAAGAGCCCCGGCATCCGCCAGCTCCCGTTCCGAGAGGAACAATTCCGGACGGTGCGACGCCGGTGCCACACCAAGCGCACGAATAAATTGCAGGTGAAATTCCACCGCGCTCTTCGATTTCCCGTCATCCCGGATCCGGTGCGTGTACAACCGCCCGCGCCCTTTGCGCTCCAGTCCGACACGCACCCGCGCGCCGGAAAGGAACGTCAACAGCGCGCTCCGGGGATTGCCAAAAAGGTCGATGGCCCAATCGAAGTGCAGACGGCGGAGCAGCAATGCAACACGAGGTTGTTCCAGATACGTTGGACGCGAGAAATCAAACGGGATGATCTGATTGAGAAAGGGATTTTCCTGAAGCAGCGAGACTGCAGCGGCATCGCCCATGTACGCGATGAAGGCGTCCGGAAACGCAACGCGCAATGAACGGATCACCGGCGTGGTAAGCACGACGTCCCCGATGAACTTCATCCGGGTGATGAGAATGCGCTGTGGGACGCCGGGATCCTTCACTGCCAGCGCTCCAGGAATTCGCACCGCGCAATCCGCTCATCGATGCTGCGCACGGCATACTCCCGCGCATCATAATTGAGCGACATCCAGAAGTGCGCCCGCGCATCCTGATATGCACCCAGGCGTACCTCCATGTCGCCGATGAAAATGCCTCTGCGCGCTTCCAGGAGCGGATCAAACGAGAGACTACCCGCCTGCTTGGCAAGGATGGCGGCCTCGTTGTATCTCTTCATCCGCATAAACACCTGGGCGCGCAGATAGTGCCGGAGCGTGTCCGCGTTTCCACCCAGCGTGTATCCAAGCATCCCAGCCCGCGCGGTGTCCGACGTGTCGGAGAGAAAGTACGTGCGGAAGAAGCCGGAATGCATGGTGTCATCCAGCGCCCAGAGCCGGAGTGTGGCGGATTCTGTCAAACCGGGCGTCACATCGGCCAGGCGCACCTGGCTGTAAAGCGAACGGGCACGGATGGGATTACCCAGCGCCCATGCCGCATCGCCTGCAGTGATCGCAAGCGGCAGGTAGCGAAGCGGGTGGGGATCATGCGCTACAAGTGAATCATAGAAGTCTGTTGCCTGTATGTACGCCTGCTGACGGAGCAGCGTCTGGAGGAGTCCCGACGAGGCATCATACCCTCCTCCGGATGCCACCAGTGTACGATAGAGATCTCCGGCTTCAGCATACCGGCGTTCGGCAAAAAGCTGCCTGGCCTGCCGGACACGCCGGGCATGCAAGCGCACGCACACCTTCGTGAAGACTGTCGGCCGGCGGAAGAACACGTCCACCGCAGCACGGGTTTGATCATCCACCGCCACGCTGTCCAGCGAGCCTTTCCACTCGGAGATCAACGCAGGCAGCGGTTTTCCGTACGCAGTCTCATAGTCACCATTCCGGTACACCTGCAAAAACGGGCGTATGCCGTAATGATCGATCAGATAGCCGCTCAGTGCGCCCGCAAGCACATAACTGATTGCTGATGATTGCGCTGCAAATCCCCTGATGCTCATCAGCTGCTGAATGTCGGGTGCAAGTTCTGCGCGGTGCAAGGCGGCGGCATACTGCGGGAGCGTCCTGTACCCCCACGTCCCCTCCACTGCCACCGCCAGTCCTTCTATGAGGCCCGGACTCAGACTCGTCTGGATGAGCGGAACGCCGAACGGCGCTGCGACAACATGCGCCAGCTCATGACGGAGGCTGGATTCGACTCCCTGGAGGGTGATATGGATCTGCCGGTTCCACGGTTTGGCGAATTCCGTGATGCCCGCTCCGATCAAACGCCGTTTCGTTTCAGTGTCGGGGTACACATACGATGCGATCTTTTCCACATGCTGAAGCGAAAATGCCTGTAGAAGGTAGCCGAGCTGGAACTCGTGTTCCGCGGCCAGACGGCGCGCTTCTTCACCGGAACAGGCAGAGGAGTCGAAGTAGATTATGAAATGCTCTGTTTCCCGAACACTTCCCAGCTGTTCCTGAATGAACGGGCTCGTGGATTCCCATCCGAGGTTGCAGCGGAACCAGTACAGGCCCCCCGCAGCAACAAGCACCAGCAGGGCGACCACACTATGGTGGCGCCACAGCACCCAGAGCAGCTTGAATCCCTTCCGGATACCGCCATGACTGGGTGAGGTGTGAAGCACGAGAAGATGTGTCAACCAGACAAGCAACGCAGCAACGGCAAGGGTCAGGATGCGGAATGTCACAAGTGGAGTATCGAGCGGAAGCAGTTCGTCGTAACTCACCCCGGGGAAATACCCGTAAAAGAAGTTGTATGAGTCGATGGCTGGCGTGGTGTATCCGATGAAGCACACGTAGACAAAGCTTACCAGCACAAGGAACAGGAACACGCGTCGGCTGCGGCGGTAATGGACCGTACAGAATAACCCGAGGGCAACTGAGAACACTACGCTGACAACAGGCAGCAGAAGGAAGAACGCTATGCCCTCCTGCACGTCACAGAGCGGCACAAAGAGGCCGTTCAACAGAATGACGCCGAAGGGAATCAGCAGGAGCGCAAGGTTCAGCAGGACCATTCTTCCGAACGCCTGCATAGCGGGAAAGGGACGTTCGTCCGTCGAAGCACGGTACCGCGCACCGGTTTGTGCAATCGTGAGGAAGCCCGCTATGAAAGATCCCGCTATGGCGCATACAAAGGAGAACTCAAACCCCGGGTGGTCAAATAGGCGGATCTGTGTGCAGGCAAGGGCGATGAGAAGATAGGCTCCGGCTGCAAGTGCCGTCCGCCGGATGTCGGATGAACGGGACTCTGTGGAGACCTTCGGCGTGGATTCAGTCTGCTCCACTTGTCAGGGCACCAGTAGAGGATGAGTGGGCTGTGAGCTGTCCGCGCAGATGCACACACCGCGCTCCCGCTTGGTGTGCATGATGCACGCAACGATGCTAGAATTCTTCTCCTGCCACGCGCTGGATATCCGCCCCGAGCAGAGAGAGTTTCTTCTCGATTGCTTCGTACCCCCGGTCCAGGTGGTATACCCGCAACACTTCTGTCGTTCCTTCTGCAACGAGACCTGCAAGAATGAGCGATGCGGAGGCCCGAAGGTCCGTGGACATCACCTTCGCCCCTGTCAGCCGTTGCACACCGCGTATGATCGCCGCATTGTCCTTGACCTCAATGTCTGCTCCCAGCCGGATCATTTCGGGAATGTGTTTGAACCGGTCGAAGTAGATCGAATCGGTTACCACCGATGTGCCGGCCGCAACCGACATCAGTGCTGTCCATTGTGCCTGCATGTCGGTAGGAAAGCCGGGATAGATGTGTGCGGTGACGTCGACCGAGGTAATAGTGGAAGGCGCGGTGACAGTGACCGTAGTCTGATCGGCTGTAACCTTTGCGCCTGCGTCTTCAAGTTTTGCCGTGACCGCGGCAAGGTGGTCCGGAATCACATGTGTGAGTGTCGCAGTACCGCCGCAGAGGGCTGCCGCCACAAGAAACGTCCCGGCTTCGATGCGGTCCGGGATCGTGTCCACCTCAGTGGGATGAAGTTCCTGCACCCCCTCGATCTCGATCCGGTTGGTACCGATCCCGCCAATCGTCGCGCCCATCGACACCAGGAACTCCGCAAGCTGAGTGATCTCGGGCTCGATTGCTGCGTTCTCGATCAGCGTTGTTCCGCGGGCGAGCACCGCGGCCATCATGGCATTGCCTGTGGCACCGACGCTGGACACATCAAAATGAATGCGTGCTCCGATGAGTTTTTCCGCATGCGCGAAGATGTACCCTTCCCGCAGTTCGATGTCTGCGCCGAGCCTGCGCATCGCCTCGATGTGCAGGTTCACCGGGCGGGGACCCCAGGCACATCCGCCGGGGAGAGACACCTTGGCGCGTCCGTAGCGTGCGATCAGCGGACCGAGGACGTACACCGACGCACGCATCTTCTTCACATGCTCGTACGGCGCCTCGAAGTTGTTGATGCCGCTCGTGTCCAGCGTGAGCGTGTGTTCTTTCCGTTCCGAGGCAATACCCATCGACCGCAAGAGCACAGCCATCGTGTTCACATCCCGCAGGATCGGGGTATTCCGGAGCTCGAACGTGCCGCTGGCCAGCAGGGTGGCTGGCATCAAGGCGAGGGAGGCGTTTTTTGCACCGCTGATGCGGACGGTGCCATGCAGGGGGTTCCCCCCGCGAATCACAAATTTATCCATAGGGTGATAAATGGTAAGGAATATTACGAGGGATTGTCAACCCGCCTTCGGAGAGAACCTCTGGTGAGTCACTGAATCAACCGACCATGTCTGAACTGGACTCCTCACTCATTCTCAGTCCTGGGAATCTTGCAGGGCAATCTTTCTCAGAATCGGCACCGCGTCGTCGTTTCGTGGCAATCCACCGGGAAAACCTCGAAATACGGGCGGGAATCGGGGAATGTGAACACGATTCTGTCGGCCTGATTTGGCATATGGCTTGAACGCCTCTTTTGTACTCTCTCGTACTTCAGATTTCAAAGACCGGCGCAAATGCAGCGAGGGCAATGCTGCGCCCCGCACACGGACATGTCATCGTTCACTGAGTAAAGGAGCCACCGCATGGATGCCTTGTTGCTCGCCCGATTGCAGTTCGCGCTGACAATCGGGTTCCACTTCCTCTTCCCTCCGCTCACCATCGGCGTGGCCTGGCTGCTGGTCGTGGTGGAAACCCTGGGCTGGCGGAAGAAGGATGAGGTCTACACGCGAATCGGCATGTTCTTCGGCAAGGTCCTCGGCCTCACGTTCGCTGTTGGTGTGGCAACGGGGATCGTCATGGAGTTCCAGTTCGGAACAAACTGGGCACAATACTCCAAATTCGTCGGAGACATTTTCGGAGCGCCGCTCGCCGCCGAGGGAGTGTTTGCGTTCTTCCTGGAATCCGGATTTCTCGGACTGTACCTTTTCGGCCGCCACCGGGTATCAAAGGGCGTGCACTGGTTCTCTGCGCTGATGGTCGCACTAGGGTCCACTCTCTCGGCGTTCTGGATTCTGGTGGCCAATTCGTGGCAGCAGACACCCGCAGGTTTTGTCCTCCGGAACGGCCGTGCAGAAATGACCAGCTTTGCCGAGGCGGTGTTCAATCCCTCCATGTGGATCCGCTTTTTCCACACGATCGACGCCGCACTGATCAGCGGCGCGTTTCTTATGGCCGGGATCGCAGCGTACTATCTGCTCAAGAAACGCGAGATTGAATTTGCCACAAAGGCGATGCGTGTTGCGGTGGTGTTCGGACTCATCACATCCGTCCTTGAGCTGATGCCGTTCGGACATGAACATACCCGGCAGGTTGCACGCACGCAGCCGGAGAAGTTCGCTGCCATCGAAGGTCTCTATGCGTCCCAGGAAAGCGCACCGTTGGTTTTCTTTGCCGTCCCGACTACCAGACCTCCCGAACTCCACGCTACGGTGGAGATTCCGGGGCTTCTGAGCTGGATGGCCTTCGGCGACCCGAACGCAGTTATCAAGGGGATCAACGAGTTCCCCGCTGATCAAATCCCGCCGCTCTGGCTTACCTTCGTCTCATTCCACAACATGGTTGTGCTGGGAGGTTTCTTCATCCTGTTGATGCTGTTCGCGGCGTACACACTCTGGCGCGGAACAATTGCAGCGAGTCGGAAGCTGCTAAAGGTGATCCTCTGGTCGATACCGCTTCCCCTCGCCGCCTGCCAGCTGGGCTGGATCACCGCTGAGGTTGGGCGCCAGCCATGGATTGTGTACAAACTCCTTCGCACAAGCGAGGCCGCCTCGATCACCGTCTCGGCCGGCGAGATTCTCTTTTCGATTATCCTTTTCGGCCTCATCTATCTCTTCCTCGGTTCGCTCTACGTGTACCTGCTGGTCAAGAAGGTGAAACACGGACCGGCCGCCGTGCACGGAAAGGAGGTGCCTGCGTAATGGACCTGCACATGATCTGGTTTCTGCTCGTAAGTGTGCTTCTCATCGGCTACGCCATTCTGGATGGATTCGATCTCGGGGTCGGCGTTCTGCACCTCTTCGCCAAGTCAGAGGAGGAACGCCGCGTGCACATCAATGCCATCGGACCGGTCTGGGACGGCAACGAAGTCTGGCTGCTCACCGCCGGCGGTGCGTTGTTTGCCGCGTTTCCTGTTGTCTATGCAACAGTGTTCAGCGGTTTCTATCTCGCTCTGATACTGCTTCTCTGCGCGTTGATCTTCCGCGCGGTGTCCATGGAATTTCGCGGCAAAGTGGATTCTCCGGGCTGGCGGCGTCTGTGGGACTGGGCATTCGGACTCGGCAGTCTCCTTCCCGCACTTCTGCTCGGTGTGGCTTTCGGCAATCTCCTCCGCGGCATTCCGCTCGACATGGAGCACAATTTCACAGGCACCTTCTTGACCCTGTTGAACCCGTATGCCCTGCTCGTCGGAATCCTGAGCCTGGTGTTGTTCACCATGCACGGCGCCCTCTATCTGGCTATAAAAACCGAAGGTGATCTCAAGGCACGCGTGAAGAAATTGCTCTCTCCGCTCTGGATTGCCATGATTGTGCTCTACGTTCTCGCCACGCTGGCAACCGTGTTTGTTTCCCCGTTCCTCCTTGAAGGAATGCTGGGGAAGCCTCTCTTCTGGATGCTGTTCGTTGCCCTGCTCGGGTCCGCACTCTGGATACCCTCTGCTGCAAAGGCCGGAAAGGACGGGCGCGCATTCCTGGCGTCCTCCATCACCATCGCCAGCATGATCGGCCTGAGTGCCCTCGGGCTCTTTCCCCGGCTTGTGCCGGCACGGGGGGACCTGAAATACAGTCTCACCGCGTACAATGCGTCGTCAAGTGAAACCACGCTCACGACCATGCTGGTGATTGCGCTCATCGGCATGCCGCTTGTGATCGCCTACACCATATTCATCTACCGCGCATTCAGAGGGAAGGTAACGATCACACCGGACAGTTATTGATGGTTCAGCCGGGAGCACGCGCGGAAGGCGGACCGCCTCCTGTGTTGTGGTGACGAGCACTCACGCGCAACACGGACCGCCTCCTTCGCTGACGGCGAGCACTCAGGCCGGCCACAAACCAATTCCATCGTTGAAGGCGTGTACTCAAGCGGGAGACAGATCGCTTTCGCTGGTGATGCCGTGGCCTCAGGCGGAATGTGGATCGCTTCCTCTGGTGATGCCATGGCCTCAGGCGGAATGTGGATCGCTTCCATTGCTGATAGAGGGCGCACTGGACACAATTCGGGGCGGGAAGGAACACCCCGGGCAGTTGCTTCCCTCCCCCCTTCCACGTATCTTTTCATTCCAAAGCATTCTCTCTGGCTACCCTGATCATGCTGCTGTCGTTTCGACTTTTTGCCACAACCGGGATCTGCGCACTCA
>Ga0316603_10000380_pt1 | contig 22706 bp, 16 predicted proteins | sample OWC_soil_day10_n_FD_207649 | JGI IMG/M metagenome (GOLD analysis project Ga0316603, IMG submission 207649) | Wetland soil microbial communities from Old Woman Creek delta, Ohio, United States - OWC_soil_day10_noCT | ecosystem: Environmental > Terrestrial > Soil > Wetlands | place: USA: Ohio... | reverse complement strand
AGTTTTTTAATCTGTCTAATGCTTTAAGTATATTCTCACGACTGCTGAATCCTGTGAATCTCATATATCCTTCACCTTTCGATCCGAAAAGAATGCCTGGTGTTCCCACAATATTTTTTTGGAACAGGAGTTCATTAAAATATTTCCAGGAAGACATATTATCTGGTACTTTGAACCATATATAAGGCGAATTGACCTGTCCAAATACCTCAAACCCGAGTGCAATCAACTCATTTCGGACCAATTGCGTGTTTGTTATATAATAGTTAATTATTTCATTTACTTCCTGTTTTCCCTTAGCTGAGAAAACAGCTTCCGCTCCACGCTGTACGATATATGAAACGCCGTTGGTATAGTTTGAATTTCTTCGGCTCCAAAGGTCAACTAAAGGAACACTTTCTCCAAACTTTGTAAAGACATTTAATTCATGCGGGAATACAGCATATCCGCATCGAAGGCCGGTAAACTCTGCAGTTTTTGAAAACGTTCGCACCTCAATTGCTACTTTTTTTGCTCCTTTTATTTCGTAAATGCTCCGCGGTATCTCGTCTTGCTGAATGTACGCTTCATAAGCTCCGTCGTACACAATAATACTATGATGATCGATGGCATAATCCACCCACTTTTTCAGTTCAGCTCGATTCATGGCTGTGCCGGTCGGATTATTTGGATTGCAGATATAAATCACATCCACTTTTTCCTCAGGTAATTCCGGTATAAAATTGTTTTCGGGAGTACATGCCAGATAAACGATATTGCTCCATTTGCTTTCGTCGATAATATTACCTGCCCTGCCGCTCATAATGGTTGCATTTTCATATACAGGATACACCGGTTCGGCAATAGCAATGATATTATCACGGCCGAGGACATGTCCGATATTACCAATTGCCGATTTAGCACCGTCATTGATAAAAATTGTTTCCTTAGCCAGGGAAATGCCAAGGGACTTATATTCTTTTTGAATTTTCGAGATAAGAAAGTCGTAACCCTGAGGAGGGCTGTAACCTCTGAAAGAATTTTCGTGACCAAGCTCGTCAATAGCTTTGTGCATAGCTTTAATCACTTCGGCGGGTAGAGGTCTTGTTACATCACCTGCACCCAACCGGATTATTTCAGCTTTGGGGTGAAGCAATTTATAGGCGTTAACTTTTTTTTCTATCTCATCGAAGCAATAGATTTGAGGTACTTTCAGATAATTCTCGTTTGCAAGAGCCATTGAGAGAAAATTAATTTTAAGCCTTTTTCTTCTGAAAAAAGAAAGTGCAAAATTGCAATTTTTTTTTCGATTATTAAAGAAATATGCTGATAAATATGGTAGAGATTTTCTCTTTTGTTACTTAAACGTAAAAAAGGCCATTCATTAAGCAGAAATCAGATATTGCTATCCTTCATATTGACAATGGTTCTCCCCTTAAGTTGTCCTTTTAGAATTGACTGGATGGCCTCGGTGAGTTGATCGAGATTTATTTCATTGTAAATCTGCATCAGATTTTCCGGTTTCCACTCGGCAGCCAACGTGTTCCAGAGAAATTTTCTTAAATGCATGGGATAGTTTTGTGCCGAAACACCAATCAATGAAATTCCCCTTAAAATAAATGGAAAAACAGTCATATTCAAATCGGTAGAAGCCACACTTCCGCAAGTAGTTACAGCGCCCAACGGAGAAAGCGTTTTCAGAATATTTTCGAGGAAGGAACCACCTACGGTGTCAATACCACCTGCATATTTTGCTGACAATACAGGTTTCTTTTCCATATTCAGAAAGTCATTTCGGGAAATAATTTCATTGGCACCCAGATTCTTCAAATAATCATATTCCGCGAGTTTTCCCGATACAGCTACCGTACTGTAACCCAGTTTTGATAAAATACTAAGAGCAACTGATCCGACACCACCCGTGGCTCCGGTTACTATAATTTTTCCCTGCGAAGGTTTTACAAGCTCCGTAAGTCTGGTTACGGAAATCCCAGCGGTAAATCCTGCTGTACCCATTATCATTGCTTCTTTCAACGTCAGATTTTCGGGCAGCATTACGGCCCATTCAGCCGGAACGCGGATATATTCGCCAAACCCACCAGAGGTGTTCATGCCCAGGTCATAGCCGGTGACAATTACTTTATCACCCGGGTTGAACGCTTTGTTGCTGGATGAAACTACAACGCCGGCAGCATCGATGCCCGGTGTATGAGGATATTTTCTGGTTACACCTTTATTGCCTGACGCTGACAGAGCGTCTTTATAATTCAGCGATGAGTAATGAACCCTGATCAGCAGATCGCCGGCAGGCAGCTGGTCGATGTTCTGGTTTTTTATTGACGAAACATATTTCCCTTCGGTTTCTTCGACTACAAAAGCACGATATGTTATTTGCTCCATATTGTTATCGGGGATTGAATGTGAAAATTTAAACTGAATAAAAAATTCAATTTTAATAATCTGAGAGTTAACTGATTGTGACTGAACTCTGATTTTTTACAAAAAAAGGGAAATTATTTATTCACCTGAGAGGGTGCTTGCTGACTTGCAACTTCGCGCATTGAACACGAACCATTAAAGACAGCATTGGGTTCTACAACCAATGATTTAGTTTTAACATCCCCGCTTATTTCGGCAGTAGCACGAAGCGACAGGGTCTCAGCGATATGGAAATTACCAATCACTTTGCCCAGGATTTCAGCATTTACGCAAGTGATAGATCCTTTCAGGATGCCTCTTTGTCCGATAACGACTTTGCCTTTACATACAATGTCACCTTCGACTTCGCCGTCCAACCGAAAATCAGATTCCGCAGTAATTTTTCCTACTATTTTAGTTCCGAAAGTTAGTACGTTTAGCTGATTTTCATTTACTGTTGCCATATCTCTTGCCATATGTGGTTGATAATTAAATTCTTATGATCTTACAAAAAATCTTTTTATAATGAATTCAAAAATAGATATTAAAGATGAAATTACAAAATTTTTTTATAACTAATTCATTCTGAAGTGCGAACAATATATCAACAAGAACAAATACTGCCATCATTCGAAATTTCTTTGACCTGTAAAATTCATTATTCGACCGAAATCTCATCATAATAGAAATTTATCGACGTAGGCAGGATTGTTTTATTCGGAAAAGCATTAACTTTGCTTCACATACTACGAAGCATGCAAATCAGACTACTTCATCATCACGAAATCAATTACGACCTTTGGGATAAATGTATAAACAACGCCAAGAACAGCCTTGCTTATGCTTCAACCTGGTATCTGGATATGGTTTCGCCCGAATGGGAAGCGTTGGTTGCAGGTGATTATGAATACATTATGCCTTTGCCCGTCAAGAAAAAGTTTGGTATAAAATACATTGTACAACCGATATTGACCCAGCAGTTGGGCGTATTCTCCGAAGAAACGATCGACAGTGAAATTGTCAACAGTTTTATACGTGCGATTCCTTATTTCAGTTATGAACTAAACCTTAATGAAAGAAATTTCACTCCAGAAGCTGCAATAATGCCGAATATAATTGTCGATCTGAATTATCCTTATGAATACTTAAAATCAAATTTTTCAGTTAATACAAAAAGAAATATCGTCAAAGCGGAAAGCAATCAGTTACACATTGACCGGAGTTTAAAACCCGATGAATTTATCAGATTATACCTCGAAACGGACAGAAACTTCAAGATCATTCATGCTGATAAAATAAGGAATTTGATTTGCAAAGGGTCAGAAAACAACTTGATTTCCATCTGTTGTGTCAGAACTCCTGAAAATGAAGTAGTTTCGGCTGTAGGTTTACTAAAATCCGGTAACCGGATTATTTACCTCCTCCCCTTTTCAAGTGTCAAAGGGAAAACTCTGTCGGCAATGTTTTTTTTGATAAATGAACTTATTAAAGAACATGCAGGTACTGAAAAAATACTTGATTTCGAAGGTTCCCGGATTGAAGGTCTCAATCGATTTTACAAAGGATTTGGTGGCGTTGAACGCTCTTACTACCTGATAAAAAAATGCAGACCAAAGTATCGCAAATAACATAGATAATACAATGAGAATACTTTTTATATCACAATGGTATCCTAACAGATATGACACAATGGCAGGCCTTTTTGTTCGAAAGCATGCCGAAGCAGTGTCGTTGTATTGTGATGTACGTGTACTCTATGTTCATGCCGACAAAAAAATCAACAGATTCGAAGTTGAGAAAAGAACCAATAACTCATTAACAGAATACATCCTGTATTATCCGGCTGGTAAAAATTCCATTTTAGGCAAAACAACTACCATTATCAATTATTTCATTGCCTACCATAAGGGATTAAAAATGCTCAATGAGAACAACTGGAAACCCGACATCATTCAGGCGAATATTTTTACACGTACTGCTCTGGTTGCCTGTCTGATGAAACTAAAATATCGGATTCCGTTTGTAGTTATTGAACACTGGACCCGGTATTTCAGGGAGAAAACGTTCAATAATTTTCTTCACAGGCTTATAACCGTTTGGGTTGCCGGGAAAGCAGCTGCAGTGCTGCCGGTAACGAAACACTTACAGGAGTGGATGCAATATCACGGAATAAAGAACAACAACTATCAGATAATCAACAATGTCTGTGAAGATATTTTTTTCAGTAAAGCTACAAAACAAGACAATCAGAAAGTAAGGATACTGAACGTAACCTGCTTTAACGACAACCATAAGAATATCAGCGGGATACTAAGAGTTATCAGCGAGTTGAGTAAGAAAAGACATGATTTTGAACTGATACTTATCGGTGATGGCGATGACCTTGAAAGCATGAAAGCGTATGCCCGGGAATTGAAGATAAAAACCGGTTATATTCAGTTTACAGGTTTGCTCGAAGGTGAAAAACTTGTAGAACAATACCAGCAATGTGATTTTACAGTACTTTTTTCAAATTTCGAAAATATTCCAGTTGTAATTTCCGAAAGTCTTGCCTGCGGAAAACCAGTAATTTCGACAAATGTCGGAGGAATTAATGAGCACATCACACCGGAAAACGGAATACTTATTCCTGCAAAAGATGAGAAAGCGCTTCTTGAATCGATAGACAGGATGATAGATAATTATAAGCAATATGATGCTAAAAAAATCACGGATGAAGCTTATGAAAAGTACAGCTACAATGAAGTTGGAAAGAAATTACTGAATATCTATTTGCAAATAGTCGAATAAAATATTAATGCAGATTATAAATTTCGGTCATCAGTTTAGTAACATAATTTTCCCACGTATAATCTTTTACTTTTTCCCGGGCATTTATACATAACTGCTGATAATCATTTCGTTGAAATAATAGTTCTATAGCTTCTTTCAAACTAAGGACATCAAACTCCTGACAATAAAACCCAAAATTCAATTCCTTTCCGAATTCATTCACGAAGTCGCTGTATGGCGAAACTATTACAGGTGTATAAAAATACATTCCTTCAATAGTTGAAGAATAGCCAGCCCAAACCGGTGTAGTATTTATTATCACCTTAGCATTTATTAGCTCCTCGTAATATCTTTCATTCTCTTGCTTTTTTCCTTTATCGAGATAACCATAACATGTTACACCTTCGGGTAATGCAGGAAAGTATTCTTTTCCTATTCCGATAATTACGAGTTCTAATAATGGATATAAAGGTTTTAATCTACTATAAGAATCAATTAGAAGTTTAGCTCCTTCAAAGTACTTAATTGAACCTATAAAAAGTAATTTATTCGAAATTTGCTTCCTTTCCAGTATCTCATTTTCATTAATTTCTCTATCAAAGAAAACGTTTATCACATTTTTGCCGAGACAAACTATGTTTGATTTATTATATCGAACTCTCATGTCCTCTGCAGCGCTTGAGAATAACGAAACTACCAAATCAGCTCTTTGGATGATTTTTTTTTGTCGTTTAATTGACCATTTTTCAAAAAAATAAGGATTTCTTAGTCGTTTTTCTTTTATCATTGTTTCATAATCCCAATCACTCAGGAGTACATTTGGCTTTGATGAAAAAAGATTATAGAAACTATATGAAACAAAGAGATTTAAATCAGCATCATTATACTTTCTGTTCTGAAACCAAATTCTTATAAATGTTTCAATGTAGCATATTAATGTACGATCGTACCAATAGATTGTATTTCTGAAAAATTTAGAAAGTACCCGAAATACAACATTGTTCCAAAATTTTTGAAAAAAATGATTTGGCTCAATATTTATTCGAGTAACAATGTATCCTTGTTGCTCTAAGGTCATCGTTAATAAATAAGGGATATTCGACCAGGTGTTCAACAATGAAGAATCCCCGGGTACAAATACATTTATCTTTCTTATTTTATCCATTTTCAACTTCCAAAACTGGATTGTTATCTATGTTTTCTAAAAAATATTCTTTCCACATCACTTTCAAACACACTTTTTTCATTCAATATCTTTTGACGATAATCATCGAATGCATTGATATGTTGTTCGTAATTTTCAAGCACGTCTATAATCAAATGTTTGATTGTAGCGAGTTCATTTTTCTCCAGTTTATATACATCCGGTATAGCCACATCTTCAACGTATTTGGCCGAACCTTTTATACCTGTAATCACACAACAATAGTTTATTGCTGCTTCGCGCGGCAATCTGTCCTTGCCGGGGTGATTACCAAAATCGATATACAGTTTTGCCTTTTTCAGAAATCCGTGCAATTCGCTCTTATTCATGTCTTGCAGAGCAACGAATTTGAAATCGGGAAGCTGTTCGATTATTTTTTTCGTAAACTCAAAACCTTTTCGCGGATTATACAGGATGAGATTTTCTTTCTTATACAAATCGGATAACGAAATGTTTATAAAATCGGTATCGATATAATCGGAAAGTGGTATTGGATCTTTAATACCGACAGAGAGCAAAAATTGCCTGGCGTATTCTGACTGATAAACATGCAAATGCCTGTTTATCACATTTTTCAATTTGCTGACGGTCATTTCCCCGAATAATGGCTGATGCCTGATGTATCGCCCGTAAACATACCGGAGAGTGGAATAAATTCCGAAAAAATTCAATTGGCTGAACATTCGAGTGTCCAGAAAGAAATTATCAACCGACATCCACCAGAATATAATTTGGATTTTCTTCAGAGATAAGGCAAATAAAAATATGGCTTCGGGACATACCACGACGTTTTTTTCATCATCAACCGGCTCCGAGGCAATATGAACTAAGTATTTTTCAAAACTTACGGGAATTTCTGCAGCCACATATTTTTCATCATCCGCATACACGATGTAAGCATCAAGGCCTTTGTTTATCAAACAATCCACCAGTTGGTGTGCGAGTTCGGTGCCTCCTGTTTCCTTGTTGGCCGGACAAATGACGTAAATTTTACTATCGTTGCTGATTTTAATCATAAAAATTTGCTGAAATTCTTCGCACAGTCAATGGCCTCACTTATCACGTCTTTCATATCCATGTAACGATACGTTCCCAGACGCCCAAGGAAAGTTATGTCTTGCAAGCACTGAGCCTCTTTCTGATAAAGTTCCAGTTTAACCAGATCATCACTGAGACGTTTAGGATAATAAGGCATATCGCCTGGCATTGTTTCTTTGCTAAACTCCTTAAAATAAACAGTTTTATTGTGGTTTTCCCACGGGGCAAAGTGCTTATGTTCGTGAATTCGGGTATAAGGAACTTCCCCGTCGGCATAATTTATTACGGCATTGCCCTGAAAATCGCCCTCACAGACATTTTTCTCGAAACTTACAGTTCGATAAGATAACCTTCCATATTTATAAGCGAAAAATTCGTCGATGGGTCCGGTATAAAACACATGACTGTAACCGCTCAAATCCATTTCAGGCGAAAATTTTGCATTTAACTGAACCTTAATATTGGGCCGGTCGAGCATTCTGTTGAAGATTTCCGTATATCCTTCGGCTGGAACGCCCTGATATGGGTCGTCATAGTAGCTGTCATTATAATTGAACCTAACCGGAAGCCGTTTCAGAATGCTTGCAGGCAACATATCGGGTTCACAACCCCATTGTTTTTTCGTATATCCGCAGAAAAATGCTTCGTAAAGTTCACGTCCGATGAATTTCAACGCCTGCTCTTCGAAATTCCGGGGAACTTCAATCGAGCTGTCAGCTATTTGTTCAATAAAAATCCGGGCTTCCTCCGGATTAAGGGATTTACCGAAAAACTGATTGATAGTGTGCAGATTAACCGGCATGGAATAAACTTTTCCTTTGGATACGGTTTTCACCCGGTTTACAAACGGCTTCATGTCGCAAAACCTACAGATGTACTCCCAAACCTCCTTATCGTCGGCATGAAAAATATGTGGGCCATAGCAGTGTATCATCACATCGGTTTCCGTGTCACGTTCGGTGTAGCAATTACCTCCGACATGCGAGCGTTCATCCATCACGATGATTTCGTTATCAGTATCGCGGCTCAGTTGTTCGGCTACAACCGCTCCTGAAAATCCGGCTCCTACAATCAGGTATTTCATTTGTCCTGCGAATTATTCTTGGTGAAGATATTTCTTGCTACGCTAACAGCAAACTTTGGATTAAAATATTTCTTTTCAAAGATAGAAAGATTATTTTTCCTTATCAAATAATACATGTAAACCGTCACAAAGCTTTCGATAATGATGGTATTCCAGGCAGTACCCACGAAGCCATAGAATTTGCTCATTAGTATGTTGAGCAAAAGACCAATAATACTGGCTGTGGCTGTAGCTCTGAAAAATGTTTTGTCCATATTCAGATTCAGCATGGTTTGTATGCCGAAAACATTGCTCAGACTAATGATAAACGGTGTAAAAGCCATAATCCTGAAGGATAAAACAGCATCGTGAAATTGATTTCCATAAAACAGGTTTATGATAAGCGGAGCAAAAATAAACAGGACAATTCCGGCAAAAAAAGTCAGATAGCTTATCATGGGTAGTACTTTACGGATAACGTCCAGGCCAGTTTCTCTGTTTTTGGCAAATGAGTTTCCAATAAACGGAAAAATAGCCGACGAAACAGGAATGCTTATTACACTATTTATAACATTCAACAAACTTAAACTCACGGTAAAATATCCCACTTCGGTGGCTGAAACAAATAGTCCCAATACAACAGTATTGGTTGTGGTATATAACGAAATGACAACAGTAGAAATAAAGATAACTCTCTCCTCATAAAGCAGTCGGATAGAACTCTTTATTTTCACCCAATGATAGGTCAGATTGAATTTCCGACAGGCATACAACAACAGAAAAACAGAACCCAACAGCGCGACAGTTACGTTGATAGCAGGCAAAATCACATAATCATTCCGGGACTTTATTAATACGAAAACAAGTATGGTACTTATCAGTCCTTTCAAAAAATTCAGAAAAGCGAAAATAGAGAGATACTGTTTTCCCTGATAAATGTATTGTGGAACTAAAACCACCGAAATAGTTGTCAGAAAGATAATAAAAGTAACGTAAATGTTATTTCGAAGCGGTGCAATAACAAGAATACAGATCAAAAAAAACAACGTGCTTATCAAAAAAAGCAATATGCGCGCGTTTACAATTTGAGAAAAAACAGTACTGACATAGTCATTATCGTTGGGATTTCGCGCGATTTTTCTTGTAGCGGTCAGATCAAATCCATACCCGATCAGCAGCGTGAAATAGGCAATAAAAGCAGTGGCATAATTGATAATTCCGTAACTTTCCGGTCCGATAATTCTTGAAACATAAGGAACTGTAATCAGTGGAAAGACATAATTCACTAATTGTACGGTTCCTAATGAGAATATATTTTTTAGAAGTTGTGTCTTTTGCATGGGCAGAAATTAAGCAGACGAATACCTCACAAATCATTTATCGAACGTTTCCAAATACAAAGTTATCATTATTATTCATTTTACCTTTCCTTTTTCAGATTATTGATTGTATTTTTATCAGCTTTAATGAATTACATTCTGTCCGGTATCGCGTATGCCATGATCGTTTGTTCGGTAATCAACATAATTATTCTCGGTTATTACTTTCGGAAAGTTATGAAAAATGCCGGACAACAGGGATGAAATATTATATTATGCAAATGCTTAGTTTTCAAATTACTATCTGCTTTTTTATTGATAAAAAAAAGCCAACTTTTATGCAAAGCTGGCCTTTTGATAAAAATTTTTCTGACTAATCTGAAATATAAGGCCAACCTTCGTTGTCCCAGTTTAACTTATAAATCAATAATGTTGGTCTTCCCCGATAAGTCTTTTCATAACCGTGCAATAACATATAATCGGTACCGCCGAACGTATAGACCGAATTATGACCTTTGCCGTAAAACTGTTCATCACTACCGGCAATGAGTGTTCCTCCGCCATGAAGCATCTGTTTACCTTCTTTGTCAATATATGGTCCCGCCAGTTTTTCGGAACGTCCGACACGCACGTTGTAGTTACTCCTCTCGCCCCGGCAGCATAGGTCAAACGAGGCAAAAAGATAGTAATATTTTCCTTTTTTAAATACAAACGGAGCTTCTATGGATGCATCGCCCGGGTCTGTTTCATCGAGCATCGCATCTCTCTGGCGTGAAGCTACGGTGTACCACGCTTCGGGTTTGGCTATGGAAAGCAAATCGTCGGCAAGCTGTACCATTTTCAGACCTCCCCAGAACGAACCAAACATCAGCCAGGGTTTTCCATTTTCGTCGAAAACCAGGTTCGGGTCTATTGCATTCCAGTTATCGCGTCCGGGAACAGATTCTATCACTTTCCCATGATCTATCCATTTATAACGCGGGTCTGATGGATTCAGCGTAACATTGGTTGCCACACCTATACAGGAACGGTTGCTGGCAAATGAAGAAATAGAATAATAGAGGTAATACAGCCCGTTACGAAACGAAATGTCCGGCGCCCAGATATTTCCATCGAATTTCGAAACTTCTTTTTTTGCCCATTCGGGTGAAACATCGAAAACGGGTTTCAGAAACTGCCAGTTCTTCAGATCGTTAGATTTCCATGAAGCGATGCCTCTGCCTGTATTGTAAATGTAATATGTACCTTCGGATTCAATGGCTACAGGATCGTGTACGACAATATGCTGGTTTTGCGCCCGGACAAACGCACCCGGAGCAAATAACAAAAAAGCAGTTGCAATTGTGACTCTACAGAAAATATTGATCTTCATCCCGGTATCTATTTGTGGTTTTTTATTCGTAAATTATTTTACTTTCTTTCCCCAGTAGGTCGCGTTCAGATTTTTCTCCGTTCCGGCATATACAAACGTTATGCAACGCGGGGTGGCTTCCCAGTCAACTTCGCGTTCAACGCAAACAATAACGTTGCCCAGCTTCAGTTGTTTTTTTGCAACATCATAACTCCAGCTTCCGGTGAGTGCTCCTGACATCGTGCCGTCGGCTTTAAGGGTCAGAGAAGTGGCACTGTTTTGTACACCATAGCTGTATTTCAGGTTGATATGTTCCCATGTACCTGTAAGTGAGTCTTTGGTTATAGTACCGTAATCAGGTACTGCCGCGTACCGTTCGGGTAATGCGATTGGCCACAGGTTGTCAGGTTCGCTTGCAGAAGCCGGACACCATACAATGCGCCTTACATGCCCCATCATGATGGCATTGGAATAGACATTGCCACCTACGTTGGCAGGCAAACGTCCCTGTGACATGTAAAACCATTCGTTGGTATTTTCTTTCTGGAAGACACAGCAGTGTGATATGCCTACCCATCCGTAGCTCAGATTGAATTTATACGGGTGAGTTACGATTGGGTAACAGTCTCCTGCCCCGTTGGTAAAATTGCGTCCGGTAATGTCAAGGTATGGCCCTTCAATCTTTGTACTTCTTACTACCCGCGTGTTGTAAGGTACGTCGAGACCATCGTAAGCCATGAACAAGTAATAGTAACCATCTTTGTAGATTATTTCGGGAGCTTCGCTACCCTGCCAGCGTGATGAAGCTGTTCGAGTTCCAATTCTCACACCATAACGGGCTGTCAACTCACTTACACTGTTTGCGTAAGGTTCGCCGAGCGTGTTAAGAGGCTTGCCTGTTGTTGCATTGAGTTGTAACAGCGCGAATCCGCTATGCCAAGAGCCATGTATCAGGTAATGTTTTCCATCGGGTGTTACGATATAGGTAGGGTCGATAGCGTTGTAGTAGAAATAAGCGCTCCAGTCATTTGTACTGGCACGACTGTAGTTTTTGCCCCGATCGGATGATGAACAGGTAACAAATCCCTTATCGGTCCAAACAGCTCCGGCGGGATCTGTCGATTCACACATACCGATAAATGCCCGTTCAGTCCAGCTTCCGTCAAAGTTGGCTGTGGTGTTGGCTTTGCCTGTTTTGATGTAGTTATCAATAACGATACTGTAGTACATACGCAGGATATCTTTTCCACCTACGTTGACCCGGCGAACAACCGGTGCCCAGTAACCGTATTGTATGTTTTCTTTTGCAATGGCAGCGAGACCCATGCGTGAACGGATGGCGTTGAGTGAGTCGGCGACCCAGGTGGGTGCCTGATAAAAAGGTCCGCCTACCCATTCCCAGTTAACCAGATCGGTCGAACGCTTGCCCTGAAAATGTCCGTGTCCTTCGTGGACATTACCATACGATGCATCTGTGCCATACATATAGTAATATCCGTTATACCAGGCAACCGACGGGTCATGAACGTTGGCCAGATTCCACTTGTTACGGTTTGCCCACGATGATATGGATGAATAGTCGTCAGCATAAGTTGGAATGGTAAAACCAGAAACTGGTTCAGGCTCAGGCTTAGGTTCTTCATCTTTTTTGCACCCTACAAATGATAAGGATGCGATACTGACCGATAAAATTAACAGATGCTTTAGTCTCATATCTGATATTTTTTTAATAAAGAGACCTCCTTATTAACGTACAAGAAATATGCCAATAAGGAAGTCTCAAATTTAAGAAAATGATTTTATTTTACAACAGGACGAATAGTCCATTTAGCTTTGAAAGCAGGTCCGTTATCTTCATTCTTGTTTGCCGAGTTACCTGTAAGATTCGGGTTGGCATTAAGAGTGGATTGATAAATCGGGAAATATTCGTGACCCTTGTAGTAATATTTGTATGACGAACTGGTCGCAGTGGCAGCAGTAAGCTCTTCTGTAGAGGCTTTACCGTCGAGTTTATAATAACCATGTTCAATCAGTTGATTCAAACGACCTGCATCGTAGAAGAATCCCCAGCGGAGTAAGTCAATACCACGACCGTTTTCGCAACCGAATTCTTTCGGACGTTCAACGTTAGCTATTTGTTCGAAAAGAGCATCTGCTGACGGAAAATCGGAAAGCTTCAGGTCTTTAAGAGCCACACGTCTGCGTACGGTGTTGATATAATCGATAGCAGTCTGTGTCGGGCCGTTAAGTTCGTTTTCACATTCCGCAGCACGCAACAAAACATCGCTGTAGCGCATCAGACGGAGGTTAATACCGCAATGCAATCCGTTGGTAATGGAACTGTAAATGTTGTTCCGTGCATTGGTGAACTTTGCAATGGATACACCACCCTGAGCAGTGTTTGAAAGCGGAGTTGCAGTGATGTCTTTTTGGTAAATCGTATTGCAACGCGGATCTCCGTTAGGATAAGCCGCTGTTTTCAGGTTGGTATAAGTGTTATATTCACTTTCGAATGTAACCAGTGTCCAGTATAAACGCGGATCGAGACGGCCATCTGTACAGTTTTCTTTTTTGAACAGGTTATACAACCAGGGTGAAGCTGCAAGGTCTCCCCAGCTGCCCATTTCCTGAGAAGCGTAGTTACTTTCCACTGCATGACCCTGTGTTGCTTCTGAACTGATGTTCACCGGTGTCCATTCTTCGTCGGTGCCACCAGTGCCATAATCCAGAAACTGTACTTCGAAAAGGCTTTCCGAGTTGTTTTCATATTTAGAACCTTCTCTGAAGTTATCACCATAGTCAGCTGTCAGTTCATAATGTCCGTACTTGCCTGCGATGATATCTTTCAGAACAGTATAAGCTTCTGAATATTTATGACGGAACATCAGTGCACGGGCTAGATATCCGGCAGCAGCACCGCTTGTAACACGTCCTTTAGCCCATTCTCCACCTTTATCGCGCGATGGCAACATCTGCATGGCTTTTGTGAGGTCAGCCTCTATCTGATCAAACACCTGGTCCTGAGTATTGTTGGGCGCGTACATGGTGTTGATGTCCGAATAAGAGGCATAATCAGTAATCAGCGGAACATTCTGGTAGTAGGTAGCCAGTTCATAATATGCCAGAGAACGGAGGAAGAGAGCCTGTCCGGCTATCTGATTGTAAGAAGCTTCCGACATGCTGACATTATCAACCTTCGATAAAACAAAATTTGTACGGTTTACTACGTGGTAGTTGTCGCGCCATATCCATTCATCGCCTATCCCGATTGTACCCGGGGAATTGAGGTTGTCGTACTCCAGATACCATTGTTGTGATGAATTCCAGACTTCGTCGCCACGTACTGCATCCAGTGTGTAACCAACTCGGGCAAATGTTCCCTCAAGGCGTATGCGGTTGTAGCACGAGATAATAGCTTCCTTAAGATCCGACTCCGTATTACCAAAATCGTAGGTTGTCTGATTATTTGGGTTCTGAACATCGAGTTGGTCATTGCAGGCTGTCATGCCTCCAATAAACACTAACATTGTTAGAAATATTTTAATACTTTTCATATTGATACTCTATTAATTAGATTATATTTTTTAGAATGAGAAGTGCGCTCCGAACATGACGGTTCGTGGTGTTGGATACGAACAATAGTTGTAACCCGGGGTGAACGTACCTCCGGCAAAGTCAACATTATAACCTTTGTATTTTGACAACGTGGCCAGATTCTGAGCCGACGCGTATATCCTCAGACCGTTAACATAGCCACCAAACCATTTGTCCGGGAAGTTATAACCCAGTTCGATGTTGGCAATTTTCAGATAGGATGCATCCTGAATGAAACGCTCACTGAACATATCGTTGGTGATTGAGCCTGTCGATTTATATGCTACGCGGGGCACATTCGTGTTGGTATTATCTGGTGTCCAGGCATTCAGCAGATCAACGCTCTTGTTCAGAGCACCATATGAGCTGTGCAGTATAACGTCAACAAAATCAACCGCTTTAAAACCTGCTGCTCCATAGGTAGAAACGCTCAGATCAAATCCTTTCCATTCTGCACGTCCGCTCAAGCCATAACTTATCTTTGGCAAACCACTGCCCAGATATTTCTGATCTTCGTTGGTGATTTCACCATCGGGAATCGGATTGCCATTAGCGTCGAAGTCACCTGCAATATCTGCATAAATTACGTCACCCGGTTGTGCGCCTGGCTGATTGATATGATTGCCTTCGGAGTTTACACGGTTGTCAATTTCAGCCTGAGACTGGAATATACCTTCGTAAACATAACCATAGAACGAGCCAACTTCACGACCTACCTCTGTGCGGCAGTACCCATCGGTGCGCGGTTCGCCTGAAACGCCCAGCTTCGTAACTTTATTTCTGATAGTCGATAAATTTGCCGAGATATCATACTTAACAGCATTTTTGTGATTGTGGTATGCAAGCAGGAACTCAAGACCTGAGTTTTGCATAGTTGCAGCATTCATAGTTACAGTTCCGTTGGTTGCACCTGCACTGGTTGGAACTGCTACACTGTAAAGAAGGTCTTCCGATGTTGATTTATACCAGTCGAAAGTAAACTCCAGCTGATTATTGAACATACCGAGGTCGAGACCTGCATCAATAGTTTTCTTCTTTTCCCAGCGGATGGCTTCGTTCACATAGTTTGATATAGCAGAACCGGTAACCTTATTATTTCCAAAGCTATAGGTATAATTACCTCTCGACATCACATCCATGTATTGATATTCGCCTATGTTCTCATTTCCAAGTTCACCATAACTACCACGTATTTTGAATAGGTTGATAGTCGATTTAGAAACGGGGAAGAAGTTTTCACGATCGATGCGCCATCCAGCTGATACTGACGGAAACCAGTCCCAGCGGTCGGCTGAGGAAAGACGACTTGAACCATCGCGACGTGCTGTTGCCGAAAGAAGGTATTTCTGATCAAAATCGTAGTTGATACGACCGATATATGATGCAAGAACGTGTTCGCTTTCATAGCTGGCTGACGAAGTTTCCTCAGCGTTGTTTACCTGCAGATAATATGGTTCCGGCATGGTAACACCTTTGCCAGTGAGTGTGTGATAAAGTTCACGTTCGAAAGTCTGACCAACAACTGCGTTGATATGGCTTAGTCCGAATTTACCATCGTAGGTAACCGTATTTTCGATCAGTGCATCGCTAAAGCTGCGATAACCTTCCGAGAGGTTCTCATTGCTTTTAGCCAGGTAGTTTGTTGTACTCTGAATAAATGCAGGTATGAATGTAAAGTCCTTTGCCATAGTCTTGCTATATGACAGGTTCAGGTTGTAATTCAACTTGTGATTGCTGCTCTTGAGGCGAAGCATGCCTAAAAGGTCAACATCGGCAGAACCTGAAGCAACAACGCGGTCAACAATTGTGTTTCGTTTAATCAGATTGTTTTCGAGTAAAACGTTCGTAACACGTATGTCTCCGTGAACATCATCATAGTAGGTACCGTAACCGTAAGAGTCGTAGCTATAATTGGTTGCTGCCGAAATTTTATCGTCGAGCACCCAGGTCGAAGGATCATAAGCCCTGATGGTAGGCGGTAAAAGCAGCACTGACGCCATTACAGGATATTGTGCACCATACAGACCCTGTACGTACTCATTGGCATTACTGAGAGCCATATTGTCCTGACTGCTGTGGCTGTACACGATGTTGGTTTTGAATTTGATAAACTTAACATCCATTGTATTGCTGATACGGGCTGTGAAACGGTCGAAGTTAGGACCGGCGCCTTCCATAGTACCTTTCTGGCTAAAGTAGTCGAGACCGATGTTGTAAGTGTTGTTAGCTCCACCACCCGACATATTGATGTTGTGATTCTGACGAATACCTGTTTTGAACGCCTCATTGTACCAGTTGGTGTTTACCTGGTCCGGATCAATGTATTTCGGGCTTGCCGGATTGTAACCTGCAGGAACATCCATTTCACTGTTGGAATATGCCATGTTGACGTACTGACCATACTGGTAAGAATCCATCACATTATAAACACCTTTCTGTACCTGGTCAAAACCGGTATAGCCACTGTAGTCTATCTTCATCGCCTGGTTCTTCTTACCCTGCTTTGTGGTGATGATAACCACACCGTTAGCAGCACGCGAACCGTAAATGGCGGCAGCAGAAGCATCCTTCAGTACCTGAAGTGTTTCGATGTCATTTGGCGAAAAGTCGCGAATTGTCGTTCCCATTGGCACTCCATCGATAATGTAGAGTGGCGCGGTGCTTCCAAATGAACCGATACCACGGATACGTACTGTAGGGTCGGCTCCCGGTTGTCCGTCGGATGTAATCTGAACACCGGCCACTTTACCTTCGAGCATCGTTGAGATGTTTGAGTGAGATACTTTTTTCATCTCTTCCGTGTTGACAATAGCAACCGAACCAGTCAGGTCAACTTTGCGTTGTGTACCGTAACCGATTACAACCACCTGGTCAAGTTCTTTTACATCCGATTCCAGTGTGATGGTGCCTATTTCAGTTTTACCTCCAACGGTTATTTCTAAAGTTTTGTATCCAAGGAAAGATACATTCAGCGTAGCATCTGAAGGAACAGTAAGAGTAAAGTTACCATCAAGGTTGCTTATTGTACCATTGCTCGTTCCTTTTTGTTTTACAGTCGCACCCGGAAGGGGTTCACCTTTTTCGTCAACGATTTTACCTTTTACTGTTATATTGTCTGCCTGAGCCATTAACTTCAGATTGGTATTACCGTTGCCTGTTGCGTAAATTGCCGGTGTGAAAGCCAGCAATCCCAGCAAGATTAAATATGAATATTTCATGGTTTAAATATTTTTATCTTAATGATTATTCAACAATTACGAGATACGACACCTCTGTTACAAGTGCGCAATTCAAATCATTACTGTCAACCGCCAGGCTTGCATATTTCTGGAAATGCGTTTCGCCATTCGCGTAAGTAACATTGTAGAGTATATCAGCTGTGTTGTTACCATTATTAGTAACAGTGATGATTACTTTAGAACCATTAATGTTCGGGGTGAATGTATCCCAGTTCCAGTCAGATGTTTTGGTGGATGCGGCATAGCTGTTGCCCCATCCGTAGTTGTCCATGCGAACAACCGCATATTCAGTTTTGTCTGCTTTGCGAAGTATTGTACACGGGCTGTGCCAGTTAGCCAGATTGTCGGAGTAGCAGTACATGGTAATTCTCTTACTTGCACCAGGCTCTACTTTATAATCGGAGGAGAATGCAGTCCACCAGGCAGTAGAGAGATCGGTAGCGCCTACCTGACCAATACCTTTAACCAGAGTAACCGGGCAGGTTGTAGTTACTGTTTTTGTTGCACCGGTATAGGTTATGGTTACAGCCTGAGTACCTGTGGCTGCCGGTATCTTGCCAAATTTAAGGGTTTCATTTGGCAGTACAGCTTTTGAACCGTCCGAATAAGTTCCTGTTACGACAATTCCTTTTGTGCTGAAAAGAATCGGGTGGCTGTTGAAGTAATAGTATTTGGTTATGTCCGGCATCGTAGTTACCTCCATACTTACAACAGGATTAGTTACTTCCAGCGTGTAGAAGGTAGATATTGCTTTGCAGTAAGCGCCTTGTTTTGTTTTATTATATGCTACTACAACGGTCTTCTTGCCGAGCGTATTCATATCAGGTATAACGTTAAAAGAAATATCAACAGAGTCAACTTGCTTTGAAGAGCCATCTGCAAAGGTAACAGTAGCTTTTGCATCGCCCCAGAAGTTTTGATTGCCCAGCTCGACGAAAGCAGGTGTTCCTTCCACAGCGATAGAAACCGGATTAACATCTTCAACTACAGTAACTTTAGAAGGAATAAGATATGCCTTTTTCATCTCAAAATGACTTCCGTCGGCAATCAGGAAAGCCACGATATCTGCAGAGGCAGAAACAGGTTGCTGATAGGTTTCGACCAGTGTTACACCGTTCTTCCCAACGGCTGTGGCTGTTACAAACACATTACCGGTAGCTGAGTGGTCAATTTCGATTGTAACACGGGCACCCTGCATGGTAGCGCGGAAATCGTTCCAGATATCGCCGTCTCCATCCGTGTCGGGATAATTCTGGGTAATCATTTTGCTGTTGTAGGCATAAGTAGGATCTACATTTGCCATTTTACCTCCCCAGCCGTAAGCATCCGAACGGAGAACAAAGTATTCTTTGTAGTCAGCGGCAGTACGATCCGCTATTTCATTGGTTACAGCAAGATTCCAGTTGTTCCAGTTGCCAGCGCCTGAAGAGTGGTTAATAAACTCCATGTGCAATAGCTTGTTTGTGGGAATAGTGAAATAATCAGTGAACGCAGTCCACCAGGCGGCACTGTTATCTTCAGCACCGACTATCGCAGTAGCGATGGCGACGTAAGTAGTGTCACCTGTGTCTGGTCTTGAAGCAGCAATGGAGTCAATCCTTCTCTGAAGGTCTGAGGGCGAATCGATTGAATACATGTCCAACTTCTCGCACCCAACTAAGCCAAATGCTGCAAATACTGCCATGTACAAAGCGCACTTTAATAATTTAGTTGTTTTCATGGGTAAATTAATTGTTTTTTAATGATCAGATGTAACTCCTCCGGTTAAACGGGAATCGTTACATAAATTTATAATTAATTGAATTCATTCTCTTTTTATTGATATTTCCGGGAAGTTAGTCTTGCAACCAACATGCTGATTTAATTTTCTGACAAGTGGTAGTGATTGTGTTTTTCGATCATCCGGCAGTTTGTCTTTACTGCCTTTCCCCTTTAATTCGGAGGTGATGGGATGATATTGTTGCCTGCTTCATCATTTCCGATGTGCAGAAATGAACCTGTCCTATTAGCAAAATCAGCAGCTTTTATTCCTGGTGGACCCTTGTTGGAATCGTCGCCGATTTGCAGATCACATATTTTCGACCCGTCATTCGATGCGAAGCCGAAAAACAAATCTGATAATAATCGCGTAGAATTTCTCATTTAATGTAGTTATTATATTGACTAAATCTATCATGCATTTGTAAGTGAGAAATAAAAAAATCGATTAAAGAAATAATATTACAAACAGACTATATATGAAAAATCACTAAGTTTTTATAAGGTATGATTATATATTATATTTAAATTTTTCAGATTAAAACCTCTTAGACTAAGGATAACTACCTCATACTGTTAATAAACTAAAGAAATTTGGATGAGAACCGCACATATTAAGTGTACAATGAACACTTAATAATTCCTGACAAAAATATACATTATTTTTCTAGTTGGTTTTTTTTTAGATGTGTTATGCAACATATTTCTATGCTATATTTTTATCATTTTGTAAAAAAACAACATGCAATTTATTTATACATTTGATTATCTGACATTTATACATATATTTAAAATCAATAAACTGACAATAATTTTTAATTATTGTCAGTTTATTAGTACTTAATTTCAAATGATTGATCACATAAAAAGGGAGAAAATGTAAAATAAGCATTTTCATTTTCATCCGCATCATTGTCCGCATCCTGATTTATCAAGTGTTTAAGGATAAAAGAATTTGCATTCAATGTATCTACATTACTTTGCTAAAAATCAGTTCATTCGGCAATACAGATTAAATACGTTTTTTTTTGTCGACAATTATAAATGTGCTCCTGCCGGGGACAAGCCTGTATAGGGAATCAGCCTCATCTATAAATGACGACTGATTGAAATATCAGGTTTCCAACTGTCTTACGGCTAGTATACTCCATCTTACGACTAATATGCTTTATCTTCGTAATATCGTATTCTGAAACAACTGTTCAGTTATTCTTTCCCGACAGAAAATAAAAAAAGCTGCCTTATAACAATGTATAAGACAGCTTCGGAATAGTATTACGTGCGGCGCGCGTTTAATACATTTCCTCTATATTCCACACAAAAGCTCTTAACCCGAGCATTTCGGACGATTTATCGAGGTTTTTCAGCGCTTCCATAATTGGTTTTACTTTTGGATCATCTACTACGGTGAGCAAGGCATTGTTCAATGATGGCCAGGCATGATTTCCAAAGTGCGGTTCACCTGATTTGCTTCCCCGACCTTGCACGTTTTCCCAAAATGTAAAGCCACGTACATGGTTTTCATTCAGTATTGCAATGACCTGATCTTTGAAAGCCTGATCGAAAGGAATAAATATCGTTTTCATTTTGTTTTCAAATTAATTGATTAATACGGCTGTTCGTTACCGTGCTGATTGTTTATTTACTTTGGCCAGCTTATGCATTTTTCGTTTCATGCCCATACCAGCTGTGATGGCGTACAGTGAAGGTACAATCACCAAAGTCAGCAAGGTAGATACGGTAAGACCTCCGATTACACTTACAGCCATTGGTTTCCACATTTCGGATCCCTGACTGTTGGATAATGCCATTGGCAACATACCCAGAATGGTGGTCAGTGTGGTCATCACCACAGGGCGCAAACGGGAACGACCGCCTTTTACCACTGCCTGAACGATACCCATTCCACGTTCGCGGTTGAGGTTGATGTAGTCCACAAGCACAATACCATTTTTCACCACTATACCCACCAGCATGATAACTCCGATAACTGACATCATGTTGATTGTCTGACCAGACATGAAAAGCGCCAGTGAAACACCCGAAATACCGAATGGAATAGAGAACATGGTGATAAAAGGATAAACCAGTGACTCGAACTGCGATGCCATTACAATATATACCAGCAGCACGATAATCAGGAGCAGGGTTCCCATATCGGCGAATGATTCCTGCTGATCCTGGTACGAGCCACCTACTTCGAGATAAACATCGCCCGGGATATCCATTTTAGCGATAGCTTCATTAATTGATTTTACAGCTTTGTCCATGGTAGTGCCTGATAGTGTCGAAGCAAGCGTGATGACACGCTGCCGGTTTTTGCGCTCGATGGTAGGCGGTGTAAACCTTTCGACCACTTTACCAAGTTCCTTCAGTCTTACTGCCTGACCCTGAGCGTTGTAGATGAGGATATTTTCGATGGCTTCAATGGACTGGCGATACTTCGGATCATAGGCGATACGGATATTGTATTCTTCCCCGTCTTCGCGGTACAACGAGGCTGTCAAACCGTTGATACGGTTACGCAGATAATTGGAAGCCGTACTGATATTAAGACCATTCAGCGCCAGTTTCTCGCGATCGAAATCGACCTGATATTCGGGCACATAATCCTGACGGCTAATATTAATATTGGCCAGACCGTCAATCTTACCAAGTTCAGTTTTCAAAGTGGCTGCAATTTTATCCGTTTTTGCGAAATCAAAACCATAAATTTCGACGTCGAGCGTAGATTGTCCCCCCATCATATTCATACCCCCTCCGGCAATAACTTTTGATTTCTGAATTTCGGGAATCATTTCCAGATCGCGGCGCAGACTGTCGCAAAGACTAAACATCGATAAGCTCCTGTCTTCGAGTGGTTTCATACCCAGATTCATATTCACGATGTTACTCCCATTCGACTGCAAGGAACCCCATATATTCGAGCTACTTGCCTGCCCTACCGTGTAGTTGACTATTTCAAGAGCAG
>Ga0316603_10000375_pt1 | contig 22844 bp, 20 predicted proteins | sample OWC_soil_day10_n_FD_207649 | JGI IMG/M metagenome (GOLD analysis project Ga0316603, IMG submission 207649) | Wetland soil microbial communities from Old Woman Creek delta, Ohio, United States - OWC_soil_day10_noCT | ecosystem: Environmental > Terrestrial > Soil > Wetlands | place: USA: Ohio... | reverse complement strand
AGCTGTGTGTCATTTTGGCCGCAATTCAAGTCAATATGACACGCTGCCGTTGCCAGGTTGTCGCAATAATATGTCACATTGTCGCTCTACATGTCATTTTGTCGTCCAATAGATCTCAAGAAAAATGGGTGACTGCTTAACCTGCAATCACCCACTTTTTGTCACTCACTACCAGCCCGTCAGGACTCGCCTCTCAGGACTTGCCGTCACAACGTGTCTCTCAGGACCTGCCGTCAGAACATGTCTCTCAAGACTCGCCGTTAGAACGTGCCTCCCAGGACTTGCTTCTTATGCGGATCAACTCCAACCCGTGCATCCGAAATCACGCAAGCGGGGACCCGAGCCCTGATCTCAGACCGGTTCATCCATGCTGGCTCTCCAGCCACCGTTCGGCATCGAGGGCTGCCGCACACCCCGAACCGGCCGCCGTGATCGCCTGTCTGTACATGTTGTCGGCTACGTCTCCTGCAGCAAACACGCCCGGAACATTTGTCTGCGTCGTCTTTCCCTTCGTGAGCAGGTATCCGACGGAGTCCATTTCCAGCTGACCGGTAAAGAGCGATGTGTTCGGCTGATGGCCGATACCCATGAAGACACCATCGGTGTGCATGACGGAGGATTCTCCCGTCTTCACATTCTTCAGCCGGACGCCCGTCACGGTTTTCCGTCCCTCTTCATTCTTCCCGACGATTTCCTCCACGACGGAATTCCAGGCATAGGCGATCTTCGGATTCCTGGCGGCTTTCTCCTGCATGATCTTCGACGCCCGCAGTGCATCGCGCCTGTGCACGATGGTGACTTTTGATGCGAACTTCGTCAGGAACGTCGCCTCCTCGAGTGCCGTGTCGCCACCTCCGATCACGACCACCTCCAGCCCCTTGTAGAAAAATCCGTCGCATGTCGCGCACGCGGAAACGCCATAGCCCATGTACTCTTTTTCCGATGGGAGGCCGAGCAGTTTCGCGGATGCGCCGGTCGCCACTATGAGCGCATCGGCTGTGAACTCCTCTTGATCGCACCAGACGCGGAACGGCCGTTTCGACAGATCGACTCTGCTGACATTCTTGAAGAGAGACAGTGCGCCGAAGCGCTGTGCCTGTGCGCGGAAATGCTCCATCAGTTCGGGCCCCATGATCCCCTGGGGGAAACCCGGGAAATTCTCCACCTCCGTCGTTATCGTCAATTGTCCACCCGGCTGTATGCCTTCAATCACGACGGGGCTCAGACCAGCCCTGGCTGTGTAGAGAGCCGCCGTAAGGCCTGCAGGCCCCGAGCCGATAATAATGACCTGATGATGCTGTGACATGAGATTCTCCTGCGTGTGCTTCTGATGCTAATCCAGATCCTCATGCAGGTGCTGATACTGATGCCGCCGATCTGAATGTTGCTGGTATCGACAGAGCACCTCGCTTTTTCACGCGCACCTCGTGCGCATTTCACCTGTATCGATGCTGCAGCCGCCCGTGCCGGCACTGTTGCCGCCGCGGACATCATCTTCCGAGCACGTGTCCGGCCTTCACATCGTCACCATATTCCGGTCGATGGTCATTTTATCACGATGTTCCGGTCGATGTTCATTTAGTCACGATGTTCATTGCTCTGCTGGCTGCAGTACCTTCTTATGAGATGCAGGATCGGACGCCGCAGGGTCAACGCACTCCGGTCATGACTTCTGCGCGGAAATGTTCCGGCGCAGTCCCTCGATGCCGGTCCGTTGCAGCGGACTCCCCTGGAAGCGTTTGTTGAATGCGGTCTCATCCAGATCCATGAGCATCGCAGTGTCGGGCTGTACCATACCTTCGCGCGGCTGGAATGCCGGTTCTGACGTCTCCGTGCTGTGCTTCGTGTTCCACGGGCAGACATCCTGACAGATATCGCAGCCGAATATCCACCCTTCCAGCCGGTGTTCAAACTCTGCCGGCAGTGCTCCACGGTGTTCGATTGTAAGATATGCGATACACCGCCGCGCATCCACGACATACGGCTCCACAATCGCAGCAGTCGGACAGGCCTCAATGCAGCGTGTGCATGTTCCACAGCGGTCGACCGCCGCTTCGTCCGGCTCGAACGCGGCAGTGGTCAGCACTACGCCAAGGAAGACCCAGGAACCGTGATCCGTCGTGATGACGGTCGCGTGCTTCCCCAGCCACCCGATTCCAGCCCGCTGCGCCCAGGCTTTTTCCAAAACCGGCCCCGTGTCCACGTACCACCGCGACGACGATCCCGGGACGCGTTCGGCCAGCCACCGGCACAACTCTGCGAGCCTCGGCCCCATGACGTCATGGTAGTCGTCGCCCCATGCGTAGCGGGAGACTTTCCCTTCGCCGGCCGGATGCTGTGCACCTGTGTAGTAATTCATGGCAACGACGATCACCGAGCGCACACCGGGAAGGACCCGTCCGGGATCCATACGCTCCTGCGCCCGTCGCGCCATCCATCCCATTGTTCCGGCGAATCCGTTGGCGAGCCATGTCTCCAGCCGGGCTCCCTCAGTGGCCAGCGATTCCGCGCGCGCAATGCCGACATGCGTGAACCCCAGACGCCTGGCCTCGGCCTTCAGATCCTCCGCGTGATTATGTTTGCTGGTCATGCCTCGTCCCGGGAAGACGGATCCACACCGCGCCATCATCCACTTCCGTCACGTAGAGCTGCAGTTTCCCGCCGCCCCGCGTCGCTTCGCCCGTCTCCAGCGAATAGGTCCAGCCGGGCAAAGGACAGGAGATTGTGAGACCGTTTCGTTCAGAGAACGACCTGTTCTCCGACGCGGTACCCTTTTTGTTCATGGGTTACATGCGCGGCAACGACCTCTGGATCGTGTTCGAAGAACAACACCCAGTTCTCCTCCACGGCCCGCTTCAGGATGCGCCGCTTCTCTTCGAGTGTCACCAGGGGCCTCAGATCGTATCCCATGATCCAGGGAAGCTGGACGTGTGTCCGGAAGGGCACCACATCGGCACAGTAGAGCAGCGTGGTGCGCCCATCGGAGATCAGCGGGCATTGCATGGCTGTGGTGTGACCGTACATGGTGAGCAGCCTGATGCCGGGGAGGATCTCCCCCTCGCCGTCGAGGAGTTCCAGCCGCTGCTCCTCCATAAGCGGATTGTACTGCTCGCTCAGAAAGCTGGCCCGGTCCCGTTCCGTGGCCCGTGCGGCAGCATTCCAGTGCGCGGACTGGACGTAGTAGCGTGCATTGGGGAACGTCGGGCGTAACACGCCGTCAGTCTCACGCGTTGCACCACCCGCATGATCAAAATGCAGATGCGTCAGAATGACATCGGTGACCTGTTCCGGGGTGACTCCCTCCCGTGCGAGGGAAGAAAGGAGATCGGACCGTGTGTGGTCTAGTTTGAAGATCTCGGTCCGTTTCGGGTCGCGGCTTTCGCCATTGCCTGTGTCGACGAGAATCGTCCGCCCGGCGCCTCTCAGCAGGAGCGCACGCGCGGCCAACGTCACCCTGTTCCGGTCGTCTGCGGGATGGTGTTTCTCCCAGAGTGGTTTCGGAACGACCCCGAACATCGCTCCTCCGTCGAGGGCAAATGTCCCTGTCTCTATACTCCGCGCGTCATACGGTCCGATGTGCACGCCGGTTCTCCTGATCTCTTCCACTGCAAACAAAGAGGCCGGCACCACCTTCCATGCCCTGGATGGGTGAACACCGGCCCTGGTGACTCTGCGGACATCGCCGCGAGTGATCAGCCCTTGCGGAAATGCGATGTGGATGCGCTGAGCTCGGCGAACTCCTTTGTCGGGTGGATTTCCTTAGCCCGCGCCATGAGAACTTCTTCTGATTCGACACGGTCCGGATCAGGCACGCAGCAGTCAACGGGGCAGACCGCCGCACACTGTTCCTGGTCGAAATGGCCCACGCATTCCGTGCACTTCTCGGGGACAATATAGTAGAAATCGTTTGACAATGCATCGAACATCTGACCATTCAGCTCATACTGCACGCCACCGGCATAGATCGCCGTATTGGGGCATTCCGGTTCGCACGCGCCACAGTTGATGCATTCTTCGGTGATCATCGTTGCCATGAGAATCTTCCTCCGTAATTGATCATATGAAACTGAGATTGCCTGGAGTACCAGAAACGTAACCAAAACAAGCCCCAATTGCAACATCCCGTGGGGGACCTATGCAATAGTAAAGTAGCGCGCTTCGGGATGATGCACGATTATCGCATTTGTGCTCTGCTCGGGATCGAGAGAAAACTCATCGGTCAGCGTTACACCAATACGGTTCCCGTCCAGCAGGCCGAAGAGCTTGGTCTGGTCTTCAAGGTTCGGGCACGCAGGATAGCCAAAGCTGTATCGTGATCCCTGGTAGCCCTGCGCAAAAAGTCTCCGGATGTCCGCTGCATCTTTGCCGGCTATGCCCAATTCTTCCCGGATCCGTTTGTGCCAGAGCTCGGCAAGGGCCTCAGCAGATTCCACGCTCAGTCCGTGGAAGTACAGGTACTCCGCGTACGCATTGGAACGGAAGAGCTCGGCAGAGTGCTCAGACGCCCGTTTGCCCATCGTCACCAGTTGCATGGCCACGACATCCATGCGTCCGGATGCGCGCGATGCAAAATAGTCAGCCAGACAGAGATGGCGGTCTCCCTTCTGACGCGGGAATGTGAACCGCATGCGCTCGGTTCGCTGATCGTCTTCATAGAGGATCAGGTCATTCTCCTCCGACTGGCAAGGGAAGTACCCGTACACCGCCCGGGGCTGAAGGAGGTGCTCCGCTCTGCAGTGTTCCTTCAGCCGCTTCAGTTCGGGATAGACGGTGGTCTTCAGCAGTTCGCGGTAGGCCTCTTCTGAAAGCTTTCCTTTTCGCACCTGCCACTGTCCACGAATGAGCGCGACTTCATTGACATAAGGGAACACGTCGTCCAGGGCGATGTCATCGCACACACGCACTCCCCAGAACGGCGGCACGGGAACAGGGACATCTGTCCGCACAGCCGAACGGAGCAGGGGGTTTGGGGACCCGGCTGCAGGTTCCTTCTGTGCTTGCTCTAGCGTTGCAACGGTCGGAGCAGGGTCTCCAGACGGTGGTGCAGGTGTGTCCTTGTGCCGCGCATCCTCGCGCCGCGCAAGTGCGATCTTGGCCTCGGTCCCTGTCAGCCGATCCTCTTCATCCTCGGCAGACGGAGCCTCCACTTCGAGCGCCCCTGTGATGATCTGTTCCATATAGCGCAGTCCGTCGAAGGCATCGTTGGCGTAGAGCACGGGCCCCTGGTACACTGCGCGGAGATCCTCTTCCACATACCGCCGGGTGAGCGCCGCGCCGCCGAGTATGACCGGGAGCGTGATGTTTCGCTCGCTCATGACCTCCAGGTTCTCCTTCATGATCAGCGTCGACTTCACGAGCAGCCCGCTCATCCCGAGGGCATGCGCGTGGTGTTCCGCGGCGGCCTGGACCATTGTCTCAATCGGACATTTTATGCCCAGGTTCACTACCCGATAGCCGTTGTTCGTGAGGATGATATCCACAAGATTCTTGCCGATATCGTGCACATCCCCCTTGACGGTCGCAAGGACCATGGTACCTTTTGCGGTCGTCACGGCTTTGTCCATGAACTGCTCAAGGTAGGCGACGGCGCTTTTCATGACCTCGGCCGATTGCAGCACAAACGGCAGCTGCATCTGGCCGCTGCCGAACAGCTCTCCGACCACTTTCATTCCGCCCAGCAGAATCGTGTTGATGATGTCCAGTGCGGCATGCGAACGGAGGGCTTCATCCAGGTCAGCCTGCAGTCCGACCTTGTCCCCGTCGATAATCCGCTGCCGCAGACGGTCTTCGACAGGTGCGCTCGCAGCCACCGCCTCCTTTTTCTGCGTGGCGTGCGTCGCATAGTACGCCATCAGCTCGGTGAGCGGATCATACACCTGCTTCCGTGTCTTCGGGGAGTCACTCATGCCGGCACCTCCTCGAACTTCCGTTCATCGAAAATCAGCTGGCGGCAGAGCTCTCTCCCCCGTTCATCGATCTTGTACAGCGGCATGATCTTCCCCGCGTGGACGATCGCCATGTCAAGTCCCGTCTCGATCGCATAGTGCAGGAACACGCTGTTCAGCACGTGACGCACCGCCGGCGCGAGTCCGAACGAAATATTGCTGACGCCCAGCAGTGTCTTGACCCCGGGAAGTTCTTTCTTGACCCGCCGGATGGCTTCGAGAGTCTCGATGCCGGCGCGGCGGAACTCCTCGTCGCCGGAGCCGAGCGTGAATGTCAGCATGTCGAAAATCAGATCATGCGGTTTCATGCCATACCGCTGCACGGCGATGTCGTGGATCCGGCGGGCGATGGCAACTTTCCTGTCTGCGGTCTTGGCCATCCCCTCTTCATCGATGGTCAGCGCAATCACCGCCGCGCCGTACGCCTTGCACAGGGGGAGGATGGCCTTGATGCGTTCCTCGCCGTCCTCGAGGTTGATCGAGTTGATGATTGCCTTGCCGCCGCAATGCTGCAGCGCTTCCTCGATCACCGGCGCTTCCGTGGAATCAATCACGATCGGAAGGGGAACCTGCGTGTTGAACCGGGTGATGATCTCACGCATATCCCGCCGTTCATCCCGGCCGACATACGCGGCGCACACATCCACCATGTCGGCACCCTCTTTCACCGCTTCCTTCCCCATCGCCACAATCCCCTCCCAGTCCTCCCGTGCCAGGAGATCTCTGAACTGCTTGCTGCCGTTGGCATTGGTCCGTTCGCCTACCAGCACGGGCGGAGGATCGACCTGGAAGCCCGAATACTGATAGAGACTGGATGCAGCCGGCGTGAATTCCGGTGTGCGCTGCATGGGAGCAAGACCTCCCACGGAGGCAACGAGCTGGCGGATGTGCTCCGGTGTCGTCCCGCAACATCCGCCGACGACCTGGACGCCGAGATCCTTGACAAAGTGTGTCAGTGAGAAAGTGAACTCCTGCGGCGTCAGGTGGTAATGCGCATGCCCGCCGATGTTTTCCGGAATACCGGCATTGGGCATGATGAACAGGGGTTTGGGACATGAGCCGGCGAGCGTCCTGATGTGTTCGGACATTTCCTTCGGACCCGTCGCGCAGTTCATGCCGATCACGTCGATATCATATGGCTCGAGCGTCACCAGAGCCGCGCCGATCTCCGTGCCGAGCAGGAGTGTGCCCATGGACTCCACGGTCACCGAAACAATGACCGGCACCCGCCGGCGCGCTTCGGCAAAGTACGAGAACACTCCGAACAGGGCCGCTTTGGCCTGGAGCATGTCCTGGCACGTTTCGATGCAGAGCAGGTCCGCCCCCCCTTCGACAAGCCCGCGGGCCTGGACGGCATACGCATCTGCCATGGCGCGGAATGTGATGTGTCCCAGCGAGGGGAGCTTCGTGGTCGGACCCATCGAGCCCGCCACGAAGCGCGGATGGGCCGGCTGTGAGTAGGCGAGCGCTATCTCCCTTGCGATCCTGGCGCCTGCAAACGAGAGCTCGTAGGAACGTTCCGCCAGGCCATATTCCGCAAGCACGATGGATGACGAACCGAAGCTGTTCGTCTCAATGACGTCACACCCGGCGTCCAGGTAGTCGCGGTGGACATTCTCCACAGCGGACGGCTTCGCGATCACAAGGATCTCATTGCAGCCGTTCAACTGCTCCCCGCCGAAATCATCGGCCGTCAGATTCTGACCCTGCAGATGCGTGCCGGTCGCCCCGTCGAACACCAGCACCTTCTCGCGGAGCATCTCCTGGAATGATCGCATAGGATCTCCTACGGCATCCTGAGTTTCGTGGCGTAGTACTGTGCCATCATTGTGCGGACCACCTCTGCTGCGGGGAGGAGGTCACGGACAAGGCCCGCACTCTGTCCGGCTTCAAACATCCCTTCCTCAAGGTTTCCCTCGAAGATCCCCATCCGTTCGCGCTTTTCGCCGAGGAGCGCTTCGAGCTCGGCCCGGTCAGCACCTCTGCGTTCAGCCTCCTGTGCCCTTTTGGCGAAGGGCGTCTTCAACAAGCGGACCGGCATCATGCCTTTGAGCGTGAACACGGTATCCCCGTCGCGGGCTTCGAGCACGAGCTGCTTGTACCGTTCGTGTGCGGCAGATTCCACGGTCGCCGCGAAACGGGTGCCCACCTGCACCCCCTCGGCACCCAATGCGAACGCCGCAGCCATTCCGCGTCCATCCGCAATCCCGCCTGCCGCGATCACCGGGATGGACACTGCATCCACAACCTGGGGGACGAGCGCGAGCGTGGTGATCTCATCGACGCCATTGTGCCCCCCCGCTTCAAAACCCTCCGCAACAACAGCATCACATCCCGCCTCCGCTGCTTTGCGGGCATGTTTCACAGCCGCGACGAGGTGGATGACGATGCACCCGGCAGCTTTCAATCGAGAGGTGAATGTCACCGGATGACCCGACGAGGTGATCACGATGCGCACACCTTCGTCCGTGCACACCGCAATCAGCTCTGCTGCATCGCGCCGCGCAAGCGGGATGTTCACGCCAAACGAACCCTCTGTACCGGCCTTCACCTTCCGTATCTGCTCGCGCAACAGGTCGGGCTTCATTGAGCCGGCACCGAGCACGCCGAGTCCGCCGGCCTGTGAAACAGCAACGGCGAGCTTTGCGCCCGCCGTCCATACCATCCCTGCCTGGATGATCGGGTACTGGATGCCCAGCAGCCGGGTAACGCGCGTTGAAAGCGGAGGGGGTGTGTCGCTTGTCATGAATGATCCGAGCGCCCTGCTAATTGCTGCCAAACAGCTCCGGGATGACAGCCGTGACACCGGTGAGCGAATACACGGCACTCCCGGGCTCCGTGGGTTGCAGACGCAGGAGGTGATCGCCGAATGCTTTGTTGCGGACAACGTTGTAGAGGCGCGGCCGGTCCAGCACAACCACGCTCTGCGATCCCCGGGCGGCCCGCACATCCCGTCCGGCATTCGCACGCGTCAGCGCAACGCCGTCCTGCTCGACAATGACGTTGCCCGCGCCGGATTCACCTGGCGCCAGGACAAGGTTGGCCTCGATGCCGCTGTAGCGTACCATGACATGACCCGGATGCGAGACGGGTCCCTGATAGCTCATGCATTCCCGCTCATTCAACCAGGCCCCGTCAAAGTACAGACGGCCGTCAATGTAGATCCCCGGATCGTTGTAGTCAATCACAGACTCAGGGGCAAGACCTTCGACGTTGCCCACGCTCCCCCGCAGATAGCCGGCAAGAATCTCCGGCGTGGCGCGGTAGCAGACGGCTCCCGGCCGGTCGGTTTCGCGGATCGGCGTCGTGAGGTCCGGCAGGTCTTCAAGAGGACTGGCTTCGTAGAGGAGACTTTGCAGCGCACGCTCGAATGAACCGTACCCGCCCTCTCCCACATTCTGACACCTGATGAATCCATCCTTGTCCACCAGATGCTTGGTCGGCCAGTACCGGTTGCCATACATGGACCAGACTAGCTGTGCATTGTCCATCATGACCGGATACGTGATGCCGAGCCGCCCGATGGCATCCTGCACATGCTCGACCTTGGAGCCGAACTGAAATTTGGGCGTGTGAATCCCCACGACCACGAGCCCCATCGGGCTGTACTTGGCATACCAGTCCAGCAGATACGGAAGTGAGCGCTGGGAAGCGGTGTCGGCATAGTCCCAGAAGTCCAGGAGGACGATCCGCCCCCGGAGGTCGCTGAGAAACACCGGCGTGCCATTCAGCCAGTAGTCTCCAAACAATTCGCGCGCCTGCATCCGGCGCGGCAGTATTTCCTGGATGGTCATAGTCGAAAAAAATATACCCATTCGGATTCTGAATTGCAACCAAGGCACACGAGCCCGAAATGCCGGAGATGTTGAGCTGGAACGAGTTACGGCCGCCGCCTTGCATGAACCGCAGGTGGGGAAAAACGGCAAGAGTGAAAAGGAACGATGGGATGAGGCGCGAAGGGAGCAGGAGCGCGGAGAAGAAAAACGGAGGTGATGCGAGGTGAGGTGAGGAGGAGAGATGTGAAGTGAGGAGCAGAAAGGTGAAGTGAGGTGGGTCAGAGGAGCCTGTCGGCGAGGAGCTTGAGCGTCGTGAGGATCACCATGACGATGAACACCGGGCGTATGAACCGCACTCCCCTCTTCACCACCATCCCCGATCCGAGGCGCGCACCGATAATCTGTCCGACAGCCATCACCGCACCCGGCGCCCAGAGGATGTTCCCACCGATGGCAAACACGAGAAGCGAGACGATGTTGCTCGTGAAGTTCATGACCTTTGTGTACCCTGTCGCGCGGGTGAGCGTGAAGCCGAGTCCAAGCACGAACGCCATCGCCCAGAACGTCCCGACACCCGGTCCGAAGAAGCCATCGTAAAACCCGAGGCCCAAACCCAGGAGGACATAGAACAGCATCCGCGCAAGCCTGGGATGTGTCTGAATGGCACCGAGGTCCGGAGTGAGAAGCATGAGCACGGCAATCGCCAGGAGGAGGAAGGGGATCACTACGTTGAGCAGGCCGGGGTCCATCTGCTGCACAGCAATCGTGCCCAGGGCGCTTCCGATGAGCGTGAACAGAATGCCGGCCCATGCGTCATCAAGCGGCACCACTTCTTTGCGCACATAATGGTAGGCAGCGGTGAAGCTGCCGAAGCTTGCCTGGAACTTGTTCGTGCCCAGCACCATCTGCGGAGGGACGCCGATGCCGAGCAGAATCGGAATGGTCACCATCCCCCCGCCGCCGGCAATCGCATCGATCCAGCCCGCAAGCATCCCCCCGGCAAACAGGAGGGGATACATCCACGGTGTGACCTCAAACGTCATCGTGTACGGTCGATTCTCCTTCCGTCAATCACCACAACGAATTCCCCCTTGAGTTCCTTCGTACCGAGTGTCCGGTAGAGCCCGGCCGGAGTGTCGTGGTAGATGTGTTCATCAGGAAGTGTGAGATTGAAGGCAAGACAGCACCGCCGGGTTTCCCCGAAGGTGTCTGCAAGATCGCGCAGGAGGGAGGAAAGACGATACGGCGTCTCCATGAGGATAATTGTCCGCTGTTCCTGCTGGAGCTGCCGCAGCTCGGCCCTCCGCCGTTCTTTTTTCGGGGAGAGCCAGCCATAATAGATGAACTGGTCGATCGCAAAGCCAGACACTGTCAGTGCCGGCAGAAGCGACGAGGCCCCGGGAACAGGGACGATGCGGACCTGCTGCTCTATGGCTTTCCGGACCAGCAGCTGGCCGGGATCGGAAAAGACAGGAGTACCGCAGTCGGAGATGACGGCCACATTCTTGCCGGAACGGAGCAGTTCCAGAATCGCCTGCGTGGCCGCAGTTTCGTTGTGCTCGTTCAGCGTCTCAAGAGGTTTGCTCACCTGGTAATGCCGCAGGAGGCGCTCCCCTTCTTTCCTCTCCTCGCACACAACAATGTCCACCGAGCGGAGTACAGACAGACCCCGGATAGTCATGTCATCTGCGTTGCCGATCGGGGTCGCGACAAGGTACAGCACTCCCGCCATTTACGCCTCCCGATCCCGTCGTTCCTCCCAGCTCTCCCACGCCGTCAGGAGGAGCGCTGTCGCGGGAACTGCAATCAGCATGCCGAGGAATCCCAGGAAGTACGCGAAGACCAGAAGGCTCAGGATGAGTACGACGGGGTGCAGCCCGACCTTCGGGCCAATGATCTTCGGCCCGAGCACTGTGGCTTCAAGGAGTTTCTGACCGAGGTAAAGAACCACAACGCCAATCACCTTGGGCACCACGGGGCCGCCGCTGAAAAGCGCAACAAGCGAAGCTACAACCAGGCTGACCAGGAGTCCGACGTAGGGAATGAAATTCAGGACGCTGGTCATGAGTCCCAGGACGAGCGCATACTGCACGCCGATCAACCAGAGAACGGTCATGGAGAGCGTCCCCTGTATCAGGGCAACCACAACGGCCCCGCGGAAGTACCGTCCCAGCACTCCGTCAATCCGATCAACGATTTTGCGCACGGGCGCCTTATGGTCGCGTGAAAAGATCCTGTAGAATCTCTCGCCAATCTCCGGGAAATCCTTGAGGATGTAGAAGACGAGAAACGGAATAATCACGACGTTGACGATCTGAAGTGCGATTTCGGTCACTCCGCTCAGTAAGCCAAGGACGCCGTCGATCACGCTCTTGAACACTTCTTCGAGGCGCGGAACCAGTTCCGTCGTCAGCATCTGGCGCGCACTGTCGGCAGGAAGCCCGACCGACTCGAGCGCAGTCGCGAACGCACCTGAATCCAGCCATGCCGTAACCTGGGAGACGAGCGACCGGATCACATTGAGAATGCCTTCGAACTGTACGAGCAGCACCGGGAAAAGGTAGATCATGGCGCCTGTGAAGGCGCCAACGAAGGCCACGACGAGCAGCAGGCTCCCTGCCCAGCGGGGTAAGCCGCGTTTGGCCAGACGCGTGACGAGCGGATTGAGCAGGTACGCAAGCAGATAGGCTATCAGAAACGGGACGAGAATTCCGAAGAGGGACACGAACACCCAGAGAGCCACCAGCAGGAGCGTCAGCACGATGACCCGGCTGATCAGTGTGTGGCTGCGCCAGGGGTAAAGGAGGAACACCACAACCGCACCGATGACGAACGGCGACATCACCGACTGCACGGTGATGCCGACAGCGATCAATGCGAGGACGCCGATGAGCGGGAGGAAGAACCCCGAGAGCGACGCCGGACCTTCGGGCAGCGACTGGCCCGGATATGGAGATGGAGGGATTTCCGGTGCGGAAGTTCCGGGGTGTGACGGCAGGAAGGGCCGCCCGGAGCCGTCATGCTGCGATGCAGGGTCCGGCGGACTGGATGCCGTGGGCTGCACAGGCGGTCCCGCCGATGCATGGGCCCGTTTGGACCGTTGAGTCGCCGGGGCCGGAGGAGTCGGACGATCTGCGCGCCGTCTGGACACGCTCACCTCCCTGTGTGCCCGAAACCGCCGGCGCCACGTGCAGTGGTCTCCAGCGCATCCTGCTCTTCCCACTCCGCCCGGGCGTACGGCGCAATGATCATCTGCGCAATGCGGTCTCCACGGCCTACGCGAAAGGGCTCCTTCCCGAAGTTCGTGAGGATGATCCGAACCTCGCCGCGGTAGTCAGAGTCGATCGTGCCGGGAGAATTCAGAATGCCGACCTGGTGTTTGATGGCAAGACCGCTCCGCGGCCGCACCTGCGCTTCATAGCCAGGAGGCACTGCGATCGCAAAGCCGGTGGGGACGAGAACCGTCTCCCCGGGGGGAATCACGAGATCTCCCTCCACGGCTGCCCGTATGTCCATCCCGGCTGAACCATCCGTCGCATAGGATGGCAGCGGGATGTCTGCTGTCGAGGCTGTGAGCCGTGTGATGCCGATTTTCACGCGGTGGCAGGCTCCTGAATGTGCTTTGCGAATTCCTCCGGAAACCGTTTGATCATGCTCTGCACGGGCCATGCGGCGGCATCCCCCAGAGCGCAGATGGTGTTCCCTTCGATGTTGTTCGCAACATCGAGGAGCAACTCGAGATCCGCCTGTGTTGCCTCATTCCTGCAAAACCGGTTGAGGATCTTTTCCATCCAGCCGGTGCCTTCGCGGCAGGGGGTACACTGTCCGCATGACTCATGATGGTAGAAATGCGCAATCCGCGCGAGGACTCTGACGAGGTCGGTGTCTTCATCCATCACAATGAGCCCCGCGGTGCCGACGGAGGAACCCGCGGTCTTGAGGCTCTCCGCATCCATACAGACTCCGTCAAGCGCCTCGCCGCGGAGGACCATGGTGGACGACCCTCCCGGAATCACCGCCTTGATCCGCTTGTTGCCGGTCACGCCGCCGGCATAGTTGTTGATGATATCCAGGAGCGGAACCCCCGTGGGCATCTCAAACACGCCGGGCTTGTTGACGTGGCCGCTGACGCCGACCAGGATCGGGCCGGGATGTTTCTCGGCACCGATCTTGGCATATGCCTCCGCGCCGATTCGCAAAATCACCGGGACGTTGGCAATGGTCTCGACGTTGTTGATGGTCGTCGGGCATCCCCAGAGTCCGTTCTGCGCCGGAAACGGCGGCTTGACGCGGGGGTACCCCCGCAGCCCTTCGAGCGAATTCATGAGCGACGACTCCTCGCCGCAAATGTACGCGCCGGCACCCCGGTGGATATACAGATCCGTCCCGAATCCGGAACCGAGAATATTCTTCCCGATGTAGCCGTGCGCATACGCGTCATCGACGGCTTTCTGCATCATGTCGATCCACGGCTTGTATTCGCCCCGGATGTACAGATAGGCGGTCGTGATCCCCATCGCGTAACAGGCGATCATCGCACCTTCAAGAAGAAGATGGGGGTTGAATTCGAAGATCTGGCGGTCTTTGAATGTCCCCGGTTCGCTCTCGTCTCCGTTGATGCAGAGGTATTTGGGCTTCGCAGAGTCCTTCGGCATGAAGGTCCACTTCAGCCCTGTCGGAAAACAGGCACCGCCCCGGCCGCGAAGGTTGGACCGCTTGACCTCATCGGTGACAGCCGCAGGGGGTTTGCCCAGCGCAGACTTGAGCGCGGCGTAGCCGCCATGGGCTTCATACACATCGATGCGATGGAGATCGGGAATCGGTGGGAGCAGGAGGGGTTCCATGCTAGCGCAGCTCCTTCAGAACCTTGTCCACCCCTTCGGTGTCCAGGTTCTCGTAGTACCGGTCACCGATCTGCATGACCGGGGCGGTGCCGCAGGAACCCAGGCATTCGGCTTCGACGAGCGTGAACCGCTGGTCCGGCGTGGTCTCCCCCACCTTGATCTGCAGGCGCTCTTCGATATGTCGAAGAATCCGCTCACTGTTGCGCAGCATGCACGAGACATTTGTGCAGACTTCTATCTTATGCCTGCCGACCGGTTTGCGGTTGAACATGGTATAAAACGACACCACGCCATACACGTGGTTTTCGGGGATTTCCAGAATACCCGCGATATACCGCATCCCCTCTTCAGAAATCCAGCCATGTTCTCCCTGCCACATCCAGAGCGCCTCGAGGACGACGGACTGGGGGTGGGGATACCGTTTCTTGAGTTCTTCAATGCGCCGGAGACTTGCTTCCGACAGCCGTGCAGGATGTTGTGGAGCGCTCATAGGACCTTGTTGTGGACAGATGTGTCCGTCCTTCACGCAATCGCCGCGAAGGACGGACCGGACTACTTGTCGGCTTCACCCATGACGGGATCGAGACTGCCGATCACCGCAACGATATCGGAGATCATCCCTCCCTTGAGCATGATCGGAAGGGCCGAGAGATTGCACGTCGACGGAGAGCGGATCTTCATCCGCCACGGGTGGCCCGTGCCGTCGGACACAATGTAAAATCCCAGTTCCCCTTTGGACGATTCCACGCCGAGGTAGGCTTCCCCTATCGGCGGGTCTATGCCGAGGTTGATCAGCATGAAATCGTGGATCAACTCTTCCATCCTGGTGTACGTTTTTTCCTTCGCCGGCAGCACCCGTTTCGTCTCAAATGCGTTGTACGGCCCCTCAGGGAGTTTCTCCAGGGCCTGACGGAGGATGCCCGCACTCTCCCGCATCTCGGCGATCCGAAGGTAGAACCGCGCGAGGGCATCGCTCTCCGTGAACGTGATGACGGAGAAGTCCAACTCCGGATAGACGAGGTATGGAACGTCGCGGCGGAGATCGCGCGGGACGCCGGCGGCGCGGAGAAGAGGCCCCGTCAGTCCCCACGCAATCGCATCCTCGCGCGAGATTCTTCCGACATTTTCACACCGGTCGATGAAAATCCGGTTGGTCTGGAGCAACGACTCCACTTCCCGCAATTCCTTCCCGAAACCATCGAGGAATGTGCGCAACATCGCGGAACACTGCAGAGTCCAGTCCTGCTGCAAACCGCCGATGCGTGTGTAGCTCGTGGTAAACCGGGCGCCGCACAGCACGTCATAGATATCCAGAAGCTTCTCCCGCTCACGGAATGTCCAGAGCAGAACGGTCAACGCGCCCACGTCCATCGCCATGCTGCCGGTAGCGACCAGATGTGAAGCGATCCTCGACATCTCACTGACCAGCACGCGGATGTACTTCGCCCTGCGGGGGATCTCAATGCCCGCGAGCTTCTCCACGGCGAGCGCGTACGCGACATTGTTCGAGAGAGGTGAGAGATAATCCAGACGGTCGGTGTGCGGTATGAATTCGTGATACGTGCTCGCCTCCGCGATCTTCTCGTACCCGCGGTGGAGATACCCCAGCTCCGGTACCACGCCCAGGACGGTCTCACCATCCAGCTTAATGAGGAGGCGGAGCACACCATGGGTCGCCGGATGCTGCGGACCCATGTTGAGAATCATGGTGTTCTCCAGCGGATCTTTCAGCTCCACAGTCGTGTCCTGATCTTCCAGGGCAGCAAGTATCTGGCTTCGCCGCGAATCGTCTGATGGTCTGGATGGCACGGATAATTCCGATGGTCGTAGTGGTACGGATCGTCCCCCGTTACCGCCGGGGAAGGGGAAGTGAATCAGGGATCCCCATGAGGGGAAAATCCTTGCGCAACGGATAGTACTCAAACTCTTCGGGCATGTACAGACGGCGCAGGTCCGGATGTCCGGCGAATCGGATGCCAAACATATCGAAGGTCTCCCGCTCGTGCCAGTTCGCGCCCGCCCACACACCCGTGACGGTGGGAACGACGGGGTCCTGTTCGTCTATCCGGACCTTCACTCGCACATACCGCTTGTGCTCGAGCGAGTAGAGGTTGTAGACGACCTCAAACCGCTCCTCGGGCGTATACCGGTCGACCGCGGTGATGTCGATCACCATCGCAAACGCCAGCGCAGGATCCGATTTGAGGGTCTCGCACACGCGTACCAGCGAGTTGACACCGACCCTGATGGTGAGATCTCCCCGGAATTCCTCCGACGAGAGAACTCCGTCAGGGACCAGCGCCTTCACTCTGTCCACAATGGCCTGATTCATGAAGCGGATTCCGGAATAGTGACCTGTTCGTTGCGGGAAGTCCCGCCCCCCGTCTGCTCGCGTTCGATCTTCTTCTGCAATTCGAGGAGGCCATACAGAAGATTCTCGGGACGCGGCGGACAGCCGGCCACAAACACGTCCACCGGGACGAACTGATCGATGCCCTGCACAACCGAGTAGGAGCGGAACATGCCCCCCGAAGAGGCACATGCGCCCATGGAAATCACCCACTTGGGCTCAGGCATCTGATCGTAGATCTTGCGGACAACCTTCGCCATCTTGTAGTTCACCGTTCCGGCCACGAGCAGCACATCGTCTTGCCGCGGCGTGAAGCGCATGACCTCGGAGCCGAAGCGGGCGATGTCGAACCGGGGCGATGCCGTCGCCATCATCTCGATCGCGCAGCAGGAAATCCCCATCGGCATCGGCCACAGCGAATTCTTTCTGGCCCATGCATAGACCTCGTTCAGCTTGGTCGTTATAAACCCGTCCCTCTGAAGGTTTTCCAGTCCCATCACTCCTCCATCCTCAGTACCTGATCCTCATTTGCCACTCTGCAGATCTCAGTTCTCAATTCTCAGCTCTCACTCCTCAGTTCTTAAATCTCAGCTCTGCCTACTCAGTCCTCAAATCTCAGCTCTCACTCCTCAGTCCTCAATTCTCAGGTCTCACTCCCCAGTCCTCAATTCCCAGGTCTTAACTCTCGGTTCTCAGCTGTCAACTGTCGATTTTCCATTTGCAGTTGACGATCACCCGTCCCCTCATTTCCAGTCCATCCCGCCCTTCCTCCATTCATACACCAGCCCGATGACCAGTATGACGAGGAACAGTCCCATACCGATAATCCCCGGAGCTTCCAGTGTGCGGAAGACGACGGCCCACGGGTAGAGAAAGACGATTTCGATATCGAACACAATAAAGAGCATGGCCACAAGGTAGAACTTCACCGAAAAGCGTTCCCGCGCTGTCCGCACGGGTTCCATCCCGCTTTCATAGGTCGACAGCTTTTCCTCGCTTGGCCGGCGGGGGCCGAGCCACCGGTTGATATTCGTGAACACCACACCGGCAACGACGCCGATGATGATCATGATCGCAATAGGGATGTACTGTTCCATCATTCCCAGCTAGCGTAGAGGAAGGAAAGCGTGGTTGTAGGAAGGCAATGTACTCAAAACACGCCAGAATGTCAATGAAACGGGGGGATCGGTTGATACTCAGGATCTGCTGATACTCAGATCTGGTGATACGTAGATCTGCCGATCTCTGATCCGGTGAAGGGCGGTATCCCCGCTCCTTGGAATCAGCTGATCCCCTCGTACATGCTGTCAATCAGATCGGCGTACCGCTCTTCGATGACCTTGCGGCGTACCTTTTGAGTCGGCGTGAGTTCCCCTTCTTCGATAGAGAACTGCTTCTCCAGCAGCGTGAAGCGGCGGACCCGCTCGTAATTCGCGAGATCCTTTTGAATTTTATTGATTTCCTTGTCGACCAGGTCGTTAATCTCAGCGTTCTTCACAAGCTCTGCCACAGAATCATAGGGTATGTTTCTCGAGTCGGCGTATTCCTTCAGGGCATCAAAATCAGGGACGACAAGCGCGGTGAGGAACATCCGGCGGTCACCGATCAGCATGAACTGCTCGATGAACTTGCTGGACAGGAAGAGGTTTTCGATGGGTTGGGGGGCGATGTTCTTCCCACCCGAGCTGACAAACAGGTGTTTCTTCCTGTCGGTAATATGGATAAAGCCCTCGGCGTCGATCGTCCCGATATCGCCGGTGTGCAGCCAGCCCTGCTCGTCTATGGCCTGCCGCGTGGCCTCCTCGTTCTTGTAATAGCCCTTCATGATGTTCGGGCCGCGTGCGAGGATTTCGCCGTCCGGGGCAATCCGTACCTCGACCCCGGGGATCGGATGCCCGACGGCGCCGAACTTGTAGTTCTCAAGCCGATTCACGGAGATCACCGGTGAGCTTTCCGTCAGGCCATACCCTTCGATCACCTTGAATCCCATCGCCTCGAAGAATTCCCCGAACTCCCTGCCAAGGGCGGCGCCGCCGGAAACGAAGAATCGTATCCTTCCGCCGGTCTTCTCACGCAATTTCGCATAGACAAGTTTGTTGGCAATCAGACGCTTGAAGCGGAGGGCGACCGGCACAGACCCTTTCCGCGTAGCCCGCGCATGGAGGCGCCCGACAGCCAGACCCCACATGAAGATCTTTTTGCGCAGAGGCGAGCCGGCATCGACCTGCTTCATCACACGGCTGTAAATTCGTTCAAACAGCCTGGGAACGGTGGTAACGATGGTCGGCCTGACCTGGAGCATGTTTTCGCTCACGGTCTCCACGCTCTCGGCATACGCAATGGTCGCACCGCAGGACATGCCGGTGTAGTAGCCGGCCATCCGTTCGAAGCTGTGGGAGAGCGGCAGGAACGACAGCATGACATCCGATGTCCCGAATTCAATAACCTCAGCAGAGGCGATGACATTGGTCACCAGATTGTGGTGGGTGAGCATCACGCCCTTCGGATTTCCCGTCGTGCCGGATGTGTAAATCAGAGTCAAAAGATCATCCGGTTGAACAGCCTGGATGTTTCTGGCCACCAGTTCCGGGTCCTCTTTGCGAAGTTTCCCACCCATCTCCAGCACGGCGGAGAAGCCGAACGTGCCGGGTTCCGGGATTGGCCCCTTTTCGGTCATCAGGATCACTTTTTCCAGCGTACTGATGTCGGCGTAGACCCTCATCACTTTGTTGAGCTGGAACTGGTTGGAGACGATGGCGACTTTCACGCCTGCATCGTTGAAGATGTACTCGATCTGTTTGGCCGTCATCGTGGGGTAGAGCGGCACGCTCACCGCGCCGAGTGCCGCGATCGCCTGATCGCTGATGACCCACTCCGGCCTGTTTTCAGAGACAATGGCAACACGATCCCCCCGTTCGATGCCGATTGCGGCAAGTCCGAAGGCAAATGCCTCGACTTTCGACCGCAGTTCACTGTAGGTGATCCCTTTGTAGGTCCCTTCAGACTTGTACATCAGAACCGGCCGCGACTCTTTCGCGAATTTTGCGGTCAGTTTCTGGAACATGTCAGGGATCGTGCGGAACTCCACGGCGACTGCCATAGAATGGATTCCTGCTTGTGGGGAGAGAGGGTGGCTAGGCCACAAGTATAGGTGACCACGACTTTAAAAGCAACACCTTCAGACACATTCCACATTGTTTGACTTCCGTTTTTCCTCCTCAGAAGAAAAAAGAACCTCGTCTCTCAAATTTCACTTGACTTATCTTCCCTTAGGTCGTATATTTTCCGCCGTGCTTCCCGGCGCGTTACACAATCGCAGGAAGTAAACGCCGGAAGTTGTTACTGTTCATTGTACTATAGCATACCACTCACACCGGGGCCCACAAACTCTGGGAATCAACATGGTAGTCAGCGATGGACCGCACCAGAACCATATCCCGCGCCCCGGTGATTCATTTTCGTAATAGCGTACTGATTGTAATGATGGCGCGCCCCTGATAGATCGGGACAGGATGTCAGAGGGTGTGTGCACAGTTTGTTCATCACGTTGTGCTAATCCATTTGGAGTTGTTCATGGCGCGCATTGAACCTGTGACCGGATCATCTGTAGATACTCGTGTTCCAGCTGTTCCTCCATCGGTGTTCCCGATGAATGAGGCGGTGATGGATCTGGCGCTGGACTGTCGTGACTACTACGGGGAAAACGAGCTCGCGGCCGATGTGCTGCGATCCAAGTACCTTGCACACAACGAGCAGGGCCCGATGCACCTCTGGGACCGGATTGCCCGCGCAGTTGCATCGGTAGAGACGACGAACCGGGACCAGTGGCAGCGGCGGTTCCTGGAGATGCTGTTTGATTTCACATTTGTTCCTGGCGGGCGCGTGATGCATGGCGCCGGCCGAGAAGATGCCCGGCGGCGTCCCACACTCTCCAACTGTTATGTCATCCCTATCGAAGAAGACAGCCTGGAAGGAATCTACCGCTGTCTGAGTGAATCGGCCATGGTCTACCGGACCGGCGGCGGCGTGGGCACTGATCTCTCCATCCTCCGCCCGGAAGGCGCGCCGGTGAACGCCACCATCGATCATTCGCCGGGCGCAACGGCATTCATGAACCTCTTCAGCGAAAGCACCAACACGGTCTCGCAGGCGGGCCGGCGTGGTGCCCTGATGCTGACCATGCGGGTGGACCACCCCGATATCGAGCGGTTCATCACCATCAAGAATGACCACCGCCGGGTCCACGTCCAGCACGCCAACATCAGCGTCCTGATCACGCATGAATTCATGGACGCCGTCAACCATGACCGCCCGTTTGACCTGCGCTGGAACAGCAAGATCTACCGCACGGTCAATGCCCGCGAACTCTGGTTCAAGATCATCAAGAACGCTCACGCCTCCGCAGAACCGGGGATCATTTTCTGGGACACCATGCGCGACTATCACAATGTCGAGTATGCAAACCCTCTGACGAGCACAAACCCGTGCGGCGAACAGCCCCTCGCTGCCTATACCGCCTGCAACCTGGGCAATATCAACCTGAGCAAATTCGTCGGCCCGGAAGGGCAGTTCGACTATGAGCGCCTTGCCGAAGTGACACGCATCGCAACCCGCTTCATGGACAATATCATTGAATACAACATGGAAAACCATGCGCTGGAGAAGATCCGGAAGGCCGTGGCGTCCGATCGCCGTATCGGACTCGGCATCACCGGACTCGCCGACGCATTGATCCTGATGAAGATCCGGTACGATTCACAGGAAGCGCTGGACGCCACCGAGCAGATGATGCGCACGATCCGCGATGAAGCGTACCGCACGTCGATCGACCTCGCTCGCGAGAAAGGGGCCTTCCCCCTCTTCCAATGGGAAGGGTATTCCCGGAGCAAGTTCGTGCAGACCCTTCCTCCCGATATCAGAGAGGATATTCAGACGTACGGGATCCGCAACAGCACCGTCTTGACAGTACCCCCGGTGGGCACCGGCTCGATCGTTGCACAAACCAGCTCCGGCATCGAACCGGTCTTCTGCACCAGCTACCGCCGGCGCGTCAAGAATCACGACGGCGAGACGTTCTCCGAATACAAAGTACTCCACCCGCTCGTCAAGAAACTGTTCGGAGACGATGAAAGTCTTCCCGATTACGTTGTCACTGCACACGACATCGATCCATATTTCCGCGTGAAGATGCAGGGCGTTATCCAGAAGTATGTGGACAGCAGCATTTCTTCCACGGTCAACCTTGCAGAAGACGTGAGCGTCGAGACGGTCGGCGACATCTACATGACCGCATACAAAGCGGGTCTCAAGGGCATCACGGTGTACCGCGAAGGAAGCCGCGAGGGAATACTTCAGACAGAGGAGTTTGCGAGGAAACAGGCGGCGCCCGAAGCTCCAAAGACCGAGGCACGCGGCCCGAAAGGACCACGCCAGCGCCCCGCCCGCACGCACGGCGTCACCGAACGCGTGAAGACCGGCGAGGGGTATCTCTACGTGACGATCAATGAGGACGATTCCGGGATGTGCGAGATCTTCACGACCATCGGCAAGGCGGGCGGCAACGCCGCGGCCCAGTCCGAGGCGATCTCCCGGCTGATTTCTCTCGCACTTCGCTCCGGGATCGAACCCCGTGAGGTGGTGAAGCAACTCAAGGGAATCTCCGGACCGACGTCAGTCTGGGATGGACAGGGCGGCCAGATTCTCTCCACACCCGATGCAATCGGAAAGGTACTCGAACGGTATCTGGATGAGCGCGACGAGATCATCGCCCTGCGCGCCGCCAAAGTGAAGAAACCAAAAGTGCACGTCGCCCCCGGCCACCACTCCGCAGGCACGGCAAGCCCCGTTGTGAAGACGACATGTCCCGAATGCGGAAGCACGGTGGAACACGTGAGCGGATGTGTGGTCTGCTATCAGTGCGGCTGGTCGA
>Ga0316603_10000374_pt1 | contig 22876 bp, 20 predicted proteins | sample OWC_soil_day10_n_FD_207649 | JGI IMG/M metagenome (GOLD analysis project Ga0316603, IMG submission 207649) | Wetland soil microbial communities from Old Woman Creek delta, Ohio, United States - OWC_soil_day10_noCT | ecosystem: Environmental > Terrestrial > Soil > Wetlands | place: USA: Ohio... | reverse complement strand
GATCGCCTCCGAGGCGATCGAGTCGTGCGGCGGCGCCGGCTACGTCGAGGACACCGGCCTGCCGCGGATCCTCGCCGATGCGCAGGTGCTGCCGATCTGGGAGGGCACGACCAATGTTTTGTCGCTCGACACCCTGCGCGCGCTCGGCAAGGGCGGCGTGATCGAGGCGATCATCGCCGAGGTCGATGTGAACGTCGCGAGCGCCAAGGATCCTGGGCTCGCGAAGCCGGGCGAGGTCGCGCGCGCGGCGGTCCGTCACGCCGCGGCGTGGGTGACCGAGGCGATGTCCCAGCCCGATCGGCTCGAGGCCGGTGCGCGCCGGTTCGCGATGACGCTCGGCCGCAGCCTCGAGCTCGGGCTCCTCGTCGGCCACGCGCAGTGGTGCCTCGACCACGGTCATGGTCCGCGCACCGCGGCGGCCGCGCGCCGGTTCGCGCACAACGGTGTCGATCAGATCCTCGACCACCCGCTCGACGACACCAAGCTGCTCGCGTAGCCGGGCCGAGAACGCCGAAAACAGAAAGACCGACGAGCGTCACGTGGACCCTCGTCGGTGCTCGGTCAGCTCGCTCGTCGACTAGTAGCCGGGGCCGGGCGGCGGGCCAGCCGGGGGACCGGGCGGCGGGCCACCGGGACCGGGGCCGGGGGGCGGACCGCCCGCGGCACCGTTGCACTGGTAGTGGATGCGCCACGCCGTCGCCGTGCGCGTGCTCTGCTGACCGGTGGTGGTGGTATCGCTGCTCGAGCGACGGCCGCTGCGCGACGACGCGGTGTCCGACGACGTGTCCTCGCGGACGAACGTGTCGGTGCCGATGGCCTCCTCACCCTCCTGGGTGATCTGCCAGTTGTTCGGGCCGCAATGGGACGCCATCTGCGCGTTGGCATCCTCCATCGCCTTGCCGCGATCACCGCTGAGCTCGATGACGCCGCCGCTCTGGTTGCGATTGATGACGCGCGCGCTACCGCACGCGGCACCCAAGGCCAAGAACGACACGAGCAAACCTGACGAAACCTTGCGAAGCATACGATTCCCTTCTCCGTGTGACGGCACGAATGAGCGCCTGCGACCTTAGTACAGGGCCGAGGGCGCGGGCAACCTGACTTGACAGTCGTTACGCGCTGAGTCGACCCTCGACGCATGGAGGTCGCCGCGGTCGACGCCCGCATCGAGCAGGTGACCGTCTACGCCCAGGGTGCTCGCGTGCGCCGCGTCACGACGATCCCGGCGCCGCTGCCGCCGCGCGTGCGGATCGTCGGCTTGCCACTCGCCGTGATCGACGACACCGTGCGGATCGAGGTCGGTGGACCCGCGGTCGCCACGGCGGTGCGCGTGGGGGTCGATGCACCCGCGGTGGGCGAGGCCGCCGCCGAGGAGACGCCCGCGCTGCGCGCCGCGCGCCGGCGGGTGGCGATCGCGGAGACCGAGATCGAGCGGATCACCGCGGCGGCGGGCGTGGTGGCCGCGACCCAGGTGATCGAGCCCGATCCGAGCGACGATCCGCCGCCGCCGTGGGGCACCGTCCTCGCTGCTCGCCGCGGCCTGGTCGCGCTGCGCGCCGAGCGCGAGCTCGTGCTCCGCGAGCAGCTCTCGGCGGCACGCCGCGAGGGCGAGGAGGCGAGGCGCGAGCTCGAGGCCGTCGCCGATCGCGATCGCCGCGCCGGCACCGCGCGGGGAGCCAAGCTCCACGAGCTCCGCAAGTATGTCGAGATCGAGCTCGCGGCCACGGCGGCGAGCGAGATCGCGATCGTCCTCGAGTACCAGGTCGGCGCGGCGCGGTGGGCGCCGAGCTACGTCGCGCGGATCGAGGGCGATCACGTCAAGGTCGAGGTCCGGGCGGTCGTCGCGCAGCAGGCCGGCGAGGACTGGACGAACGTCGCGCTCAAGCTGTCGACGGCGGAGCCCGAGCGGTTCGCGATGCTGCCCGAGCTCCACGCGCAGAAGATCGGTCGGCGCCAGCACGAGCCCGGTCGCCCGGGCTTCCGCGCTCCGCCGACCGGCGCGGGCGCGCTGTACGCGGACTACGACCGCGTCCTTGGGCCGAGGCGCACCGACGATGCCCGACCGTTCACGAGCGGAAGCCGGCTCGAGGACTCGACATACGAGGGCGCGCGGCCGCTCGCGCCGCCGCCGCCGCCGGGCTTCGCGCCGCCGTCGAACCAGGCGTTCGGGGGCCTGTCCGAGGAGGTGTGGGACGAGGAGTCGTCGCACGCCAAGGAGGCGTTCTCGACGCCGGCCTCGGGCGTGCCGATGCAGCAGGCCGCGCCGGCTCCCGCGATGGCGACGCCGATGAAGAGCGACAAGGCCCGCGCGCCGACGGCCGGGGCGGGTGGCGCGGTGCGCCGGTCCGCGCGCGCCGAGTCGACCGTCGAGCCCGCGCCGCCCGCACCCGCGGTCCCGCGGCTCGACTACGGCAACCTCCGCATGGCACCGCCGTCGTCCCCATCGCGCGGCATGCTCGTCGCGGCGACCCCGGACCGCCACGCCGGTGCGATCGCGCAGGAGGTCGCGACGATGCAGGCGAGGCTCGCCGCGCTGCCGCTGCCGCCGGGCTGCGCCGCTGACTGGGCGCACACCTACGACTACGCGTTCACCACCGACGGCGCGGTCGACGTCCAGGCCGACGGCACCTGGCATTCGATCGGGGTGACCGCGAAGCCGAGCACCGCGAAGCTGCGCCACGTGGCCGTCCCGCGCGAACAGGCGGACGTGTTTCGCGTCGCGCAGATCGCGAATCCGTTCGCGGGGCCGCTGCTGCCCGGGCCGATCGACGTCTACGACCGCGGGCGGTTCCTCGTCACCAGCACCGTCGATTACACGCCGCCGGGCGGGACGCTCGAGATCGGGCTCGGCGTCGACGCGGCGGTCAAGATCGCGCGCAACGCCACGTTCCACGAGGAGGCCGCGGGGATGCTCCGCGGCGCGCTCCGCCTCGTCCACGCGATCACGATCGACGTCGACAACCTGTCGGGCCGCGCGATCGAGCTCGAGGTTCGCGAGCGCCAGCCGGTCAAGCGCGAGGGCGATGACGAGGTCGAGATCCTCCCCGGCAAGGTCGAGCCCGCGTGGGAGCGCTGGACGCCGGACCCCGGCGCGCCGCGAGACCAGCGGCTGCGCGGGGGCTATCGCTGGAGGATCTCGATCCCCGCGGGCGCGAAGAAGACGCTCAGGGCGGGCTACGAGATCAAGATCGCCGGCAAGCTCGAGCTCGTCGGCGGTAACCGGAGAGAGCTGTGAACGCACCGATCGTCTCGGTCACCGTGCTCGAGGATCGCGCGTCCGTCACGCGCCGCGGGACGACCCCGCTCGCGGCGGGCCAGCACCGGATCACGATCGACCGCGTGTCGCCGGTGCTCGTCGACAAGACCCTGACCGCGATCGGCAACGGCGCGAAGGTCCTCGACGTGAGGTGCGAGCGGTACCTCGCTCCGTGGCGGGATCCGGCGCACGGCGCGGGCGAGGCGCCGGCCGTGCTGCGCGCCGAGCGGACGCGGCTCGAAGGTGTGCGCGACGCGGCGCTCGCGCGCGCGGGCTCGGCGCGCGTCGAGATCGACGCCCTGCACGAGCTCTCGCTGGCGTCGCATCGCGATCTCGCGATCGCCGCGAGTCGCGGCACCGTGGCCGCGGCAGCCGCCGCACAGCTCGCGGAGCTGGATGCGCAGGAGGCGGCCGCGCGCGCCCGCCGCGTCGACGCCGAGCTCGAGGCCCACGTCGCGTCGACCGCGCTGTCGCGGCTCGAGACCCGGATCACCCACGCGGAGGCGGAGGCCGGCGAAGAAGCCGCGCGCCTCGTGATCGACGTGATCGCCGAGGCCGCGACCGATCTCGCGCTGACGATCACCTACGTCGTGCCGGGTGCCGCGTGGCGGCCGTATCACCGCGCCGTGCTCGCGCGGGCCGCGGGCCGCGTCGACTGGACCACGACCGCATGTGTGTGGCAGGCGACCGGCGAGGACTGGACCGATGTCGAGGTCACGTTCTCGCTCGAGCGCTCCTCGCTCGGGGTCGATCCACCGGAGCTCGCCGACGACGAAGTTCGCACGCGCCGCCGCCCCGACACCGTCGTCGTCGAGGCGCGCGAGCAGGAGCAGCAGTCGACCGGCCTCGGCGGGGGTCCGCTCCAGGTGCCGGGCATCGACGACGGTGGCCTCGGGCTCACGCTGTCCGCGGCGAAGACCACGATCAAGAAGGACGGCCTGCCGCACCGCGTGCCGGTCGGCGGGTTCACCGCGCCGACGCAGCTGTCGCTCGTCGCGATCCCGTTGCGCTCGCCATGGGTCCACGTCCGCGCGCGGATGATCAACGCCGGAACGCAGCCGATGCTCGCCGGGCCCGTCGATCTGATCATGGCGTCGGGCTATGTCGGGCGCGCGGAGGTCGGCTTCGTCGCCGCCGGCGAGAAGTTCTATCTCGGGTTCGGGCCCGAGGCGGACGTCCGCGTCCATCGCACCGAGACCCGCGAGCGCGACGAGGCCGGGCTCCTCGGCGGCCACAACGTCCAGACCGTGCGCGTCGCGGTCCGCCTGTCGAACCTGGGCACTGAGCGCCGGGAGATCAATGTCACCGAGCGGATCCCGATCTCGGAGGTCGAGCAGGTCGACGTCCAGATCTCGTCGCCCGACGCGTACCTCCTCGGCACCGACGATCAGCCGGGCGGCGAGGAGATCACGCAGGTCACCGCGCGCGCGATGGACGAGAACGGGCTCGTGACGTGGGGGGTCGAGCTGCCGCCGCTGGGTCGCCGCGCCGTCACGCTCGAGTACCGGGTCAAGAGCCAGCGCGGCGTCGCGGGCGTCTGATGACCACGAAGTTCCAGATGCTCGAGAACCGCGTGCGCAAGACCGCACGCCACCTCGGCAAGTGGGCGAAGCGCGAGAACATCACGTGCTGGCGCGTCTACGACCGCGATATCCCGGAGCTGCCGATCACGATCGACACCTACGACGGCGCGCTCGTCATCAACGACTACCGCCACCTCGACGAGGCCGGCGAGCGCGGCGGCGGAGATGCCTGGCTCGACGAGGTCGTGGTCGCGGCGAAGGCGGCGCTCGGCGCGACCGAGGCGTTCGTCAAGCAGCGCGCGCCGCTCCAGCACCGCGACGGCGTCCAGTACGAGAAGCTCGAGGACGCCGGCACGTGGCGCACCGTCCGCGAGGGGGGCCACGCCTTCCGGGTCAACCTCTCGGGCTACGTCGACACCGGCCTGTTCCTCGATCACCGGATCACGCGCGCGAAGGTCGCGGCCGAGTCCGGGGCGACGCTGCTCAACCTGTTCGCGTATACCGGCTCGTTCTCGGTCTATGCGGCCGCGGCGGGCAAGCGCACGACCACGGTGGATCTCTCGAAGACCTACCTCGACTGGGCCGGCGAGAACCTCGCGCTCAACCAGCTGACCTCCGAGATCATCCAGTCCGACGTCCGCGAGTTCCTCGTCGAAGCGCGGCGGGCGGGGCGCACGTGGGACGTGATCGTCGTCGATCCACCGACGTTCTCGAACTCGAAGCGGATGGACTACACCTGGGACGTCCAGCGCGATCACGCGGCGCTGATCGCCGACGTCCTGGCCGTGTGGTCACGCGCCGGCGCCGTGTGGTTCTCGACCAACAAGCGGCGGTTCAAGCTCGAGGTCGATGCGCCGTTCGTCGACGTGACTCACGCGACCACGCCGCCGGACTTCAAGGACTCGAAGGCCCACCACGCATTTCGCCTGGGAGGCTGAGCGCGGCGCGCAGCGCGCGGAGCACGGTGTCCGCGGCGACCTCGACGCGTGGCTTGTGCTCGAGCAGCGAGATCGTGATCGTCGACAGATCCGACGGCGACGGCGCGAGCAGGGGGCGGTGGCCGAGCATCCGCGACAGGCGATGCGTGATCGACTCCGGGCGCTTGAGATCGAGCGGCACGCCGTGCGCGCGCAGGCGGGCGAGCAGGGCGCCGAACCGGAGGTCGTCGCCGTCGTCGCGCCAGCTCAGCGGCGCCTCGTACTCGAGGCCGAGGATGTACGAGTCACGGTACTCCTCGCTGTCGAGCAGGACGCCATCGAGCAGGAGCTCGACGCCGATGTGGGCGACGGCGCGGCGCGGACCGCGGGCGCAGCCGCCGCGCTCGAGGCGCTGATCGAGCTCGCGCATCAGGCCGACGACCACGGGCAGGTTGTGGAACGCCTTGTCGGTCGCGTGGTGCAGCGCGATCCCGTCGGCGACCTCCGCGTCCGGCGTCCCGACGATCCGCGCGCCGCACATCGTCGAGAAGTCGGGGAGCATCGCGCCGAGCGGGAGCCCTCCGCGTCCGAGCTGCCAGCTCGCGACGGCTGCATGGCCAAAGAAGTTCACGGGATGTACTAGCATCGCACGTACGTGCTGGTCCTCGGCCTCGATCTCGGCACTCAGAGCCTCAAGGCGGTCATCTGTGATGACGCTCTCTCGGTGCGTGGTCAGCACGCGGTGGCGTACGCGACCCTGACGCCCGCTCCGGACCGCGCCGAGCAGGATCCACGGAGCTGGGAGCAGGCGCTCGCGTCGGCGATCGGAGGTGCGCTCGCCGCAGCGGGCGCACGGCCCGAGGACATCGCCGCGCTCGCGATCGCGGGGCAGCTCGATGGCTGCGTCGCCGTCGACGGCGCGGGGCGGCCCCTCCACGCCGCGCTGATCTGGCAGGACCGTCGCGCGATCGCCCAGACCCCACGCGCGGACGCGCGCCGCGTGTTCGCGATCGCGGGGCAGGTCGCCGATGCGAGCCACATGGCGCCGAAGATCTGCTGGCTGCGCGAGCACGGCATCGCGGCCGTGCGGTTCCACCAGCCGGTGACCTACCTCGTCGAGCGGCTGACCGGCGCCGCGGTCATCGATCCCTCCCTCGCGTCGTCGACGATGCTGCTCGATCTCGCGACAAAGGCGTGGTCCCCCGAGCTGCTCGCCGCGTTCGCGATCACCGACGCCGAGCTTCCCGCGATCCGCCCGACGTGCTCGGTCGCCGGCACCCTGACCGCCGACGGGGCGCGGCTCACGGGGCTGCGCGCGGGAACGCCGGTCGCGGTCGGCACCGGCGATGACTTCGCGAACGCGCTGGGCGCCGGCGTGGTCGCACCCGGAGCGATCGTCTGCGCGATCGGGACCGCGGAGGTCGTCGGTGCGGTGTCGCCGACCGGCGTCCTCGATCGGATCGGCGCCGAGCCGATGGTCGAGACGCACCCCTATCCGACCGGCGCGTTCTTCATCGAGAACCCGGGCTGGATGTCGGGTGGCGCGGTGCGCTGGGCGGTGCGGATGCTCGGGCTCGCCGACGACGCGGCGCTCGACGCACTCGCGCAGACCGCGCCCGCCGGGGCCGCCGGCGTGACGTTCATCCCCGCGCTCACGGGCGCGATGACGCCGGTGTGGCGGCCGGACGCGCGCGGCGCCCTGCACGGGCTCGCGGCGGGGCACGATCGCGCGCACATCGCGCGCGCGGTGCTCGAGGGGCTCGCGTTCGCGTGTCGAGATGTCGTCGAGCGGCTCGCGGCGATGGGGCTGCCCGCGACCGAGGTGCTCCTGCTCGGCGGCGGCGCGCGGAGCCGCGTTTGGTCCCAGCTCCGCGCCGACACGCTCGGGCTCCCGCACCGCGTCGGTCCCCACCTCGACTCGTCGCCGATCGGGGCCGCGATGATCGCCGCCGTCGCCGGGGGCCTCGTGCCCGACCTCGCCGGGGCGGCGGCGCTCGCACCGGTCGCGTCCGAGGTCTACGTGCCCGGACCGCGCGAGGCCCTCGATGCGGCGTATCGTCGCTACCAGGAGCTGGTCGCGCGGTTCGATCGCTGAATCGGTGCCTCGGGGTGTCAGGTGTTGTGGGATCGGCCACTTCCGCCCAACGGAAACGCAGGTACAGTTGCGGCTCGATGCGACGACGGATGTACCTCGCCGCGGCGGTCCTCCTCGGGGGCTGCCCCTCCGAGCCTCCGCCCGTGTGCACCACCGAGGTGATCGACACCGGCTGCGGTTCGCTCTACGTGCCCACGTTCGACAACGTCTACGCGAACACGCTGCAGATGGGCTGCGGAGCCAACCGCAGCTCGTGTCATTCGGCGAGCGGCGAGGGCGGCATGTCGCTCGCCGATCCTGCGACCGCGCACGCGGCGCTCCTCGCCGGTCGGGTGACGCCTGGCGATCCGACGTGCAGCGAGCTGATCGTCCGCACGCACGGCGTCGGGACCGACTACCAGATGCCGCCCGGTGGCGTGCTCGGCAGCTCCGAGCGGTGCGCGCTCGTCAAGTGGGTCGCCGCGGGTGCACCGGGACCGGGCGAGCCCCTACCAGCGATGTGGGGACCGCGATGAACCGGATCGTGATCGCGCTCCTCGGGATCGCGCTCGGCGCCTGCGGCGACGACAAGTATCCCGTCGCGCAGCTCCAGGATCCGAGCACGTGTGGCGACTGCCACCCGAAACACTTCCAGGAGTGGTCGGGCTCGATGCACGCGTATGCGTCGATCGATCCGGTGTTCGTCGGCATGCACGATCGAGGGCAGCGCGAGACCAGCGGCGCGCTCGGCCTGTTCTGCGTCAACTGCCACGCGCCGATGGCGATCGCGAACGGCACGATCACGGCGGACAACGTCGCGGGCTTCGATCTGTCGACGCTGCCGCCCGCCGAGACCGGCATCACCTGCTACTTCTGCCACAACGCGGAGACGGTGACGCGCGACCACGACAACGGCCTCCAGCTGGCGATGGATCAGACGATGCGCGGCGGCGTGAAGAACCCCGTCGACAACCCCGCGCACCACAGCCAGTACGACGTCCTCCACGACGGCGAGCGCAACAGCTCCGAGATGTGTGGCTCGTGCCACGACGTGGTCACGCCGAACGGCGTCGAGCTCGAGCGCACGTTCAAGGAGTGGAAGGAGACGATCTTCGGCTCGAGCACGGACCCCACCGTGAAGTTGACCTGCAGCGCCTGCCACATGGAGCCGTTCGACGACGTGATCGCGGATGCGCCGGGGCTCGACGTTCCGCTGCGCCCGCTCGGCCGTCACGAGCACACGTGGCCGGGGATCGATCAGGCGCTGACCCCGTTCCCAGAACAGGCAGCGCAGGCCGCGGCGATCCAGGAGATCCTCGAGCCGTCGATCGCGATCACGGGTCCCAAGCCGCGAACGGGCGTGCGGTCCCCCGGGGGCATCTGCCTCGAGCCGCCCGGCGTGCTGACCGTACGCGTCGACTCGTTCAACGTCGGGCACTCGTTCCCGAGCGGCGTCGCGCACGACCGCCGGGTGTGGCTCGAGGTGATCGCGTACGACGCTGCCAACCAGGTCGTGTTCCAGAGCGGCGTCGTGCCCGACGGCATGGATCCCGAGGAGATCAACGACCCGCTGCTGTTCGGCCTGTGGGAGCGCACGTTCAAGCAGGACGGCATGCCCGCGCACTTCTTCCACGAGGTCGCGTCCTACGATCCGAACCCGATGCACTACCTGCCGGGCCCGGTGACCTTCGACCCGAACGATCCGCGCGTCGATCATTCGCGGACGGCGACGTACCCCAACATCGCCAACATGAATGCGATCGACCGGATCACCGCGCGCGTGCGGATGCGCGCGCTGCCCTACGCCACGCTGCGCCTGCTCGAAGCGAGCGGCGATCTCGATCCGTCGATCAAGACGCAGCTCAAGACGCTCGAGGTCACACGCAGCACGTGGCTCAAGTCGACCGCGGGCACCGGGCTCGCGATGTTCACCGGCTGCAACCCCGACTGACGATCAGCTCGGGATGCAGAACCGGTAGATCGCGGTGTCGGCGCCGCTCGCCGTCGTGGTGACCTCGATCGTGGTCTCCCACAGGCCGGGCATCCACATGTTCACCGGCGCCAGCTTGTACTGCCCCGCGGTCGGCATCGGCGTCACCACGACGTCGGCCGGCGTACCGTGGCCGTGCTTCGGCATGAACGGGGTCGCGTAGATCGTCGCGCCCGCGATCGGCGCGCCGACGACGCCGTTGACCATCGTGCTGACCTGGAGGATCCACTCGTTGTCACCGCGCGCGGGCGGTGCCGGGGTCGCCGACATCAGCTGGAAGTCGAGCATCCCGTTCGCGCCGGTCTTCTGGAGCCCGACCACGAACTGATCGGCCGTCGTCTCGAGCGTGCAGTTGACGGAGCCGTCGTCGGCGTCCGGGTGACCGTCGTCCGCGCCGCAGGCGGCGAGGGACGACGTCAGGAGCAGACCGAGGAGCGAGGTGGGGCGCATGGGGTTCCTACGCAGGAGCGTACGGGCAGGTTACCCAACTACGCGCAGCTCGCTCCCTCGGATCGATCACGCCGGCTAACACCTGAGAATCAGGCGCGGCGACCGTCACACCTCGTCGGGATCGTCGACGCCGTAGAGGCCCTGGGTGAGCAGGATCACCGTGTCCTTGCCTGCCCCGACGCCGCTCGGGATCCCCGTGAACGAGACGCGCGCGATCGCCGCCTCGCCACCCGGCAGGGTCCAGACCTCGCACAGCTGGGCCTGCGGGCGCAGGAATGCGGTCACCGTGGTCTTGCCGCTCGGGCCGTGGCCGCTGACGGGCTCGAGTGCGAGCTGGAGCGCGAACTTGCGGATCGGGAGGTCGCTGCACGAGCCCTCCCCGGCGATCCGCAGGGCGCGGCGCTGGACGATCCGCGTCGACAGCATCCACGCCTCCGAGGTCGTCGTGATCGGCATCTCGAGCCGCGGCGCGAGCTCGGCGAGCTTCGCGCGGATCTCCCGTGCGTCGTCGCACTGCTCGTACCAGGCGTGGATCGGGACGAGGTACCCCTGGCGCGGGCCACGCAACCACAGCCGATAGACGATCGGCATCTCGTCGCCGCCGACCTCCTCGACGATGTACGCGACCCCTTCGTTGCGCGCGATGCCGAGCATCGTCATCCGGTGCGCGAGCGCCGGGGCATCCTCGGTGACGCACGCGGTCGACGTCATGTAGCCGAGCGAGCTCTTGAGCGTCGGCATCGGCGCGTTGCGATGCAGGTATGCGTGCGACAGCGCGCGCTGCATGCGGCGCGAGCGGGCGAGGGCGATCAGCGCGGACTGGGTCTTGGCGTCACGGTTCACGGCGGGTCTCCACCGTATGAACGCGCGAGATGCCGCGAGGTTGCACCGGACGTGATCGAATCACGCGTCGGAATATCTTGGGTGCGCCAGCGGTTTTCTTGGCTACCGACGCAGGATCACGGTGTCGTGTAGGTGAGCCGGGAGACGCCGCCAGCGCGGTCCGTGACGGTCCACGTGCCTGTGCGACGCCCATCACGCATCACGCCCTCGATCACCGAACCGTCGACCAGCTGACGCCACGGACCCTCGAGGACCCCATGGTCGTAGGTCGAGGTCAGCACGACGACGCCCTCCGCGTTGGTCGTCGTCCACGTGCCGTGCTTGCGATCCGCATCGTAGTGACCGGTGATCGCGGGCTTGCCGTCGCGGAACTCGGCGTACGGGCCGACGACCTTGCCATCGATGTAGGTCGCCTCCATCGCGAGCTTGCCGTCGACGTACTTCTTGACGACGCCGTCGAGCCGGCCGTGCTCGTACGTGCGCTCGCTCGTCGGCACGCGGCTCGCCGTCCACTCCTTCCACGTCCCGTGCTGCTGGTCGTTCCGGTAGCGACCCTCGACGACGACCTTGCCGAGCGGCGTGAGCTCCTGGTAGATGCCCGACGCGACGCCGTTGACGATCGCCTGCCGTGACGCTGCCTTCTTGTTCGCGTGATACGTGAGCATCGTGCCCGTGCCGCCGGTGATCGTGAACCGGCCGAGCTCGCGGCCGAGGCGATCGAAGTAGACGAACTCGCCGTCGGGCTTGCCGGCGGCGTACCGCCCCGCGAACAGCAGCTTGCCCTCGAGCCACTCCGTCCACGCGCCGTCGCGCCTGCCCTCGACGTAGGTGCCCTCCTTCTCCTTGTTGTTGTTGCGGTCCCACCACGTCCACGCACCGATCCGGCGGCCGCCGCGGAACTGACCCTTCGCGCGCATCACGCGGGCGCGTCGCCACAGCGTGTACGCGCCGTCGAGTCGGCCCTGGCGATCGTAGATCTCGTCCGCGATCAGTGTCCCCATCAGGAAGATCTTCCGCGCGCCGCGGCGCACACCCGCCACGAACGTCTCGTCGAACCGCATCAGCGATCCGGGGACTCCGATCGTGTGACGCCCATCGAGCACGCCGTCCGTGTAGTGCGCCGAGATGATCACCGCGCCGTCGGGCGCGAGCACGCTGTGCGCTCCGTGCGGGATGCCCGCCACGAGCGAGCGTTCGCTGTACAGCGCGCCGTCGTCGTACCAGGTCCTCTCGACGCCGGTTCCCAGGGCGAGCTCGTAGTCACCGAGCACGGTCCCGCGTGAGCTCGTCTGCTTCCACGATCCGTCCTTCTTGCCCGCGACGTAGCGACCCTGCAGGGCGACCGCGCCATCGACGTGGCGCCGGGTCCACGCACCATCGAGCACGCCGTCCTTGTAGCTGCCGGCGATCTCGATCGTGTCGTCCGGGAACACCGAGATGAACGGACCGTGACGCGTGCCGTCCGCACGCACGCACGACCACGTCGGATCAGGAGATCGCGCGAGGTGGACCGTCGTCCCCGGATCGCACGCGAGCCGCGGCATCGGCGCCGCATCGGGACCCGTGGCGTCGACGGTGCGCTGCGCGACGATCGCGGGCGGCGGCTCGACGGGTGCACTGTTCGGGCCAGTCGGCCCCGAGCCACAAGCCGCGACGATCGTCAAGATCGCGGCGTGGGTGTACGAGAGATGCACAGTGATATTGTTGCATGATCGACGAAAGGTCAGCGAACCGAGGATACGCTTGCACCATGACGCGCAACCCGCTCCTCGCCGTTCTGGCGCTCACGCTCACGTTCGCTGCCGTCGCCGATGACGCCGACGCTCGGCCTCGCCCGAAGCAAGGCAAGAGCTTCGAAGCGAACAAGACCTTCGGGCTCGGCCTCGAGCTCGGTGCCCCGTCCGGGCTCACCGGCAAGTACTTCCTGTCGCAGGACCGCGCGCTGCAGTTCGGCGTCGGCACGATCTATCACTGGCGCGAGCGTGACGGCCTGAACCTGTACCTCGACTACCTGTTCCACCCGGTGTCGCTGGCCTCGAACCCCGCGTTCGAGCTGCCGCTCTACTTCGGGATCGGCGGCCGGTTGTGGGACGTCGACGACTACAGCCGCAACGATCGCTACAACGACACGTTCGCCATCGGCCTGCACGTCCCGGTCGGCATCTCGTTCGACTTCAACAACGTGCCGCTCGACATCTTCATCCAGCTCGCGTTCGTCCTCGACTTCTACACCGGTGACTACTACCGGGACGTCTACGGCGATCTCAATGGCTCGGTCGGCGTCCGCTACTGGTTCAACTAGCGCGTCATCTCGATCCACAGCGGGACGATCACCGCCTCGGCACCGGCGACCTCGATCTGGCTGCGGCGGACCTCGATCTGGCCGCGGCCGCTGATGCTGTAGTACGCGCTGACCGAGTAGGTCCCCGGCGTGACGCCGTCGAACCGGAACCGGCCGTGGTCGTCACTGATGGTCTGCTGGGTCAGCTCGCCCTGGAGCGGATCGCGCGTGACCGCGGTGACGACCGCGCCTGGCACCCGCTCGCGCGTCGACGTGTCGTTGACCGTGCCCTCGATGATCGCGACCGAGGCGCCGAGGTTCGCCGGGCGATAGCGATCGATCGCACCGGCCCTGTCGCCGTAGTCGACGCGCAGCGGCTCGGGCCTGCCGAGCGTGAACACGACGTCGACGTAGGTGGTCTCGCCGGCACGGACGTCGATGTTCATCACGTCGACCGGCTGCCCGGCGAACCGCGCGGTCAGCTGATAGCGGCCCGGGGGCAAGCGATCGAGATCGTAGAGGCCGTGATCGTTGGAGGTCGTCAGGCGTGGCTGGATCTCGCCCTGCGCGCGGACCCGGATCTCGGCCCTGGCGACCGGATCGCCGCTGTCGTGGTCGCGCGCGAGGCCCGCGATCGCCCCCAACGTGGGCCTCGCCGTGCGGAGACCGGCGCCACCGCACGCAGCGAGGAGCACGACCAGGACGGCGATTCTCACCGGCGCAGCATGGGGGCTTCCCTCGTGCCAGCCAAGGCTTCGCTGCCTGGCACCGTCCAACCACTCGAATGTCCAGCGCATCACAGGCAAGACCCACGGCGTCGCATGTGCGTAGAATCCTCTGGATGCTGCGCACGCTCCTGGTCGGGATCCTTGCTGTCACCGCGGCCACGTCCTGTACGGGCGGCGGGGACGCACCTGCGGCCAGGCCGGGCGTGTCGGCGGGCAAGGTCATCGAGCTCACGGGCACGGTGACCGCGAGGCGTGGCACCGTCGTCCGGACGCTCACGCCGGGTGGTGAGATCTCCGCCGATGACGTGATCGGCACGGCGGCCGACAGCCGCGTCGTGATCCTGGTCGCGCACAACAACGCGCGCTGGGATCTCGGTCCGAACAAGCAGGCCAAGGTCGGCGACTCGCTCGCGTGGACCGCGGCGAAGCAGGACCTCCCGGCGGTCGCGGTCGTCGAGGAGACGAGCACGGCAGGTCGCCACGCGGAGAAGACCGCGGCGACGACCGAGACCACGACCGCCGAGGCCAAGGCTGCCCCCCAGAACGAGTCCGCCGCGGTGGCACCGGGTTCGACTCCGCCGCCGCCGGCGCAGGCGCCGGTCCCGACCGCTGAGTCCGTGGCGCCCCCGCCCCCGCCCCCGCCGCCGACGACGGCGAGCGACGAGGCCCGTCAGGACATGAAGCCCGTCGCCCCGGATCCGGCTGCGGAGATGCCGGCCGAGGGCGCGAAGGACCTGAAGTCCGCGGGCGAGGGCAAGCACAACGCCGACAAGGGGGATGGCGACCTCGGCATGCCGCCGCCCCGCATCGGCGCGGGCGCGAAGAGCCCGAAGCCCGCGGTGCGCGCGGAGCCCAACCCCGATCGCTCGCCTGCGCTCGAGCTGGAGGTCCGGCGCACGATCGTCAAGGAGCGCGATGCGCTGCGCGGCTGCCTCGAGACGCCGAACCTCGTCGTCGCGATCAGCGTCGTCAACGGCACGTACACGATCACGACCGCGGATGCCGCGGCGAGCGCGAAGACGCGCACGTGCCTGGCGAAGATCGCGAAGCGGCTCCAGGCGACGAAGTCGACCGAGCCCGTGACGGTGAAGCTCAACCTCGCGAAGTAGCTACAGGCGGATCAGGCCGGGATCGAGGCCGAGCTCGGCGCAGATCGCCGCGAGCGCGGGCCGATCGGGGCCGCGCCAGCGCAGCGCCTCGGCGTCGCAGGGGATCGGACAGTCGGTGCGCAGCGTCGCCAGCGTCCGGTACAGCGTCGCCTCGGCGCGCTGCTCGCGGAGTGCGACGGCCAGCCGCTCGGCGCCGCGCAGGCCGGAGACGTTCCACTGCGCCGGATCGTCGGGGATCGCCGCGACGGTCTTCCACACCGTGAGGACCTTGGCCGCGGAGCTCTTGCCCCAGCCTGGCAGGCCGGGGATGCCGTCGGCGGTGTCACCGACGAGCGCGAGCAGATCGGGGATCGAGGCGGGCGGCACGCCGTGCTTGGCGATCACCGCGGGCTCGTCGAGCGTGACGTCCTTCCAGCGATCCCAGCACACGACGCGCTCACCGATCACGCACTGACACATGTCCTTGTCGACCGCGGCGATCACGACCTTGTCGACGCCTGGATCCGCCGCGTTGCGTGCGGCCGCCGTGGCGATCGCGTCGTCGGCCTCGAAGTCGATCATCGGCCACACGACGAGCCCGAGCGACGCCGCGGCGCGCTCCGCGAGCTCGAACTGGGAGAACAGGCGCTCGTCGATGCCCTCGCCGGTCTTGTAGCCAGGGAACAGGTCGTTGCGGAACGACTCGATCACGTGGTCGTACGCGACACCCGCGTGCGTGACGCCACCGCGCCCGAGCAGGCCCGCGAGGCTGCGGAGCACGACGCGCGCGGCGCCGACCTCGCGGCCGTTGTGCTGTGCCGGCGGGGCACCGAACCAGGCGCGAAACAGCTCGTACGTCCCGTCGAACAGGTGGACAACCACGCCCGGGGGATAGCACGGTAGGTTCCCGCCATGTCCCGCTGCGCAGTGCTTGCGTGTGTCGCGCTCGCCTGCGGATCGCCGTCGCCGAGGAAGCCCATGACCGTCCACTCGCCGCTCGCCGCCGATGCCGTCGCCGGTGTCACCGACCCCACGCTCCGCGCGGTGATCGCGGACCACTGGGAGCACATGATGACGTGGGCACCGACGTGGGCGACGACACTCGGCGATCATCGGTTCGACGATCGACTCGCGCCACGCGATGCGGCGGCGATCGCGCGCGCGGCCGCCGAGCGCGACGCGTTGCTCCACCGGGTGCAGGCGATCCAGCTCGCGGCGCTCGGCGGTGCCGATCGGATCACCCACGCGATGCTGCGCGGCAAGCTCGAGGCGGAGCACGGCCTCGACGCGTGCAAGTTCCACGAGTGGACGATCGACAGCGGAGGCGCCAGCCTGTTCGGCGAGCTGTCGTACCTCGTCGAGTCGCACACGGTGAAGACCCCGGCGGACGCGGCCAACTTGATCTCGCGGATGACGCAGGGGGATCAGCTGGTCGACGCGACGATCGCGAACCTGACGCTCGGCCTCACCGCGGGCCGCGTGACGTCGGCCGAGAAGCTGCGCCGCGCGATCGATCAGCTCGATGGCGAGCTCGGCAAGCCTGTCGAGACCTGGGCGATGGTGAAGCCCGCGTGGGAGACCGCCGCCGGCGTCGATCCATGGCCGGCCGGGGAGCGAGCGCGGCTCGCCGGCGAGCTGCGCACCGTGGTGGCCATCCAGATCGCGCCCGCGATCAGCCGCCTGCGCGACTTCCTCCGCGAGCGCGTGATGCCGGTGGCGCGCACCGACAAGGAAGGGCTCGCGGGCCTGCCCGACGGTGAGACCTGCTACCGCGCGACGATCCTGAGCCACGTCGGGCTGGCGATGACCCCCGACGAGCTGCATGCGCTCGGCCTCGCCGAGATCGCGCGCACGGATCGCGAGATCGCCGCGCTCGGCAGGCAGGTGCTCGGCACGCCGGATCTCGCGGCGACGATCACGAAGCTGCGCACGGACAAGGCGCTGTACTTCACGTCCGGTGACGAGATCCTGGCGGCCGCGCAGAAGGCGCTCGATCGCGCGAAGGCGGCGACGCCGCGGTTCTTCTCCGTGCTGCCGAAGACCGACTGCGTGATGCGCGAGATCCCGTCCTACGAGGCTCCGTACTCGACGATCGCGTACTACCGCCAGCCGCACTACGACGGCAGCAAGCCGGGCGAGTACTTCGTCAACACGTTCAAGCCCGAGACGCGGCCACGGTTCGAGCTCGAGGCGCTGACGTGGCACGAGTCGATCCCCGGCCACCACACGCAGATCGCGCTCGCGCAGGAGCTCGGCGCGATGCCGGCGTTCCGCAAGCTCGATGGCTCGACGGCGTACGTCGAGGGCTGGGCGCTGTACACCGAGCGGCTCGCCGACGAGATGGGCCTGTACTCGTCCGACCTCGATCGGATCGGCAAGCTCAGCTACGACGCGTGGCGCGCGTCGCGGCTCGTCGTCGACACCGGTCTCCACGCGAAGGGCTGGTCGCGCGCGCAGGCGGAGGCCTACATGCGCGAGCACACGGCGCTGACCGAGGTGAACATCTCCAACGAGGTCGATCGCTACATCGGCTGGCCCGGTCAGGCGCTCGCGTACAAGGTCGGGCAGCTCGAGATGTTCCGGCTGCGCGCGCTCGCGGAGCAGCGCCTCGGCGCGCGGTTCGACCTGCCGGGGTTCCACGCCGTGGTCCTCGGTGCGGGTGCGGTGACGCTGCCCGTGCTCGGTGAGATCGTCGGCGCCTGGATCGACACGCAGGCGCCGTGACGGCCGAGCCTGCCCGCGATCGCAAGCTCGTCCGCGGCCTTGGCCCGTGGCAGGCGGCGTCGATCTGCGTCGGCACGATCATCGGCACCGGCGTGTTCCTCAAGGCCGCCGTGATGGCCCAGCTCGGAGGTTCGGCGGCGTGGGTGCTCGCGGCGTGGGCGGTCGCGGGCCTGCTCTCGCTCGCCGGCGCGATGACGTACGCCGAGCTCGGTGGCATGTTCCCGCACGCGGGCGGCGAGTACGTCTATCTCCGCAAGGGATACGGCCCGCTGATGGGCTTCCTCTACGCGTGGAATCGGTTCTGGATCGCGACGCCCGGATCGATCGCGGCGTACGCCGTCGGCAGCGCCACGTTCCTGTCGCCGGTCCTGCCGATCGAGCAGCTCGGGGGCCAGGTGCCGGTCGCGCTCGGCCTGATCGGCGTGTTCACCGCCGTGAACTGCCTCAACGTCCGCTCCGGTGGGAACTTCCAGACCGTGCTCACGATCCTCAAGGTCGTGATGATCATCGGCATGGCGGTCGGGGCTCTGCTGACGCCGAGCGGTGACTGGTCGCGGGTCACCGAGACCGGCGCGTTCCCCGGCTGGAGCGCCTTCGGTGCGCTCGTGCTCGCGGCGCTGTGGGCCTACGACGGCTGGAACAACCTGCCGATGGCGGCGGGCGAGGTCCGCGATCCGACGCGGAACTTGCCGCGCGCGATCGTCGGTGGTGCGCTCGGTGTGCTGGCGATCTACGCGATCGTCAACCTCGGATACTTCCGCGCGCTGCCGTTCTCCGAGATCGTGACCGCGAGCTCGACCGCGTACCCCGATGCACCGGCGGTCGCACAGAAGGTCGCGACCCAGTTTCTCGGCGCGCCCGCGCAGGCGCTGCTCGCGATCGCGATCGCGATCTCCGCGCTCTCGGCGATGAATGGCTCGATGCTGACCGGCGCGCGCGTGCCGTACGCGGTCGCGAAGGACGGGCTCGCGCCGCGCGTGCTCGCGCGCCTCAACGCTGCCCACGTGCCGATGGTCGCGGTGCTCGTGCAGGGGGCGCTCGCGTGCGTGTTCGCCCTCAGCGCGCGGTTCGATCAGCTCACCGATGCCGTCGTGTTCGCGTCGTGGCTGTTCTACGCGCTCAACGCCGGCTCGGTGCTGCTGCTCCGCCGGCGCGAGCCCGATCGGCCGCGGCCGTTCAAGGTGCCGGGGTTCCCGGTCGTGCCGCTCGTGTTCGTCGCGCTCGCGACGCTGCTGCTCGTCAACACGGTGATGACGGCGCCGAGGCCGAGCGCGCTCGGGCTGGGGATGACCGCGCTCGGTGGCCTCGTGTTCCTCGTGTTCCTGCGGAAGCGTTCGCCGCTGGCCTCAGGCCCCGAGGCGAGCGAGTAGCGCGCCGAGCTCGGCCGCGTCGGGCATCTTGCGTCGGCGTCGGTCGTACTGTGCGGCGAGCGCGCCGGCACGGTCGAACACGTAGATCGTCGGGACCTTCGGCGGGCGACCGAGGGCGGTGAACAGCGCCTCGTCGGCGGGGATCACGCGGAGCCACGGCGCGTTCGCGGCGACGTACGTACGCACCGCCGCCGCGCTGCCACGGTCCGCGTACTCCTCGTGCGCGCGATAGTTGACGCCGAGGACCCGGAGCCGCGGGTGCGCGGCGCGCAGGCTGTCGATCACCGCGAGCTCGGCCTTGCAGTGCTCGCACCACGACGCGAACACCACGACGATCGTCGCGCGGGCCGTGCTCGTGCCGACGGGGGCCCCGTCGAGGTCGGCGCTGGCCTCGATATTCCCGAGAACGGACGGGGGCGTCCGATCCGGCGTAACTGGGGTAGCCGGCCCTCCGGCGCAGCTGACTACCGCCAGCAGGGCGATTGCGCGGTGCAGCGTCATCGAAACGTCACTGTCGGATTCTCTTGCACCCGATGGCAACGGTGATCACATTCTCTGCATCGTAATTCACAGGAGCCTTCGTTGACCACCCTCTACCTCGCCGCCGTCGCCTTCGGAGTCACGCTCCTCGTTGCCTCCCTGGTGATGGGAGGCAAGGACACCGATCACGGCGATGCCGGGGACGGCGGCTTCGGGATCGGCATCGCGCCGGTCACGTCGCTGCGGTTCTGGGTGTTCCTGTTCGCGTTCGGCGGCGGCGCCGGCTACGCGCTCACGAAGCTGGGCTCGAGCGAGGTCGTCGCGGCGCTCGGCGCGCTCGGTGTCGGCTGGGCCGCAGGCGCGATCGCGGTCGTCGTCGTGAAGAAGATCAGCAAGGACAGCGTGTCCAGTGGTGTCGAGACGACCGAGCTCGTCGGCCTGACCGGGACGCTGACGCTTCCCGTGGGCCCCGGCAAGCCGGGCAAGGTCCGCGTCGACATCAAGGGGCGCTCCGAAGACTTCGTCGCGTCGCTCGTCGAGGATGGCGCAGAGCTCCCGACGGGAGCGCAGGTCCTGATCGTCGAAGAAGGCGAGCGCGGTTCGTTGCTCGTCGCCAAGGGCGAGATGTAGCTTCGTTCCCGTCCGGCGTTGGGGCTGGACGGTGCGTGTAGTGACGGCCGCAGGCGCGTGTGCGCCCGCGGTCGTGGTGTGTCGCGTGAGTCGTTCAACCGGAGGTTCGCAATGGACAAGATCCCACCTGAAATCCTCGGCGGAGTAGGGGCCGGCGTCGCCGTCCTCCTCGTGCTGATCATCCTGTATCGCTACCTGCTGCGGATCTGCAGGCCGAACGAGATCCTGATCTTCTCCGGTCGCAAGCACAAGACGCCGGATGGGCGCACGGTCGGCTACCGCGTGGTGTTCGGCGGCCGCGGCATGCGGATCCCCGTGGTCGAGTCGGTCCACGAGATGGACGTGTCGTTGATCTCGGTCCCGATGCAGGTACAGGGCGCGTACTCGGAGGGCGGCATCCCGCTCAACGTGCACGCGATCGCGAACATCAAGGTGTCGACGGACCGCCGGTTCGTCGGAAACGCGATCGAGCGCTTCCTCGGCATGGGCCGCAACGAGATCGCGCGCGTCGTCAAGGAGACCCTCGAGGGTCACCTTCGTGGCGTGTGCGCGACGCTGACTCCCGAGGAGATCAACCAGGACCGCCTCAAGTTCGCGCGTCAGCTCGAGCAGTCGGCGGGGCCCGATCTCGAGAAGATGGGCCTCGAGCTCGACGTGCTGAAGATCCAGCACATCGCGGATGATCGGAACTACCTCGAGAGCATCGGTCGCCAGCGGATCGCCGAGATCCTGCGGACGGCCGAGGTCGCCGAGTCCGATGCCGTGCGGCTCGCCGAGCAGTCCGAGGCCGGCGCGCGCGCACGCGGCGAGGTCGCGATGACGAACGCGCAGGCCGCGGTGCAGCGCAAGAAGAACGAGCTCCGCCAGATCAAGGCAGAGGTCGATGGCGAGGCGGGATCCGAGGAGGTGCGCGCCGAGGCCGCGGGCCAGCAGGCGCGCGCCGAGGCCGACCTCGAGCTGCAGAAGATGCGCGGCGAGCTCGAGCAGCTCCGCCTCGAGGCGGAGGTCACGATCCCGGCCGACGTCGAGGCGCAGGTCCGCGCGCTGCTCGCCGCGGGGCAGGCGGCACCGATCTCCGCGAACGGTGAGGCGATGGCGCAGTCGCTGTCCGAGGTCGCCGGCGCGTGGCGCGACAGCGGCGGCAAGGCGATGGACATGTTCGTCCTGCAGAACCTCGAAGGGATCTTCGGCGATGTCGCGAAGGCGGCCTCGCGGATCAAGGTCGGCGAGGTCAACGTGATCGACGGCGGCGACGGCAAGACTCTTCCCTCGTACGCGGCGTCGTATCCCGCCACGATGGGCCGGCTGCTCGAGGAGGTCACCAAGACCCTCGGCGTCGACATCGCGCGGGTCATCACCGGCCATTCCAGCAACGGCACTCAGCTGCCTGCTCCCACCCCCCCGGCGCGGAGCTGAAGGAGTCACCATGCAGAACCTTCTACTCGTCGGAGCGATCGGGATCGGCGGAGCGCTGCTCCTGATCGCGTTCATCGTCTCGCGCATCATCTACATCTGCCCGCCGAACGAAGTGCTGATCTTCTCCGGCGGTCATCGCAGGCTCGCCACCGGCGCCGGTGACAAGACCGTCGGCTATCGCGTCGTCCAGGGCGGCCGCGGGCTGCGGATCCCGCTGATCGAGGTCGTCGATCGGATGAACCTGACGAACATGGTGATCGAGCTGCGCGTCCAGGGCGCGTACTCGCGCGGCGGCATCCCGCTCAACGTGCAGGGTGTCGCGAACGTCAAGGTCTCGAGCAAGACCGTGCAGCTCGCGAATGCAATCGAGCGCTTCCTGTCGATGACGCGCGAGCAGATCATGCAGGTCGCGCGCGAGACGCTCGAAGGTAACCTGCGCGGCGTCCTGTCGACGCTGACGCCCGAGGAGGTCAACCAGGACCGCGAGAAGTTTGCGGGCGCGCTCGTCCACGAGGCGGATCACGATCTCGCGCGGCTCGGACTCGAGCTCGACAACCTGAAGATCCAGCACGTCTCGGACGACAAGGGCTACCTCGACTCGATCGGTCGGCGGCAGACGGCCGAGCTGCTCAAGACGTCGCGAATCGCCGAGGCGGAGAACCACGCGCTGTCGAACGAGAACGCGGCGACCAACTTCATGAGCCAGGAGATGTCGAAGGTCGACGCCGAGATCGCGACGGCGCGGGCCGAGGGCCAGCGCCGCATCGTCGAGGCGCAGACGCGCAAGAGCGCGCTCGTCGCCGAGTCGAAGGGACAGGTCCAGGCGCTGCTCGCGAAGGCGACCGCCGAGGTCCAGGTCCAGCGCGCTCGCCTCGCCCAGGTCCGCTACCAGCTGATCGCCGACCGGGTGAAGCCGGCCGAGGCGAAGCGGTCGCAGATGGTCGCGCAGGCGCGCGGCTCGGCCGCGAAGATCATCGAGGACGGCAAGGCGACGGCGCTCGCGATCCGGTCGCTCGGCGAGACGTGGGCGAAGGCCGGCGACAGTGCGCGCCAGATCTTCGTCGCCCAGAAGCTGTCGAGCCTCGTCGGCACGATGATGAGCACGG
>Ga0316603_10000373_pt1 | contig 22877 bp, 19 predicted proteins | sample OWC_soil_day10_n_FD_207649 | JGI IMG/M metagenome (GOLD analysis project Ga0316603, IMG submission 207649) | Wetland soil microbial communities from Old Woman Creek delta, Ohio, United States - OWC_soil_day10_noCT | ecosystem: Environmental > Terrestrial > Soil > Wetlands | place: USA: Ohio... | reverse complement strand
ATAGGGATACACCACACCGCTGCTACCCTGATAAACTCGTTTCTCGAGGAATATGGGATTTTTCTCCGCTTCACCGGTTTCATATGTAGGTATTTCAACTTCTTCACTCCATACACGAACAACACTTCCGTTCACTGTAGATTTTATCAGATATTCAGTAATATTTTCCACCTAATTAAAAAATTTAAATAAACAACACAATTATGACACAATAAAATATCTCTATTTAACCAGTTCTTTTTCGATATCTTCCAATGATTTACTTTTTGTTTCGGGTAGTTTCAATATGATAAATACAAAACTTACCAGACATATTACTGAATACACCCAGAACGTTCCGTATGCTCCTAATGATGCATTCAGCAAGGGGAAAGTATAGGTAAGAACAAAACAGGCCGTCCAAAGGGCAAACGTTGCCAGTGCCATAGCAGCCCCCCGTATACGATTTGGGAAGATTTCAGACAAAATCACCCATGTAATGGGAGCAAGTGACATAGCATAAATAGCGATTGCGATTACAACTAACGATAACACGGCGATGCCTTTGAGCTGAAAATAAAACGCGGCACCTAGAAATATATAAGTTATGGCCAATCCTACAGACCCCAGTATCATTAATTTTTTTCTTCCCCATTTATCAACAGTGAACATAGCCACAAGAGTAAAAACCAGATTTACACTTCCGGTGATTACAATATTAAATAAGGTATCACTCACTCCATATCCGGCAGCAGTAAATATTTCTTCGGCATAATTAAATACGGTGTTAATACCACACCACTGCTGAAAGACTGCTATTACTATTCCTATTAATAGTATATTGCGGAGCTTAGGGTCGAAAAGGGCTTTAAAATCCACTTTTTCAGTAATATCATTCATGGAATTGTGGATATTCATCTGTTCATCGCGCGCATACTCTTCTCCGCCTATTTTTACAAGAGTGGGTATGGCTTTATCGTCCTTATGAGCTTTAATTAACCAGCGGGGGCTTTCCGGAAGAAAAAGTGTTAATTCCAAAAACAGAATTGAAGGAACTGCACAGGCATAGAACATCCATCTCCACGCAAACTGACCATTCCATGAAGCTCGTATAAAATCATCTGTAGCCCCAACAGGCACTTCTTTGGCAATAATCATATTGACTATTTGTGCTCCAAGAATTCCGACTACTATCGTCAATTGATTAAGAGAAACAAACCGGCCTCTTAAATGTGCCGGAGCAACTTCAGCTATATACATGGGCGAGAGAGCTGAAGCTAGTCCAATTCCGACACCACCTATCAAGCGAAACAGAATAAACAGATAATAGGTATTCGCCGCACCTGTACCTATCGATGCAACGGTAAATAATAATGCAGAAAAAAACAGTGGCCATTTCCGGCCAAAACGATCACTCACCACTCCCGAAGTAACCGCTCCGACAACACAACCAATCAGAGCTGCGCTCATAGCCCAGGCTTGTAAAGTAGGATAATTTACAATATCAAAGAATCGCTCGTAAAAAGGTTTTGCGCCACCTATAACTACCCAGTCGTAACCAAAAAGTAATCCGCCCATGGCAGACACCATACTGATGCCCAGAATGTAGAATTTGTTGAATTTCTTCATTTTTTGAAATATTAGAATTAAGAACCATAAACCTGGATATAAATTCTGTATTTCCGGTAGAAAGTCTTAATTCAGCTTACTATTAAATCTCATTAATTAAAATGCAAAGTAATGATAATAATTTTCCTTTTAAGATAGATAAAATAATGATACACATGGATTATTTTACTATTTTTTCAGACTCCAGACTATAACCTAATGATAAGGGGTTAAAAGTGGATTTTCCGGAGAATAAGCAATAGTACTCCCCTATACAGTATTACAAGAATTTTGGAATGATGATTAAGGAAAATAACCATAACCTTCAGTGTATTTAAACTACAACTGATTTGATAATGTTTATATTTTTATTTAAAAGATTGTTTATCATTTTAATAACTGTCAGATCAGTAATTTTCGACACAGTTCTGTTTTTTGTATCCGTCAAAAGAATTAGCGTAGTTCCGACGTATCAAAAACTGGTCGCAAAGTTGAGAAAAGAGCGTTTTGAAAGTTACTTTTTGTCTCAAATTGTTTTAATTTCTCTAGAATTTCCTCGTACACTGTCATAAAGTCGTTCTTATATTTATTTGATTAGTAGTCTGATAAACATACGGATTTCTCCTGAAACGAACAACTTTTTTATTACTTCTTTCTAAATGAACTCCAGGTTTTCTATAATTTCGATCTATTTACAGCCAACACTATCCACCCTGGCAATTGCCGAATTAGGCTACGTTCCTCCTCTATTTCATTTTCTCTGCATTTACAAAATTGGCAACAGCTACATTTAACTTTATGAATATTGAATACATCCAATATTATGTTGCAAAACACATTAATTACAACGCATATTCTCGAAAAGTATTAATACATTTGTGAACTTTTTTAAGTGTACTGTATACACTTATTTAGACTATTAATACAATATCAAATGCTTGAATTATTAAAAGAAACCGTTTACCGTGCAAATTTAGATTTAGTGAAGCATGGGTTGGTAATTTTCACTTGGGGAAATGCCAGCGCCATTGACAGAACACTCAATCTTGTTGTAATTAAGCCATCAGGAGTATCGTACGAGGAAATGAAATCCACCGACATGGTAGTTGTTGACCTCGATGGAAATATTATTGAAGGAAAATTAAAACCTTCGTCCGACACCGCCACCCACCTGGCTCTATACAAGGCTTTTCCGAATATCGGCGGAGTAATTCATACACATTCCACTTATGCTACATCGTGGGCTCAGGCAGGATGTGAAATACCAAATATTGGTACCACACATGCTGATTATTTCAGGGATGCTATTCCCTGTACGCGGGATATGAACACACAGGAAGTGGAAGGCGAGTATGAAAAGGAAACCGGAAATGTTATTATTGAACGATTCAAAAATATCAATCCGGATTACGTTCCGGGAGTTTTAGTGAAAAACCACGGACCGTTCAGCTGGGGGAAAGATGCCCACGATGCTGTTCACAACGCTGTTGTAATGGAACAGGTTGCCAAGATGGCCTACATCTCATTTGGCATCAATCCGAATTTAACTATGAACGAACTTCTGATTAAGAAGCATTTCTACAGAAAGCACGGGCCAAATGCCTATTACGGACAATAAACATAAAATAAAAAATAATTAACCTTCCTTAATTACCGGCTGAAGAAGGCATTAAGGATTAAAAAAATTAAAATCAATATGATAAATTACAATGATTTTGAAGTATGGTTTGTAACTGGAGCACAACTCCTGTACGGTGGCGACGCTGTTGTAAAAGTGGACGCACATTCAACCGAAATGGTAAAAGGTTTGAACGATTCGGGCAATCTTCCCGTGAAAGTAGTATACAAGGGAACTGCAAATTCTTCGAAAGAAGTTTCGGAAATTTTCCGTGCAGCTAACGGAGACACGAAATGTGTTGGTGTTATCACCTGGATGCACACCTTTTCACCTGCAAAAATGTGGATACATGGTTTGATGGACTTCAAAAAACCTTTATTACACTTCCATACCCAATACAATGAAAAAATTCCATGGGAAACCATCGACATGGATTTTATGAATCTGAACCAGAGCGCTCACGGCGACCGCGAATTTGGTTTCATTACCAGTCGTCTGCGCAAACCGCGTAAAATAGTTGTGGGATACTGGAAAGACAAAGAAACCCACAAAAAAATCGCCACATGGATGAGAGTGTCTGTAGCATGGACCGATGCTCAGGATATGCGTATCATTCGTTTCGGTGATAACATGAACAATGTAGCTGTTACCGATGGTGATAAAGTTGAAGCAGAAATCCGCATGGGCTATCATGTTGACAACGCACCGATTGCAAAACTGGTTCCTTACGTAAAAGCTGTAAAAGAAGAAGAAATTGATGCCCTGGTTGCTGAATATGAAAAATTGTATGATATTGCTCCCGATGCAGCAAGAGGCGGTGCCAATCATCAGCATGTGAGAAATGCTGCAGCACAGGAAATCGGATTGCGCCGTTTCCTGCAGGATAAAGGAGCAAAGGCATTTACTACCAGTTTCGATGAACTGGAAGGCATGGATCAGCTGATGGGATTTGCTTCACAGCGTTTGATGCAGGAAGGTTATGGTTTTGGAGCAGAAGGCGACTGGAAAACAGCAGCCCTCGTTCGTACCATGTGGGTAATGGGTGAAGGTTTGCCGGGAGGATGTTCATTCCTCGAAGATTATACACTGAACTTTGACGGCGAAAACAGTTCGATACTTCAGGCACATATGCTCGAAATCAATCCTTCTATCACTACTCAAAAACCACAATTACAAGTACATTTTCTTGGTATCGGTGATTCAGGAACCTGCGCACGTCTCGTATTCCAGGCACATGAAGGTCAGGGTATAGCCTGCACGGTTGTAGATATGGGTAATCGTTTCCGCATGATTGTAAATGTGGTTGACGTTATTAAAACTAATGATTTACCAAAATTGCCGGTTGCCTGCGCACTGTGGAAACCACAACCCAACTTCGAAGTTGGTGCAGGAGCATGGATACAGGCTGGTGGTACACATCATTCCAGCTTCTCATTTGCCCTGACTAAAGAATATATGGAAGATTTTGCTGAAATAGCCGACATGGAAATGTTGTTGATTGACAATGATACAACCATGCGTAACTTCAAACAGGATCTTCGAAATAATGAAGTATACTACATGCTTAACAGAGCACTTAGATAAATAATCAGGAGTAAAGAGTAAGAGGTAAGACGCAAGTACTTACTTCTTACCCCTTGCCTCTTACTTACTCAAAAAAAATCATGAAATACGTTATTGGATTAGACTATGGAAGCGACTCGGCACGTGCTGTGATCGTTAATGCCGAAACCGGTGAAGAACTGGTATCTTCAGTAAAATATTATCCGCGCTGGATGGAAGGAAAATACTGTGTACCAACAGCCAACCAGTACCGCCAGCATCCGCAGGATTACATTGACACCCTTGAATATACAGTAAAGGATGCCTTGTCGAAATGTCCCGCCGGAACGGCTGGGAACGTGGTAGGAATGGCATTTGACACCACCGGAAGTACACCGGTATTCACTGACAAAAACGGAACTCCACTTGCGATGCTTCCCGAATTTGCAGAAAATCCGAACGCCATGTTCGTATTGTGGAAAGATCATACGGCCATTAAAGAAGCTCAGGAAATCAACGACCTTTGCGCCAAATGGGATATTGATTACACTTCGTACGAAGGTGGCATTTATTCTTCGGAATGGTTCTGGGCTAAAGCATTGCACGTGTTGCGTGCAGACGAAAAAGTGCGTAATGCTGCCTATTCGCTGGTAGAGCACTGTGACTGGTTGCCTGGTCTTCTGGTTGGGAAAACCAAACCTGAAGAAATCTGCCGCAGCCGATGCGCTTCGGGACATAAAGCCATGTGGCTCGAGAAATGGGGCGGTCTGCCATCGGAAGAATTCCTTGTTGCACTTGATCCTGTATTGAGCGGTTATCGCGACAGACTTTACAGCGACACTTGTCCAAGTGACAAAAAAACCGGAACTCTTACCGAAGAATGGGCACAACGTCTGGGTCTCACAACCAACGTAGCTGTTGCTGTTGGCGCTTTCGACTGTCACATGGGAGCCGTTGGAGCAGAAGTGAAACCGGGAGCACTCGTACGAGTTATAGGAACTTCTACCTGCGACATCATGGTTTCAAGTTATCAGGAAATGGGTGATAAACTCATTCCCGGTATCTGCGGACAGGTTGACGGATCGGTTATCCCCGGAATGGTTGGTCTGGAAGCCGGACAGTCGGCTTTTGGTGATGTATATGCCTGGTTTAAAAACGTAGTAGCTTGGCCAGTAGTGAATATTCTTTCGAAAACAACACTGGTTGACGAAGCCACCAAACAAAAACTTATTGACGAAACCATTGATCAGATTATTCCGGCTCTTTCTGTAGAAGCAGCCAAGGTTCCGGTATCGGAATCTACCATTCTGGCAACCGACTGGATGAATGGTCGCCGTACACCGGATGCAAACCAGAAAGTAAAAGGAACTATCACCGGCCTGAATTTGGGAAGTTCAGCTCCGCTTATTTTCCGTGCTTTGGTTGAAGCCACTGCCTACGGATCAAAAGCCATAGTGGATCGCTTTATCGAAAATGGTGTGGAAATCAAAGAAATCATCGGCATAGGTGGTATAGCACTGAAATCACCTTTTGTAATGCAAACGTTGGCTGATGTGCTCAACATGCCCATAAAAGTAGCAAAAGCTGAGCAGGCATGTGCTTTCGGCGCTTCGATGTTTGCCTCGGTTGCCGCAGGCATTTATGCAAAGGTTGAAGATGCACAGGCTGCCATGGGTATGGGATTTGCATCGGAATTCTATCCGAATGCTGAAAACCATAAACTCTACAACGAGTTGTACAAAAATTACGTTGCAATAGGTAAATTTACAGAAGAAAATTTATTCAAATAAAAAAAAGACTCTGATTCGGCTGAAAACGGATTGGAGTCTTTCCATAACATTAAATAATACCACTACACATGAAAAAGTATATAACTGGTCTTGCAATTATTGCTCTGGCTCTGGTCGGATGCAAGGATAACAAATGCGAAAAGACACTTTCCGGCTTGTGTAAAGCCGACTTTCAAACCGTGGTAAACGGAGATTCAACCAATCTGTTTGTATTGAAAAACACAGCAGGAATGGAAGTTTGTATTACCAACTTCGGTGGACGCATTGTTTCCATTATGGTACCTGACAAAACAGGTAATATGCAGGATGTAGTTCTTGGTTTCGATTCTGTAGCCGACTACATCAATGTTCCGAGCGATTTTGGCGCTTCGATTGGCCGATACGCCAACCGCATTAATCAGGGTAAAATAGTGATTGACGGCGATACCATTCAGTTGCCACAGAATAACTTCGGGCATTGCCTTCATGGCGGACCGAAAGGCTGGCAATATCAGGTTTACAAAAACGTGAAACAAATTGACGATACCACTATCGAAATGACCCGTTTTTCTCCCGACGGAGATATGAATTTCCCGGGTAATGTTGAAGCAAAAGTAACGTTCAAACTGACCGAAGACAACGCGATTAAAATTGATTTTGAAGCTACTACCGATAAAAAAACAGTGATTAACATGTGTAACCACTCGTATTTCAACCTGACAGGTGATGCTACTAAACCGATTACCGAAAGCAAACTGTACATCAATGCCGACAATTACACTCCAGTTGACAGTACGTTTATGACTACCGGCGAAATAGCCACAGTTAAGGACACCCCGATGGATTTCACTACTCCCAAACCGGTAGGTGCAGACATTGATAAATACGATTTTATTCAGCTTAAAAATGGTAATGGTTACGATCATAACTGGGTGTTGAATACAGCTGGTGATGTATCAAAACTGGCAGCAAAGGTTGTTTCACCTGCAAGCGGAATTACCCTTGAAGTTTATACTAACGAGCCCGGCGTTCAGGTTTATACCGGTAACTTCCTCGATGGTACTGTAAAAGGCAAAAAAGGCATTGTATATAAACAACGTACCGGTATTTGCCTCGAAACTCAGCACTATCCCGACAGTCCCAACAAACCACAGTGGCCTTCGGTTATTCTCGAACCCGGAAAGGTTTATAAGAGCACATGCGTTTATAAGTTTGGTGTTGAAAAATAAAATCGAAAAAAATAATATCAGAAAATAATTATAAATAATAAATTATGAATTGGACCTCACAAGAATTTATTTGGCTCGACTGGGTCATTATAGTAGTAGGTATTTTGGCTGTAGGATGGGCTGTAGCGCGTTCGATACAGAAGCACAAACGTTCTCAACAAGGAGCCGACAGCGAAGATTTCCTGTTCGGTAAGGGTGAACCCTGGTATATTATTGGCGCAGCGATCTTTGCCGCCAACATCGGTTCTGAACACCTTGTTGGCCTTGCCGGAACCGGCGCAAAAGCCGGAGTTGGTATGGCTCACTGGGAAATGCAAGGCTGGATGATCCTCATCCTGGGCTGGCTTTTCGTTCCTTTCTACCAATTGATGAATAATAAATTGGGGAAAATCATTACCATGCCTGATTTCCTCAAAAATCGTTACACACCTCGTACCGGTTCGTGGCTGTCAATCATTACACTGATTGCTTATGTGCTGACTAAAGTAAGTGTAACAGCATTTACAGGAGGAATATTCTTGGAAAGTCTTCTGGGATTACCTTTCTGGTACGGAGCTATTGGCCTGATTGTTTTAACGGGTATCTTTACTGTTTTGGGCGGCATGAAGGGTGTGATGACACTCTCGGCTATTCAAACGCCTATTCTTATCATTGGTTCATTCCTTGTGCTTTTTCTTGGTTTATCGGCGCTTGGAGACGGTAATATCGGCCAAGGTTGGTCAGCAATGATTGACTACTCAAAATCGTTGAGTAACGGATATGGTACAAACCATATGTTCCACTTCGAAACGGGTGACCCACTTTACGATGACTATCCCGGTTTCTGGGTATTTATCGGAGCATCAATTATTGGTTTATGGTATTGGGCTACCGACCAGCACATCGTTCAACGTGTCCTGGGTCAGCACAAAGGTGAAGCAAGCGACGTAGTCATGAGACGTGCCCGCAGAGGAACTATTGCTGCTGGTTACTTCAAATTGTTGCCTGTGTTTATGTTCCTGATACCGGGTATGATAGCTGCGGCACTGGCTGCTCGTCCCGGCAGTGGATTTACGTTAGACAATCCCGATACTGCATTTGGCTCCATGGTTAAGTTTGTATTACCTGCCGGTGTGAAAGGTATTGTAACCATTGGATTTATCTCAGCGCTTGTGGCTTCTTTGGCTGCATTCTTCAATTCCTGTGCCACCTTGTTTACTGAGGATTTTTACAAACCCATGTTCAAAGGTAAAACCGAAGCCAGATATGTGTTTGTAGGTCGTGTTGCAACCGTTGTAGTAGTTTTACTTGGTATTGGCTGGATCCCGGTTATGATGAGTCTCGGCAGCCTTTATTCTTATCTGCAAGGCATTCAATCGTTGCTCGCTCCTGCCATGGTGGCCGTATTTGTATTGGGTATTTTTTCCAAAAAGATTACACCTAAAGCGGGTGAAGCAGGTTTAATTGTTGGTTTTTTGATTGGAATGGCACGATTGCTAACCAACATCCTTACTGATACCGGTAATAAAGTAATGACAGGCGGATTCTGGGAAAACACCCAATGGTTCTGGCATACGAACTGGCTTATCTTTGAGATATGGTTGCTTGTTTTCATCATGCTGTTTATGGTTGCAGTATCATTCTTTACTAAAAAACCAACGGCTAAACAGGTTGAATTCATCACATTCACAGGTGACTATAAGCAACTTATCAAACAGAGCTGGAACAAGTGGGATATTATTGCATCTCTTGGCGTGGTAGCACTCTGCGCTGCTTTCTACTGGTATTTCTGGTAAAAAAATGATTATGAAAGTAAACTTTGAATTGAAATACATTCAAAGTTTACTTTACAATTTATACTTCCATGACATTTGATTTAAATTATTACAAATCTCACAATTTATTTCTGGTTGCAGTTGACTGCATAATCTTTGGTTTTCACAATAATGAAATAAAACTACTGGTGCATCATCGCGCCATGGAACCCGAACAAGGTGGTTTGTCACTTATGGGAGGTTTTGTGCAAAAAGATGAATCGGTAGATCAGGCAGCATCAAACATACTTTCGAACCTTACCGGACTGGAGAATATTTTTATGGAGCAGGTTAAAGTCTATGGAGAGCTCCATCGCGATCCGGGTGAGCGGGTTATTTCCTGTGCATATTACGCATTGATTGACATTAACGCCTATGATGAATCTTTGTTGAAAAATCATCATGCTTTTTGGCTGAGCCTGGACCTGGCATCCGATTTGATTTTTGACCATTCACAAATGGTAAAAGATGCGCTCGCCATTTTGAGAAGAAAAGCTGTTCTTGAACCAATTGGTTTCAATCTCCTCTCTGAAAAATTCACCCTTACTCAGCTACAATCTCTGTATGAGGCAATTTACGGAAAGTCTCTGGACAAACGTAACTTCCGAAAAAAAATGCAAAGCCTTAATTTTATCGAGAAATTGGATGAAATTGACAAATCGTGTTCAAAAAAGGGGGCTTACTACTATAAGTTCAAAGACGACAGTAACAGTAGTTCTGAACATGCGGGTTATGAGTTTTAATCGTTAAGGTTATCAAAGTTTTTTCTGTGGTTAGATTACTTGTTGTTTTAAATGTTTCAGTTAAAACAACATCAGAAAATCCTAAATTGGGAATCCTAAATATGTTTGAAAACATAAATTTCTGCATTTCCAATTCCTTCATCAAGCACGCCTCAATATTTCCATTTGATTTACTGATAGTTACACCTATCTACAGATAGGTGTAATAAAAATCGTGTCCGCACACGTTTTTTGTCTAAATTATTTGTTCTTTCAATATTTAGTTCTATTTTTGCATCAAATTATAATCGTTCCCGTACACGATTATGCAAATAATGATGAATGATCACAGACAAAACAAAAATAAGAATTAAAGACATTGCGCAATTAGCTGGTGTCTCAGAAGGTACTGTTGACCGTGTTCTGCATAATCGCGGTGAAGTTTCGGCAAAAAGTAAAGAAGCTGTTGAGAAAGTACTGCATGAGATTAACTACTCTCCCAATCTGCTTGCCCGATCGTTGGCCTCCAAAAAACATTACCGTTTTGTTTACATGATACCCGAATATCAGCCTAATGATTATTGGGAGAGTATGGATAAAGGATTTGATCAGGCAGCACAGGATTATTTACAATATAATGTTCATCTGGAGAAAGTATCTTTTAATCAGTATGATGTTAAATCATTTAAAACAGCGGCCGGACAGATCCTCCGATCAGCACCTGATGCTGTATTGCTAGCACCGGTATTTACAGATGAAACATTACTTTTTAATCAGGAACTAAAAAAAATGGAGATCCCCCTTTCTTTTTTAGATTCAATGATCGAACAAGCGGATTTTTCTACTTATTACGGACAAAACTCTTTTCAAAGCGGATATCTGGCGGCAAAATTATTGTTGAACTCATTACCAGCTGCATCAAAAGTATTGTCAATAACGACAAATATTTTCGGGACAGAAACGCACCAGACAAAAGTTCGTTATGCAGGATTTAAACAGTTTATCACTGAAAACAATTTAAATACCATAGAACTAATTAATATTGAATTATCCAGTCAGGATGAAGGCACTAATATCAGATTACTTCATGACACATTTACAAAACACGATGACATCAGAGCTGCTATAACTTTCAATTCAAGGGTTTACCGTTTCGCTTACTATCTCGAAGCTTTAAAAATAAAAGACATCAGATTGATTGGATATGATTTGCTACAGGAGAATATTCGATATCTGAAAAAGGATATTATTTCATACCTACTGGCTCAAAAACCCGAAAAACAAGCTTATTTTTCAGTACGTGACATGTGCTCCAGATTGGTTCTCAAACAAAAAGTTAATAAGATCAATTATATGCCAATCGATATTATTCTGAAAGAAAATATCGATAATTATATGAATTTTAAGGAATAAAGCCCAATATATTAATTAATTAAAAATTCTAAATTATGGAATTAAGCAAATACAGTATTGGTGTTGGCGATCGCTTCGCTCATCAGGGAGTTGCCCAATTACGGGCTATAATGAAAGCCAATCAGTCGGGACTGGAAATCAGTCCGGTATGGAATAAATCGAATCGTGAACACATGTATGTACACACCCATCCGGCAGATGTACGCCGTGAAGCTGATACAGCAGTTGCCACGCTTGGTTATAAGGGAAAATATTTTGTTGATGCTGATCATATCAATCTAAGTACGGTTGCTCCTTTCACTGAGACTGCCGATTTTTTCACGCTTGATGTTGCTTCTTTTATTGGGAAACCTAGTTCAGAAGCTGACATGGAAACCTTTATTGATTCGTGTGAAAAGTATATTGGCGAACTTAGCATTCCCGGAATTGAAAAGCCACTGCATGTTACCAAAGAATTACTGAAAAGTATTGCCTCCAAGTTTTTAGCTGCAACTCAGCAAGCTTCTGAGATATACAAATATCTTGTAGAAAACAAAGGTGCTGGCAATTTTATAACGGAAGTTTCGATGGACGAAGTGGAAAGTCCGCAAACACCCGTTGACATGCTTTTCATTCTCAAAATGCTTGCAGATAAAGGTGTACCCGCTCAGACCATAGCACCAAAATTTACCGGAAGATTTAATAAAGGTGTTGATTACCGTGGTGACCTCGATCAGTTTGCCCTCGAATTTGAGGAAGATGTTCTCGTCATTGATTTTGCAGTTAAAGAATTCGGTCTTCCAAAAGAATTGAAACTGAGCGTTCATTCCGGCAGTGATAAATTCTCCATTTATCCGATTATGGCTGATATTATCAAAAAATACGATAAAGGTCTTCATCTGAAAACAGCCGGTACAACGTGGCTCGAAGAAGTGATCGGTTTGTCTGTGGCAGGTGGTGAAGCGCTGGAACTGGCAAAGAAAATTTACGCAAATTCCTATAATCGTAAGGATGAATTGTGTGCTCCGTATGCCGATGTTATTGATATTGACGAAACTCTGCTGCCTTCCGTAGAAGAAGTGAACAGCTGGACAAGTGAAAAATATGCCAATACTTTACGGCATATTCCGGAACATCCCGACTATAATTCCAATTTCCGACAGTTAATTCATGTTGCCTACAAAGTGGCAGCCGAAATGGGTGATACCTACACTTCCATGCTGGAAAAATATTCGGAAATAATAGGTAACTGTGTAGAAGAAAATATATATGAACGTCATTTGAAACGTTTATTTAGCTTATAATAAAATTTCCAAAATTTCGTAGCATAAAAAACTACGGAATTAAGGAGTTTGTTTTACTGAAAACGGGTAAAATTTAATAAATAAAAATATGGAAAATCTTTTTAGTGTAGAAGGAAAAGTTGTCGTTATCACCGGTGGTGGTGGTATTTTAGGTCGTGGTATGGCTGAATACATGTGCAGCCAGGGAGCAAAGGTTGTCATTCTTGACAGAAGTGAAGAAGCAGGCAATCTGCTTGTAAATGAGCTTATTAAAAAAGGCTACGAAGCCACCTTTTTCTATTGCGATGTTCTTAACAATGAAGTACTTGAACAAAATTCGAAAGATATAGTAGCCAAATATGGCCGCATTGATGTTCTTGTAAATGCTGCCGGTGGCAACATGCCGGGTGCTACCATTGGTCCGGACAATACCATCTTTGATCTGCAAATGGATGCTTTCCGCAAAGTGGTGGATCTGAACCTTTTTGGCACTGTAATGCCAACAATGGCTTTTGGAAAAGTAATGGTCGAACAGAAAAAAGGAAGTATTATCAATATCTCATCAGAGTCTGCATTACGTCCGCTCACCCGAGTAGTAGGTTATGGTGCATCAAAAGCAGCTGTTACCAATTTTACCAAATATCTGGCATCCGAAATGGCTATCAAATTTGGTGAAGGAATTCGTGTGAATGCGATGGCGCCGGGATTCTTCCTGACCGAGCAAAACCGTACACTGATGACAAATCCGGACGGTTCGCTTACTCCAAGAGGTCAGTCGATAATTGCACACACTCCTTTTGGCCGTTTTGGTGAACCCGAAGAATTATTCGGAACCCTTCAGTGGCTTGCCAGCGATGCATCTAAATTCGTAACCGGAACTCTTACCGTTATTGACGGTGGTTTTGATGTATTTTGCATTTAACATTTATTTTTGTCCGGAGTTGATATTCTCTGATGTTAACTTTCAGCTCCGGACTTTTTGATATTTAAGGATAAGTATAAAAAAGATTTAATTCAATTTGTCGTATTTAATTGCTTAATATATATGCAATTAAATACGATCATTAAAAAACTAAGGTATGAATAAGTATTTATGTAAACAATCATGGAGATGGTATGGCCCGAAAGACCCGGTATCACTTTGGGATATTCGTCAGGCTGGTGCAACTGACATAGTAACCGCACTGCATGAGATTCCAAATGGTGAAGTTTGGCCTACACAAGCCATTTTAGAGAGAAAAAAGATTGTCGCAGAAGCAGGATTGAAATGGTCTGTGGTAGAAAGTGTACCGGTACACGAGGATATCAAAAAAAGGTCCGGTAACTACAAACAATATATTGAGAATTATAAGCAAACTATACGAAATCTGGCAAAATGCGGCATTTATGATGTAACTTATAACTTTATGCCGGTTCTTGACTGGACACGAACAGATCTGGCTTATCAGATGCCGGACAGGTCATTGGCACTGAGATTTGAAATGGCTGCTTTTATTGCATTTGACCTGTATATTCTTAAACGTCCGGGAGCCGAAAATGATTATACTGTGGATCAGATATCGAAAGCAAAAGCCAGGTATGACGGCATGAATGAATCGGAAAAAGAAACTTTAATCAGAAATATTATTGCAGGATTGCCCGGCGCCGAGGAAAGTTTTACAATCGAACAATTTCAACAAGCATTAGATACGTATGCAGATATCAACGAAGATCAGTTGCGTAACAACCTTTTCTATTTTATTAACGAGATATGCTTCATAGCTGATAAAGTAGGGGTAAGAATGGCTATCCATCCGGACGATCCTCCCCGCTCAATATTTGGCTTGCCCAGAATTTTAAGTACAGCCGAAGATGTGCGCAGGTTATTTGCTGCTGTTCCCAGTTTGTCGAACGGGTTATGTTTATGCACCGGCTCTTTCGGTGTTTCATCGACCAACGACCTGACTTCCATGTTGCGTGAATTCGGTGAACGTCTTTATTACGTGCATTTCCGGAGTACATGCCGCAATGCCGAAGGTGATTTTTACGAAGACAATCATCTTGAAGGAGATGTGGATATGTATGAAGCAATGAAAGCACTTTTAGTGGTGCAATATACCTATAAACGAAACATCCCTATGAGACCGGACCACGGACATCAGATGATCGACGATCTGCATAAGAAAACTAATCCGGGTTATTCATGTATAGGCATGTTGCGTGGTATGGCTGAACTGCGCGGACTGGAAATGGGAATTTCAAGAACTCTTTTTTAGATTAAATAGAAAAACACTGTAAATTTTCGAGATATTATAAACCTTCAAAAATCAAATATCATGAGTTTAGAACTAAAAAAAGACTGTAAATATTCTTTGCTCGTTGCCACCAGTATGGGTGTTCGCATTACTCCGCAAAACGGACAACCGGTTCATTGCAGTAAACTATTTGAAATGCAGGCTACGAGCGCCGAAACCAATGTTGCGAGCGTTTCTTCCTTTTTAGGACTTCCGGTAAAAGTATTAACAACTTTTGTAAAAGACAGCCCGATTGCGCAATTCATTAAAAGCGATTTGCGCAGCCGTAATATGGATTTCGAAGGTCCGGAAGTGGCGCAAGGTGATCCCTGGGGCTATCGTCATCAGTTCAATATTGCCGACAGTGGTTTTGGTGCCCGTGGACCGCGCGTACAGAATGACCGCGCCGGTGAAGTTGGACGTACGCTGAATGTGAATGATTTTGATTTGGAACGTATTTTCGAAAAAGAAGGCGTTCAGATTTTACATTTATCCGGTCTGATTGGTGCATTATCGCACGAGACAAGTAATTTTTGCCTTCAGTTAGCCCGTTACGCAAAGAAAACCGGAACACGTATTTCGTTTGACCTCAATTACCGGGCATCGTTCTGGAGAGGTCGTGAAAAAGAATTGCATGATATCTTTACCGAAATAGCATCACTTTCCGATATTTTGATTGGTAATGAGGAAGATTTTCAGCTTTGTCTGGGTATTGAAGGTCCCGAAGCCGGAGGTAAAGGGATTGAAGCACAGATAGATGGTTTCAAAGGTATGATTGGACGGGTAAAACAAACTTTCCCGAATGCTTCGGTTTATGCTACTACCCTGCGTCAGGTTATCAGTACCAACGAACATCTCTGGGGTGCTATCATGCTCGACGGTGACACCTGGAACGTGATTGAACCTCGAAAAATCAATGTACTTGACCGGATTGGCGGTGGTGATGGATTTGTTGGAGGTATGCTTTACGCTATTCTCAAAGGCTGGGAATCTGAAAAATGGGCTCAGTTCGGATGGGCATCAGGTGCCTTGGCAACTACATTCCTCACCGACTATGCACAACCTGCCGACGAGGAACAAATATGGAGCATCTGGGGCGGTAACGCAAGGGTGAAAAGATAAATAAATTTACCATTTTTCATTTACAATTTACTATTGAAGATGGATCCAAATCAGCTTAATAAACGATTTCAAATTCTCGCATTACGAATAATCAAACTTACTGAAAGTTTGCCAAATAATATAACTGGTAAAACATTGGGTAATCAGATTATTCGTTAGGGGACTTCACCCGGTGCAAATTACAGAGCAGCTTGTTTAGGAAAATCCGGAAAAGACTTTCTGAACAAGTTGAAGATGGTAGAGGAAAAATTAGATGAAACGCTTTATTGGCTGGAATTAATCATTCAATCCGGTTTGATTAAAGAAAATTTATTGATTGATTTAAAAACTGAGAATATTGAATTGCTAAAAATAATTGTGAGTTCAATTACAACCATGAAGAAGAAATCAATATCCAACAGTAAAATTCCCTTGAAATAAAATTATAAATGTTTTAAATGGTAAATTGTCAATAATAAAATAGTCAATCAAATCATGTTATATTACCAAATAGGTTCAACAGAACTCGAACTCACTTCCGAAGATCTTAAAAAAGGTCTTTTCGAAGCATTGCAGAAAATGGGTGAAAAGCACAAGGTGCTTGCCATACCACCCGATTATACACGTTTGCCAAGTCGTGCAGGTGAACTGACCGAATTTGCCTGGGAGTATTACGGCGACAAACTCACGGATGTTTTACCTGCATTGGGGACTCATTCTCCGATGACACCTCATCAGATTGAGCACATGTTTGGTTCTTTACCTGCTTCACTCATTCGCGAACACGACTGGCGCAACGATGTGGTGACTGTTGGTACTGTTCCGGCCGAATTTGTTGAAGAAGTTTCGGAAGGCGCTGTTAAATTTCCCTGGCCCGCTCAGGTAAACAAACTGCTTGTAAATGGTAATTTCGATTTGATATTATCTATCGGTCAGGTAGTACCTCACGAAGTGGTGGGTATGGCCAATTACAATAAAAATATTTTTGTTGGAACCGGCGGTGTGGAAGGAATTAACAAAAGCCATTTCGTTGGTGCCGCTTACGGTATGGAACGCATGATGGGTCATGCTGATACACCGGTACGTCGGATTTTCAATTATGCATCAGAAAATTTCACCAATAATTTACCGATTGTATATGTGCAAACTGTCGTCGGGCTTGATAAATCCGATGGTATTGTTAAAACACGCGGATTATTTATCGGTGATGACTTTGAAGTATTCGACAAAGCAGCAAAACTGGCTTTGGAAGTTAATTTTGAAATGCTTGACAAACCGCTAAAAAAAATAGTTATTTACCTCGATCCGACTGAATTTAAAAGTACCTGGCTGGGAAATAAATCCGTGTATCGCACAAGAATGGCTATTGATGACGATGGTGAATTGATTGTGATTGCACCAGCCCTGAAAGAATTCGGAGAAGACAAAGAAATTGACCGATTGATCCGCAAATACGGATATTTCGGGACACCACGAACACTGAAAGCCTGTGAGGAAAACGAAGAATTACGCAATAATCTGAGCGCGGCTGCTCACCTTATTCACGGTTCATCAGAAGGAAGGTTCAGTATTACGTATTGTCCCGGAAAAGGAAAAGAAAATCTAACACAGGCAGAAATCGAAAGTGTTGGCTTCAACTATGCTGATATTGACGAAATCACATCGAAATACGATCCTGCAAAATTGCGTGATGGACTTGTTACCATGCCAGATGGTGAAGAGATATTTTACATTTCAAATCCGGCATTAGGGTTATGGGCTTATAAAGAGAGGTTTAAATATTAAATTATATACCATTTGACAATTTACCATTTTCAATTGAAAAAACAATAAATCGTCAATGAAAAATGGTCAGTGCTTTTATGAAAATAATTATCGACGATAAAATTCCCTATATCCGTGGCGCATTCGAAAGTGTGGCTGAGGTGGTTTATCTTCCGGGATCAAAAACTACACCCGAAGTTGTGAAAGATGCTGATGCCATAATTACCCGCACACGCACCATATGCAACGAGAAGCTCCTGGCTGGTTCATCCGTGCAATTTATTGCCACTGCTACAATTGGTTATGATCATATTGACACCGATTATTGCGATGCAGCCGGAATAAAATGGACAAATGCTCCCGGCTGTAATTCCAAATCAGTAGAACAGTACATTGCATCCGCTCTTATGGTTTTAGCTGAACGAAAAAATATGCAATTAAAAGACCTGTGCATAGGTATTGTCGGTGTAGGAAATGTAGGAAGTAAAGTTGCGCGGATCTGCGAAATATTCGGCATGAAAGTTTTGCTGAATGACCCGCCCCGTGAACGTGCAGAGGGTTCGGAAAAATTTGTAAACATCGACAGAATAAAAGAAGAGGCAGATATTATTACCCTGCATGTTCCCCTGAATATGAAAGGCGAAGATGCTACTTATCACATGGCAAATGACATTTTCTTTAATTCATTAAAACGAAATCCCATTCTGATTAATTCATGCCGTGGCGAGGTGGTCGAAACCAATGCTGTGAAAAACGCAATGAAAACCGGGAAAATATCCGCATTTGTCTGCGATTGCTGGGAAAATGAACCCGATATTGACCTGGAATTACTGCAAATGGCCGAAATAGCGACACCTCATATAGCAGGCTATTCGAAAGACGGTAAAGCAACCGGAACTCAAATGAGCGTACAGGCAATCAGCAATTTTTTCAATCTTAATCTGAACAGTTGGCAACCATCCGGAGTTGAACAACCCGCAAACCCGGTGATTAAAATTGACAGTGCAGGATTATCTGAACAGGAAATTCTTAGCAAAGCTATTTTGCATACTTACGATATCCGAAATGACGATCAGCTACTTCGGGCAAATACATCCAGCTTCGAGCAACAGCGCGGCGATTATCCTGTCCGAAGGGAATTTCCGGCATTTTCAATTGAAAATGTGAATATTGACGACGAGATATTGATCAAATTAAAAAACCTGGGATTTAAGTAATCAGACGTATACTCATTTTTTATTATAAGAATAGATTATTCAATAATAACACATAAATATCATGAAACAAAAAGCAGACATTGGATTAATCGGTTTGGCCGTAATGGGCGAAAACCTGGTATTAAACATGGAAAGTAAAGGCTTTACAGTTGCTGTGTTTAATCGTACTGTCGAAAAAGTAGATCATTTCATCACCGGACGTGGTGCTGGCAAAAACTTTATCGGTGCACACTCTATCGAAGAACTTTGTGCCTCGCTCGAACGTCCGCGCAAAGTGATGATGCTCGTTAAAGCAGGAAAAGCGGTGGATGATTTTATCGATCTTCTTATTCCACATCTGGAAGAAGGCGATATTATTATTGACGGTGGAAATTCACATTTTCCCGACACTATACGTCGTACGAAGTATGTGGAAAGCAATGGATTACTTTATATCGGAACCGGTGTTTCGGGCGGTGAAGAAGGAGCCTTGCTCGGTCCATCAATGATGCCCGGCGGATCACCCGCGGCATGGTCTGCTGTAAAAGAAATTTTCCAGGCAGTAGCAGCCAAGGTGGAAGACAATGTTCCCTGCTGTGACTGGGTTGGCGAAGATGGTGCCGGACATTTTGTAAAAATGGTGCACAACGGAATTGAATACGGCGATATGCAGATTATCAACGAAGCGTATCAGGTAATGAAAGACTTGCTGGGCCTGACTGCCGATGAAATGCACGAAGTTTTCAAAGAATGGAATAAAGGTGATCTGGACTCGTACCTGATAGAAATCACCCGCGATATTCTGGCATTCAAAGACGAAGACGGTGAACCTTTGGTAGAAAAAATTCTGGATACTGCGGGACAAAAAGGTACAGGAAAATGGACAGCTGTTTCAGCACTTGACCTTGGTATTCCTTTGACATTAATCGGCGAGTCGGTATTTGCACGTTGTTTGTCTGCTCAGAAAGATATGCGTGTACTTGCGTCAAAATCCATTAGCGGACCACAACCGAAATTCACGGGAGATCGCAATCAAATGATTGCTGATTTGAAAGATGCACTGTTTGGAGCGAAAATAATTTCGTATGCACAGGGCTACAACCTGATGATGGAAGCTGCCAACGAATATAAATGGAACCTCAATTACGGCGGTATTGCCCTGATGTGGCGTGGTGGTTGCATCATCCGTTCCGTATTTTTGGGTGATATCAAAAAAGCATTCGACAACAATCCCGAACTGGAAAATCTGTTGCTTGACCCCTATTTCAAAAATATAGTGGAAAAAGCTCAGGCCGGATGGCGACGCGTTTGTGCAGCAGCACTTACGAATGGAATTCCTGTGCCGGCTTTAACCTCCGCACTCTGCTACTTCGACGGACTGCGTACAGAACGGTTGCCAGCAAATCTGTTGCAGGCTCAGCGGGATTATTTCGGTGCTCATACTTACGAACGTATTGACAAGCCAAGAGGAGAATTTTTCCACACAAACTGGACAGGAAGAGGTGGTGATACCGCTTCAACCACATATATCGTATAATTTATTTTGGTCAGATAGATTAGATTGGTTGATTTTTTTTAGATTTCAATGAGATGAAATCCGGATGTTTTCACAATCCGGATTTCATCTTTTTAATATTTCAACATATATGAACAATTTTATCTCTTACGATTTAGAATATTTTATAGCACTTCACTTCCACAAATCAACCGGAATGTTTCTATGAATTATAATTTGAAGTTTATTCTGAAATTACAACAAACAGAAAAGGGAAAAGCCTTAAATTGCAAACTCCACATTACAAAATTAACTATATTTTATTCTTCATTCCAAAAAATATTCCTTACATTTGCACAAAATTTCTGACAGGCTTTATATAATCCACCCGGTCAACTGAAAATACGGTTAAATCAATGTTTAACAACCATTTACAAACAAGCAGTTTCAGGCAATCGGGTAATCAAAAAACAAATTATAAAACAGCATGACTAATTTATCACTATTCGTGGTAGTGCTTCTCTCTGGAATGACGCTGGTTCTCGGCGGTCTTGGATTGGCCTTACTAATTTCCCCAAAATCTTACAATTTTCAAAAAGGAGAGCCTTATGAATGCGGGCTTCCAACACATGGCACATCCTGGATGCAGTTCAGAGTTGGTTACTACCTCTATGCTATCCTGTTTCTGATGTTCGATGTTGAAACCATCTTCCTTTTTCCCTGGGCTACCGTGGTACGCTCACTTGGTGTAATGGGACTGGTTAGTATTCTAATATTTATTATCATTCTCGGCTTAGGTCTTGCCTATGCGTGGAGGAAAGGAGTATTGAAATGGACGTAAATAAAATTTATATAAAAGGAATTGCGGGCGAAGATTTCAAAGACAATGACACGCTGCAACAGTATATTGATGAGTTGAATGCCGGTGGTACGAATGTTATCGTTGGTAAGCTGGACGAACTCATTGACTGGGGTCGCGCCAATTCACTCTGGCCACTGGCTTTTGCTACCAGTTGTTGTGGTATTGAATTCATGGCTGCTGCTGCTGCTCATTACGATTTGGCCCGTTTTGGAATGGAAGTAACACGTAATAGTCCGCGTCAGGCCGACTTGATGGTTGTTGCCGGAACCATTGTTAACAAAATGGGACCGCTGCTTCGCCGTGTATATGACCAGATGGCAGAGCCTAAATATGTGGTTGCGATGGGTGGATGTGCCATTTCAGGAGGTCCGTTCGTTAATTCATACAATGTTGTAAACGGTGCAGACAAAATCATTCCTGTGGATGTATATATTCCCGGATGTCCGCCTCGTCCCGAGTCTCTTTTCTATGGCTTATTGCAACTTCAACGCAAGGTAAAAGTTGACCGGTTCTTCCACAATCAGCGCCCTGTAAGAGAATATAATCCCGACACGCTGATTGACCCTAAAACAGGCGAAATTATCGACACAAAAACAAATCCTGATAAATAATATTTAAATCATCATATTCCAATAAGATGAAAGATATACAAGAGCTAATTTTACGTACAGTAAGTGATGCTGTCATTGAAGAGAAACAGAAACTTACCGTTACTGTTGAGCCGAAGCAACTCCATCCCTTATTACAGGCACTATATAATAATATTAAACTTCCTTTCGATTACCTGATCAGTCTTATCGGAATGGATTGGGGCGAAAAACTGGGCGTGATTTATTTGTTATCATCCTCCAAAGACCTGACAAAGGAATTGGTAGTCATTACGGCAACAGCCGACCGTGAAAATCCGTTGTTGTATTCCGTTACCGATCTGTACGAAACAGCTCATCTCAATGAGCGCGAAGCATACGCCCTGTTTGGTATCCGTTTTATCAACAATCCGGATATGCGCCGCTTCCTGCTCAACGACGACTGGGTGGGATTTCCATTCCGCAAAGATTACAACGATGACGCGAAACTAAATCCCGTTAACATCATCACCAAGGATATCCCTGATATGTCTCCACGCATTTTGGAAACAACAGATGGCAAACTGGTGGAAGAAACGGTTCCGGTTTTCGAAGAAGATGATTACATTATTAATATTGGTCCTCAACATCCTTCCACTCACGGAGTAATGCACTTCCGCACGGC
>Ga0316603_10000370_pt1 | contig 22930 bp, 18 predicted proteins | sample OWC_soil_day10_n_FD_207649 | JGI IMG/M metagenome (GOLD analysis project Ga0316603, IMG submission 207649) | Wetland soil microbial communities from Old Woman Creek delta, Ohio, United States - OWC_soil_day10_noCT | ecosystem: Environmental > Terrestrial > Soil > Wetlands | place: USA: Ohio... | reverse complement strand
AAATGGAGATATAGATGCCTTTCAACTTCAACTTAAAGAAGCTATAGAAGATATAAAAAAAAGAGAACCTTTAAAGAAAAAACTTAGATTGGGCTACATTGGAGTTCCTCCAATGACTGGTGATATATATGAATTTGTTCTAAAATTCAATGCTTCTTTTGTTTATAATGAAGTACAAAGGGAATTTGCTTTTCCTAGAGTAAGTGAAGCTCCAACTATTTTTGATCAATATTACGATTATACCTATCCTTATGATACTGAATTCAGAATAGTGGAATTAAAAAAGCAAATTGAAGAACGAAAGCTAGATGGTATAATTCACTACACTCAAGCCTTCTGCTATAGAGCTGTAGAGGATATAGTTTTAAAAGAAAAGCTGCCTATACCAATATTAAATATTGAAGGAGATAAGCTAAATTCCTTAGATGCAAGAACAAAGCTTAGATTAGAAGCTTTTCTTGATATGCTGGTAGATTTAAAGGAGACAAACAGATGAGAGTACTAGGTATAGACCTTGGAAGTAGAGAAGTTAAAATTGTTTTAATGGAAGACAATAGAATAATATATACAAAAAAAATTAGCACAATGAGTTTTTACAGAGATTACTGCAGCTTCGATGGAAAAGTCATTGTAGATTTAGAGAAGCTTGGTATAAACCATATTGATAAAGCTGTATCAACAGGCTACGGAAGAAACAATACAGATTTAAAGCTTTTTACTACTATAAACGAAATTAAGGCTCATGTGTATGGAGCAATATTTCAGACAGGGTTAAAGGATTTTATACTCTTAGATGTAGGCGGCCAGGATGTTAAGGTGGTTAAGGTTGAAAAAGGTATAACTACCGACTTAGAGCTTAATGAAAAATGTGCTGCTTCCTGCGGAAGATATTTAGAGAACATGGCAAATGTACTTGAGCTATCTCTTGATAAAATGAGCAGTTACTCAGAAAATCCTATAGAACTAAACTCAACTTGTGCAGTGTTTTCTGAATCTGAACTAATTGGAAAAATAGCTGAAGGCGTTAATATAGAAAGTCTATGTGCCGGAGTTAACTACTCACTATACAAAAGACTTCACCCCTTGCTTGCAAAATTCAAAGGGAAAAGTTTAGTTTTAACTGGGGGAGTTGCTAATAATGCTGCAATTAAGACTTATATTAGCCGAGATTATGATGAAATCGTGTCTGTTGCAGAACCTCAGTTTAATGGTGCAATTGGATGCTGTTATTACGGAATAAATATTTTAAAATAAAAGGAGAAATGGATATATGTACATTTTAAAGGCAGAACATAGTTTTGATAGTGCTCATTTTCTTGCTAATTACATTGGCAAGTGTGGAAATATCCATGGTCACCGCTGGAAAGTAGAAATTGAAGTACAGTCAGAAACTTTAATTGAAGATGGTCAACTAGAAGGCATGGTAGTTGACTTTGGTGACTTAAAAAAGCATGTTAAGGAACTGGTGGATTTTTATGATCATGCTTTAATCATACAAGAAGGCACTATGAGAAAAGGAACATTAGCTTGTATCAAAGAGGATGGCTTTAAAGTAATTGAAGTTAGCTTTAGACCAACAGCAGAGAATTTTGCTTCCTTCTTTTATAATATGATGAAAGAAAAAGGCTACAACGTAAAAAGAGCTACAGTTTATGAAACTCCTACAAACAGTGCTGTTTATGAAGAAAGTGAGGCTAGATAAAATGAATTTTAAAGTAGTTGAAAAATTCGTTAGTGTTAATGGTGAGGGTACTCGCTCAGGACAATTAGCAATCTTCATTAGATTTGCGGGCTGTAATTTAAACTGCAGTTACTGTGATACAACCTGGGCTAATGCCAAAGATGTACCCTATAAGTTAATGACAGCTGAAGAAATATATGAATATATAAAAGCTGCAAAGGTTCGAAATATAACTCTAACTGGTGGAGAACCTCTTCTTCAAGAAGGAATATTAGAGCTATTAGAAATACTTTCAAAGGATAAAACCCTTCATATTGAGATAGAAACTAACGGCAGCGTTCCTTTAGAGAAGTTTTTAAATATGGAGAATCCTCCAAGCTTTACTATGGACTATAAGCTTCCTTCAAGCAACATGGAGGATAAGATGGTATTAGAAAACTTTAAGTTTCTAACTAATAAGGATACTGTAAAATTTGTATCAGGAAGCCTTGAGGATTTAGAAAAAGCTAAATATATAATTAGTACTTATACCCTTATAGATAAAACTAATATATATATAAGTCCGGTATTCGGCAAAATAGAAATGGACAGTATTGTTGAATTTATGAAGGATAATAATTTAAATGGAGTAACCCTTCAAATGCAGCTTCATAAGGTTATTTGGGAACCAAGTAAGAGAGGTGTATAAACCATGGAAATTGATATAAAAGCAATTGAAGAACATATAAGAGGAATTTTAATAGCTTTAGGTGATGACCCAGAGAGAGAAGGACTTAAAGATACCCCTAAACGAGTAGCTAAAATGTATGAGGAAATTTTCATGGGTATGAGCTATTCCAACGATGAGCTTGCTGAAATGTTTAATAAAACCTTTGAAGATGATTTATCGGTACAAGAAGGTGGCAAGGACATGGTTATTGTAAAGGATATAGATATATTCAGTCATTGTGAACACCACTTGGCATTAATGTATAACATGAAGGTAGCTGTAGCATATATACCTAATAAAAAAGTTATAGGCTTAAGTAAAATCGCAAGAATCGCTGACATGGTAGGACGAAGACTTCAACTTCAAGAAAGAATAGGCACAGATATTGCCGAGATAATGCAAAAGGTAACGGGTTCAGAGGATGTAGCTGTTATTATCGAAGGAGAACACGGCTGCATGACTACTAGAGGTATAAATAAACCCGGCGCCAAAACCATATCAACCACATTAAGAGGAAGCTTTAATACAGATATGGCGTTAATTAATAAGTTAATGATGCTTTACCAGAAGTAGCCTTTAAAACAAATAGTTAAGTAACTACAGAAGGCACAGAAAAAAATAATTAAGGGATGGATGAAATTATGAATAAAGAAAAAGCAGTAGTAGTATTTAGTGGTGGACAGGATAGTACCACATGTTTATTTTGGGCAAAGAAAAGATTTAAAGAAGTTATAGCAGTTGCCTTTGATTACAACCAAAAACATATAACAGAGCTAGATTGTGCAAAGGATATATGTAAAAAACATAATGTAGAATTCCATATTTTAGATTTAACCCTTCTAAATCAACTGGCTCCAAACTCCTTAACTAGAAAAGATATAGAAGTAGATAAGGATGCTCCTGAAGTAGGTACTCCTAATTCCTTTGTGGATGGCAGAAACATGTTATTCTTAACCTTCGTTGGAGTATTTGCAAAGCAAAGAGGAATAAATCACATTGTAACTGGCGTATCTCAAAGTGACTTCAGCGGATATCCAGATTGTAGAGATGTATTTATAAAATCCTTAAATGTTACTTTAAATTTAGCTATGGATTATGAATTTGAAGTTCATACTCCTTTAATGTGGATTAATAAGGCAGAAACCTGGAAAATGGCTTATGATTTAGGTGTACTGGATACAGTTAAAAACGACACCTTAACCTGCTACAATGGAATAAAAGGTAACGGCTGCGGGGATTGTCCATCATGTAAGTTAAGAAAAAAAGGCTATTTAGAATTTAAAAAAGATTATTTATAAAATTATAAAACCAGCAGCAAGCTCTTAATAGGAGCTGCCGCTGGTTTTAATCTAATCAATTAAATTCTTTTCTACAACTATATGCTTCTTAGGCAGAGTAATGATAAATTCACTTCCCTCTTTAATCTTACTTTTTAACTCAACTGTTCCACCGTGCATGTTAACAAGGGATTTTACTAAAGTTAATCCTATACCGCTGCCAATCTTTTTACTTATGCCATTTGAGTCAACCTGACCAAATCTATCAAAGATAATTTTTTGATGCTCCTCTTCAATACCAATTCCTGTATCCTTTACAGAAATCTGTACTGTATCTTCGTTATCGTATAAATTTACACATATAGTTCCTCCCCTTAGGGTAAACTTTGCTGCATTTGAAAGAAGATTTACTACACATCTTTCAATTTCATTTGCATCACATTCTATAGTCATTTCCTCAACCTCTGGATCGATAATAAATTCAATACCACTGCTTTCAATATAATCCTTCATAGAAAGAGAAACCTCTTCCACAAGATAAACAATATCTACTTCAGCTATATTAAGCTTATAATGTCCTGCATCTATTTTAGAAGTATCTATTAAATCATTTATAACCTTTAAAAGTGATTTTGAGTTTCTTTTCATTATCTCCATATATTTATTCAGCTTTTCCTTAGGAAGAGGTATATTCTCTTTATCATACTGGTCTATAAGCTGAAATGTTGATAATATAACGTTTAGCGGAGTTTTAAGTTCATGAGATAAATTTACAAAGTAACTGTTCTTTACTTTTTCGTATTTTATTAATGTTTTATAAAGTTCTTCATTTTCCTCTAGCTTATTATTAAGCTGAGCCGTTCTCTGCTTTACTAAATTCTCCAAAATCACAACATAGTTACCTATTACATGTATTATTATCATTATTATGATTCCATATATGATATATGCCCATAGACTTCTCCAAGGTGCACTTTTTACTACTATAGTTATATTTGTAGGTTCACTCCATTCTCCAGAGCTATTTCTACCTTTAACCTTAAAGTTATAAGTTCCACTCTTTACATTTGTATATCTAGCAAAATTCCTATTATTTGAGTAAACCCAATCCTTATCTATCCCTTGAAGCATGTATGCATATTGATTTTTATCACCATTCTTATAGTCTGGAATAAAAAATTCTAAGGAAAAATAATTTTCATTATATTTAAGCTTCATTTGCTGCTGCAGGGACTGAGATTTATCAAATATTTTAAAATCTTCAATTACAACCTTAGGCACATAACAGCTTTTCTTGTAATTTTCAGGGTAGAAACTTGTTAAACCACAGGTTCCTCCAAAAAACATTTCACCACTGATGCTCTTATAATAAGAATTACCATTGAATTCATTGCCAGGCAATCCGTCTGCTACAGTAAAGTTGTAAAATTTATTTTCTTTAACCTCTAGCTTTGATATTCCAGCATTAGTACTAACCCAAGGATTATTTCCTTTATCAAGAAGCACACCATATACAAAGTTATTGCATAAACCATTTCGTTCTGTATACACAGTAAATTTTTCAGTCTTTGTATTAAGCATGTTTAAACCATAGTTAGTAGCAATCCATATATTGCCTTTATCGTCTCCTTTTATAGCCTTTATGGCATTGCAGCTTAAGCTATTTTTATCCTCCGGAATGTTTTTAAATACCTTTATACTGTTGTCTTTTCTATCTAGCTTGATAATCCCTCCGTTAATGCCGCATCCTATCCATATATATCCATCATTATCTTCGTATATAGCCGTGAAGGCATTATCCTCCACACCATTCTTCTTCAGTAAATCAGATACATGAATAAATGTTTCGTTATCAGGATTAAATAAATCCAAGCCACCTCTTGTGCCAATCCATAATAGTTTTTTAGAGTCAAAATATAAAAATCTCGCTTCTTTATCTATCAGTGAATTTGTATTTTTATCTTCATGTAAATATCTTTTAAACTCACCAGTTAATTTATTATATCTATTTAATCCATTAGTGGTTGCTATCCATATATTACCTTTACCATCACCTGTAATTGTCTTGATGTAATTATCACTTATACTCTTTGGATCATCACTATTAGTTAAAAATAATTTAACCTCATTTGTATCCCTATTAATAAGGTTTAGTCCTTCATTTACTGTACCAACCCATAAAAGTTTATCCTCATCTTCATATATACCAGTTATCTGATTATAGCTTAAGCTATTCTTGTTAGAAGGATTATGGGTATAGTTTTGAAAAAGCTGATTAGGGTAGAACTTACTTAACCCATTATTAGTTCCTATCCAAAGCATTCCTGATTTATCTTCATATATACTTAGAATATTATTATCTATAATGCTATGATTTTCATAATATTGGTTTGAGTATGTGATAAAGTTGTCCTTTTCTTTACTATATTTACATAGTCCTTTTTTAGTACCTACCCAAAGATTCCTGTAAGAATCCTCATATATAACCTGTACACAATCTGATGGCAGATTATTCTTACTTAGATTATATACCTTAAAGGTTCCCGAAGCCTTGTCAAACCTATTTAGTCCTCCACCATTGGTTCCAACCCATATAGTGCCTTCTCTATCCTGATAAATAGTCTTTATATAATTATCACTAATACTTGTACCACTCTCACCTTTTAAATACTGCTTAAAAGTGTTTGTAGCTCTATTGTAGGTATTTATTCCATCTTTAGTACCTATCCACAAAACGCCTTCCTTATCTTCACGAAGGCAGGTTACAAAGTTATTTGATATGCTATTATTAGAACTACTATTTAAATATCTAGCAAACTTATCAGTATTTTTATCATATTTATTTAACCCGTTCTCAGTACCAATCCATATAACGCCGTTGCTGTCCTCTACCATTGCCCATATGTTATTATTTGATATGGTGTTTTTATCTTTAGGATCATTCTTATATTGCACAATATTGGTCCTATTCTGGTCCATCCTGTTAAGTCCATTACTGGTGGCTATCCACAGGTATCCACCGCTCTCTAATATTCCTCCAATATAATTGGCACTAATGCTGTTCTTATCTTCTGAACCATACCTAAAAACCTTGAACTTATTACCATCATATCTATTCAAGCCATCATCTGTTCCAAACCACATATACCCTTTACTATCTTGAAATATTGCCTCAATAGAGCTTTGTGACAATCCATCCTCAATAGTAATATTATTAAATTTATAATCATTATTAAGAGAGTATACTGCTTCACCACTAATCAGCAGGAAAAAGATTAATGTTATTGCTAGCATTATCCCATTTTTATATTTATTCTTGTGCAAAAGAAATCCGCTCCTTCAGTTCTTTAGTATTTATATTCTCTCATGTTTTTCTACAAATTTCAACATAATCACTGTAATATCTGAAGAAAATATGTAGTTTTACTTTTATTCACATTTAATTAGGAAACCTTGCCAATTTTTCTCTTAAAATTTTTAATTTTACCCTTTATTAATAGAGAGTTTCTTAATTTAAATGTAAACGGTGTAATTTTTTTTATATATTATTGAAAAACTATTTACACAGGTTAATTTTCTTTGTTACTATAATAATGAAAGAAAAAAATCATTTTGAATGCTTATTGCTTAAACTTGATGCAAAATATACGACAACGTTAAGGAGGAACTTATTATGAAAGATCCAAGAATTGAAACCCTTGCTAAAAATCTTATAAACTATTCCTGTGGAATTAAAAAGGGAGAAAAAATACTAATAGAGTGTGTAGGACTAGAAACTCCATTAGTAACTGAACTTGTAAAACAAGCTTACCTTGCTGGTGGAATACCTTTCGTTACAATTAAAGATAAAGAAGTTGACAGAGCATTACTTATGGGCTGTACTGAAGATCAAATGCAAATGATGGCTAAATATGAGGCAGCTAGAATGTCTGATATGGATGCTTACATCGGAATTAGAGCTGGTAACAATATCACTGAATTATCAGATGTTCCTGGCGAAAAAATGTCAATACACGGCAAAAACTTCTGGCAGCCAGTTCATGGACAAATCAGAGTTCCAAACACTAAATGGGTTGTATTAAGATATCCAAATTACTCTATGGCCCAATCAGCTGATATGAGTACAGAAGCTTTCGAAGATTTCTATTTCAATGTATGTAACCTTGACTACAGCAAAATGTCAAAGGCAATGGATAATTTAGTGGCATTAATGGAGAAAACAGATAAAGTAAGAATAACAGGAAAAGATACTGACTTAACTTTCTCAATAAAAGGAATACCTGCTATTAAATGTGCTGGACAGTTAAACATTCCTGATGGAGAGGTTTATACTGCACCAGTTAAGGATTCTGTAAACGGTGTTCTTTCCTACAACTGCCCAGCAGTTTACCAAGGCTATACTTTCGAAAACATCAAACTTGAATTCAAGGATGGTAAGATTGTAAATGCTACTGCAAATGATACTGAAAGAATAAACACAATCTTCAATGCTGATGAAGGTGCAAGATTCGTTGGAGAATTTGCTATCGGCGTTAATCCTTACATCTTAAAACCAATGAAGGATACATTATTCGATGAGAAAATAGCTGGATCAATCCACTTTACTCCAGGAAGCTCATACGATGATGCTTTCAACGGCAACAAATCATCAGTTCACTGGGATCTAGTATTTATCCAAAGACCAGAATACGGCGGCGGAGAAATATACTTTGATGACGTATTAATAAGAAAAGATGGTCTATTCGTTATTGACGAATTAAAATGCTTAAATCCTGAAAACTTAAAATAACAAAAAACACCCCAGGGGTACAGGATTTTTTTTCCTGCACCCCTGGGGTATATACTACCTTTTAAGCTCGCAATAACTATTAAACCTAGCTATTACATCAGGGTTATCCTTCATAAAACCTGCGTAGTTTTCCAGGCATTTTAATATGGTGCTGCTGAGAACATGCTCCACCTTCTCTGTACCTTCTAATACTTCACCATCTGGCACACCTATTGCTCTTAAAAACTCTTCAATAATATTATGACGTATTAATAATGCCTCTCCAAGAAGTTTTCCGTCTTTTTCAAGAATTAACACTCCATACTTTTCATATTTCAATAACTTTAACTCCGCAAGCTTCTTAACCATATTTGTTGCAGAGGGTGGCTGAACGTTCAATGCATGAGATAGTTCATGAATTCTAGTAAACCCTGTATCCTTTGATAATCTATAAATCATTTCAAGATAATCTTCCATTGAGGCCGTTAAAGAATTGTCCTCTTTTTTCATATATTCACTAAAGGTATAGAAATCTTTACTCATATAATTCACCTACTTCAGGATATGACTGATAGTAGATTATATGCTTTAAATTTTCAAATAATCAATCTATTTGAAAAAAATTAGTTTAATGTAACATTTTTAGTTTAAGCTACATAACTTATACTGAAAAAAGAATTATAGGACAAAGTAATATTTATAAATCCAACTAACATTTTTACATATCAGATTAAATCACTAGGAAGGTGTATTATTAATGCAGAATGAACAAACTGTCATAGATGTTGGATTTCCACCAAGTAACTTGGGTGTTATAGATAGACCATTCAATAGTAACAATAAAATATTTAGCAGAATAAAACATTTCCTTGGATTCTTAGGTCCCGCTTTTATCGTAAGCGTTGCATATATAGATCCGGGCAACTTCGCTACTAACATTAGTGGAGGCTCAATCTTTAATTATAATCTGCTTTGGGTAATCCTTTGGAGCAATATTATGGCCATTTTCTTGCAGATAATGTCCGCAAAACTAGGAATTGCAACAGGGGCAAATTTACCGGAGATGTGTAAAAAAGTTTTCTCTGTAAAAACAAATTGGTGTTTTTGGTTTGTTGCTGAACTTGCGGCAATGGCAACTACCTTAGCCGAATTTCTAGGTGGTGCCTTAGGCTTTTATCTCCTATTCGGCATACCATTGCCTATTGCAGGCATACTTACCGCAGTTGTTACCTTTACAATAACCTACTTGCAAAAATATGGACAGCGAATTGTAGAAATTATTATCTCCGTACTAGTAGCAGTAATATGCATTGCTTATACAATTGAATTATTCTTATCAAAACCTGAATGGAGCTCAGTAGCTATTCATACTATTATGCCTTCACTACCGAATAATCAAGCAGTTCTTATAGCCGTTGGCATGTTGGGGGCAACTGTTATGCCTCATGTTATATATCTTCATTCACAACTAGTACAATCCAGAAATGGGGGCATGACAGTTCAAGAAAAGAAAAAGCATCTAAAAATGGAGAAGATAGATGTAGCCATAGCAATGAATATCGCCTTTATAGTAAATGCAGCTATGGTAATTGTGTCAGCAGCAGTATTTCATAGTCAAGGACTTACAGTTGATTCAATTGAGGTTGCTCACCGCTCCCTAGAACCCTTACTAGGAACACTATCAAGTGCAGCCTTCGGGGTAGCACTTCTTGCTTCTGGTTTTTCTTCCTCCACAGTTGGAGCTATGGCCGGAGAAACAGTTATGGATGGCTTTGTAAATATAAAACTCCCCTGCAATGTAAAAAGACTGCTAACCATGGCCCCAGGTATGGCAATAATATTAATAGGAATAAATCCAATGAAAGCACTTCTAATAAGTCAAGTATGCTTAAGCTTCGCCCTTCCAGTTGCAATAATTCCAATGCTGATAATTACAAGTAAAAAAGATTTAATGGGTAAATTCGTTAATAAAGGCTGGGTTAAAGTATTAGGCATTATAATAACCTCTATAATAATCCTAATGAATTCTATTTTACTATATCTAACCTTTTCTGGGAGTGTGTAAATATCTACTATAGAAAATTTAAAACTCTCGAAAAAGTGCTTTTAAGATTACTTCTTAAAAGCACTTTTTATTTTTCTATTTTATACAATCAATGTTATAATTTGTATAGCTATGTTTAGTAGTTTAAATATAAAAATAATTGATAAAATTTATCTAGTTAGAAATACTTTCGAAACAACTTAAGTAAATTTTGAAATATGTACCTGGTAATATAAAAGTATGAAAAAAAGGAGTTGTTTTAAATGATAAAAAATATTACTAAAAGAACTATTTGTTTAATATTGATAATTGCATCCTTATCTTTAATGATAGGATGTGACAAGAAAGAAAAAGAAAAGGAACTTGTAATCAGTAACAATATTCAGCAGGATATAAAAAACAAAGAAAGTAAAGAGTTTAAAGTAGAAAAACTAAAAGAGTTTACTATTGATACAAAGGGGCTTATTCCAATTTATTGGAATAACGATGGCAATATAGTTGCAATTAATAGTAACCGATCTTCTGAGACACAAACAATTAATCTCTACAATATTAATATGGACACCGGAAAAACCACCATAAAAACTACTTTAAAAGATGTTATTTTTCTTCAGAGCCTAAATGGCTCCAGCTCAAATAAATTATTTTACACTAAAGATTTTAAGTTATGGATGTATGATTTATCCAATGACAATATTACAGAAGTATATAATTTATCTGACCTTAAAAATGAATTAAAACCTGATAATTTTAATACTCTGACAATGGCAACTAGCTATGGGCTTGTAAAAGGAGCTGAAAAATACTTATATATTTCTTGTACGTATAAAAAAGATGGCAGTAGTTATGGCATTCTTAATCTTTTAAATTTAGAAACTAAAGAAATAGCTAAAGGTAAGCCAACTAACTCTTTTTGCTTCAATTGGGACATAGTATACAGTAAAATAAAAGACTCTTTTTACGTGTCAGGCTTTAACCAAAAGAACACATGTGTTTATGAATTTAAATTAAATGATATAAGCAATATTAAGCAAATAAGCAAGTTAAAAGATTTAAATTTAAATTCCATATCTGATGATGGAAAAGAAATTACTTTAACAAAAGGCTTTATTGACCCTAACGCTACAGCATGTATTTCCAAATATGACTTAATCAATGATAAACTTACCGATGTAATAATCAAAAAATCTTCTGACAACTTCGCCTTTTACTCTGGAGGTTATTTGTATAAAAATAATATATTAACTTATTCCGAGTGCAACGGAACAGGCGCAGGATCAAAAAAAGAGACATTTATTTGCTCCTATGAAGATAATAAAGTATCTAATATACAAAAATTATCGCAAAATCAATCTGCTGATTATTTTACAATAGGTAATTTATTATTTGCAGATAATAAAGCTAACAAATTCATATTCATAGAATATTACTGGACCATGGATTCCTTTGATTATAAATATACTAAATTTTATATTTATGATATAAAAAATAATTAGTAATAATTATATCATCAGCTTGAAAAATGCTTTCAAGTCTATTCTTGAACGCATTTTTCTTTTATCCATTTTATTCATTTGATGGTATAATCTATAAAGACATGTATTTCCTACACGGATAAAACAGGAGGGTTTAAAATGGGAGTTAAAGTCATGGTTATTGAGGATGAATTTTCTATAAATGATATTTTAACCTTTGCTTTAAGTACAGAGGGCTATGAAGCAAAAGGAGCTTTTTCTTCAAAAGAAGCAAAAGAGTTGATTAAAAACTTCAATCCAAATCTTGTATTATTAGATTTAAATTTGCCAGATGAAGATGGCTTTGACTTATGCAAGTTTATAACCAGCAATTATAAAATACCAATTATAATGCTCACCGCAAGAAATGATGTTATAGATAAGATTTTAGGCCTTGAGCTTGGTGCTGATGATTATATAACAAAGCCTTTTAATATTAAAGAGGTCATGACTAGGGTTAAAGTTGCACTTAGAAGAGTTGGAAAGTACAGTTCTCCTGATGAAGAACAAGGTTTTTCAAAACTAAGTGAAGATTTGAAAATTAATCTAGAAAGCAGAAAAATATTAAAAAATGGTGAAGAAATTAAACTAACGCCAAAGGAATATGTTTTATTTGCATTTTTAGTGAAAAATAAAAACAGAGTGTTCTCACGAGAAGAACTGTTAGATAAGGTTTGGGGCTTTGACTATGAAGGAGAGCTGCGAACCGTAGATATTCATGTAAGAAGATTAAGAGCTAAATTAAACCTGGAAAGTGGACAATGTTTTATTGAAACCATATTCGGCGTTGGATATGTAATGAGGTGATGCCATGAAAATTAGTATAAGACTAAAATTTACATTAGGACTGTCCATTATATTTTTAGCCTGCGGAATAGGATTAAATATTTTAATTAGAGATTCATTGCAAGGAAACTTTGAAAAATCTGTAAAAACCTCTATGTCTGATTTAATGAATAACTCCAGAGAATACATACACTATCGTTTAGTTTACATGGACTTGCCATTGAATGAAGAAAGTATAAAAAGTGAAGCTTCCTACATATTGAAGTATTTTTCTTCAAATTATAATTGCAACAGCCAAATAAGAAATGCTTCCGGAGAATTAATAGAAAGCAATGGGAAATTTCGATCTGAAGCTCTGATAATGAACGGAGTAAAGTCAGCTAAGACAGGAAAGGCTGTTGTTAATCTATCTTATGATAACAACAATGTTTATGGTATTTTATCTTATCCTTTATATTACGATAATCAGTGTATAGGTATTATAAACATAAGCAAAAATTATTCAGAGGTATATATGTCAAATAATCAAATGGTTAATTTCTTAACCATAGCGGAAGGCGTAATCTTTTTATTTTTAGCCATTTTTTCCTTCATATTCGTAAATAAACTTATCACTCCTATTTCTGTTTTGACAAAGGGGATAAAAAAAGTAGGGGAAGGAGACTATACTGTAGAATTAAAAGTAAAAAGCAGGGATGAGCTAGGTGTTCTCACCAGGGAATTTATTAATATGGAAAAGAAGATCAAAAATCAAATGGATATTATAAAGAATGAAAAGGATAAAGTAGTAATGCTTGAAAAAGGACGGAGGCAATTCTTTAATAATGTAACACATGAACTTAAGACTCCTTTAACCGCAATCTCAGGCTATGCCCAAATACTATCTGATGAAAATGTTACGGACATCAGCTTTAAAAATAGGGCCACAGAAAGAATTTATTATGAAAGTGAAAGACTCCATAGTTTAGTTTTAGATTTAATCAATGTATCAAAAGGCTTATCAGCTATAGATGAAGAAAAGCAATCCCTAGATATGGGGAAAATTCTAAAGGATATATGCACTGACATGAATATCAAAGCAAATAAATATTCCATGAATATATGTACACATATAAGTGATGGTTTAATATTGGGACAACCTAATAAAATAAAACAGCTTATTATCAATATTTTAGATAATAGTATCAAGTTTTCATACAGCGGAGAAAATGTAATCCTAAATTCATATGCAAAAAACAATTACTATGTTATGGAAGTATGCAATAAAGGAACACCTATCCCAGAAGAAGTTTACAAATCAATATTTGACCCCTTTATTAAAACACATAACAATAATGAAATTGGAAGCAGCGGATTAGGATTATACATATGCAGTGAAATAGTTAAAGAGCATAACGGAGAATTAAAAATAGTAAATGGAGAAATTATAAAAATAATTATTAAAATTCCTCTTCTTAGAAATACTTTGGAAACAACTTAAGCTGATTTTGAAATATCTGCCTGGTAATATATAAGTATGAAAAGAAAAGGAGTTGTTCCAAATGAAAAAAAATATAACTAAAAAAGCTATCTGTGTAATTTTAATAATAGCATCTTTATTATCAATAATTGGATGTGACAATAAGGAAAAAGAAAAGGAACTTGTAATCAGTAATAATATACAACAGGATGTAAAAAATAAAGAAAATAAGGAATTTAAAGTAGAAAAATTAAGTGAGTTAAATATTACTGCTGAATCCATTACACCACTTTTTTGGAAGGATGACGAAAATATTATTGGTATTGATTATATCATAACTACCTCCACCCAACAGAGTAGTAATTATAATATTTATAGCATCAATATAAAAACCTCTACGGTTACGATTATTGATACTTTGAGCAATGTTTCTAGACAACCTCAAGCCTTTGAATCTAACGGCTATAAAATCCTTTATGGAAAAGGTAATATGTTATACACTTATAACTTTCAGGATAAAACTAATTCACAGCTATATGACATATCCCAAATTGAAAGTGTAATTCCCCTTCGTTGTGGAATAGTGGAAGGCAGTGATAAATATTTGTTTATTAATAGTCGCTCTGCTCAACAGGAAAAAGTGGAAGACACTATAAGAATTCTAGATTTAGAAACAAAAAAAATATTAGTAACCATACCGCTAAATCAACTAGTATGCTCAGATACCATAAAATACAGTAAAACAAATGATATCTTTTATTTAAATTTAATGTCTTCAATCGGTGTTAGCTCAACATATATTTATGAGTTTAAATTAAACAACCCAAATGATATAAAAAAAATAGATAAGCTAACAAACTATAATTTAACATCAATTACTGACGATGGAAAAGAGCTTATTCTATCAAAAGGTAACATAGGAACAGAAACCCCCATTAGAAGTATTGCAAAATATGATCTAACAAATGACAAATTAGTAGACCTTTTAAGTATTAAGGCTTCTGATAATACGCTTGGTGGATATTTTAACGTGTATTTAAAAAAGAATTGCAACTTTATTAGTTACATGGAAACGGAAGGTGAAGGCTACAGTACCAAACTAAGTACATTTATAGGTTCATATGAAAATAATAAGATATCTAATATACAAAAGCTTCAAACAGAACCAATAGATAAGTTTATAATAGGAGACTGCAAATTACTATTTAACAAAAAATGCAATATGCTGCTTTATAAAGTTGGATATTTCGATTCTATAAAGCAATCAAGAGATGGTGCTATATTTAAATATTATATTTACAAATTAATAAATTAATAAGAATACAGCACCCCTGAGTTATCTCAGGGGTGCAAACTATTTTTACTTTTGCCAACCAGGCACTAAGACAACTTAAGAATATTATAAATATTTAATTTCTATACGACTATAGCCATCTCTTCCATCATAAAAGGAAGTAATATGTCCCCATTTAAACTCATAATGAACACGGTACATGTGAGCTTCCTTAGAACTTCCTTCTGTAAATGACGGTACTCCTAGTATTTTCTTTAACCATGCCTCTTGTATATTTCTCCTATCTAGTTCCTTTTCTAGAGACCAATTCTTCCAACCTTCTGTTATTTCAGGATCATATATAGTTATTTCAATGAAGGTTAACTGCTTAAAGCTTTCAGGTTTTCTTGAAAAAACACAAGTAAGTTTTAATGGTATTTCATTTGACATTAAAGGATTAAGCTGAAAGGTATGGCCAGTAGCACTTATTGATTTAATCATTTCTTCAGAGATATTTTCAGAAAATGATTCTAAAGACATTAATGGTATAACCTTCATGTTTTTATCTATTGTAATTTCTCCACTTGTTTTATCAATACCAAATTCATGTAACATTATATACTCCCTAATATCACTTTTCTAATCATATATATCAGAAAACTCAATATTTATTCTATCAACTCTTTGATCACTTAAATTACTAAAATAATTATCTTTAACTGTATCCTCAATTAAAACATCGGGAAGGGAAAAAATGAATTCACTCCCTTGTCCAAGTACACTGTTAACCTGAACGCTCCCTCCATGAAGCTCAACCAAGGATTTTACTAAAGATAATCCAATCCCACTTCCTTCTCTGCTTCTAGAAATTGATTTATCTACTTGAATAAATCTATCAAATATTAGCTCTCTCATGTCTTCTGCTATGCCTATACCAGTATCTTTAACTGAAATGCAAAGTTTATTTTCAGATAAATACAGCTTTACAAAAACCTCTCCATTTTTAGGAGTGAATTTAATAGCGTTTGATAGCAGGTTTAAAACTATTCTCTCTATCTTATCGGGGTCACAAGCTATAACCTTCTCCTCTACCTCTGTATCAAAAGTTAATGAAATATTCCTGCTTTCTATGTACTCACTAACTGACATAGTAATATTTTCAACAGTACTCACAATATCACAGTTAATAGGCTTAATTTCAAAAACCGTAGCATCAATTTTTGAAATATCAATTAAATTATTAATTAACCTAATTAACCTATAGGAATTTTGCTTAATCATCTTTAAATATTTATCTATCTTTTCTTGCTCAAAGTCCTTATTTTTTAAGTTAACATCAATCATCTGTTCTGCACTATATATTACATTTACCGGAGTTCTTAATTCATGAGAAATATTCGCAAAAAAATCTGTTCTTAATTTTTCATATTCTCTTAATCTTAAATTTGTTGCCTCAAGCTCACTCTTGCTTTCCAATATTGCCTTCTTATTAATAAAATTCTTAATAAAATTATAATAGCTCACCCTTGAAGCAATTCTTGAAACAATTATTACTATAAAAGAATTTATAATATGGCTTACTAACATTGTAGTATCAGAAACCATTAAGCCTAAACCGCAGACAAAAATAATAAAGGAAGTGAAAAGTATAATATAGCTTTCTAATGGTGTTAAGTAAACACATATACTCACTCCTAAAATGCCCATAAAATAAGCTGAAATTTGTCCACTTAAATTTAAGCTGTTTAACGCCATAAAAATAGCCCAATAGATAACTATGTTTATAATTGCATAGCACATTAAATTATTTCTCTTATTGTTATTGTTTTTCTTATCAACCTTCATTACTATAAGCCATAAGCAGATAAAAATTAGTGAAATAATATGGCCATAATACAGATTGACAACCGCTTTCCCTTTATTTGCAAAAATGGATTTTAACAAAATATCTACTACCAATAAAGCTATATCTATACCTAATAACATTTTGCACATAATCTTACATCTTTCCATATTGGCTTCAGTTTTAGTTTTTTCAAACTCCTTCTTGTATTCTTCTGTCATTAATCCTGAACTCTTAGAAAAAATCTTATTTATATGCTTTAACATCCTTCTCATCCTCTCAGCATATGAATGCACATTTACCCAACTACATTTTAACATATTTTCCAACAGCGATATATAATATTTCTTTTTACCTGAATTATAAAAAACAAAAACTGCAAGAAAGCAAAGCTTTCCTACAGTTTAAAATGATCTATACAATATTTACATCTTTTGATTTAAAGTGCCATCAATTCTTATTCTATAAGGTTCATAACTTGAGGTATAAATTATCCAATCCTCTAATACATTTATAACTTCAACTGACCAATCAGTTAACTTAGTATTATTTGTTCCCTTAGTTGTCATCCTATATAGTTTATAACCATCATTCTCATTTATATAATATATCCATCCTGAATCAATGTTTATTTTGTTCATTGAAATTTGTGACACAAGTGTAGCATTGTTGCCATCCTTATCAACCTTGTATAATTTATGATCACTATGATTAATATAATAAATTTCACCATTAAATACACTGAAACTGTTCACATTATTGTCAATTACAAGAATAGGGTCACCGCCACTAATAGCAACCTTATAAACCTTAGCGTCATATGCAGATTCTCTTATATAATATATCCATCCTGAATCAACTACATAGTTACGTCCACCCTCATTCGTCAATCTTTTACTTGCATAAAATCCAGAACCATCCGTATATAAGCCAGAGCCCGTACCATAATAGGTTGCATCTTGTGTAGTAAAGATGCTATCTGTGTAAGTGGTTAGCAAAGAAACATAGGAACTTCCTAAATACGTTGAATATGCTGCCCCTGATCCTCCTAATCCATTAGCACTACCAGCTACAAAACAAATTCTGTCATTAAGTACGCTTATACTATTTGCACTGTAACCTACCACCTTAGTCTTCTGAGTACCATCTACCTTCACTTTATATATCGTTCCATTATCTGCATAGTTTCTGAAATAAATCCAATCACCTTGCCTTGCAGCAATACCAGCATTATTAATATTATCAAAGGTATTTCCAAGTTTATTCATAATACGTAAAGTGATAAGAGTTTGTTTTGTTACCACCCCATACCCACCTAGTATATTCACCTTGTTGATATCTGACTGGTGTCTATTTATAAAATCTAACGTATAAGAGGATACTGACTTGTTTACAAGAAGAATTTGTGATGAATTTTTCGCTATTAGTGTGGAGCCCGAAAGAGCATCTGGAAAATCTTCCCCTGTAGCAACATATAAAGTATTGAACCCTGTATCTTTTCCAAATTCTTCAACTATGGCAACATTGGTTTGATATCTATCACTTCCACTTAATCTCTTTACATTTGAAAATTTTTGTGACACAGTGTTTGCAATTACCCCTGTTCCACCTACTATGTATGTGTTTGGTATAGTTTTCCCTTGTACATAAGAACTAACGGAGTCAGGAAGCACGTCTTTATTAGTAAGTAAAATAGGCATCTGCTTGCTAGCAGCTATAGGCGCAATTGATAAAGCATCTGGAAAATTACCGCCAGTAGCTAGAACTATACCATTGTCTGTTCCAATATTCTCTGCTACCTTCACTGATGTTTCATATCTATCATTACCAGCAATTCTAGTAACCTCAATACCTAAGGCTTCCACCTCATTTTCAGTAGCTAAAGAAATAACTCCCGTTCCCCCTACTATAAATACTTTTTTCACGCTAAGCCTTATTAGCTCTGCTTTAGCATCGCTAGTAAGTTGCTGCTTTTCAGTAAGTAATATAGGCGCATCATATTTTCTTGCTAATGGTGCAGCACATAAAGCATCTGGAAAGTTTTCTCCTACTACAAGAACAGCATAATCTGATGTAGCCTTCCAACCATTTTTGCAAATTTCCGCTGAAGTTTCATACCTATTTAATCCTGATAAGCGAAGCGTTTCAACCGCAAGCGCAGGTATGGTAGGTATAGGCTCAGCGTAAGCAACTTGTCCCATTAATAAAAAAGTAACTAAAATAGATGTAATTAGTTTTTTCATAGTTTCCCCCAAATATTTTACTCTTTTGTATTTTATTTTTTCAATCAATTATAGCTTATTCTGTCACAGCTTTCAATTGGTTATTAATGTTATCTGTCAAAAAATGACTTGGAGAAACACCCTTTTCTTTCTTAAAGATCTTTGAAAAAGCTAATTGATCCTCATATCCAACAGATCTAGATATATCAGCTATTCTCAAGTTGCTATGCTGCTTTAGAAGCTCACAGGCCTTATTTACTCTGTATTGAATCAAAAAATTTTCCGGGGAAATATTAAGTAATCCTTTAAATAAATTACTAAAATAACTCCTATTCAATCCAACATGTTCAGCAATACTTTTAACGGTTATGCTTCTGGAATAATTCATCTCTATGTATTCAATAGCCTTCTGAACATACTCCTGTTTATAGTTTGTTGTTTCCTTTACATCAGTTTCCTCAATCAAAGTTGATAGAAACAAATATAAATACCCTAACATGCCAATTTCCCGCCCATGTTTAAGCTTTGTACTTTCAAAAATTTGTTTCATATGCTCAGCAACAATATCAGGTCTTTGTGTATTTATAACAGGGTTATATTTGCTTAATCCAATTTGCTTTATATACTGTGGAGCTTTTATTCCATTAAAACCTACCCAAATATAATTCCAAGGAGTATTTTCATCAGCTTCATAATAGGTTACATCGTTGGGACAAATTAAAAACCCTTGATTTTTTTTTATCTCAAAGACTTTATCATCTATATAAAACCTGCCACAACCATTAATTACAAAATGGATTAAAAAGTGATCTCTTACCGCTGGTCCATAGGAATGCTTAGGTCTGCAGTTTTCATAGCCGCACTGATATATAACCAAATTTGAATCATATTTATTGGATATTTGTAAAAAATGCTCTTCCATTGTTAGATCCTTCATATCACTATCCACCCTTCTATATATTCTTTTTGTAACATTTAACTATATATAAATAACATAATGCCATATGTATTCGCTGCCTTAATATGTATAATTATAAATGATATAGAAAATAAAGTAAAAATAAATTGGAGGGATACCCATGCCAAAGATTACTTTTATTGGTGCAGGAAGTACAATTTTTGCTAAAAACGTATTAGGAGATGTAATGCTCACTCCTTCTTTAAGAAATTCAGAAATAGCACTTTATGACATAGATCATAAAAGGTTAATGGAGTCAGAGACAATTTTAAATAACATTAATATGAATTCCAATAACAATGGTGCTAAAATTACTGCTTATACAGATCGAAAAGAAGCTTTAAGAGGCGCAAGCTATGTAGTAAATGCAATTCAAGTAGGTGGATATGAGCCTTGTACTGTAACAGACTTTGAAATCCCTAAAAAATATGGTTTACGTCAAACAATTGGAGATACTTTAGGCATAGGTGGGATTTTTAGGGCACTGAGAACAATCCCTGTTATGTTGGATTTTGCAAAAGATATGGAAGAAGTTTGTCCTGATGCATGGTTATTAAATTATACAAATCCCATGTCCATACTAACAGGAGCAATGCTAAAAGGTACCGGCGTTAAGACTGTAGGACTATGTCACAGCGTTCAAGTATGTGCAAATCATCTGTTAAGAGACTTAGGAATGGAAACAGATAATATTAAATGGAAAATAGCAGGTATAAATCACATGGCATGGTTATTAGAAATCACAAGAAACGGTAAGGATTTATACCCAGAAATTAAACAAAAGGCATTACTAAGAGAAACTCCTCATAATGATATGGTACGTTATGAAATAATGAAAAGATTCGGCTATTATGTAACTGAATCAAGTGAGCATAATGCTGAGTACATGCCTTACTTCATAAAAGATAAATATCCTGAATTAATTGAAGGCTTTAATATTCCACTAGATGAATATCCAAGAAGATGCATTGCCCAAATTCAAGGCTGGGAACAGCTAGGCAAAGACTTAGTGGGTAACAAAAATATTGAGCATAAAAGAACAACAGAATATGCTTCTTATATTATGGAAGCAATGGAGACGGATATTCCTTATAAAATAGGAGGAAATGTATTAAATACTGGATTAATTACAAATCTGCCAAAGGAAGCAGTGGTTGAAGTTCCATGCTTAGTTGATGGCAGCGGAGTAACTCCTTGCTTTATTGGAGACCTTCACCCTCAATTAGCTGCTCTTAATATGACCAATATTAATGTACAACTGTTAACTATGGAAGCTGCACTTACAGGAAAAAAGGAGCATATTTATCATGCTGCTATGCTTGACCCACATACCTCTTCTGAACTTTCTATAGATCATATTGTTCACTTATGTGATGATTTAATTGAAGCTCATGGCAACTGGCTTCCAAAGTTCAAATAATAACAACTACGGCTTGAAGCTTATGGCATATGAACTTCAAAAGACAGCAGGAGATAACGCTAATGACATTGCAGAGATGGTTATAGCAAACAATTAAATCAAATATATTTTTATGGAAAAAGACATCCTTCTCTTTATCGTGATAGAAGGATGTCTTTTTCTATAAAACAATTCTTAGCGCACTATTTACCCAGCGTGTTAATAAGCTGAATAATAGCTGGTCCTAGAAGAACGGTAAAGATGCTAGGAAAAATAAATAATACAAGGGGGAATAGTATCTTTATTGGGGCTTTCATAGCTTCTTCTTCTGCTCTTTGCTTTCTTTTTTCCCTTTCTTCTTTGGACTTTATTCTAAGTATTTGTACAATGCTAATTCCTAATTTCTCAGCCTGAAGTATACTGTTAATTAAAGATTTCATTTCATCAAAGCCGAGACGTTCTTTTACTCCAGATAATCCTTCTTTTCTTGTTTTACCAAGACGAATTTCTTCAATACAAATATGAAATTCAGAAGATAGTATGCCACTTTTCTTTGAAATAACCTTGTTTAAAGCTCCATCAAAGCCAAGTCCTGCCTCAAGACATACTGTTAAAAGATCAAGAAAATCTGGAAGTTCCTTTAATGACTGCCTATATCGCTGCTTAATCTTTAGATTAAGATAAAACCCTGGTATTATAAAGCCTAATATAAAACCAAACACCCCTAAAAGCATAACCCCTGAAAAGCCTAGTCTTAAAGCCTTGCCATAAAAGGCAAATATCACTGGAAACAGTATTATCACAACTAATTTAATAGCTTGAAAATCAAAAACTGTTAATCCCATAGGGTACCCTGCCTGTTGAAGTTTCTTTTCTAGGGTTAATTCTTTTTTAGAGGACATCTTTTTACCTAAGTAATCATTAACTGAATTTCTAAGGTTCAGCATAAGATTTCTAACTGCTGATTCATTTTCATCCTCTTCAGCTTGAATATTAC
>Ga0316603_10000368_pt1 | contig 23064 bp, 17 predicted proteins | sample OWC_soil_day10_n_FD_207649 | JGI IMG/M metagenome (GOLD analysis project Ga0316603, IMG submission 207649) | Wetland soil microbial communities from Old Woman Creek delta, Ohio, United States - OWC_soil_day10_noCT | ecosystem: Environmental > Terrestrial > Soil > Wetlands | place: USA: Ohio... | reverse complement strand
CGCCACGCGGCCAGCAGCAGCCGATCGAGCGGGTCCCACAAATCGCCCTGAACCAGTCATCCGGCGAGGCGCCAACAGTATGCAAAGCAGACGTGATTGCACCTTGGCCGCCGCCTGCATAAGCGCGCATTGACAATATGCATAGGATATGCATAATGGCGACGTGGATATCGAGTTCGATCCCGCCAAGGCCCAGGCGAATCTTCGCAAGCATCGCGTAAGTTTTGCGGATGCTGAGCAAGCGTTGCGAGATCCGTTCGCGGTGACGATCGAAGACCCTGACGCTGAAGGCGAGCAGAGATTCGTCACTCTCGGCATTGATTCTTTGGGACGCGTCTTGGTCGTCGTCCACACGCCACGTGGAAATAGAACTCGACTGATTTCAGCGCGCAAGGCCAGCAAAGGCGAAGTGGAGCAATACCATGCGTAAAGAGTACGACTTCAGCAAAGGCAAGCGAGGCTCGGTGCTGAGCTCGTCTGGGAAGACCCGGATCACGATCATGCTGGATGACGATGTCATCCAACACTTTCGCGCTCAAGCCGAGGCTCAAGGAACTGGGTATCAGACGATGATCAATGCGGCTCTGCGCGCAGCGATCTCTCGGCCGAAGGGCAGCCTCGCGGAGGATCGGCCGTTGACCGTATCTACGCTTCGCAAGATCCTTCGGGAAGAGTTGCAGGCGTCGTAGTCGGGACCCGAGTCGGCCAGAAGCTGTCCAAACCTGTCGCCGTCTAAGTTGCCTACTAGCGGACGCTTCAGTTGGTCGCAGGCTGCCCGAAGCGGCCTCGAAAATCTGCGTGCAGGATTACGACCTCCGAGACCCGCTGATAGCGGGCAGCCACGCTCCATTCGCGCAGTTCCGGCGCCGAGGCGGTAGCGCCCTTACGCAGGATGACCGCGGTGATCGGCGTCTCGCCTCATTTGTCGTCCGCCATTGTCGCGCTGCGTCAGGCTGGAACCGCTTGGCGCGATGTGCTGCGCGCCCGGCTGGCCATCGCCCGGCACTCCTCGGCGCAGCGGCGGCAAGCCGCGGCGCACTGCTGGCAATGCTCCATCTTCGCGTGCCGCGCGCATTCATTGCCGCAGGCCTCGCAGATCTCCGCACACACCGTGCAAATCGCGTGCGCCATCTCGCTGCCACGAGCCATGTAGGACGCCGCGAGTCGGCAGATCTGGGCGCAGTCCATGTCGAGCGCGATGCACCGCGCCATCATGCTGACGTCCTTTTCCTGCAGGCAGGCGGCCGCGCAGTGATCGCAGGCGTCTGCGCACTCATTGCAGGCGGCAATGCAGGAGGCGTAGTCGTTGTGGGCCATGGGTGACTCCTTATCGAACAGTGAAAGCCAGACGCGTGCAAGGCGCGTTCCAGTAGCTGCCATTGGTTGGTACCGGGTAGTCCGCCGCTAAGCGGCCAAGAGCTGCCGGTCACCTCTTTAAGATCAATGTCGGCTTCAGACTGCTGCTGCCGCTTGGGGTTTGGGCGCTGAGAGTCAGCTGCTGTCGAGAGCTGACGTTGAACTTGGTCGAAGGCGGCCGTCCGCTGCGACCCGGAACCTGACCTTCATCGTCGGGCGGCGGCCAGGCAGGCCTGTGACTGCTCCCGCCACGAGCGAACCGAAACTCCCGACCCGGAAGCGACATCCACTGCCTTGAACGGGTCGCCGGCAAGCAGTCGCTCGCGCAGGTGTCTTAGGGCACCGCCCGTCCTTCGGCCTGACACGCCGCCTGCAGCGCTTGCCTCGGCACACCCGACGACGATTCGCTCGTCCCACGACTTGGGGATGTACCGCAGCCTTCAAGAGCGCAGTATGCCCTCGAGCCAGCAACCTGCCGACCGAACAGGCAGGAGCCCATGCGCATCTTCGTGTCCTCGACCCTTCCACAGACCTCCAAGAATGCCCGGAAATAAATCCGCTCTCTCCGGAGAATTGCTGTCTGCACCGAATGGTGGCGGCGCCGTTACCGGGCTTGGTGAGGCGTTCCAGCCGAATCTAAACCTCGGTACCGGCACGTACATGGTGCCGATCGAGTTGCCCAAGGGTTTCAGGCAACGCACACCGAGTCTCTCACTCGCATACAACACAGCGGGTCCGCAGGGAATTCTCGGTCTCGGATGGGGCCTGCCGATACGCGGCATTCGCCGCTCGACCTCGGGCCGCGCGCCGACGTACACCGATGACGATGTGCTGCTCCTGGACGGAGCGGCGCTCGCGCACATGGGCGGGAACCGTTATCGCCCCCGCATCGACGACACACGCACCCGTATTCGCAGGCTCGCCGAGGGCTGGCAGCTCACGGAGAAGGACGGCACGCGATATCTGCTCGGCATCTCAGCCAACAGCCGCGAGCCCGGAGCCGAAGGCGATGCACAGCCGCTCGCATGGTTCGTCGAGGAAGAGCGCGACACCACGGACAACGTCGTCCGGTATCGATATCGACACGACCGCGGCGCCGTCTACCTGGGGAGCATCGAGTACGCGATCTATCGCGTCGAAATCCACTACGAAGAGCGGCCGGACGTGTTCGTCGACCGCTCCGCCGGTTTCCGGCAGGAAACGCGGCTGCGGTGCACGCGCATCGAGTTGCATCGCACGGACGTGGAGCCGTCGCGATTGCGGGAATACCGCATCGAATACGTGCAATCCCGTCTCTCCAACCATTCACTGCTCGCCTCAGTTGCGCTGACCGGCTTCACATACGAAGACGGCGTGCAGCAGCAAACCGCACCGGCACTCCGATTCGAATACACGGAGTTCCAGCCGGAGAACCGGGAACTGCGCACGTTTGAAGCGCAGGCGGACCTGCCGCCAATGCCCGGTACCGTCGCGACGGAGGTCGTGGATCTCGACGGCAACGGATTGCCCGGCGTCATTCAGGCCACTGCCACGTCACACCGTTACTGGTCGAATCGCGGCGGAGCCTGGCAGGCCTCGCAGCCCGTGCGCTCGTTTCCGCGCGGAACTTCGCTGGATCGCGCCGGCGTGCGATTCGCGGACATGAATGGCGATGCGAAGGCAGACCTGCTCGTCGCCGACACGCGCTCTGCACTGTATTTCCCGGGGAGCGGCGCAGTCGCCTGGTCTGCGCCGATTTTCTCGCGTCAGGTACCGCAGTTCGATGCAACGGATCCCTCGGTGCGGCTGCTGGACGCTGACGGCAACTCGGTCGTCGATGCGGTGCGATCGAGCCGCCGGCATCTCACCGTCTTTCAACACGACCGGATCCGCGGCTGGACAGGCACACCGCGTGCCATCCCGCGCAGAGGAGACGACGCACGATTTCCGGACGTGGACTTCCGCGATCCGCGTGTGCGCATTGCAGACCTGACGGGTGACGGACGATCGGACTGGGTGCGCCTCTACGAACGCGCAATCGAATACTGGCCGTCGCTTGGAGAACTGCGCTGGGATGAGCGTCAGTTCATGAGTGTTCCGGGTCCGTACCCGGATCGCTATCGGCCTCAGCGCTGCTTTCTTGCAGACCTGGACGGCGATGGTCGTGCCGATCTGCTGTATCTCGATGGACAAAGAGTCTTCGTCTGGATGAACCGTGGCGCAGACAGCTTTGCCGCGCCGATCGTCATCGAGAATCTCCCCGTTGCTGATCCGGACACGGTGCGCCTCGGCGATTTTCTCGGCCATGGCACGACGGGGCTGCTATTCAGCCTGCGCCAGTCGCTGCGCCGCGGTCGCGCCATGCGCTATGTCGAGCTCAATCGCGGCACCAAGCCCTATTTGCTGTCCCGCATCGATAACGGAGTCGGCGGCCTCACGCAGATCGAGTACGGCTATTCGACTGATCATTTCGTGCGCGACCGCGATGACGGCGCGCCGTGGGCGACATCGTTGCCCTTCCCCGTTCCGGTCATCAACCGCTACATCAAAACGGATGTCACCACGGGCACGACGCTCGAAACCGAAATCCGCTACCACGATGGGCACTTCGATCCCGAGCGGCGCAAGTTCGTCGGCTTTGGCCGGGTCGAAGCGATCGATCGTTCGGGGGACGAGAGCAACACACGGGTCACAGTTCGCAGCTACCTGAGAGGCACTCGCGAAGAGTCACCCGCGCTGGCCGGCCGTCCGGTGAGCACGGAGGTGTTCGGACGCGATGGCGGGCCGCTGCAGGATCTTCCCTTTCAGCGCGAGTCGCTCGAGTGGAGCGTGGTCACACCCGAGAACGCGGCGGATGGCACGCCGATTCTCGTCGCTGAAATGCGGCTGCGACGCATCGAGCAGCTCGAGCGGGAAGCGAACGGCCGCGTGCAGGAATTCGAATTCGAGTACGACGAGTGGGGCAATCTCACGCGTGAAATCCGTCGGGGCTCCGGCGGCGCCACGGCGGCTGCAGGCCTCTTCCTGCAGACCGACATGCGCTACGCCATCAATGCCGCTGCGGGGCCGGTGAATCTCGCCGCCGAACGCAGCGTGACCGGCGCAGGCGGTGAGTTGGTCGCACTGGAACGCTTCCACTACGACGGCGCAGACTCGAACGGGCTGCCACTCGAAGAAACCACTCTCGGTCTGCTCCGCAGACACACCCGGCTCGCGTTCACGGACGCCATGCGCGAGCAGCACTATCCGGACACCAACGAGGCGCGTCTAACGGAGCTGGGTTACAGGCACGAGGCGGGTGGATATTGGATCGACGAGCGGCGCGTCGATTACGACGCACGCGGCAGCATGCTCCGCACGCTGGATCCATTGGGACACGCCGCGCAATTCGAATACGACGCGACCGGCCTGTTCCCCTTGAGAGTCACCAACGCGCTCGGACACGTTCGCGTGGCGACCTATCATCCGTGGCTCGGAACGATCCAGAGGCTCACGCACTGGGACGGCACGCAGGACGTCTATTTCTACACGCCGCTCGGACACGTGGAACGGGAAGTGCGTGCCGGCGACACCGAAGATCTCCCCACGGTCCGATTCGAATACCGGTTCGCGCAGCTTCCGATCTCCACTGTGATGGAGCGGCGCGTGCGTTCGGGACAGGAGTCCGTGCAACGCAGCGTCGTCTACTACGACGGCCTCGGCGAAGAGCTGCAGCGACGGGCGCGAGCGGAGAACGGCCAGTTCGTCGTCGACGGTTTCAAGGTTCGCAATCCGCGCGGCGAGGTCATTCGCCAGGAACCGCCGTTCTTCTCACCAGGTGAAGCGTTCGATCGCGCGGAATCCTCGGCCGAGGAATCGCCTCATCTGCTGCAGTACGACGCGCTCTCGAGAGTCATCGGCATGACGCGCGACGGCGGACACAGCACGCGCGTCGTCTACCGGGCCGATGGCGCGTCTTTCTACGATCCGGATGATTCCGATCCGGCATCGCCGCACTTCGACACGCCGACCACGGAACAGGTCGATGCCTGGGAGCAGATCGTCGCGGTCATCGAGACCGGCGAGGCCGGCACGATCCGGACCGAGTTCGGGCGCAATGTCTTCGGGCAGGTCGAGCACATCGTCGATCCCACGGGCGTGCAACGAGTTGCGTACACGTACGATCTCCTGCAGCGCAAAGTCCACGTCGAGCACGCGGACGCCGGACCGCGGACGTATCTCTTCAACGCGCGCGGCCAGATGGCCGAGTACGTGGATGCCAGGGATCAGCGAGTCGAATGGGACTTCGATGCGCTCGCGCGCATCGTCGAGATTCGCGATCAGGGCGTGGTGAAGGAACGCTACCAGTACGACGCCGGAGCCGGGGATCATCTGACGCACCGCCTCGCGCGCGTGACCGACGAAGCGGGCGCGACGGAGTACAGCTACGACGCACGCGGCCGGGTCGCTCTTGCGCGGCGCTCGTTCGAGGGCAGCGCGGATGTTCACGACCTGCGCATGACCTACGACCCGGACGGACGCATTACGAATTTCGTCTATCCGGACGGACACGAAGTCTCGTACGACTACAACACGCGCGGACTCGTCGAGCGCATGAGCGGTATGTTCGACGGCGTCGACTACGACGTGCGTGGCCGGCGAACCGAGGTGCGCTACGAGATCGGCGTGACGGAGCGATTCACGTACTTTGCCGATCTCGGCACGCCCGAGACACACAGGGTTCAAAGAAACGGCGACGGCGTGCTGCTCTATGGCCGGCGCTACGAGTACAACAAAACGCTGCACGTGACCGCGGCAGAAGACCTTCGCGCAGCGTCGCCCCAGTACACGCGGGTCAGCAGGACTTTCTCCTACGATCCGCAGTATCGATTGCGGCGGATGACCGGCACCGACGGCGTCCACGACTACGCCTACGACGCGCTCGACAACATGACGCTCAACGGCGAGCACGGCGCGGATCCGTTCGACTACAACGGAACGCGCATTCGCGGCCCGATCATCGGCGGCGCGACAGACGTGCGTTACGAGCACGACGCGAACGGCTGCATGGTTCGCCGCCTCGGCCAGCAGCTGGTCTACGACGCGCGTCAATTGCTTAGAAGCGTGGAGCGCGAGGACGGCGTTGAAGTCTCGTTTGCATACGATCACCTCGGCCGACGCATCCGCAAACGGGTAACGGAAAACCAGCAGCAACGGGACACGCTGTACATCGGCGAAGTGTTCGAAGTGCTGCCCGATGGAACGCAGCGGCGCATCCTCTCGGATCCGAGATGCGAGACGCGGCTGGTGGCCACCAACGGCAACCCCATGCTGCTGATCGCAGACGTACAGGGCAGCATCGTGCTGGGCGTGACTGCCGGCGGCAACGAAGGCAGCCGTCGCATCTACAGTCCGTATGGCCGCATCCGCGTCTCAGTCGGCGCGACTGCGGACATCGGTTTCGCGGGCCGCGTGCTCGATAGCGAAACCGGGCTGTACTATTTCAGGCGCCGCTATCTCGATCCGGACATCGGGCAATTCATCACGCCCGACGTGCTTGCCGTGTTCAGGGGTGACGAACTGATACGGCGCACGCGCTCGCTGCACCCCTACGCGTACGGCAACAACAGTCCGGTCTCGTACATCGACCCGTTCGGCATGGTTTCGATTTCGTTCTGGGAAGGCCTGCTGCTCGTCGTGCTGGTGGCCGCCGCAGTCGTGGCGACGATCCTCAGCGCCGGAGCGCTGGCACCACTGCTGGGAGTGGCGGCGTCGACTGCGATGGGCATCGCGGGCGGCGCACTCGCGGCGGGCGTCATCGCCGGCGCGATCATCGGCGGCGTCCAGGGCGGTTGGGAAGGCGCGCTCGTCGGCGGTCTGCTGGGACTGAGTGTGGTGGCGACCGTGTTCATCGGCGCGTGGGTCTATGGCGGGGTCTTCGGGATGGGTGTGGTCGCGGGATTCGCCATCGGCGGCGTGCTCGGGGGAATTCAAGCCGCGGCCTTCATCCCGCAGGTGCGCCAGAGCGATGTCTACAAGGGCATCCTCGGCTGGTCGAGCTGGATCAATCCGTGGGCCTGGCCCGGCATAGCGATCGGCGCGGTGGTGTTCATCATCGATTTCTTCGCCACGCTGATCGATCGCGGCGAGTTGCCCGACTACGGCTTCGAAGCGCGATACGGCATGGTCACCAGCCGCGATTCCGTGGCCGACGACTGGGTCAACCAGTACGGACACAACTTCGGAACCTTCACCTGGATCGGTCCAGGTGCGCATGCGGGGACGCTCTCGCACGAAACCGGACACCATCTCAACAACGCGCTGTTCGGCATCTTCCAGACATCGAACATCGCGCAGGAAAGCCACGAAACTGCACTGTGGGAAACGCTGGCCGAGAGCAACAGCGTCGCGCCCAACCCCGTTTACAGCTTCAAGTCGCTGGATTGGTGGGAGTCATAAGAGGATTGCATCGTGATAACCCAGGCATCGTTCTATACCTACCGCTCCACCCGCTTCACTTCAGGCGAATTGCTCGCCGAGGTGCGCCAGCTCACCGGACGCGGTGATCACGATCAGGCGGCGATCCGCGACATTGAGATGTACCTCACTCGCGGGCACGAGCACTTCAACGCACGCCGGTATCACGCTGCGCTGAAGGATTATCTCGAAGCGAGATTGAAGATCTATGCGCTGCTCGACGCCGACGCCCCCAGCACTGGCGGTGGCATCGTCGTGCCCGTGAACCCGGGGATATTCGATGGGTTGCTCACGGAGATGGTCGAGCGGGTGCGACGCTTCCAGCCGGTACCGCGGCCGACGCTCCCGGGACCCGTGGTGAATCCGCCGGTGAACGTGCCGGTCACGGCATTTTCGAATTTGGGCGTTACACAGATCCGTCCGCAGGGCGCGCAGGATCCCGGCGCACGCATCAATGCGGCCGTGGGGCTCGCGCGCGCCGGAGATTTCCAGCGCGCTGAAACGCAGCTCAATGCGCTGGTCGATGGCGGCGGGGTGCAGAACCAGCGCTTGCGTGCGGCCGCTCTCGAGAATCTCGGCACCGTTCTCGCGCATCAGGGCGCGACCGATCGCGCGACGACGCGTTTCCACGAAGCCGCGCGGCTGTATGACTCAATCAACTCGCCTGCCGATGCGGCTCGCGTGGAGGAAAACCGGGCAGCGATGCTCGCCAACAGCGGCAACGTCGATGGCGCCATCAGTGCGCTCGGGAACGCGCGTGCCAGATATGAATCCGCCGCGGCCCCGGCAGCCGGCGTTGCGCGAACCGCAGCGGCCGCCGCGCCCGCGGCGAGCGGCACACATCTTTCCGCCGCGATGAACGTGCAAGCTCGCGCGAACCAGTTGCAGCACATTCGCGATCGAGGAAGTTTCCTCTCACGCGTCGTGGGCCGTATCCGCCGTGGAGTCCAGGCGCCGACGCCGCCAGCCATGGAGTTGCACTATCGGGAAGTGACAGCGAGTGGCGCCGCACTCGAGTCCGCCGTGGAGTTCGCTGCGCCAGTGACCTCCGAGCGGCGGTTCCGTTTCCTGGCTGCAGAGAACCCCGGCAGCGAGCAGACCCTGCGGGTGCTGGAGTATCCACTCGCTCAGGCGAACTTGTCCCAGCAGATTCGCACCGACTACTACACGGTGCGTCAGTCTGCCCTCACGCTCGAAGCACTGGGCGTGGGCTTTGATATCGCGGTCACGCCCGGTCGATTCGAAGTCGATCTGCCGCATCATTATCACTTCACCATCCAGGTCGCGCTCGCGAAGACCTACGCGGCGATCGGCCGTTTCGAGGACGCGCTCGCTGCGCTGCGCACCGCTCGCACGTATCCGCACCTGAATGCGGCGATCGAGGCGCCGTTCCTGTGGATCGAGACCGCGCGTGTGTATCTCACCTGGGGCAACCAGCTCTACCGCCTCAACGATCGGGACGGCGCGGCGGCCAGGTATCGGGCGATCCTGGTTTTAGGCGACGCCGCCACGGAAATCGATGCGGCCTCGGAGCTGTATCAGCCGGCACTGTTCTCCAGCATGCGCAATCAGGTTCTCGCGCTGATTCCGGCGCTCACCAACCCCGCGGCGGCGCCGGGCCTGAACCCGCAGCTCGAGGCGATCGTGCGCGAGGCGTATCAGCGCCAGCTGATGATTCGCGCACAGCTCAATTTCTACGGCGTGCCGAGCTCGCCGATCACGATCTTCCGGTTCCGATACCTGGAAGCCGTGGCGCGCTACTTCGCGGATCAGGCGATTCGCGCGGAGCGCGACTTCATCAATTTCCTGCGGAACTCGGAGCAGGAAACGCAGGCGGTCATGCAGCTCGAGCAGGCTGTCGAGCTCGCCGAAGAGACCAAAGAGCTGGAAGAGCGCCGTGTGCAGGAAGCAGTGGCGATGGTCGACGTGGCACAGGCGGCCGTCAACGTTTCGGATATCCGGCTGAGCAACACCATTGCGCGGCGCAATCAGTACGCCGTGCTCGGTCGGGATCTCATTGCGCTCGATACCGCGACTGCGCACGCCTCGGGCGGATTCACCGAGACTGAAGGTGGCTACGACGTGTACTTGAATAGCGCAGGCGGCACGGTGGACCTGGGCGATCAGGACTACATCATCATGCGCAATGCCGCGGCGCGACGCGGTGAAATCAGCTACGAGCTCGAGCTGGCCAACCTCGACCGCGCGATTGCCGAGCTGCAGGCGAGCCGCGCGGAGGCGGTCGAACAGCTCCAGCTCGCGCAGGCGCGCGTCGCCGTAGCGCAGCAGGGTGTGCACATCGCCGATGTCCGCATCCGTCACGCCAACGAGAATCTCGAGTACGCGCAGAACAAGACGTTCACCGCGGAGCTGTGGGCGAACCTCGCCGGCACCATGCGTGAAATCACCGACATTTATCTGCAGCGCGCCGTCGAAGTGGCCCACCTAATGCAGTCGGCCTACAACTTCGAGTTCGATCAGAACCTGACGGTTATCGCGACTTCGTACACCACGCGCGAGGAGCTCGCGGGCCTGCTCGCCGCGGATCTGCTCAAGACCGACATCGACTACTTCACGTATCACCGCATCACGCAGGTGCCGCTGAAGCGTATTCCGACCAAGGTGCTGTGGTCCGTCGCGGAGCGCTACCCGTTCAAGATGTTCGAATTCCGGCGCACTGGCATCCTGCAGCTGGAGACCCTGCTCGCGGATTTCGACGAGCTGTACCCCGGCGCCTATCTCAGCAAGCTCAAGGCCGTCGAAGTCGTGTTCGAAGGTCTGATCGGCGCGGACGGCATTCATGGCCGGCTGACCAACGACGGCGTCTGCAAGTACCGCACGCGCGCGGGCGCCGAAGAAGTGCGCCTGCAGCCGCGCGAGACGATGCTGCTCTCCGTTCAAGACCTGCAGCGCGATTCGGTCATTTTCCGCCCTTCCGAGGAAGCGCGTGGTGTATTCGAGGATGCCGGCTTTGCCAGTCAGTGGACGCTAGAGGTTCCGCGCGGCACGAGCGATCTCAACTACGGCGCGATTCGCGACATCCGCATCGTGTTCTACGTGGAATCGTTCCACGACGAAGGCCTTGCAGCGCTGATTTCGGAGAACCTGCCTGACGAGGGCACCTGGCAGCGCTCGTATTCACTGGCAACGGAATTTCCGGATGCGTTCTTCCGATTTCAGGATACGGGCGAGCTCGCGTTCGACGTTCGCGCGAGCGATTTCCCGCTGCACCACACCGATCTCGAAATCGAGTCCATCACGTTGCTGGCGCTGCCGGGCGACGCGCCCAACGCGGCCGTCCGCGCGCGCCTGCAGCACGCTGGCGCGCCGCAGCCCGACGAGTTCCAGACCGATGCCGCCACTGGCATCTTTGCCTCGGATCCGCCTACGGCCGGCAACCCGCTCAATGCATTCGTGGGCGGCTCGCCGCTCGTGGACTGGGTGTTCTCGATGAATTTCGCCGACAATCCGAATTTCGTGGACGACGGCGGGGGCACACGCCCGCCGCGCATCACAGGACTGCGCGACGTCATCATCAATATTCAGTATGCCTACGAGCGGAGAACCGCCGCGCCGCTGCCCTAGCTAGAGTGCCCGGCGGGGACGATCCCTTCTGAGATCGTATCCCTTCCCTCTCAGCGTGCCAGAACGGAATTAGCTACAGGCAATAGTTCGCCGGCAGCAAGGTCCTCAAATCGTCCAGCGCGCGCACGTAAAGCTCCGTCCGACCGAGTTCCGACATAGGAAGCGCCGCGCCCTTCGGGCGTAACCGGGCGAAGCGCTGGTCGAATGCGGCCGATCGCTGCCACTGCAGGCGCTGCAGAACGTCGTCCATTGCCGCCGTGTCATTGCAGACGAGCACCAGATCACATCCGGCGGCCAGGCCCGCCGCAGCCCGCTCTGCCACCGTACCTTGCCTGCTTGCGCCTTCCATCAGCAGGTCGTCCGTGAACGCCGCGCCGGCGAACCCCAGTTCGTTCCGCAGCATGCGCATCCAGCGGGACGAAAAGCCGGCGGCGACGGGATCGACCCGGTCGTAGATGACGTGCGCCGGCATGACAGCCGCAAGCTGCGGCCCCAGCCACCGGTAAGGCGCCGCATCCTGCGACAGGATTTCAGCCTTTTTGCGTGTGTCGTGCGGAATCGCGACATGCGAGTCGGCTTCTGCCCAGCCGTGACCCGGAAAGTGCTTGCCGCAGTTCGCCATGCCGGCCAGCGCCAGGCCATGGCACAGATGGGACGCCAGCAAGGTGACAACACGGGGGTCGGAATGGAACGCGCGGTCGCCGATCACTCCACTGCGGCCCCAGTCCACGTCGAGGACCGGGGTGAAGCTGAAGTCGACCCCATGGGCACGCAGCTCGGAAGCGAGCACCGCGCCGAGGGACGCGGCGACGCGGCACGCGATCAGTACGTCCTTATCCCACAGGTCTCCGAGCCGCCGCATTGGCGGCAGGCGCGTGAATCCTTCGCGGAACCGCTGCACGCGCCCACCTTCGTGATCGACGGCGATCAGCAGCGGCGGATCGCGGAGCGAGTGGATTTCGTCGGTAAGCTGGCGCAACTGCAGCGGGGACTCGAAGTTCCGTGCAAACAGGATCACCATGCCGACCAGCGGATGGACCAGCCGGTCCCGGTCCGCGGCAGTAAGTTCGACGGAGCCTTCGAGGCCGACGACCACCGGTCCTACCGCCATGCGCCCTCCTCGGCCTCGGCGACGGCGTAGGCCATCGCCACGCTTTTCTCGTCACTCACTGAAACATGCACCCGCAGGCGCCGGCGCTCCGCGAAGTGCCGCAACTCGGGACTGCTGATAAACGCGACCGGGCGACCGGACGGGTCGTTAACGATTTCGACCGCGCGCCAGGACATCGGCTGGCGCATCCCGAGGCCCAGTGCCTTCGACACCGCTTCCTTGGCAGCGAAGCGCGTTGCCAGATAGCGGATCCCACGTTCTTCGGACCGCTCGCGGCGCGACTTGTAGCGCTCCATCTCACGCGGACCGAGGATGCGCTCGGCGAACCGCGCGCCAAACCGCGCATCGGCCGCCTGGATGCGGTCGACCTCGATGATGTCGGTGCCGACACCGAAGATCATGCCGGCCCACCCGCCTTGCGGATTTCGGCCAGATACAGTCGCACGGTTGCCGACAGTCCGTACTCGAGCGCGTCGGCGATCAGAGCGTGGCCGATCGACACCTCGTCAACGCCGGGAACGGCGCGCAGGAAGGTCGCGAGGTTCTGCAGGTTGAGGTCGTGGCCCGCATTGACTCCGAGCCCCGCCGCATGCGCTGCCGTTGCGGCTGCCGCATAGCGCGCCAGTATGGGGGCCTGACCCGGTGTGCCGAAGGCCTGTGCGTATGGCTCGGTGTAGAGCTCGATTCGCTGCGCGCCGAGCGCTGCCGCGGCCGCCATCGCCCCGGGCACCGGGTCCATGAAGAGGCTCACTCGCACGCCGAGATCCCGCGCCTGGCGGATCACCGGGGCCAACCGTTCCGCGTCCGCCGGCAGGTTCCAGCCGTGATCGGATGTGAACGCGCCGGATTCATCCGGAACGAAGGTGCACTGGTGCGGGCGAACCTGCGCGACGAAATCGATCAGGCCGTGGAACGGATTGCCTTCGATATTGAACTCACACGCCGGCCAGGCGCGTATCAACTCCGAAAGCTCGGCGACGTCCGGGGCACGCACGTGTCGACCATCGGGACGGGGATGCACGGTGATGCCGTCCGCGCCGCCTTCCAGGCAGATCACCGCGGCGCGCCTGACGCTGGGTATGCCGATGGTGCGCGTATTGCGCAGCAACGCCACCTTGTTGAGATTGACACTAAGCGCGGTCATAGGAGAACACAACCTTCAACGCAGCAGCTCTGGCGCGACGATCGCAGGAGTCGACAGTTCTGTTCGCTTCGACCGTACACCTGGCGACTGTCCGGTGCCAGCTGCCTTGCCTCCGCCCTCTTCTGTCGGGCAACGCGATCCATCGGGCGCTCTTACGTCGGTTCTAAAGCTGGTGCAGATCGAGCAGGATGCGGCGGGTGTTGAGCGGTTTGCCGTCGAGATGGTAGCGAATCAGCTGGCGCAGCATCGTCTTCGCTTCGGAAGCGACGCGCGCATCGGCGAATTCCCCGCGTGCCATCGCGAGCAGCGTGGAGCCCGATACCGACAGCTCGTCCTCGTCGCGCTCGCCTGCGGCAAGTCGATGGGCGCCGGCCTCCGGCCGGAATCGGTAGCGCGCCAATGCGTCGATCGGTTCTCCGCTAGTGCATTGGTCAAGCGGAACTTCATACCCCACCTCACGCAGCAGTTGCATCTCGAACATGCGCAAGGTGATGTCTTGCCGCGTGCCCGCCAGGCCACGCAGCATCTGCAGGTAATTGTCGAACAGGCGCTCGTGCGGATCGGCCCGCGCGAGCAGGCGCACTACGAGTTCGTTGGCGTAGAACGCGGCAAGCAGCGCGTTGCCACGCAGCGGCGCCAGGCCGCCGATCCACTCGACGCGGACGAGATTTTTGATCTCGTTGCGTCCGCTCCACGACAGGGACAGCGGCGCAAACGGCGCGAGCAGGCCACGGAACTGCGACGTCGGCCGTTTGGCCCCCCGGGCAACAAGGCCGACGCGGCCGTAGTCGCGAGTGAAAGTCTCGACGATGAGGCTCGTTTCGCGCCAGGGGGTCGTGTGCAGGACCACGCCGGGTTGGTGATCGACCCGGGCGTCGGTGCCGCGGCGGCGTGGCTTGCCTGCGGAGTGCAGGGTGTCGGTTGCGCCTTCAGCCATAGCCCAACTTGCGCATGGCCGCGGGATCGTCGCTCCAGCCCTTCTTCACGCGCACCCACACTTCGAGGTGCACCGGCTTGCCGAGCATCTCCTGGACGTCCGCCCGCGCCAGGCGAGAGATCTCCCGCAGCTTGGCCCCCTCCTTGCCGATGACTATGCCCTTGTGGGCCTCGCGCTCGACCACCAGAGTGGCCGCGATCCGCGCTCCGCCCTCCTCCTCTTCCCAGCGATCGATGGTGACCGCGATCCCGTAAGGCAGCTCGTCGCCCAGCAGGCGATAGGCTTTCTCGCGGATGCTCTCCGCCGCGAGGTACCGGGCGCTGCGATCGGTGTACTGCTCGGCATCGAAGAGCGGCATGCCTTCGGGCAGCAGGGAACGCACTTCGGCAAGCAGCTCCTCCAGCTGGCGGCCTTTCTCTGCGCTGACCGGAACAATCGCGTGGAACGGATGGCGCTGCATCGACGCTGCCATCAGCGGCAGCAGCTTCGCACGGTCGGCCAGCAGATCGATCTTGTTCAGCGCGAGGATCACCTGCCCCGAATCCTTGGGAAGCAGCTGCAGGACTTGCTCATCGGTGGGAGTCCAGCCAGCGGCGTCGATCACGAGGATCACCGCATCAACGTCGGCCAGAGCGCCCGTCACCGTCTGGTTCATGCGTTTGTTCAGCGCACTGCGATGGCGTCGCTGAAACCCCGGCGTGTCGACGAAGATGTACTGCGCGTCCGTGGTCGTGCGCACGCCAAGGACGCGGTCACGGGTCGTCTGCGGCTTGCGCGACGTGATACTGACGCGCTCGCCGACGAGGGCGTTGATCAGGGTGGACTTGCCGACGTTGGGGCGCCCGATGACGGCCACCATGCCGACGCGGCACAGCGCGTTGCTCATCAGGCCGGATCGCTGGTCGTAACCGTATCCGGCGCGGCCTGCGGCGTCTTGGGCTCCGCACCCGGCTCGCGCGAGTTGGGTGCTGCAGCCGGCTTCTTGCGCGTGCGGCGTCCGAGGTGGATTGCGTGCTGAGCCGCTTCGAACGCGTGCTTGGCTGCGGACTGTTCTGCCGCACGGCGGCTCCGGCCGGTACCGCGCACGTTGATTTCCAGCTTCGGAATCGAGCACTCGACCTCGAATTCCTGGTTGTGCGCGGCGCCGCGCGTCTCGACCACGGTGTAGACGGGCAGAGCGATGCGCTTGCCCTGCAGGTATTCCTGGAGCAAGGTCTTGCTGTCCTTGCCCAGCGTTTTCGGATCGACCGACTTCAGTACCGGGTCGAACAGCTTGCCGATAACGTTGCGTGCCGCGTCGAATCCACTGTCCAGGAAGATCGCGCCAAAAATCGCTTCCATCGTGTCAGCCAGGATCGAAGGCCGGCGGAAGCCGCCGCTCTTCATCTCTCCTTCGCCCAGCCGCAGGAAGTCGGACAGCACGACGCGCTCCGCTATGTCGGCCAGCGACTGCTGCTTGACCAGGTTGGCACGCAGTCGCGACAGATCGCCCTCGTCGAGCCGCACATACTTCTGGAACAGGATCTGCGCGATCGCGCAGTTCAGCACCGCGTCGCCGAGAAACTCGAGGCGCTCGTTGTGGATCGCGCCGTGGCTGCGATGCGTGACCGCCTGCTCGAGCAGCGTGTGCTGAACGAAGGTGTAGCCGAGGCGCTCTTCAAGCGCCGGCAGTTCCATGGATCCCGGTCCTTGGCGGGCCGATCACGGCACTGCGCGGCGCTGCTGGCGGTCGCGTGTCGTACCGGCGTAGTCGATGACGAGGGACACGTTGTCCATGATCGGGATCTTCTTCTGGTACGCGTAGCTGATCACGACCTGGTCACCCTCCTTCGTGATGTCCAGGTCCGCCTCGTTGATCGACGTGATGTCGTCGATCGTCGCATGTCGACCGAAGGCTGCCCGGATATCGGGGACAGTCCGTCCTTCGTTCTTGATCTTCTGGATCGCGCGCTCGATGGCGATGTACTCGATCACGGAGGGCACAATCCTGAAACCGAGTGCCAGCAGGCCCACCACGATCAGCCCGATGAAGATTAGGCCGATGATGCTGAGTCCGCGCTGCCGACGGGGAGTTCGTCGATTTTTCATTTTTCCTTTCTTTTCAGTGACTTGAGACGTTCCGGCACTAATTGAAACCGCCGATGCGCCCGATATTGCCAAAGTTCATCCAGATGAGGAAGGCTCGCCCGACAATGTTTTCGTCCGGGACAAACCCCCAGTACCGGCTGTCCTCGCTGTTATCGCGATTGTCACCCATCATGAAATAGTGCCCGGCAGGGACGGTACAGACGATTCCGCTACCGCTGTATTGACAGGCCCCGGGGTGGGTGTTCGGAAATCCGCCGCCGAGGCCGGCCGGCGCCGACTCGTGGACGATGATCCGGTGCTGGACCTCGCCGAGCTGCTCCTGGAACTGCAGGTAGTACTGCAGGCGGTCCGGGTCGTAGTAGCTGTCGAGCTTCCCGAGCGGCACTTCCTTGCCATTGATGGTCAGGCGCTTGTTGATGTATTCGATACGGTCCCCTGGCAGCCCGACCACCCGCTTGATGTAATCCTGCGACGGATTGAGCGGGAAGCGGAACACCATCACGTCGCCGCGCTTCGGTTGCCCGATATCGATCACCTTCTTGTTGATGACCGGCAGGCGAATGCCGTATTGGTACTTGTTGACGAGGATGAGATCGCCCACCTCCAGCGTCGGCAGCATCGATCCCGACGGGATGCGGAACGGCTCGTACAGGAACGACCGCAGCATGAAGACCAGCAGGATGACCGGAAAGAAGCTCGCGGTGTATTCGAGCCAGGCCGGCTGGCGCGTCGCCCCCTCTTCGAGGCTGCGGCGCTCCTGCTCGACGATCGGCTCCTTGCGCGTCAGTGCAGCCGCGTTGCGCTGGTCGAAGTCCGCCAGCAGGCGCGCCGCCCTCTCCCGCCGTTGCCGGGCGAATACCAGCTTGTCCGCCACCCACAGAACGCCGGTGAATATGGTGAGGACGAACAGGATCAACGCAAAGTTCATTTGTCTTCTACCTGCAATATCGCGAGGAAGGCTTCCTGCGGGATCTCGACCGTGCCGACCTGCTTCATCCGCTTCTTGCCGGCCTTCTGCTTCTCGAGCAGCTTCTTCTTGCGCGTGATGTCGCCGCCGTAGCACTTGGCGAGCACGTTCTTGCGCAGCGCCTTGACGTCCTCGCGCGCGATGATGTTGGCGCCGATCGAGGCCTGGATCGCCACGTCGTACATCTGCCGCGGGATCAGCTTGCGCATCTTGGCCGTCACCTCCCGGCCGCGGTAGGTCGCGTTGGCCCGGTGCACGATGACGCTCAGCGCATCAACGCGGTCGCCGTTGATCAGCATGTCGACCTTGACGACGTCGGCCGCGCGGTATTCCTTGAACTCGTAGTCCATCGACGCATAGCCACGCGACACCGACTTCAGCTTGTCGAAGAAGTCCATCACGATCTCGGCCAGCGGCAACTCGTACTTCAGGATCACGTGGCGGCTGTGATACGTGAGGTCGGTCTGGATGCCCCGCTTGCCGATGCACAGCGTGATTACCTGGCCAACGAACTCCTGCGGCACGAAGATCGTGACGTCGACGATCGGCTCGCGGATCTCCTCGATCCGGGCCGGGTCGGGCATCTTCGACGGATTCTCGACCGACACCACGGTCCCGTCGCGCAGCAGTACCTCGTAGACCACCGACGGCGCGGTGGTGATGAGATCCATGTCGTATTCGCGCTCGAGCCGCTCCTGCACGATGTCCATGTGCAACAGCCCGAGGAAACCGCAGCGAAAGCCGAAGCCGAGCGCCTGCGAAACCTCGGGCTCGAAGTGCAGCGAAGCGTCGTTCAGCTGCAGCTTGGTAAGCGCGTCACGCAGCGCCTCGTACTGGTTGGACTCGACCGGGAACAGCCCCGCGAAGACCTGAGACTTCACTTCCTTGAAGCCGGGTAGCGGCTCGCTGGCGGGCTTGCCCGCATGGGTCACCGTGTCACCCACGTGCGCGTCCCGCAGCTCCTTGATCCCCGAGATGACGAAGCCCACCTCGCCCGCCGACAGCTGATCGCGGGAACGCGACTTGGGCGTGAACACACCCACCTGTTCGACCAGGTGGGTGGCGCCGCTGGCCATCAGCAGGATCTTGTCCTTCGGCTTGATCAACCCGTTGACGACACGCACCAGCATCACAACGCCGACGTAGTTGTCGAACCAGGAATCGATGATCAGCGCCTGCAGCGGTGCGGCCGGATCGCCCTTCGGCGGCGGAACGCGCTCGATGATGCGCTCGAGGATGTCCTCGAGGCCCATGCCGGTCTTGGCACTGGCCAGAATGGCGTCATGGGCATCGAGGCCGATCACGTCCTCGATCTCGGCGCGTGCTTCCTCGGCGTTGGCCGACGCCAGGTCCATCTTGTTGAGGATCGGCAGCACCTCGACACCGAGCTCGATCGCGGTGTAGCAGTTGGCAACCGTCTGCGCTTCGACGCCCTGCGAGGCGTCGACGACGAGCAGCGCGCCTTCGCAGGCCGACAGCGACCGGCTGACTTCGTAGCTGAAGTCGACGTGTCCTGGCGTATCGATCAGGTTCAGGTTGTACTTCTGCCCATCGGCCGCGACGTACTCGAGCGCGGCGGTCTGCGCCTTGATCGTGATGCCGCGCTCGCGCTCGAGATCCATCGAGTCCAGCACCTGCGCCTCCATCTCGCGATCGGACAGGCCGCCGCAGCGCTGGATCAGGCGATCCGCGAGCGTCGACTTGCCGTGGTCGATGTGCGCGATGATGGAGAAATTGCGGATGTGCTGCATGCGTTGTGAGCTGAACCGGGCAGTCAGGTGGTCCAAGGGGCCCTTCCGAGGGGCCGGTTGCGGGGCAGCCCCAGTCGAGGGCAAAGAAAAGGGGGTGACCGCAAGGCACACCCCCTACTGCCGGTACGGTCGCGGATTTTACCGCGACCGTGTCATGGCCTTGTCAGCGGCGGATGATCACGTACCGCGACGCCTCGCCACGACGCACCAGCACCGCAACATCCTTCTTCGCATCAAGCTTGGCAACGGCCTCGTTGAACTGGCGCGCGTTCTGCACGTCGGTACTGTTCATCTGCGTGATGATGTCGCCCGGCCTCAGGCCCGCCGAGGCGGCGAGTCCGTCGACCGCGTCGACCTGGACGCCCCCCTTGATGCCAAGTTCCTTCATCTTCTCCGCCGACACGTCGGACACTCCCAGCCCGAGCGCATTCGCCGGCGCCGCCGGCTTCGGTGTTTCCGTCGTGCGCGCGCTGCGTGGACGGTCCTGCGGCATCTCGGCCACCTGCACCTTGAGGTCGCGTTGCGCGCCCTTGCGGAACACGGTCAACGTGGAATTGGTGCCGGGCTTGGTGCCGCCCACAATGCGCGGCAGGTCGCTCGAACGCTCGATCGCCCGGCCATCGAAGCGCAGGATGACGTCACCGGGCTCCAAGCCGGCCTTGGCGGCAGGCCCGTCTTTCTCCACCGAGTTCACCATGGCGCCGCGCGGCGGAGCGCCGAGCCCGATCGCTTCCGCAACCTCGCGCGACACGCCTTCAATGCCCACGCCGATGCGCCCTCGGATCACGCGGCCCGCGGCGCGCAGCTGCTGCTGCACGTTCATCGCCTCGTCAATCGGAATCGCAAAGGAAATGCCGTTGTAGCCACCCGACGTCGTGAAGATCTGCGAGTTGATGCCGATGACCTCGCCACGCATGTTGAGCAGCGGTCCACCGGAATTGCCGGGGTTCACGGCAACATCGGTCTGGATGAACGGCAGAAATTCCCCGGTTTCGCGCGCCTTCGCGCTGACGATGCCGGCAGTCACCGTGTTCTCGAGCCCGAAGGGGGAGCCAATGGCTGCGACCCATTCGCCAACGCGCACCTTGTTAGGGTCGCCGATCTTGATGCTCGGCAGGCCGGTAGCTTCGATCTTCACCAGTGCGACATCAGTGCGTCGGTCCGCCCCCATCACCTTGCCCTTGAACTCGCGGCGGTCGGCGAGCGTGACCGTGATGTCGTCGGCGCCGTCCACCACATGCGCGTTCGTCAACACATAGCCGTCGGCGGAAATGATGAAGCCCGATCCAAGCCCGCGCGGCACATCACGGCGCGGTCCCTGGTTGGGACCCTGCCGCGGCCCTTGCTGCGGGGGATTCGGGAAAAAACGCCGGAAGAACTCGTACATCGGGTCGTTCTCGTCGATGTCCGGGAACGGCAGCGCGCCGGCGTTGGCCGCGACGCGAGCGGTGGTGCGGATGTTCACGACCGCGGGACCTGCCCGTTCGGCGAGGTCGGCAAAGTCAGGCAATACCTGGGTCGCCTGAGCATGCGCGCTGGGCGCAAGCAGCGGGGTCGCCAGCACCAGCAACGGGGCAAACAAGGCAGCAGCAAATCTTCTGAGCATTCTGTTGTCTTTCTCAACGCGCATGAACGGCCCGCTTACCGCGGGCCACGAAACTCCACCGACTTTGCCAGCGTCCGCACCGCGGACGGCGGCACCTCGCCGATGACCGTGACCAGGGCCTCCCCGAGCCGGCGGGCATAAACCGCCGTCGGTCCCATCATCTGCACTTCGTCGACCACCGGTGTGCCCGCGGAAGATGGCTCGATGAACACCGACATCGTCGCCAGGCCGTCACTGAAGACGACCTGCATTGCATCGCTCGGGCCCATCCGCCGCAGCACTTCCTTGGTCCGGCTAAAACCGTCCGGTGCCGGGACGACCCAACCGGCCTTGTCGAGGTCGGCGCGCCGGTAATCGCTCTTCTCGACGGTCCAGCCGTCGGTCGCCCACGCCGGCTTCAATCGTGACCGATCGATGCGCTCGCCGATGCGGATATCGGTGAACGCGACCTGTTCCAACACTTCATGCCGCTCGCCCACCGTCTGCGCCTTCAGCAGCAGGCCGGTAGCGCGGTCGACGCATAGCCGATACCCGTAGCGCAACTGGTCGCGAGGCTCGAGCAGCAGGACCTGGCACTCGATGCCGGCCACCCGTTCCACCTCGCCGGTCTTGAGGTCGTAGCGCTCGAGTATCGCCTCGGCCGGTGCGCCGATCAGGCCGGGAAACGGCTCTTCGATAGCACGATGTTCGATGATGACGCGGCGCGACTCCGGGATCAGGCAGCGCACCTCATCGTTGCTCTCGGTGCGCAGGCGGATGTACTCGCGCGGCTTGCCATCCATCGTCTGGATGCGCTCGTGCGAATGCGCGCCGTCGAAAAGGTGCGTGATGCGCGAGGTTCGCATCTCGCCGCCGGCCTGGTAGACGATCGTGCCACTGTAGTTCACGCGGACCGCCGCCTGCTGGATCGACTGAACCCACTGCAGCGAGGAGCGGGTCGGAACAGCGCTCTGCATGCGGCTGCGCTCCTGCGCAAACGCGCCATACGACACGGCGGCACCGCTGATGAAGATCAGCACAGCCAGCCAGCGATTCAGTGCCTCCGCAAAGCGAGGTACGAGATGGGAGTGCTGCATCAACGGGCTTCGGCTTGTTCGGTCGTTGTCCGCAGATACGGGGTGGCGCGCGGCAGCGCCGCTCCAGTCGTCAATTCGCGATGCGCCGCGAGATACGCCTGCATTGCGCGCGCGTTGGCTACCGTGGCTGCCGCGCGACGCGCCCCTTCCTCAGCCGTTGGCGGAGCGATCGAGGGCTGAATCGTGGCTTGCTGCACGGAAGGTGTCGGTGCGGTGGTCCGCAGCAACGGGACGGCGACGAAACTGATGACGGCAACCGAGGCCGCCACGGCCAATCCGGGCGCCAGGTAGCGACGCAGCGGCAACCCGCGAGTGGCCGCACGCGGCGCCAGCACCGTCGGCTCACGCGATATCGCTTCCGCGACACGCGAACAGAAGGCAGCCGAATGTTCGGCCGCGACTTCGTGCGATCGCAGCGCGTCGCCGACGACGTGATACGCCGCCCAATGGCTGCGCAACTCAGTGTCGACGCACAGCGATTCGAGCAACCGGTTTGCCTCATCCGGACTCAATTCGCCGTCCATCAGCCTCGACAGCCGCTCGCATTCGGGGCGCGCAGCTGCCACAACAGGGACCTTGTTCATCTCACCACCTACCACCGCTGATCCTTGGTTGTATTGAGCACCGGCCGCAACTCCTCGGCGATGGCCTCCCGCGCCCGGAAGATACGCGAACGCACCGTTCCGATCGGACAGTTCATCGTCTCGGCGATTTCCTCATAGCTGAGTCCTTCCAGTTCGCGCAGCACGATGGCCGTCTTGAGGTCCTCGGGAAGCTGCTCGATCGCCCGATTCACCGCATTTGCGACCTGTTTGGTCAACAGCATTGCATCCGGCGTGTTCAGATCCCTTAGTTGCTCGCCGTCGTCAAAAGTTTCAGCTTCTTCGATATCTGCCTCGGTCGAGGTCGGCGCGCGCCGGCCTTGGGACACCAGCCAGTTCTTGGCGGTATTTATCGCGATCCGGTAAAGCCACGTATAAAACGCGCTGTCGCCACGGAAATTGGGCA
>Ga0316603_10000366_pt1 | contig 23137 bp, 17 predicted proteins | sample OWC_soil_day10_n_FD_207649 | JGI IMG/M metagenome (GOLD analysis project Ga0316603, IMG submission 207649) | Wetland soil microbial communities from Old Woman Creek delta, Ohio, United States - OWC_soil_day10_noCT | ecosystem: Environmental > Terrestrial > Soil > Wetlands | place: USA: Ohio... | reverse complement strand
CTCGCAAGTCGGTGGAATGTCTGCGTCGTAACAAACATCCTACCAACCCGGAGCCAGCCTTCTCCTTCCTTCTCAACCACTTGGGCCCACACGCGCTACACGCTTGCGGCTTAAGTAAGCGCCATTGGGCCTAGTATCGTTATGCAAGTGACTGTGACGCCCGGCATTCCGGCGGCGACGGTGCCGCGCGATCGTCTCGCCGCCCTGCGCGGCGGGCTACGCCTGCCGCTGATCGCCGCGCCCATGTTCCTGGTCTCGGGTCCCGACCTCGTGCTCGCGGCCTGCGCGGCCGGCATCGGCGGCGCCTTCCCCGCGCCGAATGCCCGCACCGTGGAAGCGCTCGAGGACTGGCTGGGACGCGTCGCGAGCGGCCACGCCGCACTCGCGGCGGGAGACCGGCGCGTCGGGCCGTGGGCGCTCAACCTCGTGACCCACAGCAGCTACGATCGCCTCGGCGCCGAGCTCGAGCTCGTGGACCGCTACCGGCCGCCGATCGTGATCACCGCGCTCGGCAGCCCGGCGCCCGTGGTCGGGCGCGTGCACGCCTACGGCGGGCTCGTGATCGCCGACGTCAACAGTGTGGCGCTGGCGCGCAAGGCGGCGGCCGCGCAGGTCGACGGGCTCGCGCTGGTGTGCGCGGGCGCGGGTGGCCACACGGGGCGCATCTCGCCCTTCGCCTTCGTGCCCGCGGTGCGCAGCTTCTTCGACGGCCTGCTCGTCGTCGGCGGCAGCATCGGAACCGGTAGTGCGATCCGCGCGATCGAACTCCTCGGCGCCGACCTCGTCTACGCCGGCACGCCGTTCATCGCGGCGAGCGAGAGCCTCGCCAGCGACCGCTACCGCGACATGGTGGTGCGAGCCTCGATCGAGGACCTGGTGCTGTCCCGCGCGCTGACCGGCGCCGACGCATGGTACCTGCGCGAGAGCATCGTTGCCGCCGGGCTCGATCCGGATGCCCTCACCGGCAAGTCGAAGGTGGACTGGCGCGACTCCCAGGGCCAGCTCAAGGCGTGGCGGGACATCTGGTCCGCCGGCCAGGGTGTCGAGAGCGTCCGCGCGGTCGAGCCCGTCGCGTCGATCGTCGAGCGGCTCGCGGCGGAGTACGCGGCGGCACTCGCCTGCCCGGCATTCACCTGAGGCGATGATGCCGACGCTCGATGCAGACCGGCTGGTCGGGGCGTGGCAGCTGCAGCACTGGCAGGTCGTGTACGAGGACGGCACGACGACCGAGCCGTTCGGGCCGGGCGCTGAGGGCCTGCTGCTGTACACGGCCGACGGCTGGATGAGCGCCTGCATCATGGCGGGCGGCCGCGCCCGGCTGTCTCCCGGCAATCCGCGGGAGGCGCCCGAGTTCGAGCGCGCCGCAGCCTTCGACAGCTACTTCAGCTACGCCGGACGCTGGCGCATCCTCGATCGCCGCGTGCAGCACCAAGTGACCGTGGCATTGAACCCAGGGCTGGTCGGCACGCTGCAGCTGCGAGACGCCGAGCTCGCCGATCACGTACTTACGCTTTCCGCGACGGAGCCCGTGGGCAGCGGCACGCGCCTGCATCGGCTGGTGTGGCGGCGCCCGGCCTCCGGCACGGGCAGATGACATCGACCTCGACCGAAGGAGCACGACAAAGCATGAACCCGGCGGACTCGGCAGCACTCCGGCTCTTCGAGAAGCACGCAGGCTCTCTGCAGGCGGCACGGAGCGCCTGCCTCGAGCGCGGCTGGTTCAGCCTGTTCCAGGAGACACCCGACCGCCACCCCGGCGGCGAGCCGGCGCGGGAGGCCGCGGCGGCAGCGTTTCGCGCCCAGCTCGGCCGGCCCTTCGAGCTCGAGCAGCCCGGCACCGTCGACCGCGTCGGCGACGAGGTCTCGCCCTACACCTGCGAGCCGCTCGGCATCGACTATCCGCGTGGCGACCCGGACGCCCTGTTCGCGTCGGCCCGGCGGGCAATGCCCGGCTGGGCCGCGGCCCCTGCGAACGCGCGCCTCGGCGTGTGCATGGAGATCGTCGAGCGCCTGTACGCCGACGTGTTCCTGGGCGCGCAATCGGTGATGCACACGGCCGGCCAGGGTGCTCTGATGAGCTACGCGGGCAGCGGCACCAACGCGCTCGACCGCGGCGTGGAGGCGCTCGCCTACGCACAGGCGGCCATGGCGGACGTGCCGGCCGAGGCCCTCTGGGAGCGCCGCTTCGGCGCGACGACCTTGCGGCTGCGCAAGCGCTATCGGCTGGTGCCACGCGGTGTGGCGGTGTGCTTCACCTGCGCCACCTTCCCGACCTGGAACGCCTATCCGGCGATGCTCGCGAGCCTTGCGACCGGCAACGCCGTCATCGTGAAGCCGCACCCGACCGCGATCCTGCCCATGGCGCTCGCCGTGCGCGCCTGCCGCGAAGTGCTGGCCAATTCGGGCTACTCGCCCGACCTCGTCACGCTGTGCTGCGATACGGTCGTCGACCCCGTCGGCAAGCGCCTCGTGAAGCACCCGCAGGCGGCGATCGTGGATTTCACCGGCAGCGCGCGCTTCGGCGCCTGGGTCGAGGACAACGCGGCGCCGGCGCTCTGCTACACCGAGACCTCGGGCGTGAATACGGTGGTGGTGGAATCGCTCGAGGCGTTGGAGCCCGTGGTGCGCAGCCTCGCCACGACCATGAGCCTGTTCTCGGCACAGATGTGCACGTCGCCCCAGAACGTGTACCTGCCGCGCGACGGGATCCGCTGCGGCGGCGGGCGGATTGCGCCCGAGGAATTCGGCGCTGCGCTCGCCGACGCCATCTCGTACATCGCCGACGATCACCGTCGCGCCGGTCAGATCATGGCGGCGATCCAGTCGCCCGGCACCCTCGCGCTCGTCGAGGAAATGGCCGGGGCTGGCCGGCGGCGCGGCCGCGTACTGCGCGAATCGGCACCCTACCTGCACACGGACTACCCGGCGGCCCGCACGCGCACGCCGCTGCTCGTGGCCGTCGAGGCGGGCGAGCGCGATCTCTACGGCGAGGAGCGCTTCGGCCCGATCGGCTTCGTGATCACCGCCGCCGACCGCGACGCCGCGCTCGACGAGGCGGCCGGCGATGCGCGCCTCGGCGGTGCGATCACCGCCTTCGTGTACTCGACGGACCCGGCCTATCTCACGCGCGCGGAGCAGGCGTTCTCGGAGTCCGGCGCCCAGCTCACCTGCAACCTGACCGGTCCGATGCCGCTGAATTTCGCCGCTGCCTACAGCGACTACCACGTCACCGGACTCAACTCCGCCGGCAACGCGACCCTGACGGACCTCGCGTTCGTCGCCTCGCGCTTTCGCATCACGCAGCTGCGCGCACCCGAGACGCCCTGATCAGCTTCGCTGCAGCAGCACGGCAGCGCCCACGCCCGAGACGGCGTGGGCCACGGCCACGCCCCACTCCGCGTCCTGGCGCTCCATCTCGGCGAGCAGGGTCGCCACCAGGATCGCGCCCGAGGCGCCCATCGGATGCCCCATCGCGAGGTGCCCGCCGCTCTGGTTGGCGCGCTCGGCGGCCTGCGGATGACGGCGGCGGAACGTGGCCGGCACCGCCGCAAACGCCTCCATGAATTCGATCGCGCCGACGTCCTCGAGCGCGAGGCCGCCGCGCGCGAGCACGCGATGGAGCGCCGCGAAGCCGGCCGCGAACGGATCGAGCGGGTCGGTGTTCACCTCGGCCACCGCAGCGAGGCGCGCACGCGGAACGAGCCCCAGCTCGGCCGACCGCTCGTGCGTTCCGATCAGCACCAGCGCGGCACCGTCGGCCATCGGCGGGCAGTGCGGAACAGCGTGCAGGTAGCGCAGTCCGCCGAGCGACGGGTCCGCGGCGTTGACGATCGCCTCGGCACCGAGCGCGCCGAGCGCGGCGAATGCGGCCGGGAAGCGTTCGAGGTCGCCGGCCGTGAGCCCGGGACGGACCAGCTCGTCGCGCTCGACGCGCGTGCCGTCAGGACGGGTCACCGGCACGACGGTGGTGGAGTATCGGCCCTCCTCCCAGGCACGACCGGCCCGCCGGTGGGAAGCCACCGTCACCTCGTCGAGGTCCGCGCGCGTGAATCCCTCGCGGGTCGCGAGCCAGTCGGCGACGAGCGGCGGCGCGAGATAGCGGAAATGCGCGGCCAGCGACGCATCGCGGTAGAACGAGGCGCCATCCGCCTCGAAGGCGGCCTGCGACATGCTCTCCACGCCGCCGGCGAGCGCGAGCCGGTCCTCGCCGCTCGCGATGGAGCGTGCGGCGGTTGCGAGCGCACTCATGCCGGAGACGCAGTAGTTGTTCAGCGTCACGGCGACCGCAGTATCGGGCAAGCCGGCGTGGATCCGCGACAGCAGCGCGAGATGCCCACCCTGCGGCCCGGCTTGTGTCACGCAGCCGAGCGCCAGCCGGTCCACCGCCGCGAGCGCCGCCGCCGCACCGCGGCATCGCAGTGCCTGCACGAGCTGGCCGACGAGGTCCCACGGCGGGATGCTCGCGAGCGCGCCGTCCGGCTTGCCCTTGCCACGCGGAGTGCGGATCGCGTCGAGCACGTGGATCTCGGGCATGGGAACACCTCGTGCGGGCCGGGGCATTGTCGCGGACGCGCGACTGCGGTATTTAGTCTGCTACTGCAAGCTACCTGACGAACACAACGCTGCACAACCGGGGGGAAATACAATGAGCCTGATTCGCACGACGGTGACACGATGCCTACTGGCGGCTGCCGGCGCGACGGCCGTGGCGCCCCTCGCGCTCGCGCAGCAGCCGGAACGGGCCGGCGGGCTCGAGGAGATCATCGTCACCGCGCAGAAACGGGTCGAGAGCGCGCAGGACGTCCCGATCGCGCTGTCCGTGTTCGACGCAGGGACACTGCAGCGGGCAAACATCACGCGCATCGAGGAGATCGTGATGCGCACGCCGAACTTCACCATGATGCGCGTCAACGTCGGCGAGCCGCAGTTCTACATCCGCGGCGTGGGCTCGAACTCCGATTCGGCTGCCGGCGATCCCACCGTGGGCGTCTTCCAGGACGAGATCTACATCGGCCGCATCAGCGGCGCGGCCTTCGACGTGTTCGACATGGATCGCGTCGAGGTGCTGCGCGGCCCGCAGGGCACGCTGTTCGGGCGCAACACGTCGGGCGGGGCCATCAACTTCATCCCGAAGCGGCCGGACCAGGAGTTCTACGTCGGCGCCGAGCTCGGCTTCGGCAACTACGGCAGCCAGCTCGGTCGCGTGGTGCTGAACGGGGGGCTGACGGACACCATCTCGGGCCGGCTGTCGGTGAGCCACCGCTCGCACGACGGGTACTCGGAGAACATCACCACCGGCGACGAGCTCGACGACGAGGACAACTGGAGCGCACGCGCCCAGCTGCTGTTCGGGATTGGCGATTCGAGCCGCCTGCTGCTCGCCTACGACTACGTGACCGACGACACAGCCGGCAATGCCCGCGTGCCTTTCCCTGTCTTCGACACCGGGCAGGTCGGCGGGGGCATCCCTGCAACCGCCGCACTGCGACGCATCTGGCCGGCGGGCTCGGACCTGCGCAAGGCGTACTCGGTGGCCGAGTCGTTCCAGGAGCGCGACATCAACGGCCTGACCGTGCGCTTCGAGAGCGACGCGAGCTACGGCTCCTGGACGCTGCTCGGCGGCTGGCGCAAGGTCGAGCTCGCCTGGTACGAGGACCTGGACGGCCTGAAGCCTTTTGGCAACGTGGGCCCGCCGCTCCCGCCGCCCTACGGCTGGGTGCTCAAGAACCGCGACGTGGCCGACGAGGACGCCGAGCAGGTCAGCCTCGAGGCACGACTTGCCTCGCCCGCCGACTCGCGCCTGCAGTGGGTCGCCGGCCTCTACTTCTTCACCGAGGAGGTGAACCGCGAGGAGAGCTTCCTCACGCAGTTCAGCCTGGTACCGGTCGCGGGCGGCGACGTGACCTTCCTCCAGGACGTCGACTCCACGACCTACGCCGCATTCGGCCAGGCAACCTATCCGGTCACCGACCGGTTGAGCGTGACGGCGGGCCTGCGCTTCTCCCACGACGAGAAGGAGGCGGACCAGGTCGGACGCAACAACGATCCGGCGGACGCCACACCCGGCATTCCGCTCTTCCCCGGCCAGCCCTACGACGTCCAGGCAGACGACTCGTGGGATTCGACGACCGGCCGGCTCGGCCTCGACTACCGCACGGGCGCGGGCAACCTGCTCTATGCCAGCGTCAGCAAGGGCTTCAAGTCCGGCATCTTCCCGAGCCAGAACAACGTGGTGCAGAACGTCGGCGAGGCGACGCCACCCGAGGAAGTGTGGAGCTACGAAATCGGCGCCAAGACGCAGTGGCTCGACGACACGCTGCGAGCGAATCTCGCGCTCTTCTACATGGACTACCAGGACCTGCAGCTCTTCCGGCTGGATCGGCAGCTGCGGCTCGTGACCTTCACCGAGGACACGGTCAACAAGGGCGCCGAGCTCGAGATCGTCGCGGCGCCGGCCGACGGGCTGGAGATCGGGCTCAACGTCGCCTACCTGAGCGCCGAGGTGGACGGCGGCCTCAACGACGGCGGCCAGCTGCCGCGCTCCCCCGAGTACACGTTCGGCGGGTTCGGCCAGTACTCGTGGGCCGTCTCGGGCGGCAGCCTGTCGCTGCGAGCCGACTTCAAATGGACCGACGACTATCGCACCGAGATCCCCTATTACGACGATGCGCCCAACTGGCGCATCACCGAGATCGAGAGCTTCGCGCTGCTCGATGCCCGGGCGGCCTACACGCTCGACTCGATGAACCTCGAGTTCGCGGTGTGGGGCAAGAACCTGACGGACGAGACTTATCCGACCCACATCATCCCGTTCCTCGGCAACGGCTTCTCCATCTTCGCGCCGCCGCGCACGTACGGCGTGACGGTGAGCTGGAAGACGCGCTGATCACGGACGGCCGGGGCGCTGAACGGCATTCGCGCCCTCGCCGTCAGGCCGGCCCGCGACCGATACCTACTGCGGCGGCCGACGCCGAGGCGTACGGTTGTGAGTAGGAGGGTGTCATGCTCAGGCCAGGCCGGCCGACACCGCAAGCGCTCAAGCTGCTCGAGTATTGCTGCTGGGGTCTCGGAGCCGGACTCCTGATCGCTTACCTCGCCTCGACGCTCTGGGCCCAGTACGGGTACCGGTCGGCGCTCGTCGCGTTCGAAGCGTCCCGGTTCGGCGCCGCTGTGGCGTCGCCGCTCAGCGGAGACGACGCGCTCCCGCATGCGGGCCTCGACTATGCCCCGCCCGACCAATCCCTGTGGTCCATCGAGCGGATCCGCCGGTATGCGGAGACCCGCTGGGACGTGCCCGTCACGCCCGAAGCCGTCGTCCGGATTCCTTCGCTCGGACTCGAAGTGCCGGTCTTTCCCGGCGAGACCGAGGCCAACATGACCCGCGGCGCAGGCCGCATCACCGGATCGCCGCGCTTCGGCGAGCCCGGCAACGTCAGCGTCTCGTCGCATCGCGACGGGTTCTTCCGCAAGCTCAAGGACATTCGGGTCGGCGACGCGATCGTGGTGGACACACGCACGGCCACGTACCGCTACGTCGTCGAGGAGATCCGCGTCACTGAGCCCACCGACACGGTCGTGCTGTGGCCGGGCGAGGTGCCGGAACTCACCCTGGTGACCTGCTATCCGTTCAATTTCGTCGGGCACGCCCCGCAGCGCTACGTCGTGCGGGCGGAGCTGCGCAAGGAGTGACCATGAGGCGATCGACATCGATTCTCGGGACGACCCTGATCGTGGGCCTCGTCAGCAATGCGGCGGCTGTCGGCGTGGTCGCCGGGGACTGCGACAGCCTGCTCGCTCAGGCCCAGCTCCTCGAACGCCATCCGGAGGTGGGCACGGCCTGCGAGTCCATCGTGGCAATCGAAGGACGGCGCTACCTGCTCATGAGCGCGGAGCTGCGCCAGCTGCAGCCCGAACAGCTGGTGCTGCGGTTCCGGGGCGCGACCGAGGACACAATCTTCGGTGCGGGCGCCGACCAGCCCATCGCCAACGACGCCGGTCCCGCGCTGCCCGCCGACACCGCGGTGGGCTCGCCGCTGCGCGTCTTCGTCCCCGAAGATCGCGTGCTGGAGGTGTTCGGCGAGGCGTCCGCGATCAGCCAGTCCTCCGTGCCGGTGGCCGTGCAACCCGCCGAAAGCAGCGACGCCCGCGAGGCGCGGATCTCCAACTACACCTGCTGCCCGCGCCGCCGGCCGTGGTACCCGATCGTCGACGTGCTGCCGCAGACCGCGACGCCGCTTCCGTTGATCGGACTGCTCGGTCTCGGACTGCTCGCCGCGGGGGCAGGACTCGCGCGTCGTCGACTGCGCAGCGGTTGAAGCGTTCTTCGCGGCCGTCGCCCGGGCGAGCCGCTCGCCTCAGGCCGCAGACCGGCGGAAGGCCGCATTGCGCAGGAAGCAGGCGACCTGCTCGGCGACGTCCGCCGCCAGCAGCATGCCGATGTGGCTGTGCGGGAGCACGAGGTGGTCGGTGAGGCCTGGGATGCGGGTCTCGCTGACCGCGACCGTCCCGTCGTTGTCCTCGTCGAAGTGCGCGAAGAACTGGCCCGTGCCGACCCGCAGGGTGCCGGCGATCGCACCGAGTGGCCGGCTGCCAGTCCAGCGTCGGTTGCAGGGCTCGGCGAGCTCACCGAGCACGTGGGGGCCCAGCAGCGGGCGCAGCATCGGCCAGCGCGATGCGCCGCGCGCGGCCTTGCTGCCGTTCAGTGGCGAGCCGAGCACGACGGCATTGCCTGCGAACCGGCCGGCACCGCATTCGGCCAGCGTGCGATACACCATGAGGCCGCCGAGGCTGTGCCCCACGAGGTGCACGCGCCCCGCGCCGCCGGCCTCGGCAGCGAACTCGGCGAGCGCGGCGCAGATTGCGGTGGCGTCGCCCTGCAGCGTGGGATAGGAGAACGTGCGGACGTCGAAGCCGTGCTCGTGTCGCAGGCGATAGCCCAGCATCCCGAGTTCCGTCCCGTTCATCCACAGTCCGTGGACCAGGACGACGCGCTCGCCGGGCATCACTCCTTGACCGGCGTCCTGACGCGGATGTGCAAGTCGCGCAGCTGCTGTTCGGACACCTCGGTCGGCGCATCCGTGAGCGGACAGCTCGCGGTCTGGGTCTTCGGGAAGGCGATCACGTCGCGGATCGACTCCGCACCCGCCATCAGCATCACGAGGCGGTCCAGGCCGAAGGCGATGCCACCGTGCGGCGGCGCGCCGTAGCGCAGCGCCTCGAGCAGGAAGCCGAATTTCTTCTGCGCCTCCTCAGGCCCGATGCCGAGCATCTCGAACACGGTGGACTGCATCTCGTTGCGGTGGATGCGCACCGAGCCGCCACCGATTTCCGAACCATTCAGCACCATGTCGTAGGCGCGAGCGACTGCGCCGCCCGGGTCCGCCTCGAGCGCCGCCGGGTCGTCGTTCACGGGCGCGGTGAACGGGTGGTGCATGGCGGCCCAGCGCTTCGCGTCCGGGTCCCACTCGAACATGGGGAAGTCGACGACCCACAGCGGCCGCCAGCCTTCCTCGACCAGCCCGAGATCCTGGCCGACCTTGAGGCGCAGCGCGCCGAGCGCATCGTTGACCACCTTCGCCTTGTCCGCGCCGAAGAACACGAGGTCGCCCGTCTGCGCACCAGTGCGCTCCATCAGCCCCGCCACGGCCGCATCCGACAGGAACTTGAGGATCGGCGACTGCAGTCCGTCGCGCCCCTTCGCGGCGTCGTTCACCTTGACGTAGGCGAGGCCCTTCGCGCCGTAGCGCGCGACGTAGGCCGCGTAGTCGTCGATCTGCTTGCGCGAGAGCTTCTCGCCGCCACCCGGCACGCGCAGCGCCGCCACGCGGCCCTCGGGGTCGACCGACGGGCCCGAGAAAACCTTGAACTCGCTGTCCTTCACGAGGTCGGCGACGTCCACGAGTTCGAGCGAAACGCGCAGGTCGGGCTTGTCCGAAGCGTAGCGACGCATCGCCTCGGCGTAGGTCATGCGCGGGATCGGGTCGGGCAGCGTCACGCCCAGCACCTTCGAGAACAGCTCGCGGATCAGCCCCTCCATCAGGCCCATGATCTCGTCGCGGGCGAGGAAGGACGTCTCGACGTCGAGCTGCGTGAACTCCGGCTGGCGGTCGGCGCGCAGGTCCTCGTCGCGGAAGCAGCGCACGATCTGGTAGTAGCGGTCGAAGCCCGCCATCATCAGCAGCTGCTTGAAGATCTGCGGCGACTGCGGCAGCGCGAAGAACTTGCCAGCCTGCGTTCGGCTCGGCACGAGGTAGTCACGCGCGCCCTCGGGCGTGGCCTTGGTGAGCATCGGCGTCTCGACGTCCACGAAGCCGTGGCGGTCGAGGTACTCGCGCATCGCGCGGGTCACCGCGTGGCGCAGGCGCAGCCGGTGCTGCATCACGTCGCGGCGCAGGTCAACGTAGCGGTACTTGAGGCGGGTCTCCTCGCGCACCTCCTCGTCGAGCTGGAACGGCAGCGGCTCGGAGCGGTTCAGGACCTCGAGCGAGGTGGCGAGCAGCTCGACCCGGCCGGAAGCGAGGTTCGGATTGACCGTACCCTCGGGACGCAGCCGCACCTTGCCCTCCACCCTGAGCACCCACTCGCCGCGCACGCGCTCGGCCTCCGCGAAGACCGCAGCCACGTCCGGGTCGAACACGAGCTGCAGCAGGCCGCTGCGGTCGCGCAGGTCCACGAAGATCACGCCGCCATGATCACGCCGCCGGTGGACCCAGCCCGCGACGGCGACGGTGGAACCGACGAGGCGCTCGTTGACCTCGCCGCAGTAGTGAGTTCGCATGGGCATGTTCGTTCCAGGCGGTGCTACCGGCGCGCGATGGCCGGAAATTTCAGAAGGGGCGGGATGTTACGGACCGCTCTGCGGCGGTGCAAGGCGGCCGTCGATAGGCTTGTTCTTCCAGGTGGGGACCACGACCCCGAGCGTGAGCAGCATCTTGAAGGCCTCGTCGACCGTCATGTCCAGCATGACGACTTCGTCCTTCGGCACCAGCACGATGAATCCCGTGGTCGGATTGGGGGTCGTGGGGACGAAGACGCACGTGACTTCCTGCTCTGTTTTCGCCTGCACTTCCTCGAGCTCGTGTGAGGTGATGAAGCCGACGCTGAAGATGCCCTTGCGTGGAAACTCGACCATCACCACTTGCTTGAAAGATCGGCCCTTGTCGGTCAGGACGGTCTCGCTGAAGGACTTGGCCCCGCCGTACACGGCGCCGACCACCGGGATCCGGCGCACCAGGTCCTCGATACCCGTCACGATGCGCTTGCCGAACAGGTTCCGGGCGACCACGCCGGTCCCGAACAGCAGCAGCAGCGACAGCGCAATGCCGACGCCCGGGATGTAGTGACCGAAAAGGGCCTCGGGCCGCCACGACGGGGGCAGGAGCAGGAGCGAGCTGTCGAGAATGCGAGTCAGGAATCGGAAGACCCAGACCGTGATCATGATCGGGATCCAGACCAGCAGGCCGCCGATCAGGTAGTTGCGGAAGGCGCGTGCCTTTGGATGCGCCTTCTGCGCCGTCGCGGCAGCGGCCTCCGGTGATTCGTCGATCACGGCGAACCTCTCAGCGCTTCTTGCCGCGCGCTGGACTTTGCTTGCGGGCCGGCGCCTTTGGCCCGGAGCGTGCCGCCTTCTTCGCGGCGGGCTTCGCGACCACCGTTCGCGATTTGGATTCCCCAGACGCGGCGGGCCCGGCGACCGGCTTGGCCTCGGTCTTGGTCTCGGTCTTGGTCTCGGCCGGCGCCTCCGTCTTGGCCTCGGTCTTCGCAGGCTCCGGCTCGCCCTTCTCCACGAGATTGCGTTTGCTTTCCTTGTCGGACTTGAAGTCGGTCTCGTACCAGCCGCTGCCGGCGAGCCGGAACAGCGGCGCGGACATGAGTCGCTTCAGCCTGTGCTTGCCGCACTCCGGACACTCCCGCAACGGCTTGTCCGAGATCTTCTGCAGTGCCTCGAGGTGATGGCCGCACTTGTCGCACTGGTATTCGTAGATCGGCATGGCTGCGGTCGGGTCTCGTTGTGCCGGGACGCGTGATTATACGGAAGCGGCCCTGGGAGCCTTGCCCAGTTTTGCCGACCCGCGCTCCGCGGTCGCACCGTCCTTCCGGAAGGCGAGCACGCCCTCGCCCACCGTGACGATCACGTGGTCGCCCGGGCCGATGTCGCCCCGCAGGATCGCCTGCGCGAGCGGGTTCTCGAGCTGGTGCTGGATCGCCCGCTTGAGCGGCCGCGCGCCGTACACCGGATCGAAACCGGCCTCGCCGATCAGGTCGCGAGCCGCATCGTCGAGCTCGAGCTCGATCTCGCGGTCCGCCAGGCGCTTGCGCAGGTAGCCCACCTGGATGTCCACGATCGATCGGATGTGGGTCCGCGCCAGCGGATGGAACACCACCACCTCGTCCACGCGGTTCAGGAACTCGGGGCGGAAATGCTGCCCGACGATCTCCATCACCGCGGATTTCATCTTCGCGTAGTTCGCCTCGCCGGCCAGCTCCTGGATGAGCTGCGAGCCGAGGTTCGAGGTCATGATGATCACGGTGTTGCGGAAATCGACCGTGCGGCCCTGCCCGTCCGTGAGCCGGCCGTCGTCGAGCACCTGCAGCAGCACGTTGAACACATCCGGGTGGGCCTTCTCGACCTCGTCGAGCAGGATCACCGAGTACGGCCGGCGGCGGACCGCCTCCGTGAGGTAGCCGCCCTCCTCGTAGCCGACGTAGCCCGGGGGCGCGCCGATCATCCGCGCCACGGAGTGCTTCTCCATGAACTCGGACATGTCGATGCGCACCATCGCCTCTTCGGTATCGAACAGGAACTCCGCCAGCGCCTTCGACAGCTCGGTCTTGCCGACGCCGGTGGGGCCGAGGAACATGAACGAGCCGTTCGGGCGGTTCGGGTCGGAGAGCCCGGCGCGCGAGCGGCGGATCGCGTCCGACACGGCCTTGACGGCCTCGTCCTGGCCGACCACGCGCCTGCTGATGGCCTCTTCCATGCGCAGCAGCTTGTCGCGCTCGCCTTCGAGCATCTTCGAGACCGGGATGCCGGTCCACTTCGAGACGACTTCCGCGATCTCCTCGTCGGTGACCTTGTTGCGCACCAGCGTCGGCGCCTTCGACTCAGACTCCTGCGCGGACTGGATGCGCTTCTCGAGCTCCGGAATCTTTCCGTACTGCAGCTCGGACATCCGCGCGAGATCGCCTGCGCGGCGCGCAGCCTCGAAATCGAGCCGGGCTCGCTCGAGTTCTTCCTTGATGTGCGCGGCTCCCTGCGCCGTGGCTTTCTCGGCCTTCCAGATCTCCTCCAGATCTGCGTACTCGCGCTCGAGGCCGCTCAACTGCTCGTCGAGCACCAGCAGGCGCTTCTTCGACGCCTCGTCGCTCTCCTTCTTGAGGGCCTCGCGCTCCATCTTGAGCTGCACGATGCGCCGGTCGAGGCGGTCGAGCTCCTCGGGCTTGGAATCGATCTCCATGCGGATTCGCGAGGCCGCCTCGTCGATCAGGTCGATGGCCTTGTCCGGCAGCTGGCGGTCGGCGATGTAGCGATGCGACAGCGTCGCGGCGGCGACGATCGCCGGATCCGTGATCTCGACCTTGTGGTGCACCGCGTAGCGCTCCTTGAGGCCGCGCAGGATCGCGATGGTGTCCTCGACTGAGGGCTCGTTCACCAGCACCTTCTGGAAGCGCCGTTCGAGCGCCGCGTCCTTCTCGACGTACTTGCGGTACTCGTCGAGCGTGGTGGCGCCGACGCAGTGCAACTCGCCGCGCGCGAGCGCGGGCTTGAGCATGTTGCCGGCGTCCATCGCACCCTCGGCCTTGCCGGCACCGACCATGGTGTGCAGCTCGTCGATGAACAGGATGACGCGTCCCTCCTGCTTCGACAGGTCGCTCAGCACGCCCTTCAGCCGCTCCTCGAACTCGCCGCGGAACTTGGCACCCGCGATCAGCGAGCCCATGTCGAGCGCGAGGATGCGCTTGTCCTTCAGGCCCTCGGGCACCTCGCCGTTGACGATGCGCTGCGCGAGGCCCTCGACGATCGCGGTCTTGCCGACGCCGGGCTCGCCGATCAGCACGGGGTTGTTCTTGGTGCGCCGCTGCAGCACCTGCACGGTGCGGCGAATTTCGTCGTCGCGGCCGATGACCGGGTCGAGCTTGCCCTGCTCGGCGCGCTCGGTGAGGTCGATGGTGTACTTCTCGAGCGCCTGGCGCTGTTCCTCGGCGTTGGGGTCGGTGACCTTCTCGCCGCCCCTCACTTCGTCGATCGCACGTTCCACAGCGCCCTTGACCACGCCGGCGTCCTTGAGCAGGAGCCCGAGCCCGCCTTTGTCCTCGAGCGCCGCGAGGATGAAGATCTCGCTCGAGATGTACTGGTCGCCCCGCTTCTGCGCGATCTTGTCGGTGAGGTTGAGCAGCTTCGAGAGGTCGTTCGAGACGTGCACCTCGCCGCCCGAGCCCTCCACCTTTGCCAGGCGGTCGAGGGCCTCGCCGAGTCGCGAGCGCAGCAGGCTGACCTTGGCGCCCGACTTCTCGAGCAGCGGCCGCACGGTGCCGCCCTGCTGATCGAGCAGCGCCATCATCAGGTGCGCAGGCTCGATGAACTGGTGGTCGCGACCGAGGGCCAGCGACTGGGCGTCGGCCAGGGCCATCTGGAACTTGGAGGTCAGCTTGTCCATGCGCATGGGGGGAGGCTCCCGGGAGGGCGTCGGTTGACCCCTAGGTGGGGGCAGCCATGGACGAGGTCAAGGCCCGGCGGCGGGACGGGCCGGCCCGCGGGCGCTCGTCCCGACCGGTCCGGGACGCTGCGCCTCAGTGCGCCTGCTGGTGCGTGAAATACACGAGGGCCACGCCGAGACCGATGAACAGCACCTGCTCGAGGCCGGCCTTCAGGTCCACCCGCCGGTGCAGCCCGGGGATTAGGTCGGCGACCGCCACGTAGATGAAGCTCGAGGCCGCGAACGCCAGCGCATAGGGCAGCAGGTGCAGGGCCGCGCCGAGCGCGAAATAGGCGAGCACGCCGCCCGCGACCGAGGTGAGGCTCGTCAGCAGGTTGAGCGTGAGCGCGCGGCGGCGCGACAGCCCGCCGTGGAGCAGGATCGCGAGGTCGCCCACCTCCTGCGGGATCTCGTGCGCAAACACGGCGATGGCGGTGACGATGCCGAGGTGCGTGTTGGTCATGAATGCCGCCGCGACCAGCACGCCGTCGAGCACATTGTGGAAGCCGTCGCCCATCAGGATCATCCGCGCCGAGGCCGCGTCGCGCGCGGCGTGGCTCGGGGAGTGCATCTCGCAGGGGTCGTCGTGGCAGTGCCGCCACAGCACGAATTTCTCGAGCAGGAAGAAGGTCAGGATGCCGGTCAGCAGCGCGAGCCCGACGGCGTGCGTGCCCCCGGGCCCCAGCGTGTCGAGCGCGTGGGGCATCAGCCCGAGAAAGGCCGCGCCGAGGAGTGCACCGGTGGCGAGGCTCACCAGGTGCGGCAGCACCGCCGCACGACGCGCGGTGCCGAGCGCGAGGAAGGCGGAGGCGGCAAGCGCGCTCAGGAAGCCGCTCAGGGCCGTAAAGGCGACGATCAGGCCGAGGGTGCTCACGGGGAATCCGCGGTGGGGTCTTTTCGAGTCAGCCTAGCACGGCCGTCAAGCGAGCCACGCCAGCGTCGCCATGCGGCCGGTGACGCCGTCGCGGCGGAACGAGAAGAAGCGCTGGTGGTCGCGGTGGGTGCACCACCCGCCGCCGTGCACCGAGCCCACCCCGGCCGACTCGAGCACGAGGCGCGCCAGCCGGTAGAGGTCCGCGAAGTAGCGACTGCGCTCGTTGCCCCGGAAGCAGGCCTCGCTGCCACGCACGCGGGCCACGTAGGCCTCGCGGACTTCCGCGCCGACCTCGAAGGCCTCCGGGCCGATGGCGGGCCCGAGCCAGGCGTGCAGGTCGCACTCCCTTCCCCCCAGTTCGGCGACCGTCCCCTCGAGGACGCCGCCGAGCAGTCCGCGCCACCCGGCATGGGCGACGGCGACGCGCGTGCCGTCGCGGTCGGCCAGGACCACGGGCAGGCAGTCGGCCGTCATCACCGCGCAGACGCGATCCGGCTCGAACGCCACTGCGGCATCGGCGCGTACGCCGATCGCCGCGTCGGCGTGCCGCACGACGTCCACACCGTGCACCTGCTCGAGCCACAGTGGCTCCGCCGGCAGTTGCGCCGATTCTCGCAGCCGCTGCCGGTTGGCGGCGACCGCCTCGGGTCGGTCGCCGACGTGGTCGGCCAGGTTGAGCGACGCATAGGGGCCCTCGCTCACGCCTCCGCTCCTCAGCGTGGAGACGATTTTCACCCGCCCGGCGAGCGGCCAGTCCGGGGCGATCCAGCCCATGGCGGCCGCGGTCATCGCGCCGGCTCAAGGGTCGCGAGGGCCTCGAGCAGCGCGAGCATGTCCGCCGGCAGCGGACTGCGGCACTCGATCGGCCGGCCGGTCACGGGATGGTCGAACTGCAGGCGCGCGGCGTGCAGCGCCTGCCGCGGGAACTCGCGCAGGGCCTGGCGCAGCGCCTCGCTCGCGCCCTTGGGCAAAGTGAGCCGGCCGCCGTAGACGCGGTCGCCTACGATCGGGAACCCGGCGTGCGCGAGGTGCACGCGGATCTGGTGCGTGCGACCGGTCTCGAGCTGCACGCGCACGTGCGTGTAGCCCTCGTAGCGACGGATCACGCGATAGTGCGTCACCGACTCGCGCCCGCCTTCGCGAATGGCCATCCGCACGCGGTCGGTGGGATGGCGGGCAATGGGTGCATCCACGGTGCCGCCCGCAGTCATCACGCCGCGGCAGATCGCCTCGTACTCGCGGTGCACCTCCCGCTCGCCGAGCATGCGCACGAGAGCGGTGTGCGCCGGCAGCGTCCGCGCCACGACCAGCAGGCCGCTGGTGTCCTTGTCGAGCCGGTGCACGATGCCCGCGCGGGGCAGGGCAGCGAGCGCGGGGTCGAGCGCCAGCAGCGCGTTCTGCAGTGTCCGGTCCGGATTGCCGGCTCCCGGATGCACGACCAGCCCGGCGGGCTTGTCAACGACGAGGAGGTGCTTGTCCTCGTGCACGAGCACGAGCGGGATCGGCTGGGCCAGCGCGCGGGGGTCCTCGGGCAGTGTCGCCGCCAATGCCACCGACTCGCCTCCGCTGACCTTGTCGCGCGGTCGCCGCGGCGCGCCGTCCACCCGGATCTCGCCGGACTCGATCCACGACTTGAGGCGGCTGCGGGAGTACTCCGGCAGCAGCGACGCGAGCGCCTGGTCGAGGCGCTGGCCCGCGTGCCCCGGCGGAATCGTGAGCGAAATCTGCAGCAGCGGGCCGGTCATGGGCGGCGATTGTGTTCCAAAGGGCCGGCCGGAAGTGTACCGAGGTCCGCCGGCGACGCCGTTTCGATATACTTCGCAATCCCGCGTCCGACCCACAGGCCCACGCCGGCGTGCCCAAGCTGCCCTACCGCCGACCACTGCTGATCGTGCCCTTCGTCCTGCTCGCCGTCGCCACGGTGTCGGGCTGCCAGGGCCGTGGCCAGGAATCCGAGATGCGGGGCTCGCCGGAGCGGATCTTCAGCGACGCGGTGCGCGACATTGCCGGCGGCAACTACCCGGAAGGCATCCGGAAGCTCGAGGCGCTCGAGGCGCGGTACCCGTTCAGCGAGCCCGCCAAGCAGGCCCAGCTCGACCTGATGTACGCCTACTACAAGAACCGCGAGGCCGACTCCGCGATCGACCAGGCCGACCAGTTCATCCGCGAGAACCCGACGCATCCGCGCGTGGACTACGCCTACTACATCCGCGGCCTGGTGCACTTCGAGCAGGGCGCAAACTGGCTCGAGCGCGTGTTCAAGGCCGACATGACCAAGCGGCCGCCGCAGGAGGCGCGCCAGTCCCTGCAGTCCTTCCAGACCCTGGTGCAGAGCTACCCGAAGAGCCCGTACGCGGCCGATGCGCGGCAGCGCATCGTCTACCTGCGCAACCGCCTCGCGGACTATGAGCTGGCCGTGGCCAAGTACTACATGAAGCGCGGCGCCTACGTCGGCGCGCTCAACCGGGCCCGCAACCTGATCGAGGGCTACGACGGCGCGCCGGCGGCGCTCGAGGCGCTGAAGATCGGTGAGCAGGCCTATCGCCGCCTCGGCATGGACGACCTCGCTGCGGTTGCCCGGGCCATTCGCACGGACAACGCCAACGCGCCGGACCTCATCCGCGCCCCCGCGACCGGCATGGGCGCGACCGCCGGAATAGCGATGTCGCAGGAGACCGGTGCAGGGGCGCCGCCGCCCGGTCCGCCCGTGCGCGCGGGCCGCTGGGAGGCTCGCGTGGGTGCGGGACTCGCGAACTCCGCGGACGTCGATTTCGAGGGGGGCACGACGGCCGAGATCGACAGCGGCGTCGGCTTCCTGCTCGGCGTCGGTTACCACTTCAACGACCGGCTCCAGTTCGGCGCGACCTTCGGCTACGACCAGAAGGACTACGAGGTCGAGATCGCGGGCGACGACCCGGGCGAGTCCTTCACGAGCGAGGGCAGTCTCGACTCGACGTCGCTCATGCTCGACGTCGTCTACAACTTCCTGACCGGACCATTCACGCCGTACGTCGCCGGCGGAGTCGGCTGGTCCTGGGTGGACACCAACGTCGCGAGCGCGCCGCCCGAGATCGGCTGCTGGTGGCATCCCTGGTACGGCTACGTCTGCACCAGCTTCCAGGACACGCGGACGGTCGACGGTCTCGCCTACCAGCTCGGCGTGGGCATGCGCTACGACTTCAGCGACGTGCTGGCCGCCGACGGCGCCTACACCATGCGATGGGTGGACTTCGAGAACGCCACCGGCACGCCGTCCTTCGACGGCGTGCAGCTGAACCTGATCTGGAAGTTCTGAGTCCGGCGTCCCCGAGGAACCGGCCCGCCGCCCCACGTGAACGCCCAACCCGCAGAGCCGTCCGCCGGGCCCCTCGCCAGCGCCCGCCGCGATCTCGACGCACCGGCCCGGCTGCGCGAGATCCCCTACAACTACACCTCGTTCTCCGATCGCGAGATCGTGATCAGGCTGCTCGGTGCGGAGATCTGGAGCCTGCTCGACCAGCTGCGCAGCGAGCGACGCACGGGACGCTCCGCGCGCATGCTCTACGAGGTCCTGGGCGACATCTGGGCGGTGCAGCGCAACCCGTACCTCGAGCAGGACCTGCTCGACGACCCGCGAAGGCGCGGACTGCTGATCGAGGCGCTGCACCACCGACTCGCGGAGATCGACCGGCGCCGTGACGCGCAGGACCCGGACCGCGACGCCCGGGTCGCGCGCCTGCTCGAGGCCGCGCGCGGCGCGGTGACGGACTTCGAGCAGTCCTTCGCCGCGACCGATGCACTGCGACGCCGGGCCCGGCGCGAACTCGGCCGCCACACGCGCGCGGACAACGTGTGCTTCGACCCGTACGCGCGCGTCGCGCACGCCACCGACGCCACCGACTGGCGCGTCGAGATCCCGTTCGTCGTGCTTACGCCCGACGCCGAGGACGAGGTGCCCGGGCTGGTGCGCGCCTGCATCGCGCTCGGGCTCACGGTGATCCCACGCGGCGGCGGCACGGGCTACACGGGCAGCGCCGTCCCGCTGACGCCGACGGCGGCTGTGATCAACACCGAGAAGCTCGAGCGCGTCGGTGCGGTCGAGCACGTCGCCCTCCCCGGCCTCGACACGTCCGTGCCCACGCTGCTCACCGAGGTCGGCGCGGTGACGCGCCGCGTGGAGGAGGCAGCGACTGCTGGCGGCTTCGTGTTCGCGGTGGACCCCACCTCGGCCGACGCCTCCTGCATCGGCGGCAACATCGCGATGAACGCCGGCGGCAAGAAGGCCGTACTGTGGGGGACGGCGCTCGACAACCTCGCCTGGTGGCGCATGGTGGACCCGGAAGGCCACTGGCTCGAGGTGACCCGGGTGGGACACAACCTCGGGCGCATCCACGACGCCGCGGTCGCGGTGTTCGATCTCGTGTGGAAGGACGGCGGCAGCCCGCCCGACCGGGCGCGGGTGATCCGCAGCGAGCGACTCGAGATCGAGGGCCGTCGCTTCCGCAGGGCCGGCCTCGGCAAGGACGTCACCGACAAGTTCCTCGGCGGCCTGCCCGGGGTGCAGAAGGAAGGCTGCGACGGCCTGATCACGGCGGCCCGTTGGGTCGTGCACCGCATGCCCGCGCACATCCGCACGGTCTGCCTCGAGTTCTTCGGCCAGGCGCGGGAGGCGATCCCGGCGATCGTCGAGATCCGCGACTACCTCGCGCGCGCCGAGCACACGCACGGCGTCCGCCTCGCGGGCCTCGAGCACCTCGACGAGCGCTACCTGCGCGCCGTGGGCTACGCGACCCGCTCGAAGCGTGGCGCGCTGCCCAAGATGGTGCTGCTCGGCGACGTGGTCGGCGACGACGAGGCGGCCGTGGGCCGCTGCGTGGCGGAGGTCGTGCGCCTCGCCAACGCCCGCGCCGGCGAGGGATTCGTGGCGGTCGGGGCGGAGGCCCGCAAGGCGTTCTGGCGCGACCGCGCACGCACGGCCGCCATCGCCCGGCACACCAACGCTTTCAAGATCAACGAGGACGTGGTGATCCCGCTCGAGCGGCTGGGCGAGTACACGGACGCGATCGAGCGCATCAACATCGAGCTGTCGCTCGCGAACAAGCTGGCGGTGCTGGCCGGGCTCGAGGCCTATCTCGCCGGCGAGCCGCGCGTCGGCAAGACGGGCGACGCGGACACCGACCGCCTCTCGCGCGAGGAGCTGCTCGGCGACCGCATCGAACGGGCCGTCGAGGCCGTCGCCACGGTGCGCCGCCGCTGGCAGTGGCTGGCGGACCACCTCGACCATCCGCTCGCTGGTGCGCTGGCGGAACTGCAGGCTCTCGGCTACGACGGCCGGGCGGAGGAATTCGGCCGGCGCGTCGCGGCGGACCCGGCAACGCGTGTCTTCGACCTGCTGCAGGACCGGACGTTGCGCGTGTCGTGGAAAGGCGAGGTGCGCAGCGAGCTGCGCCGGCTGTTCGCAGGCGGCGCATTCGCGCCGCTGCTCGCCGACCTCGAGGCGATCCACAGCCGGGTGCTGCGCAGCCGCGTGTTCGTCGCCCTGCACATGCACGCAGGCGACGGCAACGTGCACACCAACATCCCGGTCAATTCCGACGACTACGCGATGCTGCACGAGGCCAACCGGGCCGTGGCGCGCATCATGCGCATCGCGCGGGACCTCGGCGGCGTGATCTCCGGCGAGCACGGCATCGGCCTCACCAAGCTCGAGTTCCTCGACGAGGCGGAAACGGCGGAGTTCCGCGCCTACAAGGCGCGCATCGACCCGGAAGGCCGCTTCAACAAGGGAATGCTGCTGCCGGGCGCGGACCTGCGACGCGCGTACACGCCGAGCTTCAACCTGCTCGGCCACGAGTCTCTCATCATGCAGCAGTCGGACATCGCGTCGGTCGCGGACGCGATCAAGGACTGCCTGCGCTGCGGCAAGTGCAAGCCCGTGTGCTCGACCCACGTGCCGCGCGCCAACCTGCTCTATTCGCCGCGCAACAAGATCCTCGCCACCTCGCTGCTGATCGAGGCGTTCCTGTACGAGGAGCAAACCCGCCGCGGCGTGTCGATCCGGCACTGGGACGCGTTCTCGGACGTCGCCGACCACTGCACGGTCTGCCACAAGTGCGAGACGCCCTGCCCCGTGGACATCGACTTTGGCGACGTGTCGATGGCGATGCGCGACCTGCTGCGCCGCATGGGCAGGCAGCGCTTCGATCCGGGCAAGGCCGCCTCGATGCTGTTCCTGAACACGACCGACCCCGACACCATCAAGGTGACGCGCAAGCTGATGATCGACTGGGGCTACAAGGCCCAGCGGCTCGGCCACCGGACGCTCGGCGTGCTTGGCAAGGCGCAGACCAGGCGTCCGCCGGCGACCACCGGCGGCCGTCCGCCGCTGCGCGAGCAGGTGATCCACTTCGTCAACAAGAAGATGCCGGGCGGACTGCCGAAGCGCACGGCGCGTGCCCTGCTCGACATCGAGGACCGCAACTACGTGCCGGTGATCCGCGACCCCGTGCGCACCTCGAGCGACTCGGAAGCGGTGTTCTACTTCCCCGGCTGCGGGTCCGAGCGGCTGTTCTCTCAGGTGGGGCTCGCGACCCAGGCGATGCTATGGGACGCGGGCGTGCAGACGGTGCTGCCGCCGGGGTACCTGTGCTGCGGCTATCCGCAGCGGGGCTCGGGGCAATTCCAGCAGGCCGAGAAGATCATCACGGACAACCGCGTGCTGTTCCACCGCGTGGCAAATACGCTCAATTACCTCGACATCCGCAGCGTGGTGGTGAGCTGCGGCACCTGCCACGACCAGCTGCTGGACTACCGATTCGACGAGATCTTCCCGGGCAGCCGCATCGTCGACATCCACGAGTTCCTGCTCGAGAAGGGCGTGCGGATCGAGGGCGCGACAGGCGCGCGGTACATGTATCACGAGCCCTGCCACTCGCCCATGAAGACCCACGACTCGCTGACGGTCGTCAACGCGCTCATGAACGCGGATGCCAACGGGCGGATCGCGCGCAACGAGCGCTGCTGCGGCGAGTCGGGCACCTTCGCGGTGTCGCGCCCCGACATCGCCACGCAAGTGCGCTACCGCAAGCAGCAGGAGATGGAGAAGGGTGCCGCGCGGCTCCGCGAGGACGGGTTCCGGGGCGAGGTGAAGGTCCTCACCTCGTGCCCGTCCTGCCTGCAGGGGCTCAAGCGCTACGACGACGACGCGGGCACCGACGCCGACTACATCGTGATCGAACTGGCGAATCACCGGCTCGGGCCGGACTGGCTCGCCGACTACGTCCGCCGCGCGAACGCCGGCGGCATCGAGAGGGTGCTGCTCTGAGGCGCGGCGTCGGCGCGGGCTTTCAGAACCGCAGCGTGAACCCGAGCTGTGCCTCGCCCTGGAAGTACGTGCTGCCGGACGACTTCACGAGGCAGCCCGACTCCTCGCCGCCGCTCACGCAGAGGAAGCTGGTGTCCGAATCGACGAAGGTCAGGTAGCCACGCAGGCCCAGCGTGGCGGCGACGTGGTCATTGAACGGCAGGCGCACGCCGCCGCCGAGGCTCATCGAGAACTTGGTCTCGGAGTCGTAGTCGTCGGCACTGA
>Ga0316603_10000365_pt1 | contig 23211 bp, 21 predicted proteins | sample OWC_soil_day10_n_FD_207649 | JGI IMG/M metagenome (GOLD analysis project Ga0316603, IMG submission 207649) | Wetland soil microbial communities from Old Woman Creek delta, Ohio, United States - OWC_soil_day10_noCT | ecosystem: Environmental > Terrestrial > Soil > Wetlands | place: USA: Ohio... | reverse complement strand
TCCAGGCGCTCCAGGTGCGTGAGGGTGCGGGGATTCACCCGATCTTCACCACGGTGCGGCCCGTCACGCGGCCCTTCAGGTAGTCGTCGAACTGCGCGGGCAGATCAGCAAAATCGACGACCTTCGTACAGATGCGATCCAGATTGGCGGGACGCAGGTCCGTCCCGATGCGCTGCCAGACGACGAGCCGCGTCTCGCGTAGCGTGGCCGACGAGTTGATGCCGAGCAGGTTCACGCCGCGCAGGATGAAAGGCATCACGGTCGTGTGGAGGTCCGCGCTGCCCGCGAGGCCGATGCTCGCGATGTTGCCCCACAGGTCGACGGTGCGTGTGAGCCACGTGAGCAGCTCGCCACCGACGTTGTCGATTGCGCCGGCCCACAGGATCTTTTCCATGGGTTTAGAACCGAGGTCGATCTCCTGGCGCCGCAGGATCCGTGAGGCGCCGAGTTCGCGGAGGTAGTCGTCGGCTTCGGGTTTGCCGCTCACCGCGACGACGTCATAGCCGCGACCGGCGAGCATGTTGATGGCGATGCTTCCCACGCCGCCCGTCGCGCCCGTGACGACGACCGGACCTTTCGACGGCTGCTGGCCGTTGTGCTCCATCTTGTGGATCGCGAGTGCCGCGGTGAAACCGGCGGTGCCGAGCTTCATGACGTCGACCGTGTCCATGCCGGGCGGCAGCGGGATCACCCAGTCGCCCTTGAGCCGCGCGTACTGCGCGTAGCCGCCATCGTGCGTCTCGCTCAGTCCGCAGCCGGTCACGAGCACCTGCTGGCCCGGCGTATAGCGCGCATCGGTGGAACTCACGACCTCGCCGGCGAGATCGATGCCGCCGACCAGCGGGTATTTGCGCAAGATGCGTCCCGCGCCGGTGGCGGCAAGTGCGTCCTTGTAGTTGATGTCCGAGTAGTGCACGCGGACGACGACCTCACCGGGGCCAAGGTCGTCGAGGGTGATCTGGTCGAAGCGCGGCACGATGCTGCCATCGATTTCGTGGATGCGGTAGGCGGTGAAGGGCGTCATGGGAGAGGGGGGTGATCAGGGGATAGGGGATAGGGGGTAGTGAAGACGCGCTTACGCGCGTGTTAACCAGACCTCGAGGCCGGACGTGTTGAGCCGCACGTCTTCGTCGATCAGGCGGTGACGGGTGGCCAGATCGCCGCCGTAGCCGTGATCGTCGAGGCGCGCGCTGAAGTAGTCGAACATGTCCGCCTCGATGCGGGCTCGTCGATCCGGCGCCTTCGCGTGCAGGCGGGCGATGCGCACGAGTTCGACGAGCGAGGTGTGCAGGTCACGGGCGAGTCGTTCGACATCCCCGACCGGGCCGAAATGGGTCTGCATGACGCGGCGCGGGTGGTAGGACATCAGTCGGTCGATCGTGGCATGGAACGCTTCCGGGTCGAACTGCACCGGCGTCGTGGTCGGCAGCATGAACGGTCCCGCCGCCGTGTCCAGGTCGCGATAGCAGATACCGAAGTTATCGCCGCTGTAGACCTCGCGATGGTCGAGGTCGATCGGGCAATGGTGGTGCTTCGCGTGACCGGGGGCATCGATGAACTCGAATGTTCGTGTACCAAGCTTGATTCGCTGCCGGTCCGTGGTGACGATCACGCGATCGGCCGGAACCGGTATGAGTTCGCCGTAGAGCTGTTCGTAGAGGGACTTGCCGTAGACCTCGATCGAGCCGGCGATCAGCCTCGTCGGGTCGATGAGGTGCGGCGCGCCGCGGGGATGCAGCACGGCCCGCGCGTTCGGCAGGACCTGCATGAGCTGGCCTGCGCCCCCCGCATGGTCGAGGTGCACGTGCGTCAGGAACAGGTAGTCCACCTGTTCGCGGGCGATGCCGAGTTCGTCGAGGGCAGCGAGCAGGCGCGGCGCGGCCGGCGCGGCGCCGGTATCGACAAACGCAGCGCGGCCGTCCTCGACGACCAGGTGGCTCGCCGCGAGACCTGGCCGCAGGTACAGCGTGTCGACGAGGTAAACGCCGTTGCCGAGCGGCTGGGCGAGCGGCGGCTGGGTCGGGGATGTCCTGGCAGATTCGGTCATGGGCCGACTAGGGTGCTGTGCCGTGGCCCCGAAAACAAGGAGGCCGGGTCCGGCCCGGCCTCCCTGGCATCACCTCATTCGCTCGACGATCAGAGCGCCTTGCACTTGCCGCCCTTGCGCACCTCGTCCGTCGAGCACAGGCCCGGGCGCTGGCTCGAGTAATAGGCGGCGAGTTCCTTGATGTCGTTGTCGGTCAGCACGCCGGCCATGCCGCCCATCACAGGATTCTTGCGCTGCCCGCTGCGATAGGCCTTGAGCGACACCTCGATGTAGTCGGCGTGCTGGCCGGCGAGGTTCGGGTACTCCGGCAGGATGCCGATGCCGTCGTTGCCATGGCAGGCCACGCAGGTCTGGCTGGCCTTGGGCGCCGTGCCGACCGCGCGGCCGGTGGGCTTCAACTCCTGGCCGCTCAGGTAGGTCGCGATGTCCCGCATGTCCGCCCCTGACATGGTGATCGCGTGGGAGTGCATGGTGGGATGCGCGCGCTCCTGGCTCGAATAGGCCTTGAGGGCCACGATCAGGTAGGCCGCGTGCTGGCCGCCGAGCTTCGGCACGCTGTACACGGGGTAGGCATTCTTGTAGTTCGGGATGCCATGGCAGCCATGGCAGGTGTACGCGAGCTTCGCTCCACGCGCAGCGTCGCCGGCCGACGCCAGGCTCGGCGCACCGAGCATCGCGATGGTCAGGCTCAACGCGAGCCAGGCCGATCTCGAGGTCATGTCACACTCCGTGCGGAACGACGGCCGCCCCGGGCCGAAGGGGCGGCATGTTAATCAAAAGCCTTTCGCGAGTCGAATCAGCCGGCGCTGTCATAGACTGCGGTCACGCCACTTGTACCCCGGACGAGGAGCCAACGATGTCGATCCGTACCCTGTGCCTGGCTGGCCTGCTGGCCAGCGCCGCTCTGCCACTGGCCGTCGCGTATGGCGAGGAACCGCGACCAAGGACCGCTGCCGTCTCCGGTCAGGGTGAGGTGTCCGCAGAACCCGACCTCGCCTACGTGACTCTGGGTGTCGAGTCGCGCCAGCCGACCATGGATGCGGCACGCGCCGAGGTAGCGGCGACAGTCGACCGGGTCCTGGCTCTCTGCCGGAACCTCAAGATCGACCCGAAGCTCGTGAACGCGACGCGCGTACAGGTGCAGCCCGAATACAGCTGGAACGAAAAGGACCGCAAGCGGATCCTGCTTGGCTATATGGTGAGCCGCCAGGTGCAGGTGGAGTTACGCGACCTCGAGCAACTCGGCACGCTGCTCGAACGCGCGGTGGACGCGGGCGTGAACCAGGTCAACGACCCGGTGCTCGACTCGAGCAAGCGCAAGGATCTCGAACGCGAGGCCATGACCAGGGCGGTGCAGGATGCAAAGCTCAATGCCGAGACGCTGGCTCGCGCGGCAGGCGTAAAGCTGGGCCCGGTCCGTGCATTGAATGCGTCGGCGTCCGGTCCGGTGGTGCCGCTCTACAAGGCGAGGATGGCGATGGCCGCCGATGCCGGCATGGCTCCCGAAGCAACCTACCAGCCGGGGGAGATGAAGTTTTCAGCCAGCGTCTCGGCAGAGTATGACCTGGTCGTCGGGCCGTGATCTGAGCCAGACCTATTTATTAATCTCCGTGTCTCTGTGGTCCAGTTTCAATTGAGTATTTCTTCAGTATTGTAAAGTTTTCTGAGATAGAGAAGCAGGCTCTCGAACGCTCCGCCAACGATCAGAGTGCGTCCGCGATGTCACCCAGAAGCCCCTTGTCGTCCGGCCGTGTACCGGAGGGGTAGCGAGCGACCACGCGCCCGTCGCGCCCGATCAGGAACTTTTCGAAGTTCCACTGGACGGCGCCCGGGTGGCCGTTCTCCGGCGCGGTGAGCCAGGCGTAGAGCGGGCTCTGGCGGGGGCCATTGACTTCGAGCTTGGTGGACAGCGGAAAGGTCACGTCGTAACGCGTGCTGCAGAACTCGCGGATCTCGGCGTCGGTGCCCGGCTCCTGGGCCCCGAACTGATTGCACGGAAAGCCGACGACCGCGAAGCCTTCCTGGACGAGTTCGGTGTGCAGTCGCTCGAGGCCGGTGTACTGGGGCGTGTAGCCGCAGCGGCTCGCGACATTGACGGCAAGCACGACCTTGCCGCGCAGCGGACCAAGCAGGTCCGGTTCGCTGTCGATACCGGCGACCGTGAAATCGAAGAAGCTCGCCATGCCGACCGTTCGCGAGGCGGCCGGCCGTGGTTTCAGGCGGGATCAGCCGGGCAGTCGGTCGACGATGAGGACGCTGCCGTCCACGCCGGTCACACGAACCCGGGTACCGGCCGGCAGGTTCGGACCACGCAGGATCCAGCGGCGTTGCCCGAGCTTCATCCGGCCGGAGCCCTCGCGGATGCCGTCCGTCAGCGTGAGCACCTGGCCGATATAGCGCTCGCCCGCCCGATGCGGCGCGGAGGCGCTCTGCAGTTCCTGCTGCTGCACACGGTACTCGCGCCAGAAATACAGGCCGAATACCGTCACTGCGAATAGGGCAAACCAGACCATACGTTCGTTGGATTCTGCGGGGCCACAATGGTCGCAAGTCCCCGGTCTCCCACTCAACTCCCGGCGCTTCTGTCAAACGCGAACTGTGACGGAACCCTCAGGGACTCCTCTCCAGCCACAGGTTCTTGCTGTACTGCACGTTCATGACGTTATCGGTCCAGCCGCGCACGTACGGCTTCACGAGGTGCTTGTTCACATAAAAATAGAGCGGCAGCACCGGGTGGTCCGCGAGCATCACGCGCTCGGCTTCCTCGAGCAATGCCCTGCGCCGCGCCGGGTCCGGCTGCCGGGTCGCCTCGGCGAGCAGGCGGTCGTAACGGGGGTTGGAATACCCCGTCAGGTTGATGCCGAAGCCGGTCTGCAGCAGCTGCGCGAACGAATAGGCGTCGTTGAAGTCACCCACCCAGCTGGAGCGGAATACCTGGGTTTCGCTGCGGGCCTGGATGCTCTGTAGCAGGGCACGGAACTCCTCCGCGTACAACGTCGTCTCGACACCCAGCGTGTCCTTCCACATCGCCGCGACGGCGACGGCGAGGCGGTTGTGTGCCTCACCCGTGTTGTAACGGATCTCGACCGCGAGCGGGTGCTCGGGTGAATATCCCGCTGCCCGATAGAGCTCGCGAGCCTCCTGCACACGCTCCGCGTAGGGCTTCGATGCGTAGTCGAACTGCTGCGGCGTGTAGTCCGCCACGCCTCGCGGCACCCAGCCGTACGCGGGTGCTTCGCCCACGCCCGTCACTGCGCTGGTGAGCTTCTCGCGGTCGATCACCAGCGACAGCGCGCGGCGCAGGCCCGGGTTGCCCTTGAACGGCGGGCGCGTCAGGTTGAACCCGTAGTAATTGACGCTGAGCTGCGGCGCGATGTGCAGCTCGCCCGGCAGGTTCTCCTTGATCCAGCCGAACTGCTGCGACGGCACCACGGCGGTGACGTCCATCTCGCCCGCGCGGTATTGCCGGAACTCCGAGCTGCCGTCGGCGTGATGCAGGTAGTGCACACGCTCGAGCCGCGTCCCGGCGTCGTTCCAGTAGTGCTTGTTGCGCCGCGCGACGAGGTGCGAGCCCACGATCCAGTCCTCGAGCACGAATGCGCCGTTCGAGACCATGCGGCCCGGACGCGCGAACTCCGCGCCGTGTTGTTTGAGCGTTGGGCCATGCACGGGCGACGTGCTCGGATGGGCCAGGAGGCCCAGCAGGTACGGCGTCGGATTCTGCACACGGATCACGACTGTCCGGTCGTCGGGCGCGGCGATGCCCAGGTCCTCGGGCCGCTTCTCGCCACGCGTGATGGCGGACGCGTTGACGACCGGCTCGAGCACCTGCGCATAGGGCGAGGCCGTGGCCGGGTCTGCCAGCCGGCGCATGCCGGCGACGTAATCGCCGCCGGTGACCGGGTCGCCGTTGGACCAGCGCAGGCCCTCGCGCAGCCGGAACGTGTATTCGAGGCCGCCGGCCGAAACCGTCCAGGACTCGGCGGCTGCCGGCACGGCGTCTCCGTCGGGACCCACGGCGGTCAACCCTTCGAACAGGTCGCGCAGGATGTTGAAGGCCGCGTCGGTGCGGGCTCGTTGCGGGTCGAGCGAGTCCGGCTCGGGCCCGTTGCCCCGGCGCAGGGTCGTGAGGTCCAACGGTGTGGTCGGAGCAGCCGCGCCGGACCCGGGTTTTGAATCACCCCCGCCGCACGCCGCGAGCACGCACAACGCCAGCGCAAGCAGCGCCGCTGTCAAATGAGGCATTGCTCAGGCTCCACGCGCAGCGTGAGGCGGCCGCGTGCCGACGGCGTTGCGGCGCTTCAGGTGAATCAGCAGCAGGGAAATCGCCGCCGGGGTGATGCCGGGCATGCGGGCAGCCTGCCCGAGTGTCGCGGGGCGATGTTGCACGAGCCGCTGGCGCACCTCGTTCGACAGGCCGCGCACTTCGCCGTAATCGAGATCATCGGGCAGGCGCGTGTCCTCGTTGCGACTCTGGCGCTCGATTTCCTCCCGCTGCCGCTCGATGTAACCCGAGTACTTCGCCTGCACGTCCACCTGCAGCGGTACTTGTGTGGCCAGGCGCTCGTCGTCGCGCCAGTCGCCCGCGCTGTTGCCGACGAGTCCGATCAGTGCCTCGTAGGAGACCTCGGGGCGCCTCAACAGCTCGAACGCGCGCTGCTCGTGCGAACGAACCCAGGTTGCGCGCAGCCGCTCCAGTTCTGCGTCCACGGCCACACGCTTGCGCTCGAACAACTCCCAGCGCTCGTCGTCGATCAGCCCGAGCCCGCGACCGGCCGGGGTGAGGCGCAGATCCGCGTTGTCCTCGCGCAGCGTCAGGCGGTACTCCGCGCGACTGGTGAACATTCGATACGGCTCGGGCGCGCCGCGCGTGGTGAGGTCGTCGATCAACACGCCGATGTAGGCCTCGCTGCGACGCGGCCACCAAGGCTCGCCGCCTGAGACCGCGAGCGCCGCGTTGATGCCTGCGACGATGCCCTGCGCCGCCGCCTCCTCGTAACCCGTGGTGCCGTTGATCTGCCCGGCGAAATATAGTCCTGCGATGTGCTGCGTCTCGAGCGTCGGCCGCAGGTCGCGCGGGTCGAAAAAGTCGTACTCGATCGCGTACCCTGGCCGCGTGATATGCGCGTGCTCGAAGCCGCGGATGCTGCGCACGAACTCGTGCTGCACGTCGAACGGCAGGCTGGTCGAGATTCCATTCGGGTAGACCTCGTGGGTGTCGAGACCCTCGGGCTCGATGAAGATCTGGTGCGACGCCTTGTCGGCGAAGCGCACCACCTTGTCCTCGACCGACGGGCAGTATCGCGGACCCACACCCTCGATCACTCCGGTGAACATTGGCGAGCGGTCGGTCGCCGCGCGGATCAGCTCGTGCGTGTGCTCGTTCGTCGCCGTGATGTGGCAAGGTACCTGCCGCGGATGCTCGACGCGCAGGCCGAGGTATGAAAAGACGGGCGCCGGCTCGTCGCCGTGCTGCACCTGCAGGCCGGAGTAGTCGACGGTGCGGCCGTCGATGCGCGGCGGAGTGCCGGTCTTGAGGCGGCCGACGCGGAATGGCAGGGCGCGCAGTTTTTCGGCGAGGCGGTTCGACGGCGGGTCCCCGGCGCGACCGCCCGAATACTGCTGGAGGCCCACGTGGATGCGGCCGCCCAGAAACGTGCCCACGGTCAGCACCACTGCCCGCGCGGCGAATTCGAGTCCGACCCGAGTGATCACTCCCGTCACCCGGCCGGCGTCGAGCCGCAGGTCGGCCACCTCCTGCTGGAAGAGCGTCAGGTTTGGCTGGTTCTCGAGCAGGCTGCGGATCGCGCGCTTGTAGAGCTGGCGATCCGCCTGCGCGCGCGTCGCCCGCACGGCCGGACCCTTGCTGGCGTTCAGGGTCCGGAACTGGATGCCGGCACGGTCGGTCGCTCGCGCCATCGCCCCGCCCAGCGCATCGATCTCCTTCACCAGATGACCCTTGCCGATGCCGCCGATCGCCGGATTGCAGCTCATCTGGCCCAGCGACTCGATGCTCTGGGTCACGAGCAGGGTGCGGCAACCCATCCGCGCCGCCGCAAGGGCGGCCTCGGTACCGGCGTGCCCGCCGCCGACTACGATGACGTCGAAAGTGTCCGACAGACGCATGCCACGATCCCCCGCGAGGGACGCATTGTACGGGGTTGCCCTGCGCTCAGGACCGTTCGTCCAGCAGCGCCCGGAAGGCGCCGAGCCGCAGCTGCACGAAGCGGCGTGCCTGGCGCTCGTAACGGTTCTGCCAATAGCCGTGGCGCAGCAACTCGACGACGTACACCCACCGGCTCAGGCGGCCGCGATTCCACTGCCGCAGCACGTGGAAATACTCGTGAAGGAGCAGCGCCGGGTCAGTGAAGAACTCGTCGGCCGATCCGCGCAGCAGGATGCGATTGCGACGCGTGGTCGCACGCGCCCCGCCGTGGAGGCGCACATACCAGGAGTGCTCGACGACATCGACGTCGTCCACACGGTCCCCAAAGAGGGCCTCGAGCGCTTCGCGCAGCCGGGTCGGCATGCGTTCCGCCGTGCGCACCAAGGGATCAGGCTCGTTGTGCGGTCTTCCGACGACCCCGTGCCTTCGCCACGGGCCGTGACTTCGACGCCGCCTTCTTGCGCGGCGCCGGGCGGGCGGCCTTGCGACGTGGCGACGCGGCCGGGGCCTTGGCTGCCGCTTCGCGCGCAGCGGCATCCTTCAGGGCTGCGAAGGCATTGCGCAGGCACTCCGCGAAGTACCCCGGATCGGGCAGCATCTCGCGGCAGGATACGGCGCAGATCCACATCGTTCCCGCGTAGCTGAATCCCGTGACGTTGAGGCCCATGCGATCGACCGCAATGCTGATCGGTGCGTAGTTCACCAGCTGCGCGCCTGCGAGGTAGAGCGGCACGTCAGGACCGCGCACGTTCGAAACGACCAGCCCGATCTTCGGCAGTTTCATGTGCCGCCCCAGCGGACTGGCGAGGAGGTTCGGCAAGTTATCCAGCAGGTCGCGCATCAGTTCCTTGCCGAGCTTGTCCGTGAGCCGCTTGGAGGTCGCGGCCTTCTTGCGGATGGCGCGCAGGCGTTCGACCGGGTCCTCGATCTCCGTGTGCACCGAGATCGCCGTGGCTCCCACCTGGTTGCCCCGGTCGCCGCCCTTGTCGGACCCGCGCAGCGTCATCGGCACCATGGCGAGGAGCGACTCGTCGGGAAGCTCGCCCTTGCTCGCAAGATACTCACGCACGGCACCACCGACGATGGTGAGGAACTGGTCGTTGACCGTGGCTTCACCGACCTGCTCGCGGATGACCTTGAAGTCCGCGAGGGGCAGACCCACAGCCTCGAACACGCGATGGGCAGACACGTCCCCCGTAAAACGCGTCTCTGGTGGAAGCTTGGGCAACAGGGCGCCGAGATCGCCGGTCAGGACTGCGGTGACCGATTGCTGCGTCTCAGCGGCATACTCCTTGACCACGCCAACCGCCTCCGCTCCCAGTGACGCCAGGCGCTTCGCGGTGCCGAGCGAAAACCGGGCCAGGCTCGGAACCTTCTGTGCGTTGTGCACCAGCGCCCGCGAGTAGAGCTCGACGAGGGTCGGCGTACGGTCGGCGGCATGGCGGCTCGGCAGGGCCGCGGTCTCGGCCTCGGCGGCGTCCGGCGTCGTCGACAGCAGCGCCCGCATGATCTCCGTCCCGGATTCGCCGTCTACGATGGCGTGATGCATCTTGGTGTAGAGGGCGAAACTGCCGGGCGGCACGCCCTTCACGTTGTGCAGGCCCTCGATCACGTAGGCTTCCCAGAGCGGTTTCGTTCGATCGAGCGGACGGGAATGGATGCGTGCCACCTGGATGCAGAGCTGCCGCCAGTCGCCCGGGTGGGGCAGCGCGATGTGACGCACGTGGTATTCGACGTCCATCGTCGCGTCCTCGACCCAGTAGGGGCGGTCGAGCATGAACGGCACGTTGACGAGGCGGCGGCGGAACTGCGGAAACTGGTCCATGCGCGAGGTGAAATGCCGCAGCACGTCCTTGAAGCGCACGCCGCCACCCGGCGCCGTGGACGGGTCGTAGATCGCGAGCGATGCCACGTGCATGTAGTTGTTGCCGTGCTCGGCGGCGAGGAACATCGCGTCGGTGCCGGATAGCTGCTTCATTTGGAGAGTTCCCGTTGGGGCCGAGCAGCGTACTTCCGGGCGTAGGGCGCGTCCACCGGCAAGCTACTTTCCGATGCAGAACGACCCGAAGATGCGCTCGAGCAGGTCGTCGCTGCTCACCTGCCCCGTGATCTCGCCCAGCTCGCGCTGTGCCTCGGTGAGCTCCTGGGCGACCAACTCCCCGGCGTGCCGCTCGACGAGCAGCCGATGCGCCTCGTCCGCATGTGCGCGAGCGCGGCGGAGCGCGTCGAGGTGTCGCACACGAGCCGACAGCGCGCCGCCGCCCGCCGGGTGGAATCCCACACAGTCCTTCAGGTGCTCGCGCAACAGGTTCATCCCGTCGCCGGTCCGCGCACTCAAGTGGACGCGCGGCACCTCATCCGCCTCCAACCGCGGTGCCCGCCCGATACAGTCGATCTTGTTCATCACCACCGTGCACGGTGCCTGCGTAGGCAACGCCGCGAGATCAGCCTCGACCGCGGCGACGGCCTCCGCATCGGACGCATCGACGATGAAGAGCACGCGGTCGGCGCGCTCCAGTTCGCGGTGCGCGCGCCGGATGCCCTCCGCTTCCACCTCGTCTGCAGACTCGCGCAGCCCGGCCGTATCGAGCACGTGCAGCGGCAGCCCGTCGATCTCGATGCGTTCGCGCAGCACATCGCGCGTGGTGCCCGGGATCGACGTGACGATCGCCGCCTCGTAGCCGGCGAGGCGATTCATCAGGCTCGACTTGCCCGCGTTCGGGCGACCGGCGATGACGAGCGTGAGGCCGTCGCGCAGCAGCGCGCCCTGGCGAGCCGTCTCGGCGAGATCGCCGAAACGCCCGCGGATGGAGTCCATGCGTGTGGCGAGCGTCCGGTCGGCGAGGAAGTCGATCTCCTCCTCGGGAAAGTCGATCGCGGCTTCGACCCACATGCGAAGTTCCAGCACCGCTTCGGCGAGCTCGTGCACTTCAGCGGAAAATTCTCCCTGCAGGGATCGCAGTGCGGCGCGCGCCGCTTCAACCGAGCCGCTGTCGATGAGGTCGGCGACCGCTTCCGCCTGGGCGAGGTCCATCTTGTCGTTCAGGAACGCGCGTTGCGTGAATTCGCCCGGCTGGGCGGGACGCGCGCCGAGTTCGAACGTGCGGCCCAGCACCAGGTCGAGCACGACCGGCCCGCCATGTCCTTGCAGCTCGAGCACGTCTTCTCCGGTCAGGGAATTCGGAGCGGGGAAGTAGAGCGCGATGCCTTCGTCGATCGCGTCGCCCTGCGCATCGAGGAACCGATGCAACTCGGCGGTGCGGGCCGCGGGCAGCCTGCCGAGCACGCCGCGGGCCACGGTGGCGCAGGAGGGGCCCGAGACACGGACGATGCCGATTCCGCCGCGGCCCGGGGCCGTCGAGATGGCCGCGATCGTACTCATGCCGCAGGCATCGGCAGGACGCCGTCCACCGTGAACTGACTGAACGGCAAGGTGTGCACGCCTAACGTGATTCGTGCGCGGAAGCTGACCCTGTCCGCCGTCGTTTCACAGAACCATTCCTCGCGGACAGTCGGTCTGGGCTGGGCGAACGCCGCGGGGGTGTAGAGCGCGACGTTGAGTCCGCCGTCAGCGGCGCGAGCGGAGTGGTACTCGATTGCCTCGGCGCCAGCCGCGCGCAGGGCGGTCCCGAGCGCTTGAGTGGCGCTGTAATCCGCGCGACTGGCGAGTTCAGCGTGATGTGCGTCGAACGGTGGCTGGTGCAAGCGGAACGCGCGTTGCGCCTGGATGCGCGCAGCGAACAACGTGTGCTGCGTGCGCAGCATGCGTGGCGGCGCCTTTGCCATGCCTTGCCAGAATACGAAGCGGTAATACGCGGCCTCAGCCAGTACAGTCGACAGGGTGCGCGCCGCGTAGAACAGGCCGGGTTCGTGTCGCCGTCCGAATCGGGAGCCGTGCGGCAGGGGCGGATAACGAAACGGAGTGGCCAGCAGGTAGTCGAGACCCGCGGTGTTCGCCGGGCGGGCGGGCTTCGACTCCTCGAGCAGGGACTCGAGCAGGTCCTGCTCGGCGAGATTACTGACCAGCCGCTGCGTGGCGACCTGCTCCTGGCTCTCGACCATGCGCAGGACCTCGCCGGCGAGTTCGACGGCGTGCGCGCGTGAACCGCATGCCGCCCAGATGTCGCTCATCAGACCTTGCCGCGGATGGCATCGAGGTATTCCACGACCCGCATCAGTCCCTGGACGCTGCGGACCTGGTCCGAGGGTACGCCGCCGGTGTGCAGGTTCTCGGTGTGCATCCAGTGACGCATCGCCTCGCGGTCGCCACCGGTCAGGGCAAACAGCGCCCGGTATGCGCGGATGAGGAGTAACGCGAGTTCGCCTGGCTTGCTGCAGGGATCCAGGCCGCCGCGGCTCAGGACCGTGCGGTCCTTGCCGATCACCTGCCCGAGGTCATGTTGCGTGAGCCCCAGCTCCTTGCCGGCGTTGACCAGCGCCGTGGCAAGCACGCGTCTTGGCTCTGGCTGTGCAAGGACGTTGGAGCTCATGGCTGCAGGTGGCCTGTATGTGCGCTTGTCACATTATATGCCACTCTGATGCATATGCAACGACTTAAGCGGTGCGTTTCTTGGCTTCGAGCTCGACCACGCGGTTGATGTTCCATTGCTGCGCGATCGACAGCAGGGTGTTCGTGGTCCAGTAAAGCAGCAGCCCCGACGGGAACCACGCCATCATCACCGTCATGATGACCGGCATGAAGGCGAAGATCTTCGCCTGCATCGGATCGGGTGGCGCCGGATTCAGCTTGAACTGCCCGAACATGGCGGCACCCATCACGATCGGCAGGATGAAGAACGGGTCCTTCGAGGACAGGTCCTGGATCCAGCCCATGAAGGGCGCCTGGCGCATCTCGACGCTCTCGAGCAGTACCCAGTAAAACGCGAGGAAGACGGGGATCTGAACCACGATGGGCAGGCAGCCCGCCACCGGATTGATCTTCTCGCGCTTGTAGAGCTCCATCATCTGCTTCGCGAGCTGCTCGCGGTCGTCCTTGTACCGCTCCTGGATGCTCTTGATGCGCGGCGAGATGGTGCGCATCTTCGCCATCGAGCGGCCGCTGGTCTCGGTGAGCTTGTAGAACAGCAGCTTCAGCAGGATCGTCACGATGATGATCGCCCAGCCCCAGTTGCCGATGAAGCCGTGGACCTTCTGCAGCAGCCAGAACAGCGGCTGCGCCAGGATCGTGAGCTTGCCGTAATCGGCGGTGAGTTCGAGACGGGGACCGACGGTCTTGAGCTGTGCCTGAAGCTTCGGGCCTACGAATACCTTTTCTGCAAAGCGACCGGTGGTGCCAGCCGGCACGGTCTTCAGCGGGCCGCGGTAGGTGAGCAGCGCGTGGCTGCCCTCCTTGCCCAGCGTGAAGTGATATTCCTCGCCCTTGGGTGGGACCGCGGCGCTCACGAAGTGATGCTGCATCGAGGCCATCCAGCCGTCGGTCGCGTTCTCCGCGAACTTGCCGTCCTCGTCATCGTTGACGTCCAGCTTGCGGTACTTGTTGCCGTCGTAGATCGCCGGGCCACGGTAGGCAAAACTCTCGACGTCGAACATCGAGCGCTTCTGCTCAAATACGTGCCGCGCGATCTGTACGTACGACGCTCCGGACCACTCGGCCGCCGAACGGTTGTCCACGTCGTACAGGACGTCGATCGCGTACGAGCCAGGCTTGAACACGAACGTCTTCGTGACCGAGACGCCCTGCCCGTCCGTCCAGGTCAGCGGCACGCGCAGCTCCTGCGCGCCGGGCGCGAGCCGGTATTCGGCCGCACTGCTGGAATACGCCGCGAGATGAGTCGGCTCGGCGCGCCCGTTGAGCACGCGCAGCCCCGTGCGGGCGACGTAGAAGTCCGGTTCCTGCGTCGTGAACAGCCGTACCGGCGGGCTGCCCGCGCGCTTGTCGCGCGGGTACTTCGCGAGATCGGCGCGCACGAGATTACCGCCCTGCAGGCTGATGTCGAGATCGAACACGTCCGTAATGACACGCACGCGCGACCGGTCCGCCACAGCCGCGGTGGCCGCTGGAACCGCGCCGACATCAGGCGCGGCCGCGGCAGCCGGGGTGGCGGCAGACGGCGCCGACGGCATCGCTGGCAGCTGCGCGGTGGAGGTCGCTCCCGCGTCTGCGGGCGCTCCTGTCGCCGGCGCTTGCGCGCTGACCGCGGGAGGCGCGACAGACTCGGCCCCGTATTCACGGTTCCACTGGATGACGTTCATCCATACGAGGAGGGCCAGGCCGATCCACAGGAAGATGCGTGGGTTATCCATGAGACGGTCGCTTGAATAGGGGCGGCAGCGAATCGGGGACCGGATCGTAGCCGCCCGGGTGCCATGGGTGACACCGCGAGATGCGACGGACCGCGAGCCAGGCGCCGCGCAGGACACCGTGGCGCTCGAGCGATTCCTGCGCGTAACAGGAACAGGTTGGATAGAAGCGGCAGTTCGGCCCGAGCAGCGGGCTGATGAACCACCGATAGAGCTGGATGAAACCGATCAGGATCTTGCGCATCGCTCGCGGATCCTAGCCCAGAGCGCGACCACACTCGCCACGATCTGCGCGTTCGTCGCCTTGCCCGCCGCGGGCCTTGCGTTCACGACCAGGTCCACGGGCGGCAGCTCCTGCTGGCGGTGACGGAATGTTTCACGGACGACGCGCTTGACTCGGTTTCGGTTGGCTGCGTTGCCCGCGGCCTTCACCCCGACCGCGAGGCCGAGTCTCGCATGAGTCAGGCCGTTTGGCCGGGCAATCACCATGAAGAGTGGATCCGAAGCGCGCAGGCCCTCGCGATGGACGGCGTCGAATTGCGGCTTGTCGGTGAGGCGTCGCTCCCGCGGCAGTGTCTGCGCAGCGGGGAGAGGGTCAGTACGTGAGGGTCCGGTGATCAGACCGACAGACGCTTGCGGCCTTTCGCACGGCGACGGCTCAGGACGAGACGACCGCCCTTGGTGGCCATGCGCGCACGGAAGCCGTGGGTCCTCTTGCGATGGAGGTTGCTCGGTTGATAGGTGCGCTTCATGAGCATGCACTGGTCGGAAAACGGGCCGGCAAGAATACGCAGACGCGCGCCCAGCGTCAACCTTGGCGACGCAGCGTCCGGCTGCGATCGGAGGATATCCACAGGGCCAAAAGCCGGTATACACTCGCCGCCCCCTCCGCATACCCCGACGCTCGAAACGTCCCTCGCCCAGGCCAGCCGCTCGTGGAAATCACGCTTTGGAACCAGTGTCTGCGCCGCCTCGAGGCCGAGCTTCCCGAGCAGCATTTCAATACCTGGATCCGCCCGCTGCAGGCAGTCGAGGACGGCGGACGCCTGCGGCTGCTGGCACCGAACCGCTACGTCGTGGACTGGGTCAACCAGAACTGCGCGGGCCGCATCGGCGAGCTGGTCGAAGAACTCGTACCGTCGCCGGCGCCGGACGTCGTCGTCGAGATTGGATCGCGCCGGCCGGGCGCCGACGAACAAGCGCCCGCTCGCGCGCCGGAAATCAGGGCGCGGCGCGAGGCGCCGTTGCCGCAGATTGGCGGGCGCCTGAACCCGGATTTCACGTTCGCGAATTTCGTCGAGGGCAAGAGCAACCAGCTCGCGCGCGCGGCAGCGATGCAGGTCGCCGAGAACCCGGGGCGCGCCTACAACCCGCTCTTCATCTACGGCGGCGTCGGGCTCGGCAAGACACACCTGATGCACGCCATCGGCAACCACGTCCGTGTCCGCAACAAGGACGCGCGCATCGCCTACGTCCACTCCGAGCGATTCGTCGGCGACATGGTGCGCGCCCTGCAGCACAACACGATCAACGAGTTCAAGACGGCCTATCGGACGCTCGACGCGCTGCTCATCGATGACATCCAGTTCTTCGCGGGCAAGGAGCGCTCGCAGGAAGAGTTCTTCCACACGTTCAACGCGCTGCTCGAAGGCCAGCAGCAGGTCATCCTCACCTGCGACCGTTACCCGAAGGAAGTCGAAGGGCTCGAGGAACGCCTCAAGTCGCGCTTCGGCTGGGGACTCACGGTCGCGATCGAGCCCCCGGAACTCGAGACCTGCGTTGCGATCCTGATGAGCAAGGCGTCGGCGACGGGCGTCGAGTTGCCTGAGGAAGTCGCGTTCTTCGTGGCGAAGCGCATCCGGTCGAACGTGCGCGAGCTCGAGGGCGCTCTGCGCCGCGTGATCGCGAATTCGCAGTTCACCGGTCGACCCATCACGCTGGATTTTGCGAAGGAAGCCCTGAAAGACCTGCTTGCGCTGCAGGAGCGCCTGGTCACGATCGAGAACATCCAGAAGACCGTCGCCGAGTATTTCAAAATCCGTGTGGCCGACCTGCTGTCGAAGCGCCGCAGCCGTTCGATCACGCGACCGCGCCAGGTTGCCATGGCGCTCTCGAAGGAACTCACCAATCACAGCCTGCCGGAAATCGGCGACGCATTCGGCGGCCGCGACCACACGACGGTGCTGCACGCGTGCAGGGTGATCAAGGAGTTGCGCGTATCGCAGACGCGCATGAACGAGGACTACCTGAACCTGTTGAGAACTCTTGCGGGATGATGTGCTCCGCCTGTGGACAAGCCGTGGATGCAGGACGCTCCACATTTCGTCCACAGGGTGCGGACAGGCAGCCCGTCCGTTGTCAGCAGGCTTGTTGAGCCGGCAAGCGCCGGTTAACGTTGGGGAAATCGAGGTTCTGCACAGCTTCCTGCTGTGCTAGTAACAATAGTAGTAGAGAATTCAAATAAGAGATTATTTCTGGAACAGCCACGATGAAGATCATTGCGAAGCGTGAAGCGATCCTGAGTCCGCTGCAGGCCGTCATCGGCGTGGTTGAGCGTCGTCAGACGATGCCGATCCTGGCGAACGTCCTCGTCTCGGCGAAAGGCGGCCGTTTGTCGGTCACGGCGACCGACCTGGAAGTCGAGCTCGTCGCGACCTCCGAAGTGGACGTTCAGCGCAGCGGCGAGGTGACGGTCCCCGGACGTAAGCTGCTCGACATCTGCCGTGCGCTGCCGGAAGGCGTCGAGATGAACCTGACGCTGGACGGCGAGCGGTTGACGGTGCGCGCGCGCAAGAGCCGATTCACGCTGTCGACCTTGCCGGCGTCGGAGTTCCCGACGGTCGACGAGATCAATGCCCAGCAGACGCTGAGAGTGCCGCAAAAGGATTTCAAGCGGTTGCTGGAGAAGACGTATTTCTCGATGGCACAGCAGGACGTTCGGTATTACCTGAACGGGCTGCTGCTCGAAACTTCGGCGAAACTGCTTCGATCAGTGGCGACCGACGGCCATCGACTGGCATTGTGCGAAGTCGAGCTCGCTGACGGGGCGAAATCGGGCCAGCAGGTCATCGTTCCACGCAAGGGGGTCCTGGAGTTGCAGAGAATCCTCGGAAACGAGGACCAGATGCTGGAGCTTGGAATTGGTAGCAATCACGTTCGCGTCCAGATCGGCGACATTCGCTTCACATCTAAGCTGATTGACGGCCGATTCCCAGAGTACGGCCGGGTCATACCGAACAATCCACCGCAGCTGGTGACCGCTGTACGGGAGGATCTTCGCCAGGCGCTGCAGCGAGCCGCGATTCTGTCCAACGAGAAGTACCGCGGCATCCGCTTCGCGGTGAAGCCGAACGCGCTGACGATCCAGTCGCACAATCCTGAGCAGGAAGAAGCCGAGGAAGAGGTGGAGGTTGGATACGACGGTCCGGAGCTGGAAATTGGGTTCAACGTGAATTATCTGCTCGACGCCTTGGCAGCGATCGACGGGCCGGAGGTACAGGTGGGGCTGACTGACGGCAACAGCAGCTGTCTGATCCGGTCGCCGGCCGATGCAGGTGCGCGGTTCGTCGTGATGCCGATGCGCCTCTGAGGCGCGGGCTTCCGCTCAATGAGGCTGGAGCGGCTCACCGTTGAAAATTTCCGGTGCGTTGCAAGGGCGGAACTGGAAGTCGATTCTCGCTGTAACCTGATCAGCGGCCAGAACGCCTCGGGCAAGACCAGCTTGCTCGAGGCAATCTTCTTTCTGGGGCGGGGCCGATCGTTTCGTACGGCGCGCAACGAGGCGTTGGTGCGGAGCGGAGCCGAGGCGTTTGTGCTGGCGGGGCGCGTCGTGGCAGCAGGCCGTGGGCAACCGATCGGGATGAGGGTGGGACCCGACGGGATCGAGGCGAGGTTTGGGGGTCGGCCGGTTGCCGGACTCGCAGAGTTGGCGACGTTGCTGCCTGTCCAGGCGATCGACCCCGAGGTCCACCGGCTGGTGGAAGGTGGGCCCCACGAGCGCCGCCGCTATCTGGACTGGGGTGTGTTCCACGTGGAACCAACGTTCGTGGGGCAGTGGCGCCGGTACCAGCGGGCCCTGAGGCAACGGAATGCGGCACTGAAATCGCGTCAGACCGTACAGGCGATCCGGGCGTGGGACGGTGAGCTGGTCGAGGCCGGGCAGTTGGTCAACGACTACCGGGTACGGTACATGGAGCAGCTGCAGCCGGCGGTCGCCACAGCCGGTGAGCGGTTGTTGGGGGCGCCCGTAGAGCTGGCCTTGAACCGAGGGTGGTCAGTCGAACGGACACTGGAGGACGCGGTCGATGCTTCGTGGCTCAGAGACGTCGAGCGCGGCCTGACACACGTCGGTCCGCATCGAGCCGACCTGTCGGTAAGATTCGGCGGAGCGATGGCCCGCGATCGCGTGTCCCGCGGCCAGCAGAAACTGGCGGCCGCGGCGCTGCTGTTGGGGCAGCTCCGATGCGACGCGGCGCAGGATTCCCCGGTCGCAGTGCTGCTTGTGGATGATCCTGCCGCAGAGCTCGACGTCGGGAACCTCGAGCGCCTCGTGGCGGAGGTTGTGGACCTCCCGGCGCAGCTATTTGTGACGGCGCTGGATGCGGAGAATCCGGCGCTTCGAAGGCTGCCCCCCGGGCAAAGGTTCCACGTGGAACACGGCTCCGTGACCCGTCTGATATAATCCCGCGTCCCCTGACAGCGGGTATCCCATGAGCGGCGCGGACGTCTACGACTCCAGCAAAATCAAAGTCTTAAAAGGCCTCGATGCGGTCCGCAAGCGCCCGGGAATGTACATCGGCGACACCGATGACGGGACCGGCTTGCACCACATGGTCTTCGAGGTCGTCGACAATGCAATCGACGAGGCGTTGGCAGGGTACTGCACCGATGTCACGGTCAAGATTCACGCCGACCAGTCCGTCACCGTGGAGGACAACGGCCGTGGAATTCCTGTGGATATCCATCCGGAGGAGGGGGTGTCCGCGGCCCAGGTGATCCTCACGGTCCTGCACTCCGGCGGCAAGTTCGACGACTCCTCGTACAAGGTCTCAGGTGGGCTCCACGGGGTCGGCGTGTCCGTCGTGAACGCCCTGTCGGAAACGCTGCAGCTGACCATTTATCGCGATGGCCGTGAGCACCGCCAGGAATATCGCCTCGGTGAGCCAGTGTCGCCACTGGCCGTGGTCGGCCCCAGCGACCGCCGCGGCACGGTGATCCGCTTCAAGCCCAGCGACACGATCTTCAGCAACATCGAGTTCGAATTCGAGATTCTGCAGAAGCGCCTGCGGGAGTTGTCGTTCCTGAACTCTGGCGTCCGCGTCGAGTTGATCGACGAGCGGGACGACAAGCGTGAGAAGTTCTTCCATGAGGGGGGCATTCGTGAATTCGTCCGCTACCTGAATCGAAGCAAGACTTCAGTTCACGAATCAATCTTCTGGTTTCGAGCCGACCGAGACGGCATGGGCGTCGAGCTCGCGCTGCAGTGGAACGATTCCTACCAGGAGACGATGTACTGCTACACGAACAATATTCCGCAGAAGGATGGTGGCACGCACCTCGCGGGGTTCCGCGGCGCGCTCACGCGCACGCTGAACGACTACATCGAGCGCGAACTGGCCAGCAAGAAGGATCGTGTCCCGACCACGGGCGATGACTCCCGTGAGGGGCTGACGGCGGTCCTGTCCGTCAAGCTGCCGGACCCGAAGTTCTCATCGCAGACCAAGGACAAGCTGGTCTCGTCGGAAGTGAAGGGCGTCGTCGAATCGCTGGTCGCCGAGAAGCTCGGCGAGTTCCTGCTGGAGAATCCAGCGCAGGCGAAGGCGATCGTGAACAAGATCATCGACGCAGCACGTGCGCGCGAGGCCGCGCGCAAGGCGCGTGAGCTTACGCGCCGCAAGGGCGCGCTCGACATCGCCGGCCTGCCTGGCAAGCTCGCGGATTGCCAGGAGAAGGATCCTGCACTCTGCGAGATCTTCATCGTCGAGGGTGATTCTGCAGGCGGCTCCGCCAAGCAGGGCCGTGACCGCCGCACGCAGGCGATCCTGCCGCTCAAGGGCAAGATCCTCAATGTCGAGCGTGCTCGTTTCGACAAGATGCTGTCGTCGGCCGAGGTCGGCACGCTGATCACGGCATTGGGCTGTGGCATCGGCAAGGACGACTTCGACATCGCGAAGCTGCGCTACCACCGCATAATAATTATGACGGACGCGGACGTTGACGGCTCGCACATCCGCACGCTGCTGCTCACGTTCTTCTACCGGCAGATTCCGCTCCTGATCGAGCGCGGCCACGTCTACATCGCCCAGCCGCCGCTCTACAAGGTCAAGAAGGGCAAGTCCGAGCAGTACGTGAAGGACGATGCCGAGCTGAACCAGATGTTGCTCAAGTCCGCGCTCGAGGACGTCGAGTTGCACGTCAGCGCCGACGCAGAGCCGATGCCCGTGAGCGCGCTGGATACGCTCGCGCGCCGCTACATGGAATTCCAGGCCGCGGCACGGCGATCACCGCGACGCTACGACCAGCACGTGCTCGAGCAGATGCTGCACCTGCCGGAACTTTCGGCGACCGACCGCGAAGACGGCGAAAGGCTCGTGGCGTGGGGCGCGCAACTCGAGGCGCTCCTCAACGTCGGACAGCCGGCCGGCCGCGCGTATCGTGTCGTCCTGAAGGAAGCGGCGCCACCGCACCTCGTGGTCGTGCGCTCCGAGCATGGCGTCTCGGTCGAGAAACACCTGCACCGCGAGTTCTTCAGCTCCGCCGAGTACCGCCGGATCACAGAGCTCTCACGCACGCTGGCCGGACTCTTCGGGGCAGGCGCCTTCGTGAAGAAGGGTGACGCGCGGCAAGAGGTCGCGACGTTCCGGGATGCACTTACGTGGATGCTGGAGCAGGCGCGCAAGGGCCAGTCGATACAACGCTACAAGGGCCTCGGTGAGATGAACCCCGAGCAGCTCTGGGACACGACGATCAATCCCGCGACCCGTCGACTCGTGCAGGTCCGCATCGAGGATGCGCTCGGCGCGGACGAAATCTTCTCGACGCTGATGGGTGACCAGGTCGAGCCGCGCCGCGAGTTCATCGAGCGGAATGCGTTGTCGGTGAGTTACCTGGATGTATAGTAAATTTTACCAATCGCAGAGAATATAAACTAAGACATCTGGAATTGTTCAGTCAGGCTTTCCGCCAGGCTGAGCAACGATGCGTGCGATCTCGCCCTCGATCCAGCGCTGGGCGCGTTCGTTGATCTCGCGCGGCTCGAGACCGCGGGTGTCGATCGGCGGCCCGATCATGACGCGGATCGTGCCGGCCTTCTTCATCAGACTGCGTCGCGGCCAGAAGTATCCCGAGTTGTGTGCAATGGGCACGATCGGCGCGCCGGTCTGTGTCGCGAGCAACGCGCCGCTGATGCCGTACTTGCGCGTCTGACCCGCGGCGACACGCGTGCCTTCCGGATAAACGATGACGCCCATGCCGGCGGCCAGTCGCTCGCGGCCCTGCTTCACGACCTGGTTCACCGCCGAGTGCCCGGCGCGGCGGTTGATGGCGATCGGCTTGTAAGTGCTCACCGCCCAGCCGATGACCGGAATCCAGGTGACCTCGCGCTTCAGCAGCCAGGCGGCCGGAGGCACCACGAACATCTGCGCCATGGTCTCCCAGGACGACGAGTGTTTCCAGAGCGAGATGAACGGCTCCTTCGGCAGGTTCTCCCGGCCCTCGATCACGTAGTCGAGCCTGCAGATCACTTTCAGCATCCACAGCAGGCTGCGGCCCCACGCGCGCGGGATGGCGTAGCGCTGCTCCAGGGACAGTGGCAGCGCCGCCCCGACCAGCACAATGAACCCGAAGACGAGTGTCGTCAGGAACAGGAGCAGCGTGTAGATCAGTGAACGGACGAGCTGCACGCGTGCTATCCGGGAAGGCGCGACAAGTCAGCGGCCTGCATGAAGAGCGAACGCATGCGCTCGAGCAGCGCGAGGCGATTGGCCCGCACGGCCGCGTCGTCTGCCATCACCATCACGGAGTCGAAGAACTCGTCGACCGCCGGGCGCAATGCAGCGAGCGTACGAAGAGCCTTCGTGTACTCGCGCGCGGCGAACAGCGGCTCTGCGATGCGCGCCATGGCCTCGACCTGCTCGGCAAGGATCTGCTCTGCCGGATCGAGCAGGAGACTTTCGTTCACGCGATCCGGCAGCGTTTCACCCGCCTTGCGCAGGATGTTCACGATGCGTTTGTTGGCCGCTGCCAGGCTGCCCGCATCCGGTAACTCGAGGAAATCAGCCAGTGCACGCAGCCGAGCGTCGAAGTCGAGCGGCGAGGCCGGCCGCGTGGCCAGCACGGCGTCGAACATCTCGGCCGTCACCGTGAGGTCCAACCCACCCTCGAGGTAGTAGGCGCGCAGTCGTTCGATGACGTAGTCATAAACGCCGCGCGCAGTTTCCACCGGAGCCGGGAACGGCAGGGCCGCGAGGGCCTCGTCGATGAGCTGCTGCAGATCGAGATCGAGACGGCGCTCGATCGAGATGCGCAGCAGGCCGAGCGCCGCGCGGCGCAACCCAAACGGGTCTCGCGTACCCGTCGGCTTCTGGCCCGTGGCGTAGGTGCCGGCGATGGTATCGAGCTTGTCGGCGATGGAGACGGCCATGCCGGTGGACGTCACAGGCAGTTCGTCGCCTGCGAAACGCGGCAGGTATTGCTCGCGCAGTGCCTCGGCAACCTCGGCCGACTCACCGTCGTGCTG
>Ga0316603_10000363_pt1 | contig 23276 bp, 26 predicted proteins | sample OWC_soil_day10_n_FD_207649 | JGI IMG/M metagenome (GOLD analysis project Ga0316603, IMG submission 207649) | Wetland soil microbial communities from Old Woman Creek delta, Ohio, United States - OWC_soil_day10_noCT | ecosystem: Environmental > Terrestrial > Soil > Wetlands | place: USA: Ohio... | reverse complement strand
CCAGTCGCCGGCGGTCTGCGAAGGCGCGATCAAGCTCGGCTTCTCGTCGGTGATGATGGACGGGTCACTGCGCGAAGACGGCAAGACGATCGCCGACTACGACTACAACTGGCAGGTGACGAAGAAGGTCGTCGACATGGCGCATTCGATCGGCGTCAGTGTCGAGGGTGAACTGGGCTGCCTGGGTTCGCTGGAAACGATGCAGGGCGACAAGGAAGACGGCCACGGCACCGACTCGACGATGACCCGCGAGCAGCTGCTGACCGATCCCGACCAGGCCGCCGACTTCGTCAACAAGACACAGCTCGACGCGCTGGCGATCGCGATCGGCACCAGCCATGGTGCGTACAAGTTCACCCGCAAGCCGACCGGCGACATCCTGGCGATCGAGCGCATCAAGCAGATCCACAAGCGCATCCCGAACACGCATCTGGTGATGCATGGTTCGTCGAGCGTGCCGCAGGATCTGCTCGAGCAGATCCGCAAGTTCGGTGGCCAGATGAAGGAGACCTACGGTGTGCCGGTCGAGGAGATCCAGGAAGCGATCAAACACGGTGTCCGCAAGATCAACATCGACACCGACATCCGGCTGGCGATGACCGCGGCGGTGCGCAAGTTCCTGCACGAGAATCCCAGCCACTTCGACCCGCGCGATTTCCTGAAGCCGGCGCGGGCCGCTGCCAAGGCGATCTGCAAGGAGCGCTACCTGCAGTTTGGCTGCGAAGGACAAGGTGGCAAGATCCAGCCGCTGCCACTGCAGTCCGTGGCGCACAAGTACCAGACGGGCGAGCTGAGCCAGCACGTGCACTGAGCAGCGACTTCATCCTGAAAGCGGCGCCTCGAGGGCGCCGTTTTTCGTTCCGGGGTTCCTGCAGGAAGTCCCGAGTTGCCAGCCGCGCTGGAGAAAGCGCGCCTGTCTTGCCCGCGATCAATCGCGGCGCAGTCCGTAGGTACAAGTGCGGGTCGACCTCGGCCCGGGCATGGCGGATGATCGAAGTGGGCGCATCAGACGCCCGATGACTACAAAACGAGGAGACAGACATGACGACGAACTCGCGTCGCTGCCCGATCTGCAAGTCCGATACGGCCCCGACCAAGCTCGATTCAGCTAGTGGCGAGGATGCTCCACTAGGGGTGACGGTGCGGGGCATGCCGGTGCTCGAATGCACGCAGGGGCACCGCCTGTTCGCTCTGGCAGATTTTCCGTTGCTGCTGCTCGACCATCTGCTTGAACAGGACGAGCCCAAGTTTCCGGTCAGCCAGGCCAAGGGCCTCCTGATCAAGCACTACAACTGCTCCAAATGTGGCACTGCTCTTGGCACGGGCGACGATCGACCCCACACCTTTCATGTCGATGTCGAGCTACCTGAATTGCCGGCGTTCGGCGTGGATCTGACTCTGCCGGTCAGCCACTGCAGTCAATGCGGCCGCGATCAGCTCCATTCCTTGAAGGAACTCAAGAGCCACACGCCCGCGGCCCTGGCGCACGCGTTCAAGGCGGCACAGCTGGCGGCGGCTTAGCGTCGCTCGTGTACGCGATCGGCTGCGCCGATCGCACGTGCATTCGCTCCGATTAGTTACATTCGCTCCGATTAGTTAGTCGGCTGCGCTCCGGAGCGGCCGCGCCCTCCGCCGAAGGTCAACGGCGGGCACTCCACCCCGCGATGCACCGGGCACGCTGCTGCTTCATCTTGCCCTCCCCGCCGGGCGGGGAGGGAGAGGGAGGGGTGCCTACCTCCTCCCGCTCGGCGGGAGGCGGGGTGGGCACTGTGCATTTGATTCTCGGCGGAGCGCGCGGCCGCTCCGGAGCGAGCCGACAATCCAATCTTGAGCGGTTCGCGCAACGCGCGAAGCGTGCCGGAGCGAGTGCACGTGCAAGCCTCGACGCGGTCGGGGCTTGCGTACACGAGCGACGCCTGCGTTACATGGACCCGCGCAACCCCAGCCGATCGATCGTCGCCTTCTCTGCCTCGTAGGTCTGGCGTGCGAACTTCGTGTACTCCTCGGGGCCCATGTAGATCACCGGCTGGTCATAGCGTTCGAGCATGCCGAGTACCTTGGGGTCGTCGAGCGCTTTCTTGAAGGCGTCGTGCAGCACTTTGACGGTCGCTGGGTCCATCCCGGCGGGGCCGGCGATGCCAAACGGCGAATCCGACACCGTGTCGTAACCGAGTTCGTTCAAGGTCGGCACGTCGGGCCAGCGCTTCGTCCGTTTCGACCCGAAGGTGGCCAGCAACCGCAGCTTGCCCGCCTCGACCTGGGGTGCAAAACCGGTCGAGTCGCTGACTGACATCAGGTGGCCGCCAAGAATCGCGGCCATCAGTTCAGCGCTGCCCTTGTACGGCACATGCGTCAGCTTGATGCCGGCCTTCTGCGAGAACTCTTCCATCGCCAGGTGCGGCGTCGTGCCGGTGCCGGTCGAGCCGTAGTCGATCTTGCCCGGGTTCTTCTTCGCGTCGTCGACGTAGTCCTTCAGCGTCTTCCATGGCGCGCCGGCCGGCACCACCAGGCCGAAGGTGTACCCGGTCAGGTTGATGACGTAGGTAAAGTCCTTCAGAGGATCGAGCTGTGGCGCCTTCTGCATGTGCGGAATGCGGAACACGCCGAGCGGGATCTGCGACAGCGTGTAGCCGTCCGGCTTCGCGGTCTTGAGTGCGAGCGGCGCGATCGTGCCACCGCCGCCCGGCTTGTTCTCGACGACGATCGACTGCTTCAGTTCACGGCCCGCGACCTCCGCAAACGCCCGCATCACCTGATCGGTCGGGCCGCCGGCAGGAAAGGCGCAAAGCAGCGTGATCGAATGAGACGGAAAGGCTTGTGCGCGCAAGACGCCGTGCGGCAGCACGAGCGCGGCGCCGCCAGCCAGCAGTGCGGTGCGACGATCCATCGGTGTCTCCTCGTATCGTTATGCGACCGAGTATAGGCACCGACTGCCCTGCGGACCATAGTCCGCAGCGGCGGGTTCAACCGAGTGTGACGCGGGTCTCCACGCGCCCGGCGCGCTCGTGCCATGCCGTCAGCGTGATTTCGGTTCCTGCCTTGCCCTGCACCACCCAGTCGACATGCGCCCGATCGGCCGTGACGTTCTTGTTCGGCCAGAACGAGATGCCGGTGTGAAGATAGGCCCAGCCTTCGAGTTCACCGAGTTCCTCGCGCGGCCTGCCGCTGACCAGTTTTGCGTCCGCGGGCACGGAGATCTCCGCCAGCACGCCGCGCAGCAACTTGCGCTTGACTGCCATCTTGCTGACGTAGCTTGGCAGCCAGCCGGTGTTCTGGACGATGAGGCGTACTCGCCACGTGTCGTTGCCGGCCGGCGTGACCTGAATCTCGCGCACGTCAAGCTTTGGCGAAATCAGCGACTGCCACAGCAACCATTTCGGGAATCGCTCGATTTCCTTCTCGCGCAGCGCCGGCGGCGGATTGGTGAACACCGCCATGCGGTTCCAGCCGCCGATCTCGACCTTGCCCAGCTGCGGATGAGCGAACGGTTGCCAGTCGACGTGGCCCTCGCCCGGCGCAATGCGCTGCGCCCACTCGAACACCTTGAGGTCGTCCTCGATCGGGTGATCCCTGAACCAGTGGATCCACTCCTTGTTGTCGATGCCGGCTTCCTTCTTCGGATTCCAGATCTCGATCGTCCAGATGTACATGCCGAGGTGCTCGTAGATCCAGTCGAACGCACCGGTGATGAATTCTCCGGGGTAGTACTGGAACTCGTGCCAGATCGAGATCGCCGGGTAACCGGTCAGCTCCTCGCCCTTCTTGCCCACCGCCTGGTAGGTCCACAGGTCTTCGGCCGGCAGCTTGTCGTCGGGCGCATGGCCGAACGGGCGCAGAAGCACGCCGGAGAACGTGTGGATGCTGGTGCCGCCGCAGATGTTCGGGTGGCTGGTGAAGAAGTCGACGACCGCACGCACCTCGGGCTCGGAAGTCGGGTACGGTCCCGCGCCGAGCTGCTCGAACTCCTGCCGCCATCCCGACGGGAAGTTGCGGTTGAGATCGAGTCCCTGCGCGTTGCCGGTTACCCCCGCGATGCCGATCGACGTGCCGTCGTAGTTCTCGATGTGCCCTTCCGGTAGCAGGCGGTAGTAGTCGCCGCCCGGTGGATCGAGCGGGTCGCGCCGCACCATCAGCCGGGGCTCCTGCGGATGCTTTCTCCATGGGCCGTTCGGATCGGCGATGCGCATCTGCAGGATGCGGCCATTGCCGTCGATGTCTTCGGCAATCAGCCCCTCGACCGGTTCTTCGTCGAACGGGTAGCGGCGCGTGGATGACCGAACGAATTTCGGGTGGTCCGCCATCGCCCACTCGGCGCCGTCCGGATTGATGCGCGGGCAGACGTAGAGCGTGCGTGTGTCCAGTGCGCGGCGGATCTCCGGGTCGGAATCCTTCCCCTTCATCAGCCAGTCAACGAAGTACAGGCACGCACTCGATGCCGTGAGCTCGACCGAGTGGATGTTGCCGTCGACCCAGTAGGCTGGCTTGTCGGCCGCCGGGCCGGTGGCCGCGTTGGTGATAGTGAGCAGCGGGATCTCGCGACCCTCATGGCTGCGGCCGATTGCCTCGAGCGCGATGTACTGCGGATGCTCCGCTGCAAAAGCGCGAAGCAGCCGCATCAGGTCGTCGTAGCGGTAGAAACGCGAATAGTCGATGGCGGGCATGTCAGGACCGAGAGCAGCGCAGGCCGCGCGATGATACGCGGCCGTCATCAGCCCCTGCTGGCTGCGCCGTTATGATTTCGCGCGATGCCATCCGAACCGAGCCCACCTGCCACGTCTTCCGAGGAGTCCGACAGTCGCACGTTCAAGGGGCGGCGCGGGCTGCAACGCGTGTTGAACGCCACCGGCTACTCGTTCGACGGGCTGCGTGCGGCGTGGACGCACGAGGAGGCGTTCCGCCAGGAACTCATGCTGGCCGCAGTGCTAGTTCCAGTCGCCATCTTCCTGCCCGTGAGCCTCGTGGAGAAGATCCTGCTCGTCGGCGTCGTTGTGCTGGTCCTGATCGTCGAACTGCTCAACACCGGCATCGAAGCCGCGGTGGATCGCGACAGCCTGGAGATCAATCCGCTGGGCAAGCGCGCCAAGGACTTTGGCAGCGCTGCCGTCATGTTGTCGCTGCTGCTTGCAGGTGGCACCTGGGTCGCGATCATCGGCTCGCACTTCCTTTGACCGGCTTCCGTGCGCCGTACACTTCGCCCGGGGAGGAAAGGTCAATGAAAGCCGGGTTGCTGAATTCCAATATCCGCTCGTTGCCGCTGGTGTACCGCGGCAAGGTACGTGACAGCTACGCCGTTGGCAGCGACAAGCTTCTGCTGGTCACGTCGGACCGGCTATCGGCGTTCGACGTCGTGATGAACCAGCCGATCCCGGACAAGGGGCGCGTGCTTAATGCGATGTCGAATTTCTGGTTCGAGAAGCTCGGCCACATCATTCCAAATCATTTGACCGGCATCGAACCCGATAGAGTCGTGGCGGCGGACGAGCACGACCAGGTGCGTGGCCGGGCCGTAGTCGCGATGCGGCTGAAGCCGATTCCGGTCGAGGCGGTCGTGCGCGGCTACCTGATCGGCTCCGGGTGGAAGGACTACCAGAAGACCGGCGAAGTCTGCGGCATCGAACTGCCGCGCGGCCTGCAGATGGCGAGCCGTTTGCCGGAGCCGATCTTCACGCCTGCCACCAAGGCGGCGAGCGGCCTGCATGACGAGAACATCAGTTTCGAACGCGTCAAGGCGACGATCGGCGCCGAGCTGGCCTTCAAGATCCAGACGGTCGCCCTGACGCTGTACCGCGCCGCCGCCGATTACGCTCTGTCCCGCGGCATCATCATTGCCGACACCAAGTTCGAGTTTGGCACCGATGCCGATGGTCAGGTGCGGCTGATGGACGAAGTGCTGACGGCGGATTCATCACGCTTCTGGCCCGCGGATGAATACGAGGAGGGTGTTTCGCCCCCGTCCTTCGACAAGCAGTTCGTGCGTGACTGGCTTGAAGAACAGCACTGGAACAAGGCACCGCCGCCGCCCGACCTGCCGGCCGACATCGTCGAAAGGACCGCGGCGAAGTACCGGGAAGCGTTGAAACGGCTCACCGGAAAGACGCTCGATTGATTGCCTACAATCGCGCCTCTTGCTGGCGGGCACGGATTCCCGCCCGACAGTCGCCCGGCCCACTTTCTTGAAGTCATGAACAGCCAAACGCATCCCGCACCGCTCGTCGGAGTGGTCATGGGCTCCAATTCCGACTGGGACGTCATGCAGCACGCCTGCGAGGTGCTGAAGGAATTCGGTGTCCGCTTCGAGGCGCGCGTCGTGTCCGCGCACCGCACGCCGGACGACATGTTTGCGTATGCCGATGAGGCCCGCGCGCGCGGGCTGCGCGCGATCATTGCCGGCGCCGGCGGTGCGGCGCACCTGCCGGGCATGATTGCTTCGAAGACCGTGATCCCGGTGCTCGGCGTGCCGATTCCGTCCAAATACCTGCGCGGCGAGGACTCGCTGCTGTCGATCGTGCAGATGCCGCGCGGCGTGCCGGTCGCGACCTTCGCGATCGGCGAGGCCGGCGCGGCCAATGCGGGCCTGTTTGCGGTGGCGATGCTCGCCACCGAGGACGCCGAACTCTCGATGAAGCTCGCGCAGTACCGCGCCACGCAGACCGAGAAGGCGCGCAACATGACGCTGCCGCTGTAGCGGCCGCGTGCGCGGCGCCTGCCGCGTAGCCACTGCACCACCCTGATGATTCCCTCGCCGACGTCCGCACCCATTGCACCTGGCAGCTGGCTGGGACTGCTCGGTGGCGGGCAGCTCGGCCGCATGTTCTGCATGGCGGCGCAATCGCTCGGCTACAAAGTCTGCGTGCTCGACCCCGGCCGCGACAGCCCTGCGGGTGCCGTCGCCGACGATCACCTCTGTGCCGATTACCTGGACCAGGCCGCGCTTGCCGAGCTGGCGCGCCGCTGCCGTGCGGCGACGACCGAATTCGAGAACGTTCCGGCCGCGGCGCTGGCGTTCCTCGCGCAGCACTGCGCCGTCAGTCCCGAGGCGGCCAGCGTCGCGATCGCGCAGGATCGCATCAGCGAGAAGCGCTTTCTCGCGGCGAGCGGCATCGCCGTGGCTCCGCATGCCGTCATCACTGAGGCCTCCGACTTGGACCGGCTCGATGCTCGACTGTTGCCCGGCATCCTGAAATCGGCCCGGCTCGGTTACGACGGCAAGGGCCAGGCCCGCGTCGCGACGCTCGGCGAGGCGCGGGCGGCATGGCAGGCGATGGGCTCAGTGCCCTGCGTGCTCGAACAAAGGCTCGCCCTGAAGCTCGAGGTCTCGATCGTCGTCGCACGTACCCGCAGCGGGGCGACCACCACCTTTCCGGTTTGCGAGAACGAGCACCGAGGCGGCATCCTTGCCGCATCGATCGTGCCGGCGCGCATCGACGCCGTGCTTGCGCAGCGCGCGCGCGAGGCGGCGATCGCCGTGGCGGCGGCGATGAACTATGTCGGCGTGCTTTGCGTCGAGTTCTTCGTGCTCGATGACGGCCGGCTGCTGGCCAACGAGATTGCGCCGCGGCCGCACAACAGCGGCCACTACACGATCGATGCCTGCGTCAGCAGCCAGTTCGACGAGCAGGCGCGCGTGCTGGCGGGCCAGCCGCTCGGCGACACGACACTGCTGGCGCCGGCAGTGATGCTCAACATCCTCGGCGACGTCTGGTTCGGCGGCGAGCGCATGCGCGAACCGGACTGGTCGTCCGTGCTGGCGGTGCCCGGCGCCAAGCTGCACCTGTACGGCAAGAGCGAAGCGCGGCGCGGTCGCAAGATGGGCCATGTGACGTGTGTGGCGGCGACGCTGGCGGAGGCACTTGGCCGCGCCGCAGAAGTGGCGCGCGTGCTCGGCATCACGCCGCCGCACTGAGTCGCCATGGAATCGCGGCCGGTCGATGCCGAGGCGATTGCGCGCGCCGTCGATGTGCTCAGGCGCGGCGGCCTGGTGGCGATGCCCACCGAAACCGTCTATGGCCTCGCGGCGGATGCCGGCAACGAGGCCGCAGTGCGCGCAATCTTCGCCGCCAAGGGTCGGCCTGCGGACCACCCGGTCATCGTGCACATCCCCGATGCGGCAGCGATGCATCAGTGGGCGGCCGAGGTTCCCGCCGCGGCCGACGCTCTCGCTGCGGCCTTCTGGCCCGGTCCGCTGACGCTGGTGGTCAAGCGCGCCCCGGCGGTCTCCGATCTGATCACCGGCGGGCAGGACACGGTGGGCCTGCGTTGCCCGGCTCATCCCTGGGCGCGCGCGCTGCTGCAGGCATTTGGCGGCGGACTCGCCGCCCCGAGCGCCAACCGCTTCGGGCGGATCAGCCCGACGTCCGCCCGGCATGTGGTCGATGACCTCGGTCTCAAGCCGGACGGGGCGGTCGACATGGTGTTGGACGGCGGCAGCTGCCCGATCGGTATTGAATCGACGATCGTCGACCTGTCCGGCCCGACGCCCCGTCTGCTCCGTCCCGGCGCCGTGACGCGCGAGCAGCTGGAAGGCGTACTCGGTGTCCACGTCGGCGACAGCGATGCCGGCGCACCGCGGGTGTCCGGCGCACTTGAGAAGCATTACGCGCCACGTACCGCACTGGAAGTGGTGCCGGTGGGCGACGTGGCGGCGCGTGTGTCAGCGGCAGCGCCTGAGCCTGTGGCCGTGCTGGCGCCGGACTGGGCCGTGCGGTCGGCGCCCAATCTCAAACTGCACCTGCTGGCCGCAAACCGCTCGTCGGATTACGCCCGGGCACTCTACGAAAACCTGCGCCGGCTGGACGCCTGCGGGGCCGTGCGCCTGATCGTCGCCGAGCCACCCGCCGGGCCAGACTGGGAAGCCGTGCGGGACCGTCTCAAACGCGCATCAGCGGGCAGCGCGGCATGAGCTTGGACGCGCGGCTCGGCGTATGATTTTCTCCGCTCGAGGAGACGGGCGCAGTTCTGCGGACCAACAAGGGGGTAAACGCGATGTTTGATTTCAGCCGCAATGCGGCACGCTACTTTGCGGCCGCGGCCGCAACGTTGTTCCTGATTTCGTGCGGTGGCAGTGACGACACACCGGCACCGCCGCCGTTTGCAGCGACGACTTATGTGATTGGTGGCAGCTGGAGCGATACGGGTAACCAGTGCACTGCTAAGCCTGCCGAGTGCCAGCCTACTCCGCCGGCATACCAGCAACTCGATTCCAATGGACCCATTTGGGTTACCAGTGTTGCCGCAAGGTATGGCGCTGCGGCTGTCGCGTCGCTGAAGGGTGGCAACAATTTCGCCTATGCCGATGCGCGTACTGGGACCGTTCCGACCGTGGCAGGCGTTGCGCCGCCGGCTCCAATTGCTCCGAGCATGGTCCAGCAGCAGGAGACGTTGCTGGCTCGAGCAGGATTCGTAGTCAATCCGCAGAACCTCGTAATCGTTGACGCCATCACGTTTGGCAACAATGTTGCAGATGCGTTGGCAATGATCGCAGGTAGTCCTGCAAACGCAGCAGCAATCTCGACCGCGACGGTGACGGCCGGGGTTACGGACATAGTGGGGATTCTTAATCGGTTCTACGCCGCTGGTGCACGCAACATCCTCTTGTTGAACACAGGGGACGCCGGCAAAAGCCCGGCCATCCTCTCACTCGGCAGTCCGCAGCTCGCCGGAGCTGCGACCCAGATGTCCCTAGGTTTCAACGCAGCCTTGGCGCAGCAAGTAATCAACTTCAGAGCGGTGTCTCCGGGGGTGAACCTCTACACGGTTGATATGGCCGCTTTGCAGGCCCAAATTCTTGCAAGCCCGTCGTCGTTCGGCTTCGCAAACGTCACGCAGCCGTGCTTCGTGAAAGCTACGGCGAGTACACCACAAATTCTTTGCTCCACGGATGCCGCCGTTCAGAACACCTTCCTGTGGTGGGATCCCTTCCACCCGACTTATACGACGGGCCAGTTGATTGCGCAGCGCTCAATTACTGCAATTGGTCGCTAGTCGCCAAGCACTAGTGTAGTGGTTGAAACGGCGCCTAAAGGCGCCGTTTTCATTTCAGCCGTAGTGGCCTTCATAGTAAGGATGAACAGCAGCGAGCCGGCGTGACCGCATTGGCGACGATGATCGGTCACGCGCCGATGACGAGGCTATAAACCAGCCAGAGCGCGACGCCGGGCGTGAAGATTGAGTACATGCCGAGCGAGACGCCGTCGACGCGTTGGGTCTTCCACGTCAGCCACGCCTGTGGAATGAACGCCGCCGTCGTCAACGTCGCGGCGCGGTAGCCGATGGCATCCGTCACTGTGCCGCAGCCTAGACCTGCGCCTGGCGATACAGGCCCTCGATCGCCTCGATGACCGCCTGCGGCTGGTCGCGCTGTGGCGCGTGTCCGCAGTCGGCGAGCTTCAGCAGGCGACAGGGTGAGCGCACCCCGGCGGCAATGCGGTCGAGTTGCTCCATCGTTGCGTACTGATCATCGACACCCTGGATCGCCAGCACCGGACGGCGGATCTTCGGCAGTTCGGCTTCGATGTTCCAGAGCCTGAACGCCGGGTCGAGCCAGCCGTCGTTCCAACCGAAGAAGGCGCCGTCCGGATCGTCATGTACGCGCGCCAGCGGGGCGCGCAGCTTGCCGCGCTCCCATGCTTCACGCGCGGCGCGGATGCCGGCGATCGTCGCGTCCTCGACAAACACGTGGGGCGCCATGATCGCGATGGCGCGCGGCGCATGGCGCGCCGCGAACAGCAGCGCGATCGAGCCACCGTCGCTATGGCCCACGAGCATTGGCGAATCGATGCCCAGTTGCTGCAGGAGCGCGGGCAGCACGTCCCAGGCTTCACGATGCAGGTAATCGGTGCCGCGGGGTTGCCCCAGCGGCGATGATCGGCCATAGCCGCGGCGCGAGTAGACGAGGCCGGGCGCATCGAGCCGGTCGCACAGCGTGCGCGGAAAGTCGCGCCATCCGGCGACGGACCCGAGGCCTTCGTGCAGGAACACCAGCGGCAAGCCGCGGCGTTCCGGGGCGATGCGCAGGATTTCGAGGCGCTCGCCCGCGACCTCGGCCCAGCCGATGGTCATGCCTGGCGGTGGCTCACGCGGCGGTCGCCCCGGGCGGTGCGAGCCGCGAACTGAAGCTGCGCGCCTTGAACGCCAGCATGATCTTCAGGATGCCGATGACGACCGCCCAGGTGGCAATCGCCCAGACGAAGCCGAGCAGGCCTGCAGTGGGTTGCGCGACCAGCAGCAGGCCGAACAGCACCGACAGCGCGCCGACCAGCCACAGCAGCCATTCGCGTTCTATCTCTGCGCGCAGCTTGAAGCCGGCCCAGATCATCAGTACTCCGGCGGCGATCGCATAGGCGGAGATCAGCAACAGCAGGGCGCCTGCCGCCGCGGAGGGCGAAAGCAGCCCGATGGCCCCGGCAACAACGCCGAGCAGGCCCAGCAGCAGCCATAGCCACCAGTGGCTTGCGGTGCCCCGATTGCGGATCGCGCTGATGATCGTGACGACGCCGTCGACGAACACGGTGGCTGCGAAGAAAACGGCCAGCACGAACAGGGTCAATCCTGGCCACATGAAGGCGAGCACCCCGAAGATCACCGACGCGATGCCGCCGATCAGTAACGCCCACCATGCCTGCTTCAGCAGTGCCTGCATCGTCTCTCCCTGGATTTCTCGTTATGGGCCGCCGGATGCTGGCGCGGCAGGAGCGAGCCTAGCAATGCCCATGCGTGCTGCCAACTGGACCGGTGCGGCCCCCTCAGGCGAGGGCCACGACCAGCTTGCCGCGCGCCCGGCCGCTGCGTGATTCGGCCAGCGCATCGACCGCCTGTTCAAATGAGTAAGTGCGCGTCAACTGCACCTTCAGGCGGCCCTCGTCGACCATCGCCATCACTTGGGCCGTCTGCCCAGCGCTGGGCTCGAGCCGCAGTGTCCTGCGGCGGATGCGGCGGAACGGGTTCAGCAGGGGATCGAAGATGAGTCCTGGGAACGACGGCAAGGTGGCGACGACGGTGCCGCCATGAGGCAGCAGGATTGTGACGGCTGCCTTGTCGAGTGTGCTCGCGCAGTCGACGATCGCATCGAACGGTCCCGGCCACAACGACGGGGCGGTGGCGTAGTCGACCTGTGCGTCCGGCTGGAGCAAACGGAGAAAGTCCTGGCTGCGCGAGCTGCCGGTCGCGCAGACCGTCGCGCCACGATCCCGCAGCATCGCGACGACGAAACTGCCGACGCCGCCGGCGGCGCCATGGACCAGCACGCGCTGTCCGGGCTGAAAGTCGATCATCTCGATCAGCTGCAACGCCGACAGCCCGGCTACGGGAACGACCGCTGCAATGTCGAGGGCGACACTGTCCGGCACGCGAACGCACTGCGCCGTCGGCACGGCCACCTCCTCGGCCATCGCCCGCGGCGGCTCGGCGAACGGATTGAGCCACGCCGCGACGCGATCGCCCACGCGGAGGGCATCGACCCGGGCGCCGACGCGCAGCACTTCGCCAGAGAACTCCGCGCCGACGCCGCAGGGCGGGCGGCTCTTTGCGAAGCGCCGGAACTGGCCTTCGACGAGCTTCCAGTCGAGCGGGTTGATGCCGACGTAGCGTGCACGGACGACGACGTCGTGAGGGCCCGGTTGCGGCGGCGGCAACTCCTCGACGCGCAGTACTTCGGCGATCGGCCCGAAGGCCGAGTAACGCAATGCGCGCATCGGCGGCCTAGAAGAACGCCTGGATGCCCGTCTGAGCGCGTCCCAGGATCAGCGCGTGGATGTCGTGCGTGCCTTCGTAGGTGTTGACGACTTCAAGGTTCAGCATGTGGCGGACGACGCCGAACTCGTCGCTGATGCCGTTGCCGCCCAGCATGTCGCGGGCCACGCGCGCGACGTCGAGCGCCTTGCCGCACGAATTGCGCTTCATGATGCTGGTGATCTCGACGGCGGCCGTGCCTTCGTCTTTCATGCGTCCGAGGCGCAGGCAGCCCTGCAGCGCCAGCGTGATTTCGGTTTGCATGTCGGCGAGTTTCTTCTGCACCAGCTGGTTGGCCGCGAGCGGCCGGTCGAACTGCTTGCGATCAAGCACGTACTGGCGCGCGGTGTGCCAGCAGGATTCCGCCGCACCGAGTGCGCCCCAGGCAATGCCGAAGCGCGCGGAGTTCAGGCACGCGAACGGTCCCTTCAGCCCCTGCACGTTCGGCAATTCGTTCTCCGCCGGCACGAACACCTCGTCCATCACGATCTCGCCGGTGATCGAGGCGCGCAGACCCATCTTGCCGTGGATCGCCGGTGCGCTGAGGCCTTTCATGCCCTTCTCGAGGATGTAGCCGCGGATCACGCCGCCGTCGTCCTTGGCCCAGACGACGAAGACGTCGGCGATCGGCGAATTGCTGATCCACATCTTCGAACCGGTCAGGCGGAAGCCGCCGTCAGCGCGTTTCGCCCGCGTCACCATGCTGCCGGGATCCGAGCCGTGGTTGGGCTCGGTCAGGCCGAAACAGCCGATCCATTCGCCGGTGGCCAGCTTGGGCAGGTATTTGCGGCGCTGCGCCTCGGAGCCGAACTCGTAGATCGGCAGCATCACCAGCGAGCTCTGCACGCTCATCATCGAGCGGTAACCGGAATCGACACGCTCGATCTCGCGCGCGATCAGGCCGTAGCAGACGTAATTGAGGCCCGCGCCGCCGTACTCCGCGGGCAGTGTGTTGCCGAGCAGCCCCAGTTCGCCCATCTCGCGGAAGATCGCGGGGTCACTCTTCTCGTGCCGGAACGCCTCGAGAATGCGCGGCGCCAGCTTGTCCTGCGCGTAGGCGCGCGCGGCATCGCGCACCATGCGCTCGTCGTCGGTCAACTGCTGCTCGAGCAGCAGCGGGTCGTCCCACTGGAAAGAGGCCTTTTGGCGATGAGAGCGTTCCGGCGCGTTCATGGAGATTCCTTTCCGGGTGAACGGAAATTCTAGTCGGGGTCAGGCGACGCGCGGGGCGCGCAGGTGCAACCGCTCAGGGCTTTTGCGCGTTCAATCCGCTGCGCAGGTCGAGCATCGCGTCCTGGCTGACATTGATCCACCCCTGGCCCGGTCGGTTCAGGTCCGCGATCAGCATGACGACCAGCGAGAAACTCACGGCGACGATGACCATCACCGGGCTGCGGACCGTCCCGGCCACGCCGCCGTGGTAGCCCATCCCGGCGAACGTGAGGATCGTCAGCAGAATCAGCACTGCGTCCATTGCGCCCGGGATTCGGTTGCGCTCGCGCAGATTCACGCGCTCGGTATTGAGATTGATGACCTGGTTCGCCGAATCGATGAACAGCGCGACGTTTACCACGTCCTGATGCTTCTCTCCCACCAGCACGGCCTGCGCCCAGAGCTGGTCGAGCAAGGCCCTGGCCGGCTCGCGGGTCCGGCCTTCGGGAACCCCGGTCCATTGCAGTTGATCATCGACGTACTGGCGCAGGATGCAACGGACCTCGTCGCGCTGCGGCTCCGGAATGAAGGCTGCGCGCAGATAGGTCGTGCGGATCGCATTGACCTCTTCGATCAATGCAATCCTGCGGGCATTGAAGCCGTCCTCCGCGATGCTGAAGGTGATCGCGAGCAGGAACGCCAGCAGACCAAGGGTGGCGCCCACCATCGCCCCGACAGGCGCCTCCTTCTCTTGCTTGCCATCTTCTCGTTGCTGCACGAGACGGCCGCGCCTATAGCCGATTTCGATCGAAATCAGAACGACCAAAAGGACTACAAGGAAAATGCTCCAGATCGGGAGAGCGTCGGTCAGTTTTTGCACTTGCGTTGGGGCACTGGGGTTCTTTGGAAGGCGCGCCCGGAGCCGATCCCCGCGGCAATGAATCTTACGCCGCAACATTCCTGAGTCCGGGGGCCGGAAAACCGCTAAAGATCAGTCCGCACCTTCCACAACTCCGGGAACAGCACGACATCGAGCATACGGCGCAGGTAGGCAACGCCGCTGGTGCCGCCGGTGCCGGGCTTGAAGCCGATGATGCGTTCGACCGTGCTGACATGGCGGAAACGCCAGAGGCGGAACGCGTCCTCGAGGTCGACCAGTTTCTCGGCCAGCTCGTAGAGCTCCCAATGATCACGAGGCGCGCGGTAAACGGCGAGCCACGTGGCCTCGACAGTGAGGTCGGATTCATGCCGCTGCGTGACGTCGCGCTCCAGCACTCCGCGGTCGATGGCGAAGCCGCGGCGCGCGAGCAGGCGGATCGCCTCGTCGTACAGCGACGGCGCGGCGAAGGCCGCTTCGAGGCGCTGCTTCAGTTCGGGGCGATCGTCATGCGGCCGCAGCATCGCGCCGTTCTTGTTGCCCAGCAGGAACTCGATCTCGCGGTACTGCCAAGACTGGAATCCGGAGCTTGTGCCCAGGTGCGGGCGGATCGCGCTGTACTCGCTCGGCGTCATCGTGCCGAGCACGTCCCACGCGTGCACCAGCTGTTCCATGATGCGCGAGACGCGCGCCAGCATCTTGAACGCCGGCGGCAGGTCCGACGCCGCGATCGACGCGCGGGCTGCGCGCAGTTCGTGCAGCGCGAGCTTCATCCACAGTTCGCTGGTCTGGTGTTGCACGATGAACAGCAGCTCGTTGGGGTCGGTCGAGCGCGGGTGCTGCGCGTCCAGAATCGTGTCGAGCGCCAGGTAATCGCCATAGCGCATTGCGTCGCCCGCCGTCGGGGAACTCATGTGACGGTAGCCCTCTGCTCAAACCGCGCGGCGCGCCACGCTGCGGTACGGAGCACATCGGCAAGCGCGGCCGCCGCGTCGTGGACATCGGCGTAGCCGACGTACAGCGGCGCAAAGCCAAACCGCAGGATGTCGGGAGCGCGGAAGTCGCCGATGATGCCGCGCTCGATCAGCGCCTGGATCATCGCGTACGCACCGGCGTGGGCGAAGCAGACCTGGCTGCCGCGCTGCCCGGCGCGTCTCGGCGAAACGAGTGCGACATCCCCGCACTGCCGCTCGACCTCGGTGATGAAGAGCTCCGTCAGCGCTATCGACTTGGCGCGGAGAGCGTCCATGCCTGCCGACAGCACCGTGTCGACCCCAATATCGAGGGCGGACAGCGCAATTATCGACGGCGTGCCGACGGTGAAGCGATCGATCGACGCGGCTGGTGCGAACTCGGTCACGAACTCGAACGGCGTCCGGTGCCCGAACCAGCCGGACAGCGGCTGCGCGTAGGTGGCGCCGGCCAACGCGTCGAGATGGCGCTCGGCGGCGTACACGAATGCCGGCGCGCCCGGGCCGCCATTCAGGTACTTGTAGCCGCAACCGACGGCGAAATCGGCGCGCGCGGCGTTGAGATCGACCGGCACGGCGCCCGCGGAATGCGCGAGGTCCCAGACGATCACCGCGCCCGCTGCGTGCGCGCGCCGCGTCAGGTCCGCGAGGTCATGCATCGCGCCGGTCCGGAAATTCACGTGGGTCAGGTAGACGACGGCGACGCGCTCGTCGACCGAAACCGCGAGTTCGTTGGCCTCGACCAACTGCACTTCGTGGCGGTCACCGAGCAGGTTCGCGAGGCCCTGCGCGACGTACAGGTCGGTCGGGAAATTGCCGCGCTCGGACAGGATCAGCCTGCGCTGGGGCGGACGCGTCGACTGCAGATGCAGCGCGGCGGCCAGAACCTTGAAGAGGTTGATCGACGTCGAATCCGCGCACACCACTTCGTGCGGCTGCGCGCCGATCAGCCGTGCGATCTTGGCTCCGACGCGGCGCGGCAACTCGGTCCAGTGTGCCTCGTTCCACGAGCGGATCAGCCGCGCGCCCCACTCGTGTTCGACCACCTCGCGCAGGCGTGCACTCGTGGCACGCGGCAATGCGCCCAGCGAGTTGCCGTCGAGGTAGATGACACCCTCGGGCAGCGAAAAGGCGCGCCGATGCACCGCGAGCGGATCGGCCGCATCGAGAGCAAGGGCGTCGTCGCGATTCATTCCGGCCAGGCCCGGAGTACGGCCCGCACCGGGCTGGCATCACAGCCGGCAATCTTCAACGGGAGTGCGATCAGTTCGTAATCGCCTTCGGCGACCTCGTCGAGCACGACGCTCTCGAGGATCGCCATGCCGAGTGCGCGGACGCGCTGGTGGCTGTCGAGTGTCTTGCTCTCGGCCGGGTCGATGGAGGGCGTGTCGATGCCGATCAGGCGCACGCCACGGGCGTGCAGGGCATCGATCGTCGCTGGTCCCAGCGCGCTGAAGTCCGGGTCCCACACCTGCACCGCGGCCTTCTCGCAGGTGCGGATCAGCACCCGCGGCGGCACGCCCTCAAGTCGATGCTGCAGGTGACGCGGCTCGACGAGCGGCCCAGCACCGATCGCGTGGATGACTCGACACGGCCCCAGGTAGATCTCCAGCGGAACCTCCGCAATCGCGGCCCCGTCGCTGGCGTAGTGCAGGGGTGCATCAGTATGTGCGCCGGTATGTGGAGAGAGGGTCAGTTCCGACACGTTCACCGGGCAGCGCTCGTCGAGCGTCCAGGTCCAGCGCAGCGCGAACGGCGTGTCCCCCGGAAAGACCGGGAAATCAGGCCCGATGGCTGGCGAGATATCCCAGAGTCGACGCATGGCGCGATTCTAGAGGCGTGCCTCGCGCGACAGCGCGGGCGAGGCGAAGGGCCTAGGCGCTGGTGCGGCTTGTCGATGGCGGTTGCTGTAGCTTCAGCAGGCCGGTCGCCAGCGCGGTGCCGCCGAGGATTACCGCACAGCCGGCCAGCATCGTCAGCGTCACGTCCTCGCCGAGAAAGAGAGTGCCCCACAGCATCGCGAACGCCGGAATCAGAAAGGTCACGGTCATCGCCGTAGCCGGGCCGACGCGCGCGATCAGGCGGAAGTAGAGGATATAAGCGACGCCGGTGCACAGCACGCCGAGCGCGATAGCCGCGGCCCACGCGCCGGGGGCGGGGGTGATGGCGGGCCAGGTGGCTGCCGCGAAAGGCAGCAGCAACAGCGCCGCGGCGGTCTGGCTGCCGGCGGCGACGGCGAGCGGCCGCACGCCGGAAAAATACCGCTTGGCGACGCTGCCCGATACGCCATAGGAGAAGGTCGCGGCAAGCGCGGCGAACACCGCCCAGCGGCTGCTGTCACCGTCGAATCCAGCGCGCATCGTGGTGAGCCAGAGCACGCCCGCAAAACCGATGCCGAGTCCGATCCACTGCGTCAGCGTCAGGCGCTCGCGCAGCCAGAGCCATGCAACCAGGGCGGCGAACAGCGGCGCCGTTGCATTGAGGATCGACGCGAGGCCGGCGGTGATCGACAGCACGGCCCACGCGAACAGCGCGAATGGAATGGCGGTGTTCACCGCTCCGAGCAGCGCAAAGCGCGCCGGCCGTGCCCGCAGTTCCGCGAAGTCCCCGCGCAGTGCCAGCAGCGGCAACAGCATCAGGGCGGCGATCGCGACCCGCACTTCGGCGAGGGCGAACGCGCCGAAGGATGGCACCGCGATGCGCGTGAACAGGAAGCTCGCACCCCACAGGGCGGCCAGCAGGACGAGATCGGCGAGGTCGCGTCGTTTCATGCCATCATTTTCCGCGCGCCCCGAGTGGCAGACCATCCGCTTCTTGCGGCCATCTCCCGCGCCGCGGTGCAGACGGCGGAAATCCTTCAGTACATCGCCTGTCTGGGGCGACGTCGGTCAACGCCACGGCGAGCGCAGTGCACGCGGCAGCGGCTCCTCGACGGCGCTCGCGATGTAGCGGCCGTCGTGAAACACCAGCGGATAGCCGCCGGGAGCGCTGTAGTGAACGACTTCCCCGACCAGGATCAGGTGGTCGCCTTCCAGATGTCGGCCGCGATGGCGGGCCACGAGGGTTGCGACGCAGCCATCCAGCACGGGCACGCCGTGGGGACCCTCGTGCCAGTCGCCAGGGCCGAAGCGGTCGGCACCCCGCGTGGCGAAACGCTGCGCCACCTCGAGCTGGTGGCCCGCCAGCACGTTGACGGCGTAATGCGAGCAGGTCTCGAAGGCGGGCACGGAACTCGCCTTCAGTGCCAGGCTCCAGAGCACCAGCGGCGGCTCGAGCGACACGGAGTTGAACGAGTTGACGGTCAGTCCGACCGGGTGACCCTGGGCGTCGTGCGTCGTGACGACGGTGACTCCGGTGGCGAACTGCGCGAGCGCGCGGCGGTAGTCGGTGGCATGTGCTTTCGCCTGCATGCGCCGATTCTACGTGCCGGTCTAGGCAGCACCGGACCGGTGGCTATTATCAAATCCGCGACAGTTGCGGGCATGTCTGCGGGGTATGCTCGCGCGGCGTTGGTAGTTGAGATCAACAAATACGACATCGCCATTCGGCGGAGGACACGATGAAGGTATTGCGGGGACTTTTTGCCGTGTTTCTGGCCAGTCTGCTGGCCGGCTGCGGCTACAACACGATCCAGCAGAGGGATGAAGCCGTGAAGTCGGCCTGGGCCGAGGTGCTGAGCCAGTACCAGCGCCGCGCCGATCTGATCCCGAACATCGTTGCGACGGTCAAGGGCGAAGCCGACTTCGAGAAGACGACGCTGCAGAATGTCATTGAGGCACGTGCCAAGGCGACGGCGATCCAGGCGACGCCGGAACTGGTCAACAACCCGGAGGCGTTCGCGAAGTTCACCCAGGCGCAGGGCGAATTGAGCTCGGCGCTGTCGCGCCTGCTGGTGACGGTGGAGAACTATCCGAACCTGAAGGCCAATGCGGCATTCCAGGACCTGCGCACGCAGCTCGAGGGCACGGAGAACCGCATCGGCATCGCGCGCAATCGCTACATCAAGTCGGTTGAGGACTTCAACACGTTCATCCGACAGCTGCCGCAGAACCTGACGGCGATGGTGTTCGGCTATAAGCCGAAGGCGCAGTTCGCCGTCGAGAACGAAGCGGCCATCAGCAAGCCGCCGACGGTGGATTTCGGCACGCCGAAGAAGTAGCGGCGACGAGCACGGCACGGGTGTTCCGATGCGGTTGATCAGGCGGGTGGTGGCGCCGCTTGCGGCGCTCGCACTTGCGCTGCTGTGGCTGGCCGCAGCAGCGCAGCAGCCGCCGGCAGAACTGCCAAAGGGCATGTTCCCTGGCGGCGCGGTACCGACCGCCCCCGCGCCTGCTCCGCGTGCGGAACCTGTAGCCCCCGGGGGTTCGCCCGCAACGGCCGATCTGCCACGCGATCAACTCGGCCGCGTCGCCATTCCGACGGCCGCGCCCGTCACCGACCTTGCCGGCGTGCTTTCCCCCGCTGCCGAGCAGGCGCTGCGCGACAAGCTGATCGCCTTCGAACGGGAACGCGGATCGCAGATCGCGGTGATCGTCGTGCCGACGACACAGCCGGAGCCAATCGCCGATTTCACCAATCGCGTCGGTGACGCCTGGAAGATCGGCCGGCGCGAAATCGGCGATGGCGTGCTGGTCGCCGTCGCGGTGAAGGACCGCAAGGTCTGGATCAGCGTCGCCCGCGCGCTGGAGGGCGCGATACCCGACGTCATGGCGGCGCGCATCACGCGCGAGCTGATGGGGCCGGCGTTCGCGCGCGGCGACTTCGCCGGCGGCATCAACGCCGGTGTGGACGCGGTGATGAAGCGCATCGAGGGCGAGGCGCTGCCCACACCGGCCGGCATTCCACGCCACAAGGTCGATGCCGGCGAGGACCTGATGGCCGCCCTGGTGCCGCTGATCATCTTCGGCGCCATCGTTGCCGGCCTGATGCGACGTGCATTCGGCAGGCCGGGTGCCGCGCTCGCCAGCACCGGGGTCGGCACGCTGGCGGGCTTCCTGTTGGCCTCGCTAGCGCTCGGTGTGTTCGCGGCGATCGCCGTCTTCATCTTCTCGGCGTTCATGGGGAGGAGTGGCGGCGGACGCGTACTGGGCGGCCGCCGCGGCGGCCCGATCATCATCCCGGGCGGCTGGTCCGGAGGCGGCGGTTGGGGCGGGGGTGGCGGCATGGGCGGGGGTGGCTGGAGCTCCGGCGGGGGCGGCGATTTTTCCGGCGGCGGAGGCGGCAGCAGCTGGTAGAGACGATGGAAATCCTGCGAACCCTGCGCCACTGGCTGACGACTCCCCGCGCCGTACGGCGCACCTTTCCCGAGGGCGCTCTGAAGCGCATCCGGGAAGCGATCGTAGAGAGCGAGAAGACGCACAGCGGCGAAATCCGCTTCGCCGTGGAGTCTGCACTGCCGATGAGCTACCTGCGTCGCGATGCGCCGGCACGCGAACGCGCGCTGATGATGTTCGCCAAGCTGCGCGTCTGGGACACCGAACAGAACAACGGCGTGCTGGTCTATGTCGAGATGGCCGACCACCAGATCGAGATCGTCGCGGACCGTGGCATTGCGAGGCACGTGACCGAGGCGGAGTGGAGAGCGATTGCCAGCGTGATGCGCGACCGCTTTCGTACGCAAGCCTATGAAGCAGGTGCGATCGAGGCGGTGCAGGCGGTCGGCGCTGTGCTGACTCGCCATTTCCCACTCAACGATGGCGAGCGAAATCCCAACGAATTGCCGGACTACCCCGTGGTGCTGTAGGGCGCCGTTGAGCATCTTCGAACCCGAAGGCCTGTGGGAGGCCGTGCGTGAGCGCATGCAGCGTCCAGGTGCCATCGGCTGGCTGCTGCTGATTCCGATTGTCGGGGCACTGGCGGTGACGATCGCCGTCGAAATGGGCGTCCGCGTCTTCACTACCGAATGGAATGCAGTGATCGGCTATTCCGCACGGCCGGACGACGATGGTGCGCGTCTGCGGCTGGTGTGGGCCGCGCTCGCCGTGGCGCCCCTGGCGCAGGCGGCGACCGGATTGCTGATCCTGCCGCTTTACGGATCGCGTCGCCGCGCGCGTGCCGCGCTGGCGGTCGCCGTGGTTGGCACCATTCCGCTGTACGTGGCGGGCCTGTCGCTGGTGCTGCTGCCCGGCATCCTCCTCGTGCTGGTGGCGTTCTTTGTCAGTCTTGTCTGGTGGATCACGGGGGCGCGCCAACTACTCGAGGTACCGCAGGCCGAAGCTCCGGAGTTCGTCACCATCACGGTGCTGGCCGCGAGTTCCGCACTAATTCTGTGCTCGACCGCCTTTCCGCTTTGATGAGCGCGGTTGGCACCATCGCCCGGACCACCGGTCGAACGAGGCACTGCAAACAAGGAGTCAGTGATGTCGATCAAGAAACCTCTGGGGCAGGAGCCGCGGCCGGGCCATCAGTTCGCCACCCTTGCAGGGGGTTGCTTCTGGTGCCTCGAGGCGGTGTACGAAGACGTCGAGGGTGTCGTCGACGTGGAGTCCGGCTACACCGGAGGCGCAGTGGACCGGCCAACGTATCGCCAGGTCTGCGAGGGCACGACCGGGCATGCCGAGGTGGTGCGCATCGAATTCGACCCGGCGCGGATCACTTACCGTGAACTGCTGGAGATCTTCTTCTCGATCCATGACCCGACGACGCCGAACCGCCAGGGCAACGATGTCGGAACGCAATATCGTTCGGCCATTTACGTCCATTCAGCCGAACAGCGTAGCGTCGCCGTAGCGGTGATCGCCGAGGCGCAGGGGCATTACCGCGATCGGGTCGTGACCGAAGTGGCCGAGCCTGGGCCGTACTGGCGCGCCGAGGACTATCACCAGGAGTATTTCCGGCACAACCCCGCGCAGGGCTACTGCACCGTCGTCGTGGCGCCGAAGGTCATGAAGTTCAGGAAGACCTTTGCCGCGAAACGCCGGAAATCCGCTGGGGATTAGCCGCAATCCGCGATGTTCCGGTGCGCCGGTGCCGTTACCATCCCGTGGTCATTCATCGGAGGGGCGATTCAATGCGGTCCGGAAAACTGCTCGCTGCGGCGTGTGCCGTGCTGTTCGTGGGTGTGGTGTCTGCGCAGGAAGTCGGCAAGCCGGCGCCCGTGTTCGATCTGCCGGCGGCCGGTGCGCCGAATGTCCGCCTCGCCGATCTGAAGGGCCGGGTCGTCTACGTGGACTTCTGGGCCTCGTGGTGCGCACCGTGCAAGCAATCGTTCCCGTGGATGAACGAGATGCAGGCGAAGTACGGTCCGAAGGGCCTGACGATTGTCGGCATCAATGTCGACAAGAAGCGCGAGGACGCCGACAAGTTCCTGTCCGGTACCCCCGCGAAGTTCACCGTGGGCTTTGACACGGCAGGCAAGGTAGCCGAGGCGTATCAGCCGAAGGGCATGCCGACGTCATTTCTGATCGACGCCAACGGCGTCGTGCGTGCGGTCCACGTCGGCTTCCGCGAGAAGGACCGGGACGAACTCGAGCGCGAACTAGCCGCGGCGCTCACCGCAGCCGGACGCAGGTGAGGAGATGATGATGAAGCGCTTGATGCTGGTGGTCGCG